>Ga0207695_10006020_pt1 | contig 15849 bp, 9 predicted proteins | sample KBSC54metaG_FD_184354 | JGI IMG/M metagenome (GOLD analysis project Ga0207695, IMG submission 184354) | Corn rhizosphere microbial communities from Kellogg Biological Station, Michigan, USA - KBS C5-4 metaG (SPAdes) (version 2) | ecosystem: Host-associated > Plants > Roots > Rhizosphere > Soil... | reverse complement strand
CCTCATCAAATGGCATTAGGCGGCGGTTGCGAAATGTGCCTTCATGCGGATAAAGTAGTGGCCCATGCAGAATTATACATGGGGCTCGTTGAGTTTGGCGTGGGTTTGATTCCTGGCGGCGGCGGAACAAAAGAATTTGCCCTTCGCTTGTCGGATGAATTGCAGGACGGTGACATAGAATTAAATAATTTCAGGGAACGATTTTTAACTATAGGACAGGCAAAAGTTTCCACCTCTGCTTATGAAGCCTTTGAATATGGCTATCTTAAAAAAGGGCGGGATGTGGTAGTAGTATCACAAAACAGGCTGCTTGCCGAAGCAAAGCAGCATTGTTTGCAGCTGGCCAATGAAGGCTATGTGCAACCGCTCCAACGAACTGACATCAAAGTTTTAGGTAAGCAGGCCCTTGGTTTGGCTTATGTGGGCGCCAATACTATGTACAGCGGTAATTACATAAGCGAGCATGATGTAAAGATATCCCAAAAACTGGGCTATGTGCTCTCAGGTGGCGACCTGTCGCAGCCGTCTTTGGTTAGCGAGTCGTACCTGCTTGATCTCGAAAGGGAGGCATTTCTTGCGCTTTGTATCGAAAAGAAAACACTTGAGCGTATTCAATCCATTTTAACCGGTGGTAAAGTACTAAGAAACTGATTTAATAAAATTAACTGAACACAAACAGATGAACGCATATATAGTTGCAGGTAGCCGCAGCGCTATAGGAAAGGCTAACCGTGGAGGTTTCAGGTTTACCAGGCCTGATACGCTGGCCGCAGATGTCATCAAACATCTTTTAACATTGGTGCCCAATGTCGATAAAGAGCAAATAGATGATGTAATTGTGGGCAACGCTACCCCCGAAGCCGAACAAGGCTTAAATGTGGGCCGCCTCATCTCTTTAATGGCATTGGATACCGATAAAGTACCCGGGATGACAGTGAACCGGTATTGTGCATCAGGCTTGGAAACCATCGCTATCGCCTCTGCCAAAATACACAGTGGCATTGCTGATTGCATTATTGCAGGCGGAGTGGAAAGTATGAGCTTGCTGCCAATGGGCGGCTGGCGTATAGTACCCAATGCAGATATAGCCCTTGCACACCCCGACTATTACTGGGGAATGGGTTTAACGGCAGAAGCCGTTGCAAAGGAATACCAAATCGGAAGGGAAGAGCAGGATCAGTTCGCTTTTAATTCGCACCAAAAAGCTATAAAGGCGATCGCTGAGGGGAAATTTACAGACGAAATAGTCCCGGTAAACATTACCGAAACGTACGTAGACGAGGCCGGGAAAAAAAAGAAAAGGGAATTTAAGGTTGATACAGATGAAGGCCCGCGAAGTGACACCTCATTAGAAGCGCTGGCTAAGCTGAAGCCAGTATTCAACGCCAAAGGCGTAGTAACCGCTGGTAATTCATCACAAACAAGTGACGGTGCAGCATTTGTAATGGTTGTAAGCGAAAGATTTTTAAAACAAAATAACCTGGAGCCTATTGCGCGATTGGTTAATTATGCCGTTGCGGGGGTGCCACCGCGTATAATGGGGATCGGCCCGCTTGTGGCCATTCCAAAAGTATTGAAAGCAGCTGGGCTAAAGCAACAGGATATTGACTTGATCGAACTAAATGAAGCTTTCGCCTCCCAGTCCCTTGCAATAATAAAAGGCTTGGAACTTAATCCTGAAGTTGTTAATGTAAACGGGGGGGCAATTGCTTTAGGCCATCCGCTTGGATGTACCGGGGCAAAGCTTTCCGTACAACTTTTTAATGAGCTAAAACGCAGGGATAAAAAATATGGCATGGTTACGATGTGCGTAGGTACCGGCCAGGGGGCTGCGGGCATATTTGAATTATTATAACCCTGGATTTAACGCGATAGTTAATTGATAACAAAGTATTTAAAGAGCAATGGTAACAGCGGACAAAGCCCTCAGATTATTCGATTGCATGGTGGTACAGGCAAAAGAACCCAGGCCTGATCTTTTAAATGCTAAAGTAAACGGCGCTTGGCAGCCATTCAGTACACAACAGGTACATGCGATGGTTTTGCAATTAGCTGTGGCATTGGTGAAATCAGGCATCTCGGCAGGTGATGGTACTGTGGAGGGGCGCGACAAAGTTGGGCTGATCAGTAGCGGGAGACCGGAGTGGATAATTACTGACCTTGCGGTGCAGCAAACCGGCGCTGTTTTGGTGCCCTTATATCCAAATACCAACGCAAAGGAGATTGAACAGATCTTGATTGAAGCGGAAGTCAAGGTTATGTTTATCAGCAATAAAGAATTGTATGAAAAGGTAAGCAGCATCCGTAACGACATCCCTTCGTTAAAAGCAATTTATACTTTTGACCAATTAGACGAGTGCAGCAATTGGTCCGAATTGCTAAAACCGGTTACAGATGATGACCGACTGAATTTATTGGAAATAAGTGACCGTATCACCGAAGATGACATTACCACCATCATATACACCTCGGGCACCACGGGAAGGCCCAAAGGGGTTATGCTTACCCATAAAAACATTTTAAGCAATGCCATGGCCTCGGGCGATGTGCTTGGGCAGATCCCGATAGAGAACAAGCGGGCATTTAGTTTTTTACCGGTAAACCACATTTTTGAAAAAATGTGTTCTTATATCTACCTTTTCTTCGGTTTCTCGATCTATTACGCCGAGAATATGGATACCATCGGTCCGAATATTAGAGAGGTGCAACCGTATATATTTACCGCTGTACCCAGGGTGCTTGAGAAGGTTTTTGAAAAGATAATTATTGAAGGTAAAAAACTAACCGGGATAAAAAGTAAGATATTTTTATGGTCGATAAAGATTGGTGACCAGTTTGAAATCGGGAACAAAAGCCTATGGTACCGCACCAAACTGGCTATTGTTGACAAACTGGTTTTCAGTAAGTGGCGCGCTGCCTTGGGTGGCAATGTAAAAGCCATCGTTGTAGGCAGCTCCGCTTGCCCCGTCAGGCTGGAAAGACTTTTTACAGCTGCAGGCATTGTTATTTTAGAAGGATACGGGCTTACTGAAACTTCACCAGTTATTTCCGTAAACCAATATTTGCCTGAGAAAAGAAAGTTTGGGACCGTAGGGCCATTATTGAGCGGCGTGCAGGTGAAAATTGCCGATGATGGCGAAATATTGTGTAAGGGGCCCAACGTAATGCCCGGCTATTATAAAAATCCGGAGCTTACCGCCGAAGTATTGCATGATGGATGGTTTAGTACGGGCGATATTGGCGAACTGGATAAGGATTCTTTCCTTAAAATAACCGACAGGAAAAAAGAAATTTTCAAAACCTCCGGTGGTAAATATGTAGCACCGCTACCTATTGAAAATAAAATGAAGGAAAATTACTTTATAGAGCAGATGATGATAGTTGGCGCCGGAAGGAAATTTGCTGCAGCGCTTATCGTACCTTCCTACGCTAACTTGAAACCATGGTGCAGGAAAAACAATATTCCTGATGCATCACACGAAGAAATGATTAAAGATAGTCGTGTTATTGCGATGTACCAGTCAATTATTGATGGTTACAACCCGGAATTTAATCATGTGGAGCAAATCAAAAAATTCACCATGCTAACAAACGAATGGACGGTGGATAGCGGGGAACTTACGCCTACCGGGAAAATGCGCCGCAAAATCATCACTGAAAAATATAATTCCAAAATAGAGGAGATGTATGGTGATCAAACAGAATCAGTGTCAACCCCGGATAAATAAACTGATGGAAACAATACTAGTTACAATAAATGACCGGGTAGCGTCAATTACTTTAGACAGGGGCAGGTCGAACCCGATAAATCACCAAATGGTAAGGGAATTGACTGCCTGTATAAAAGATATTGAAAAAGACGGCGACGTTGGTGGGATAATATTAACAGGTAAGCAGGGCTTTTTTTCATCAGGCGTTGATCTTATTGAAGTGTACGGTTATAACGAGGCTCAGGTTAAATCGTTTTGGACTGATTTTTTTGAGCTACAGCGCGTACTCATATCTTTTAAAAAGCCATTGGTAGCAGCTATTAGCGGCCATAGCCCGGCGGGAGGATGTGTTTTGGCTATTTGCTGCGATTACCGTTTAATGGCCGAAGGAGAATATATTATTGGCTTAAATGAAATTCCCGTTGGCATCATCGTTCCTGAAAGCATATTTGAAGTTTATGCATTTTGGATTGGCAGGCAAAAGGCTTATCAATACTTGTTGGAGGGTAAACTTATAAAGGTAAACGGAGCGTTAAAAATCGGGCTGATAGATGAAGTTTGTGCGGCTGATAGCCTGCTGGTTCAAGCAGAAAAAAAGGTAAGAACCTATATGCAGTTTAACCCGGTAACATGGCGCCAAAGCAAATTAAACTTACGAAGTAAATTGATCAGCCATTTAAACAAAGATCAAAGTACAACAATCGATCAAATGCTTACACAATGGTGGGCACCCGAAACAAGGGCTGGTTTGGAAATGATCATTCAAAATTTAAAGTCAAAGGCTAGTTCGGTAAAAACTAATAAATAGGTAAGGCCGGCAAATATAATCACGATGGGACAAAAACAGGGACGCGCTGAAGGCATGTTAAAAGATGATGCTTTAAAGGGGAAAACTATTATTATCACCGGTGGGGGCACCGGCCTTGGCAAAGCAATGGGCACTTACTTTTTAAAACTTGGCGCCAATTTAGTTATTACCAGCCGCAAACTTGAAGTATTAAAGCAGACAACTGCGGAAATGGAAGCGGCCACCGGCGGAAAAGTGTTGGCCATATCATGCGATGTCAGAAAATATGAAGATGTTGAAAATATGCTGGCAGCAGCTGTTAACACTTTCGGCAAAGTTGATGTATTGTTAAATAATGCGGCGGGTAATTTTATATCTCCAACGGAGCGATTATCCGCCAATGCGTTTTCGGCTATAATTGATATCGTATTAAAAGGATCGGTGAATTGCTCGCTTGCTTTGGGCAAGTATTGGATTAAAGAAAAAATGCCTGGTAATATTCTTAATATTGTCACTACCTATGCATTTACCGGGTCAGCTTATGTCGTTCCATCAGCCTGCGCTAAGGGTGGGGTACTTGCCATGACGAGATCGCTGGCCGTAGAATGGGGACGGCATGATATCCGCTGTAATGCTATTGCCCCGGGCCCGTTCCCGACTAAAGGCGCATGGGAACGCCTGTTACCTGGCGCGATGGCTGAAAAATTCGATTTTAAAAATAAAGTCCCCCTGAAAAGGGTAGGGGAATACCAGGAATTAGCAAATCTCGCAGCTTTCCTCGTCTCCGATTTTTCGGGATATATTAACGGTGACGTAATTACCATTGACGGGGGTGAATGGCTACAGGGCGCGGGCCAGTTTAACGCACTGGAAATGGTGCCTGACGCGATGTGGGACAACATTGACAAGGCTACCAGAAGTGCCTCTCATTCGTAATGGTTAACCTGTGTTTTTTTAATTATTATAATGATTTTTCGCAATACCGAACGCCCGGGTAGTTTTCGTATTATTCGCGAGTTTCTCGGCCGGATAGGCAGTTTTACCGGAGGGGACGCGCGGTAAAACTTCGCGAAAATTATAACAGGTACTAGGCCCTGATCGACATGGATGCGATTATTGCGCAGCAATAACAACACAATCGTCAGCAACGGAAAGCAACAGTAATGCAAGGAGGCGTGTTCGTGCATGGAAACGGTGTTTGTTTCGAGTTTTGACTGCTCCTGCATTTTCGGCAAATCGTCAGGTTGTTTCAGAATTGTGAACAACTCGTTATGGAACTGCGCCACTATATTCCTGGTTATATCAAGGGGCTGAGAGTTCTGGAGATTGTCCGGCTGTTGGCAAGTTTACATCGCAATCGCAGCAGGCTATGGCAAACGCCGCCATATTAGAGGTGGATAGAAATGAACATGCCCCGCTTTATCCACGGGCAGATATCTACAAATTCTTTGAATGGTATAATAACAGGAAGTAAAGATTCACAAAGTACTTTACTGAAGACTTTTAAAAAAGTATCACTAATACTCTACTATAGATAAAATTGCAGTTCTCCTGATGGTACAAAATTTAATGAAAATATTAATTTATTCGCCTTTTTACCAGCCTTCAACTTCTTTCATTTTTCGGGGAAGATCGGTCAACAGTTTTAAATCAGCGATAAAACGCGATGAAATTTGGAAGTCCTTCCACCCAAATTTAGCTGGCTACAAAGTAGCCAGCTACAGCTACATACATAGGCATGCACATACTCAAATTAGTCAAAAGTAAATTGTTGCGAATTTGTTTCTGTAATTCTCTAAATTGCTATTAGTCAACCACCAAAGATTTTCTGGGTGCGAAACTATAATTAGCTAAGAACTTGTGATCGTCTGTAATACATGAATATTTGGTTCTCAATTGGTTATCAACAAGAAACCAAGAAAATTTAATATAACTATTTAAAAATGATAATCGTGAACATCGTACTATTCTAAAAGAAATACGCTGACATTCTGAATACAGGAAATGATGATCGGCGAGGTTAATAGCCTGCTTATCTCTATGGACAGACCGGTTAAAGATATCTCTTACGAATTAGGTTTTTTTGATCAGGGATATTTTTCGCGGTTATTCTCACGCGCCCAGAAGATGTCTCCTCCAAAGTTCAGGTCAAGTATGCGGGCAATGTAATGCAGCCTGTGTTAATCTGTGTCGGGCAGGTGATTGAGTGAGACATCCAGGTCAACCACTTCCTGCCGCAAATCGCTGCCGACCAGTATCACAATACTTGTTCCCGCATCGTTTATGATCTTTAATTCAGCATCGATATCCTGACATAATCCACCTATCAGTTTCAAACCCATTCCGCTGCCGGTCTTAGTTATTACCTTGTTACCGATACCGATGCCATTGTCTGAGATCTTTAGTCTCAACTGCTCATTAACCCTTTCGAATAGTATTCGGACCTCACCGTCCCGGCGGTTTGGAAATGCATATTTATAAGCGTTGGTCACCGCTTCATTAATGATCAGGGCTAAAGGCAGCGCGAGGGTAACGTCAATAATTAATTCTTCGGCACAAATACTGATGTTGACGGCGGTCTGACCCTGAAAACTATCCCTGATGTGTTCGATCAACTGAGGAAGGTAATCGCCCATATTGACCGATTTTAATTTCGCTGATTCGATCAGTTTATCATGAACTAGGGACATCGCATAAATGCGGTGCCGACTGATGTTAATGGCATCGAACGCTTCACCGTCGAGTGTCGCTGCCTGATTTTCCAATAATAACATGACGGACTGCAGGTTGTTCTTAACGCGGTGGTTGACCTCCTTAAATAAGAGTTCTTTTTCTGCCAGTAATTCGTCTTTATCTTTCAACAGTGCGTTTTTATCGCGGACCAGTTGCTGCAGGACCATGTTCTGCTCATCGATCTCCGACTTTTGTTTTGTCAGCAAAGCATTGCTGCGCTGCTTTAGCCTATAACGACTGTAGACTAAACCGGTCATGATCAGCAGCATCAGCGCACCGAAGATCACCGAATTCTGAATAAATTTATTACGTTTCAGTTTTATCTCTTTGAGCTGTGCATCTAATGTAAGGGAATCAATATGCCGGTTCTTTGTAAGGGTTTCATTCTCCATATCCAGTAAAAATGCCTGATAGGCTTTTACTCTGTTGTAAACCGAATCCCTGAATTCCTGATCTTTAAGGAAATGCCCGATGACCGATTTTGGATCCCTGTTTACGATAAACAATTTGTAATAGCGGTCTTCCGCCATTTCAATATCCTGGTTGTAGCTGAGTTTGCGCGCAAGCGCCGCATACAAATTAGAATAATGGTAAACCTGGTTGCGCTGACCCGTGGCTGTATAATACCAGGCGAGTGAATTGTACGCATTAAGGATCAGCGATATGTCATCCGGCGATATGAGGTAAAGCGAATCTTTTATTGCTTTTGAATACCTTTCAGACTGAGCGATTTTTTTTGAATAGACCAGGCTGTATAGAATATCCACGTTCACAGATATTTTATCTTCAATAGTTACCGCCTTGCTTTTTAACTCATTCAGAACAGCTAAAGCTTCAGGCAGTTTGTTAGAATGAACGTATTCATACGCAAGAGAAGAAGATTCCAGTCGCGTAAAAAAAGGGGCTTTGAAACGTTTGGCCAGCCTCAGAACATCCAGGGAATATGGAATGGCCCGTCTGTAATCTCCAAACCTGATATAGGTAGAGGCGACCATGTGTTTTATCCAGCCGAGTTGCATAGTTGTGTCATTCACCTCACCGGCCGTCCTTATTGCCAGTAAATTATATTTCAACGCATTGGTATAATCACCGGTTCGCATCGATATCCTGCCGATATTCCAATAAATACCTTCAACTGTTCTCCGGCTTACGGCTTTCCCGAGATTAAGCGCCCCAAAAAGAAGCTTCAGGCCTTCCGAATTCCGGCCGGCCCGAAACAGCAGATCCGCGTTAACTGTCAGCATATAAGAGTACCAGAGCATGTTCTTTTCCTTTCGGAATAGGGTAAGCGCTCTGCCGACGTAATAGATTTTTTTATCAAGCGAAACAGAGTCAGATCCGGGATAGTACCGGGCTATCATGTAATATGATCTTGCCTGCCCGTCGTCATTTCTGTGCCTGATACTAAAGGCAAGCGCAGATTGGGCGTTGTTAATCCCTTTTTCCATATCATGTTGAAAATAAAGGATTTCTGAACTCAGTAACGTTGCATTGATAATGCCGAAATGATAGTTAAGTTTTTTGCTGAGGGCGGATACCTGATCGGAAAAATTTTTAGCTGAGTCAACGTCCTTTGAACTAACTGACGCTTTCAGAAGCATTAAATGACCTATAGCCAGCTGAAGTTTAGCCCTATTGGTATCCTTCGAGGCAACTGAAAGTTTTTGCCGCAATACAGGCAATGACAATTCATCAAAGTTACTTGTCTGAGCGACAGCTAACTTATAACAAGACAGCAGTAAAATCAGTAAACAGTATCTTTTCATACAGCCACCAGTAGCAATTGATCGTCAGAGGTATAAATTCAACTATGAAAATAAGGACAAATAAGCTAATATTTTAATTAAACCGACAGATAGGCTTAGCCCGGAATTTATCGGCCAATGAATTTTATTTTATACTCAGGCGATGGTCTTTTTGGTGATTCCCAGTTTCTTCATTTTCGAGTTAAGTGTTGACGCCGGCAGTTTAAGCATTTCGGCCGCTCCGCCTTTTCCTGATATCTTGCCGCTGCATTTTTTTATAATATCAATGATATGGTTCCTTTCAACATTTTCCAGATTGTTTAGGTCTGCATATTCTGATGTATCATTAGCAACTGCGTCCGGCAGATAGACTTTTGTAAGCGTGCTGGTTTTGGAAAGGAGTACACTCCGCTCTATCATATGCTCAAGTTCCCTGACATTACCCGGCCACGGATAAGCTTTCAGTTCATTCATCGTTGCGGCTGATATACCGGTAACTTTGTTCAAACTGCTTTTACCATACCTGGCGAGGAAGAAGTGGGCGAGGTAGGGTATATCCTCACGCCGGTCACGCAGCGGCGGAAGTTGTATTGGAAAAACATTCAGCCGGTAATACAGGTCTGAACGGAACCTGCTGGCTGCTACCTCAGCCTTCAGATCCCGGTTTGTCGCTGCAACGATCCGGACATCTACTTTAATGGTCGTTTTTCCGCCTAGACGTTCAAATTCCCGTTCCTGGAGAACTCTTAACAGTTTTACCTGCACTTCAAGGGGAAGTTCACCTACTTCATCAAGGAAGAGGGTACCCCGGTGGGCCAGTTCAAATTTCCCGATGCGTTTATCATAAGCGCCGGTAAAAGCCCCTTTTTCGTAACCGAATAATTCCGATTCGATCAGGTTTACCGGCAGTGCAGCACAATTCATTTTGACCATCAGCTGGTTTTTACGCTGGGAAGATTCATGTATACCCCTTGCGATCAGCTCTTTTCCCGTACCTGTTTCCCCCTGAATTAGTACGGTAGCATTGGAATGGGCGACGAGTGACATGTGCTGATATACCTCCTGCATGGGATTGCTTGACCCGATGATCTCCGATGAATTATAGATCAGCCGGATCTGTTCCTGTAAATGTTCATTTTCCACTTCTAAACGCTGTTTGAAACGCATCAGTTCCTCGGTTGCCAGGATATTCGACATAGCGATGGAAATCTGGGCACAGATACTTTCGATCATTTCAACATCAGGATACTCGGAGTCCACCCAAAATATACCGAGATCGCGGCCACCGGTCTTTAACGGTGTGGCTACACATTTCTGTGCGCCCAGGCTTTTCCAGAAATGAATGCAGGAAGATGCCCTGCCGCTTTCGATCATTTCCTGCAGAACGAAAACCCTCGTTTCGTTACCAGAAAGAATCATTTCTGAAATGCCGTCCTTTAATGGAAATGAGGCATTGAGCATAAACCGTTGCCCGGTATCTTCAACGCTTTTTTTGACTTTATCGTCGCAAATATAGATGGTCATCGTTTCATGATCATCATTGATACCACGGATCAGGAACCTCGCCATATTAGATAGTTTGCCGCTTACTTTTTCTATAGCCTTTCTTAACCCTTCTTTATTCCTGACCGATGCGATCTCGTGACTGAATGCAAGGAGCACCGATTTATCCCTTTCCCTGCGGATCAGCTCCTCGGTCATCAATATATTGGCCACCGCTGTTGCCAGGTGGCTGGAAATACGCTGGATCAATTCCCTGTCAGGCGCATCAAAATGCCCGTTTTTGCCGGAAGTGAGTAACAGACCCAACTGAATTTCTGGACCACCGGATAAAACCTGTAATAATATTTCACCGGGCTGATCGCCGTTGCCATTTCCGAAACATGGTGGCGCTCCCGCCTTGTCAAGATCGGAAGCATAAACAATAGAAGGACTGCTATTCCCGCCTGCCAACTGAAACAAATTTTCGATGGATGAATTTTCACGAAGCCATTGCTGCTGAGGTGCACCGAGTGCGATACTGCTCAAGAAAATACCGTCGTCATATTTTCCGGGGCTAAGAAAGGCGATCATATAATCATCGAAACTGATCAGGTTCTTCATCCCTTTTTCAACTACATGACTGAGGTCTTCACGTGTCTTAACTGCAGCAAGTTCATGGCTGAATGACAAGAGCAATTCGTTAAACCAATCCCGTTGGTTTAGCATTTCATTGACCATTGTATTGGAAATGGCATAACCCAGGTCCATTGCCAGAATATCCATTATCCCTGCGGCTCTTTCGTCGAATGCATTTTCTTTTTCTGACCAGATATAGCTAATCCCAACTATCTCATTTTTTATTTTCAATGGAGTGACCAGCGCCTCCTTAACACCATATTCAAAGTTGATCCGTATCCAGTACGGCACCTGCGGATCTGCTACCAGTTCTTTTAGTGAAACAGTGAAGCTGCCGGATTGCTGCAGCGCATCGCGCACAATAGGGTCTTCCAAGGGTGCCCGGGTATTGGATAGTGCCTTAAATTCGCTCAGGTTGCGGGCTTTGGAAAGATGGTCGATCAGGAAAGGATAATAGGTTCCGGTATGCGGGTCGACGGACTGAATTAAGATACCGCTGAATTTAAAATGGTTTTGCAGGATTCCCGTCAGCAGTTTTAACAGGTCGCTTCTTTCTCTTATTTGCAAAGCTCCCTGCCGCCATTCTGATTCCAGCAGTTGCTGACTTTTTTGATCCAACTGATTTTTCATTGTTTAAGGATTTAGATGGATACCGGTATTTTTTCTAAACTGATGGCTTAATTTCTACCTTCTGTTTCTGGCTGTGTTTTACAAATGGCGTGCCCTGATGTATACTGTTGAAATTGAGTGTATTACAATAATAAATAGTTGTCTTTTTGTTGGTATTTCAACAAAAAGCATTTAAAATTTAACGATATATGAACAATAGTTCTAACACACTATCATCAGTTGATCATCGGCGCGGGAGATGGCGCGGTTCCTTTTTTTTGAATTGAAAAAAATGCTTAATATTACTTTAAATTACCATGCTGAAAGCTAAAAAAGGCCATTGGGAGTAAGCACATAAAACATTGAGCTGTTATACACCGGCCATCATTCAGCGGTCGTATGGAATGATATAGGAAAATACTAATATAATGAAATACAAGGCAAAAATTCTAATTGTTGAAGATCAATATATCGAGGCTAACAATTTAGAAATTATGCTGAGAAAGGCAGGGTATCGTGTGTGCACGATCGCGCGCTCGGTAGCGGATGCCGTAAAGGTTATTGAGAAAGAATATCCGGACCTGATACTGGTAGATATCCAACTCAAAGGCAGGCAGACCGGAATAGAGCTAGGCCACCTGCTGTCAAGGAAAAATATCGCTTTTATTTATCTTTCAGGTAATTCCAGGCAGCAGATCCTTGATGCCGCCAAAACCACACATCCATATGGTTTCCTTGCTAAACCTTTCCGTGAAAAAGATATTCTGATCATGCTGGAGGTTGCCTTATATACACACAAGGAAAACCTGAACCTGAGAAAACAAAAGCCCTCGCTGGTCGAAGTCAAAGCCGGTGATCAACTGATCACCGACCTGATCGGCGAATCAGCAATGATGCAGAATTTACATCAGCATATCGCGCGAATTGCGCATTCTGACGTTTCCGTGCTGATATGCGGCGAAAGCGGCACGGGTAAAGAACTGATAGCCCGTAACATTCACCGGCTTTCGCCGAGATCCCGTTATCCTATGATCTCTGTTAATTGCGCCGCTTTGCCGGCGACGCTTATTGAGGCTGAGCTTTTCGGGTATGAAAAGGGGGCATTCACCAGCGCTATGGAAAAACGCGTCGGCCGTTTCGAGCAGGCAGACGGAGGTACGATATTCCTGGATGAGATCGGGGAACTGCCGCCGGAGATGCAATCGAAATTTTTGCGGGTACTCCAGGAAAAGGAAGTGGAGGTGATCGGCGGAAAGACAAAAAAGGTCGATGTTCGGGTGATCGCTGCGACTAACCGGAATCTTCAGGAAGAGATGGCATCCGGAAATTTCCGTGCGGACCTGTATTACCGGCTTAACGTTTTTCCTTTAAACTCACCGCCGCTCCGCGAACGGAAAAATGATCTTCCACTGCTCGTAAACCATTTTATTGCCAAGCTAAGCAGGGCCGAAAACAGCCGGGTAACCGGTGTCAGCGAACAGGCCATGCAGGAGATCCTGAGATACGACTGGCCGGGAAATGTCAGAGAGCTTGAAAATGTCATTCACCGGCATATTTTGCTATCCCGCAACCCGATAATACACAGTTTTGGCAACCTTACATCGCAGCCTGTTAAAAACGACATTAGGGATTGCATGCGGACAATTGAGGAAGTTGAACGCGAACACATCCTTGCTGTACTGATGAAATGTAACTGGAAAGTTTACGGACCAGGCGGCGCCGCGGAGATACTGGGTATAAAAGTTCCCACGCTTAACTCAAGGCTTAAGAAACTCAACATTGAAAAGGCGGGACTTAAGAAAAACAGCAAACCTTATAAAAACTAAAAAAGACCGCGCTCAGCGGTCTTTTTTAGTTTTAACAGGAATTTTAGCTTTGGACACCTGCGATGGCTTGGTTGATGACGTCTACGACTACGTCAGGATGTGAAAGCATCGGAACGTGACTGCTTTTGATCTCGGTCACTTTTGCGTTCATGCGTGAAGACACCCAGCGCTGCAGGTCCGGGTTTACCGTGTGGTCGTCGGTACACAAAATGTACCAGCTTGGTTTAGTTTCCCAGGTGATCTCCTTGATACACTGCTGGTCAAACAGTTCTACGGATGGTGCATAATGAGTAGCCCAAACTACTTTTTGCTCGTCTTCCGGAAGGTCGCCGGCAAAAAATTCGGTACCTGAAGGAAGCATCCAGACGCGGCCGTCGGCCACTTCGATACGGGTGAAAATATCAGACGGGAATTTTTGCAGCTGGCTATTAACCGTTTCGCCGGGCGCAGGCGCCACTGCGGCAATATAAACCAGTCCAACCACGCGCTCATCACTTGCAGCGGCGGTAATTGTAGCCCCGCCGTAAGAGTGGCCAACAAGGATAACCGGGCTGCTGACACGGCTGATTGTACGTTTGATTGCGGCAACGTCATGATCAAAATTCGTCAGTCCATATTGAACGGAGATCACTTCATGCCCTTCAGCAATCAGTTTTGGAATTAATTTGTTGAAGCATGAGGCATCTGCCCAGATACCATGGCATAATACGATCGAAGGTTTTTTTGATGTGTTCATAATATTGATTTTTTAAAGATTTATGGATTTGCGCTTTAGGACGAATGTCCGTCAGCGCATGGATTGATTAAATGATTGATTAGTTGATTGATTATTTTGCGACGCTCTCCGCTGCTTCAATGATCACTTCGGCAACCGCCTCCGGCTGTGACATGAAGATCACATGGCTGCCTTTGATCTCTTTTGCTTTGGTATTGGAACGGCCATACATGTTGCGCTGGATATCAGGATTGATCGTTTTATCCTCTGTCGCAACGCAGGCCCATGACGGTTTTGTTTTCCAAGCAGCGTTAGTGATCGTTGAGGTAAATGCTCTGGCATAGAACGCGCCTTGGGAAGCATACATGAAGGCAGCTTTCCTGGCGTCTACATCGGCGCAGAAACCAGCATGGAATTTTGATTTTTCATAATAAACGATGCCGTTGTCATCAGGAGGCAGAATGCCATTTTCCGGCGACGGCTCGATGGTCTGGATCCAGTGCAGCGCGGATTCGCCTTCATCCGGCTGAAATGCGGCTACATAAACCAATGCAGCTGCGTTAGGATGATTGCCCGCCTCAGTAATTATGCAGCCGCTCCAGGAATGACCAACAAGTACGGAAGGGCCGCCAATTCTGTCCAATACCAGGTTGGTCTGGCGTACATCATCCTCCAAGGAGCTCAGTGGGTTCTGAACAATCAGGACGTTAAAGCCCTTTTCCGACAGTACGTGGAATAAAGGCTCCCAGCCTGAGCCGTCAGTAAATGCGCCATGAACCAGCACAACATTTTCAATTGTTTTTTTCATTTTTTTAAGTGGTATGGGATAATCTGATCCTTTCCTGATGATTATACCGTTGATCGTTATTTAGTTCTCGGCGGAAGCTTTTTCGATAACTTTAGCGACAAGTACCGGCTGCGACATGAAGATTACGTGGCTGCCTTTGATCTCGGTCACTTTAGATTTCGAGCGGGCATAGATCCTACGCTGGATGATCGGGTTAATGGTTTTATCTTCCGTGGCAACGCAGGCGTAGGTTGGTTTATGTTTCCAGGCCGGATTGGAGATCGGGGTTGCAAATGCTTTAGCGAAGAAGCGGCCTTCGGAAGCAAACATGAATTCAGCCTCAGCCGCGGGGATATCGGCGCAGAAACCGCCATGGAATTTAGATTTCTCATAATAAACGATACCGTTCTTGTCAGGAGGCAGAATTCCGCTTTCTTTAGCGACAGGCGCTGACTGAAGCTGGCTCAATGCAGACTCGCCTTTATCAGGCTGTACAGCAGAAACGTATACCAGCGCTGCTACTTTGGGGTGGTTTCCGGCCTCGCTGATCACAGAGCCGCCCCATGAGTGTCCGACAAGAATGGTCGGGCCGTCCTGTCTGTCGAGTGCCTGTTTAGTTGCTTCCACATCCGCTGCCAGGGAAGTAAGCGGGTTTTGAACAATGGTCACGTTATAGCCTTTTTTTGCAAGCACGTTATAAAGGGCTTTCCATCCTGATCCGTCAGCGAAGGCACCGTGCACGAGTACTACATTTTTGATACGCCCGGTTTGTGCCGCAGCACTGCTGTTCGTGGCGAGTACCGTCGCCGTCACCAGTAA
>Ga0207695_10006018_pt1 | contig 15854 bp, 14 predicted proteins | sample KBSC54metaG_FD_184354 | JGI IMG/M metagenome (GOLD analysis project Ga0207695, IMG submission 184354) | Corn rhizosphere microbial communities from Kellogg Biological Station, Michigan, USA - KBS C5-4 metaG (SPAdes) (version 2) | ecosystem: Host-associated > Plants > Roots > Rhizosphere > Soil... | reverse complement strand
CTAGTCACCGCGGCGCGCGTCGACTGCAGGCGGAGACGCAGAACATCAACGTGCCGGCCTGTCGGTTCTATGCACAGTACGGATTTACGCTCGATGTGGTGAATGACTTCGCGTACCCGAATCTCCCGGGCGAAACCCAGTTTCTCTGGTACAAGACAATCGTTACTGCGTAACGACCGGCCCCATTCGAACGACTTGAAAGTCCGTGCTTCGCACGCGAGACAACGTCGCGAGCTTGTCGTCACTCCAGCGCGAGTCAGGAGCGCCGCTCACGTACCATGCACTTCCATTGTCCGCGAGCAGCATTCCGTACCGCTGCATCGCACGGAGAATGACGCGCACCTCCGGCGGAAACGGCGAGACGTCGAAGTCGGCACGAAGTCGCACGCGCATTCCCATCGGTGGCAGCGCTGCGTCGGTGTTGGCGCTGGCCCAATGCGTGGCCGGCGCAACGTAGGCCCGACGCGTACGTGGGCACGTGAACCGGAGCGCATGACGAATCTCTGATTGTTCCACGGACTCGTCGTAGCGCACGAGGCCCGGAAAGATCGGAAGCCCGGCGGCGTCGGCCGACGTCCATCCAGCGGGGCGCAGCGCATTGGACGAAAGATCGAATACGGCACCGCTGCCGGCGGTCCACCGTTCACCGCCGTTGACCGGATGTGCGTCGTACAGCTCGTACAGCTTCCAGTTGTCGCGATCGACGACGAGCACGTGTCGATCGCCCGTCGAGCTCGAGCCACCTTCGATCGGAGCGCCCGCGGGAACCGGATACGGACCAGGATCGCTTTCCGACGAATACATGAAGCTCACCGGCAACTTGCTCTGCGAACCCGATACGACGACGTACGGAATTCCGTTCGGCGCACCGTCCCACACCGTGCCGAAGTCAGGATGCAGACCACTATTACCGCAACTCGCGATCAACGTCGCCGAGTTCGCGTCGACGGGCTCGGCAGAGATGTCGGCATTCCAAGGATTGTCAGATGGAAATGGCCTGCGCCCGTTGAGGCTTGCACCCACGCCGAGTGCCGGCGTGCCTGGCGCTCCAGAATCGATCGCGACAGGTGGCGTCTCGCTCGATGGCGCTGTTTCGGCGGCACTGCACGCGACGAGTGCGCAACTGCCGAGGGCAGCGATGAGTGATGTGGTTCGCATTTCCGTAACGCTACCGTGAACCGATGACGCCGGTCGGTGACGGCGCGCACACGTTCATGAGCGTATGCGAATGTGCAACGTCGCGGCTAGTCGCTCGTCATGATGAACAATGGCGCGCCGTCGAAGTCATAGATCGGCCGCAATCGTTCCGTGTTGTAATACTTCGCGACGTCGACCACTTTCTTCTCCGATGTCACGCTCGTGATCGGGACGCTGTCGTAGAAGCCACGGTGGATGCTGACCAGCCGTCCATACTGCTTCTTCAATATCAGATCGAGCGCGAGATTGCCGAACGCCATCGGCACGATCGAGTCGAGCGCGTCAGGGTCGCCCGAGCGAACGAGGTAGCCGAGTCGCTGGTTGACGACGTCGATGCGCCGGCCGTTGTTGTATTTCGGCGAATACTCCTTGAGCGCGGACGCCACGCGATCGCCGATGCCGCCGAGCTTGCGATGGCCGAACATGTCGGTCTCGTCGCCCTCGAAGCTCATCCCTTCCTGGGACGTGAGACGCGCACCCTCGGACACGAGCACAACCGAGTAGTGACTTGGATGTCGGTTGCGATCGTACGTCATCAATTCGGATAAATGTTCGACGTCGACCGCGTGTTCCGGAATCACGCATCGGTCGGCCGCACCGGCCATCGTCGGCAGCAATGCGGTGAATCCCGCGTACCGGCCGAACACCTCGATGACCAAGAAACGCTCATGCGATCCGGCCGACGTTCGCAGGCTGTGCGTGAGCTCGATTGTCCGCGTGACGCACGTGCTGAAGCCGATGCAGTAGTCGGTGCCGTAGACGTCATTGTCCATCGTCTTCGGGATCGCGACGACGTTCACACCTTCGTCGTGCAGTCGCTTGCCGTAGCTGAGTGTGTCATCGCCGCCGATCGGAATCAGGACGTCGACACCGATGTGCTCGAGGTTCTTGAGCAGGTCGGGCGTGATGTCATTGATTTTCGCGTCGTAGCCCGTCAGGTGTCGCGGCAATCGCTCGCGCGGCAGATGACTTGGGCGCATACGCGACGTGTGCAGGAAGGTGCCGCCGGTTCGTCCTGCGCGGTTGACGACGGCTTCCGACAACAGCTGGATGTTCTGGCCGTTGTCCGCGTTGTCGTCGCGCACGTAGTCGACGAGTCCCGCCCAACCGCGGCGAATGCCAACGACACGATAACCTTCACGGAGCGCGCGAATCGTAATGGCGCGAATTGCCGGATTCAAACCTGGAACGTCGCCGCCACCGGTCAGGATCGCGATCGTTCCTTTGCCGCCAACCATGCGATCTCCTCATGCCAGCCCACGCCGATTCCCGCGTCGTCGCGGGATCCCAATTGTGAAAGGTATAAGGACCGCTCCCAGGTACGGCGAGCTCCGCTTTGACTGCAGCGATTGGGGCGAGTCGAAGCACTCGCCCTAATCGTGTCTTAATATCGGTAGAGCTCCGGCTTGTACGGGCCTTCGACCGGCACACCGATGTACGATGCTTGCTCCTTGCTCAGCGTCGTCAGCCGGGCGCCAAGCTTTCCGAGATGCAGTCGCGCCACCTTCTCATCGAGCGCCTTTGGCAGCACATACACCTTCTTCTCATACGTTCCGGCGTTGCCGAACAACTCGATCTGCGCCATCACCTGATTCGTGAAGCTCGACGACATCACGAAACTCGGATGACCGGTGGCACAGCCCAGATTCATGAGCCTGCCCTCAGCGAGGATCATCACCGAGTGACCGTCCGGGAACACATACTCGTCGTACTGCGGCTTGATGTTGATGCGCTTGATGCCTGTCACTCTCTTGAGACCAGCCATGTCGATCTCGTTGTCGAAGTGGCCGATGTTGCCGACGATCGCCTTGTCTTTCATCCGCGCCATGTGATCGGCGGTGATGATGTTGAAGTTGCCCGTCGCCGTGATGAAGATGTCCGCGCTCGACACCACGTCCTCGAGCGTCACGACCTGATAGCCGGCCATGCATGCTTGCAGCGCGCAGATCGGATCGATCTCCGTGATCACCACGCGCGCGCCCTGGCCACGCAGCGCCTCAGCGCACCCTTTGCCAACTTCGCCGTAACCGCAAATCACCGCGAGCTTGCCGGCGATCATCACGTCGGTCGCGCGATTGAGGCCGTCGATCACCGAATGCCGGCAACCATAGATGTTGTCGAACTTCGATTTCGTGACCGAGTCGTTGACGTTGATCGCGGGGAAGAGCAGCGTCCCGGCCTTCATCATCTCGTACAAGCGATGCACGCCCGTCGTCGTCTCTTCGGTGACGCCCTTGATCTGCGCGGCGACTTTCGTCCAACGACCCGGATTCTTCTGCGCCTCGTCGCGCAATAATCCGAGAATGACGCCCCATTCTTCGGGATCATTCTTCTCGTCGAACGCTGGAATCTTTCCGTCCTTCTCGAACTCGGCGCCTTTGTGGACGAGGAGTGTTGCGTCGCCGCCATCGTCGAGCAGCATGTTCGGGCCGCCGCCGTCGGGCCACATCAATGCCTGCTCGGTGCACCACCAATACTCCTCGAGCGTCTCGCCTTTCCACGCAAAGACCGGAACGCCTTTCGGATTTTCCATGGTCCCGTTGCGTCCGACGACCGCGGCGGCAGCAGCGTGATCTTGCGTCGAGAAGATGTTGCACGAGACCCAGCGAACGTCCGCGCCCAAATCGACGAGCGTCTCGATGAGCACCGCCGTCTGCACGGTCATGTGCAGCGAACCCATGATTCGCGCGCCGGCGAGCGGGTTCTTGCCTCTGTACTCCTCGCGAATCGCCATGAGGCCGGGCATCTCCTGCTCGGCGAGCCGAATCTCTTTGCGGCCAAACTCGGCCAGCGAGAGGTCGCGAACCTTGAATGGCGGACGGTCGGTGTCCTGCTGCTGCTCGATCAACTCGGCGACGCCCATTTGAGGGATCCTGGTTGCTGGTTGCTGGTTGCTGGCATAATGGCAGTAAATGGGGTCAGACTCCATTTATCAAATCATCGCAAATGGAGTCGAATCGCTAAATGGAGTCTGACCCTATTTCGCGCAAATGGAGTCTGACCCCATTTACCCGAATTTTCGTGCGCTCGCGACGAATAACGTTGGGCCCTTCGCTTCGGGATCGGCCGGCAGCGGACGATAACGACACGACGTGAACCCCGCGTTGCCCAGCCATTCCTTCACCTGCTCACCGTCGAAGCCCTGCCATACGTGGCCGAGTTGGACGATGTAATCGACGCGGTCGTGCGACATCAGGTCGACGATGAGCAGTCGACCGCTTGGCTTCAGCACGCGTCGCACTTCGCGCATCGCCTTGGATGGATCGGTGATGAAGTGCGCGACGAGAAACAACACCGCGGCATCAAGAATTCCGTCTTCGATTGGCAGCGCCTCGATCGTACCGACTCGGAGGTCGACATTCGCGTGTTCCTCGAGCCGCTCTTTGGCGACGTTGAGCATCGGTCCGGATTCGTCGACGGCAATCACTTGTGCGACGCACGGCGCGAGCGCTTCGGTAATGTGTCCCGCGCCGCAACCGAGATCGCCAACGACCCATCGTTCATCGAGCAAGTCGAGCAACGCGAGCAAGTCGGTGCGTTCCCCGATCATGTCGGCGCGCATCTTATCCCACGCCTCGGCAGAGTCGCGAAAGAAGATGAGTGCCTTGTCGCGACGCTTAGCCAAGACGCCGGCGGCTCGCCGTGCGTCCTGCGTCGCGCCGGCCGAGCCCGACATTTGTGAGCGGACCACCGACCACAGCGCCTTCGTCTCGTGGTCGAGCCGAGTCGATACCATCTTATAGAAGCGACTGGTGCCGTCGCCGCGCGCGACGAGCCACTCGTCGTCCGCCAGTAGCTTGAGGTGCCGACTCACCGTCGACTGCGGCAGTTGCATGATGGTGCATAGCTCGCTGACGGTGAGCTCGTTTCGGTCGAGAAGGAGCAGGATTCTGCTCCTCGTCGGATCGGCGAGCACAGCGAGACGGTCGAGGACGTTTGTCCGAGGGGGCGCGGTCATATATCCGTATATCCGGATGAAAGATTGCACCGGCCGGCGCCCAGGTCAACCCCGGCAGCGCCGCTAGCCGCCGGCCGGTGGCATCTGCACTTTCATGCCTTCACCGGCTTTCGAGGATTCTCCATGGGAACGAACGCAGCGCCGACCGCAGTGCCGACCGACGCCTCCACCGATCGCGGAGTGTATGACTCGATGGAGGCGCTTCGCTCGCTTCTGATCGAGGGAGAGCAACTCGAGGCGTGCGCAATTCAGCGTCGTTTGTTCGCGCTTCGGCATCGCCGCCTCATGGTGGCCGCGACGACTGGTCGGCTAATCGTCGTCCAGCGTGGTCTATTCGGCGGATTTCATCCGATTGATTTGCGGTGGCAAGACCTTCGTGATGCTGCGCTCGACGTCGGCGTGTTCGGCGCGACCCTGCGTGTCGCTGTCTACCGCAGCAACGATCTCGCGAGCGCCGAGGGTCCGCCGAGCAACGTGATTGTGACCGGACTGCGAAAGGCCGAAGCGCAGCAGGTCTACCGTGCGTGTCAGACGCGCGCGCAGGCGTGGCGCGAAAAGCGGCGTATTCGGGAGCTCGAGGAACTGCGCGCGAAATCGGGCGGCGTTCAGATCGGCGCGACGCGCGGGATGATGGGTGGCGGCGCTCTGTCACCTGCAGGAGTAGGCGCCAGCGACGATGGTGACGGCTCACCGATGGCGCGACTGCAACGCGCAAAGGACATGGTCACCAGCGGACTGTTGAACGACGCCGAGTTCGAGCAAATCAAAGCCAAGATCCTTGCGGAGCTGTGAGCGTGTAGTCGTAGAACTCCCCTCGCCAACGCACAAACGTCCGCGCTTTCGCGTGGACGTTTGTGTATGCACAGCTGAGACTAGAACGCGCGTCTCAACTCGTTTTGAGATTCGGATTGTTGAATGCCTCGACGTCCGGCAACGGCATGCACAGTTGGCTGCCATATGTTCCGCCACCAGGAAACTTGACGCCCGGCGCGGGGTTGAGCGGAATCTGGAAGCGAATCAGATCGTACAGGTGCTGGCTCTGCTCGCAATTGGAATGGGCGCCGGGGCGCTCGTGTACTTCGGTTGAATCCAGAGCGGCACACTGATGGTCGCGTCGGGCAGGTTCGCCGGGTGGACCACGGGCACAGCGGATCATTCAAGTTCCTGTATAGCGCTCCAACAGACGATGCCTGATTGAACGCCGAGCCATTCGGTCCGTTGTCGGCCCACACACGGTTGTTGCGCCGCGACGAAATGCGCGACGCCGTCATGTTGAGCACGAAGTTCGCGGGAACCAGGATCGCGTCGCGGGGCTAGAAGGTCGTTCATCAGCTTCTTCGCGGCAAGCGCAGTGGACAAAAGGGAATCTTGCGGCCACAACGATCCCTACACTCTCCAAACAACGCGCCGCATCGCGCGCGCTTGCCGCAACGGCGTTCCGTCGACCAGTTTCAATTATCTCTTCGCGCGTCAATGCGCATCGAACGTCCATTTCGATTCCTCCCATGACTACCAGGCGCGATTTTCTCAAGCACACTGGTGTAGCCGCGGCCATCGCCGCGGCCAACTCGGCCTTGCATCCCGGCGTGGCGAACGCGCTGTCGTCACTTCCTCTGTATCCGCGCGGCGTCGGCTCCTTCGAGGAGCTTCCGATCAAAGAGTTGCTGATGGAAGCGCTCGGCGCGGCGAAAGCCGCCGGCGCTTCATGGTCGGACGCACGCATTAGTCGATATCGGCAGAACTTCGTCGGAACGCGCGAGAAGCAGATCGTGCAAGTCGGTGACACCGACTCGATCGGTATCGGAGTTCGCGCGTTGGTGAATGGCGCGTGGGGATTCGCGGCGTCGCAAAACCTGACTCACGAAGGTGTTGCCGCGGCGGCGAAAGAGGCCGCAGACATCGCGAAAGCGAATCGAATTCCTGGCGCCGCGCCCGTCGTACTCGCGCCTGCCCAGGCGTATCCGACCGCGACGTGGAAGAGCTCGTACGAGATCGATCCGTTCACGATCCCCGTCGAGCAGAAAGCGCAGTTGCTGATCGACGCCAACACCGAAGCGATGAAAGCCACGAACGTGAAGTTCGTGAACAGCTTCTTGTTCTTCATCAAAGAAGACCGGAACTACGCCAACACCGACGGCTCGTTCATTACGCAAACCGTGATTCGAAGCTGGGTACCGTTCACCGCGACGGCCGTGTCGCCCGACTTTAGCGATTTTCAATCACGGAGCAACACCGTCCAACCCGCAGGACGCGGGTGGGAGTTCATTCTCGCGGCGGATCTCGTCGGGAACGGCAGAAAGTGGGGCGAAGAGGCGGCCGAGAAGCTCAAGGCGAAGCCGGTCGAGGTCGGGCGTTATGATCTCGTGCTACATCCGTCGCATCTGTGGCTCACGATTCACGAGTCGATCGGTCATCCCACTGAGCTCGACAGAGCTATGGGTTACGAGGCCAACTACGCTGGCACGAGCTTCGTCTCGCCGCCCGAGAAAGTGCTCGGCACGCTGAAGTACGGTCCGGAGTTCATGAATATCCAAGGTGATCGCACGCAGGAAGGCGGTTGCGCCACGATTGGCTGGGACGATGATGGCGTGAAGGCGGAATCGTTCCTCATCATCAAGAACGGAATCTTCCATGATTATCAGACGAGTCGCGAGCAAGCACCGTGGCTCGAGTCCTACTACAAGAAGCAGGGTATGCCCGTGAAGTCGCACGGCTGCTGCAACGCCGACAACTGGAGCAGCGTGCAATTCCAACGCATGCCGAACGTGTCGCTCCTGCCTGGCGAGAAAGATTCCAAATGGGAAGATCTCATCGCCGCGACTGACAGTGGTATCGCGATCATCGGCGACGGCTCGTTCTCGATCGATCAGCAGCGCTACAACGCGCAGTTCGGCGGCCAGCTCTTTTATGAGATCAAAGGCGGCAAGCTTGGTGCGCCGCTCAAGGACGTCGCCTATCAGATGCGCACGCCCGACTTCTGGAACGCAATGGACATGATCGGCGGCAAGTCGAGCTACATGATGGGCGCGAGCTTCTTCGACGGAAAAGGGCAACCGCCGCAGATCGGCTCCGTGAGCCACGGCTGCGTGCCGGCGCGTTTCCGCAACATCAACGTGATCAACACGGGGAGGAAAGCTTAATGCGCAGCGCGGCTGATCCCCGAGTCATGACGCGCGAGCAAGCGCAGGCCGTCGTCGAGCGCGTCGTGAAGATGTCGAAGGCGGACGGCATCCAGGTGAACATCGGCGGCGGCTATAGCGCCAACGTTCGCTTTGCCGACAATCGTATCTCGACGGCCGGCGGTGTGTCGACGGCGAATGTGAACGTGCAAAGCTCATTCGGCGCGAAGCACGCCGTCACGACGACGAATGATCTCACCGACGAAGGACTGGAACGCGCCGTTCGCCAATCCGAAGCGCTCGCGAAGCTCGCTCCCGACGACCCCGAATCGATGCCGTTGCTCGGCCCGCAGCAGTACGAGGAGGTGAAATCCTATTTCGACTCGACGGCGAATTTGGGTCCCGAGGGTCGCGCCGAGGCGGCACGCGCAGCGATCGATCCGTGCAAGTCGGCCGGCGATTTGAAAGCGGCGGGATTTCTCGTGACCGGCATCGGGGCGGGCGCGGTCGGCAACAACAAAGGACTGTTCGCGTATCAGGCAGGGACGTCCGCGAATTACACGCTCACCGTCCGCACGAGCGACGGGACTGGTTCCGGTTGGGCGGGCGCCGATCACCCGGATTGGTCGCAGGTCGATGTGAAGAGCGTCGCGCAACGCGCGATCGAGAAAGCACGCCGATCGAAAGGCGCCGTTGCCATCGAGCCAGGCCGCTATACAGTGATACTCGAACCTCAAGCCGTCGGCGACCTCGTACAGTTGCTCGCGTTCGCGCTCGACGCGCGTTCGGCCGACGAAGGTCGCAGTCCATTCTCGAAGCAAGGCGGCGGTACGAAAATTGGCGAAAAGATTGTCGACGAGCGTGTGACGCTCTTCTCCGATCCTGCCGACCCGCAGCTCCTCAGCAACGTTTTTGACGGACAGGGATTGCCGGCGCATCGGCAAGTCTGGATCGAGAACGGCGTGTTGAAGAAGCTGACGTACTCGCGCTTCTGGGCGCAGAAGAAGAACCAGCAGCCGGACGCCGGCACGAACGCAGTCAAGCTCAATGGCGGCACGCAATCGACCGAAGAGTTGATTGCGTCGACGCCGCGCGGCGTACTGGTCACGCGACTCTGGTACCTGCGACCGGTGGATCCGCGCACCGTTCTGTATACCGGCCTCACGCGCGACGGCACGTTCCTGATCGAGAATGGCAAGGTCACCAGATCGGTCAAGAACATGCGATTCAACGAATCGCCGCTGTTCATGCTGAACAACCTCGAGGGGCTCGGCCGGCCGGTGCGGGTCGCCGGGACCGAGGCGGGCGGCGATGTCGTGATGCCCGCGATCAAGGTGCGGGATTTCAACTTTACGAGCCTGTCCGACGCCGTATGACGTCCTTCCCACGTCTGAGCCCGTTACTACATTGACGGAGTGACCGGCATCCCTCGACGCCGGTTAGGCGTTACGACAGCGCGTCGAGGCAATTCTTGTCGGGTTTTCCTCTGCAACATCCTGCTCAGGCCAGCGGTCTCGATTCGAGAACGATAAGCCGCGCAAAGCTCGGCGACATCGACGCGTTTACCGCGATCGTGGAGGCGTACCACACGCGTTGCATTCGATTCGCGCGCGCCATGTTGCGCAACCCGGATGACGCCGAGGACATGGTGCAGGAGACGTTCGTCCGCCTATACCGTGCGCTAGCGCGATACGAGGAACGACAGAGGTTCGAGGCGTGGCTGTTTCAGATTCTCGGCAACTGCTGCCGCACGGCGAACACGGCGTTTCAGCGGCATTCGTCGCGCACGACGAATGATGAGGAAGCATACGAGCGCGTGCCATCGATCGACGATCCGGCCGCGCAGTTCGATCACGAATGGAGTGAGGCGGTACGGCGCGCATTGGCAGAAGTTCCAGAGTACAACCGCGAGATTTTCTTGTTGCATTACATCGAAGGATTCTCGTACGAGGAAGTCGAACGCATGACGGGCATCAAGCAGTCGGCACTCAAGATGCGCGTCAAGCGCGCGAGCGACATGCTGCGAACTCGTCTGAGCGAGGGACATCGATGAGCGACGCCGAACGAGATCCGGTGCTCCGCCGCGCGCTCGATGAGTTGCGCAAACTTCCTCCCGCGGACGTCGGAGCGATGCGTCGCGTCGTCAATGCGGCCGCGGCCGCACGCGTCACACCGTTCGACAGCGATCCAGGAATATTGACCCCGCGTCGTGGGCGGTCCGTTCGCGTGTGGATGGTCGTGGGAATCGCGGCAGCGTCGGCGTTCGTGGGGTTTGCGTTGCGTGGAGCATGGACGTCGCGCTCACACGCTGCGTCGACGACAGCCGCATCAGGCGCCCCGAGCACCGCGCCGTCGATCGTGCGAACAGCGGCGTCGACCGAGCTGGATGCCGCACCGGTGCAGCAACCGTTCGTCTTCAACAACAGTCGCGCGCACAAAGTTTTCGTCGTCGGGGATTTCAACCGCTGGGATCCGACGGCTACGCCGATGACGCGCTCGTCCGACGGTGAGCTATGGTCGACGGTGATCCCCGTTGTCCCGGGCCGTCACATGTACGCCTTCATGGTCGATGATTCATTGTTCACGCTCGACCCAAACGCTCCCAAGACGCGTGATCCTGATCTCGGGGCCGAGGGTTCGATCATTATCGTGGGACGGCCGTGACGCGACGCTTGTTGTGGCTCCTCGGTCTACTCGTTGCGAGCTCCAAGGTGACGGCCGCGCAAGATTCGCTGCCGCTTGCTACCCTCGACCGCGACGTCGCGATGCGTCTCACGCGCATCGTCGACTCGGCGGGCTCGCGCGGGCTGCCGACTGAGCCGATCGTCGCGAAGATCTCTCAGGGTGTGTTCTTTCATGCGGCGCCGGATCGGATCGTCGTCGCAGCGCAGAGTGTCGTGGCGCGCCTCGAGGAAGCGCGCGTCGCGCTCGCACCAAAACCGACTCAGTCGGACATTGCCGCTGGTGAAAACGCATTGGGTGTGGACGGCGTGACCAAGACTGCTCTGCAGGCGATCCGCTCGACCAGTCCCAACCGGCCGGTCGCTGTGCCGCTCGGTCTCTTGGCTCAACTCGTTGCGAGCAAAGTTCCCCTGGCACGCGCGACGAAGATCGTAACGGACCTGATCAAGCGCGGGGCGTCCGACCCCCAACTTCTCGCACTAGGCAACAACGTGAGCGCGGACGTTGTGCACGGTGCGCAGGCCATGGCTTCGTTGGATGTTCGTCTCCGGGGGCTTACGGCGGTGTTGGCGCCACTGGGGAGCGCGGCCGCGGCCGTCGACGGCCCTCAGTCGGCGGCATCGGGACCAGGAAAGAAGCCGTAAGTCGCTGACCGACAATTATCTTGGAGGATGCGCCGAGCCAGGCTCATCTCTCTCGTTCTTTTCGCGCTCGCTGCGCGTGCGCCCGCCAGTGCTCAATGGAGCCTGACAGGCGACGCGGGCCTGTCGCATTTGCGTCAAGCGGGAATTCCCGAGTCGAATGCGCAAACGCTCGGCGCTACGCTCGACGCCGCCGGGGAACGCAGCGCGTTTCGGACGAGCTTCCTCGCGGCGCATGCGGCGAGCGATCGTTGGACTAGTCAGGGCCTCGTCGTCGGATCGATCGTTGGGCCCACGGCTGGCGTGGCGCGTTGGCAGCTGGATGGAGCCGCGAGCGCGTTTGGTGAAACGACCGTCGCAACGACGACGAGTGCGGAGGTCGCCGCGCGCGCGCGGTTGGGAAGTTTGCTCCGCGGTGGCGCATTGGGCGCCGGGATCGGAGCGAACTCGCGAGGGACTGCGCACAATCCATTGTACCGAGCTCAAGGCGATGCGTGGTGGTCGATCGACGATGAGCGGCTCATAGTGAATATCGCCCTCACGCATACGCGTTCGCTGTTCGCGATCACGCCGACGAGTCCGACACCCTCACAACACATCTCGTACTTGGATTTCGGGGCCAACTGGCGACACGATGCCGGTGGCTTGTCGATGGGCGTCGGCGGTGGGATGCGCGGCCAAAACGAGTCGTCGCGCACGAAGACGAACGGTTGGGGCGCGGTCGACATGGCGGCGTGGATCAGACCACAACTCGCGTTGACTCTCGCCGCCGGAAGCACACTCGACGACGCCGTCCGCGGAGTTCCGCATGCGACGTTCGCGAGCATCGCGGTGCGTATCGCGGCTCAACCTCACACGACGATCTTTTCGCGGAGTGCCACGGTTGCCGGTCCGCGGATCATGGTCGCACGCGCGGGCGAGCTTCGCCGGATCGAGATTCGCGTCGACGGTGCATCCCGCGTCGAGATCATGGGCGATTTCACCAACTGGACTCCGGTCCCGCTCGAGCATGTCGAGGGTGGGTGGCGCGTCGAGCGCGTGATTCCGCCTGGTCCGCATCGTGTCGCGATTCGCGTTGATGGAGGGGCGTGGATCGCTCCAGCAAATCTGCCGCGCATCGATGACGATCTCGCGGGGCCGGTGGGGATTATTACAGTTCCCTGATGACGATCGAGACGATGGTGGCCCAAACCTCGTCAATCTGAGCGTAGCGAAGGATATGCTGCCGGCAACAGCTTGATCGGCAAGCGGGTCCTTCGTCGCTGCGCTCCTCAGGATGACACTGGAGGAACGCTCCTCAGGTCAGGATGACGGCACGGTCGCGTTCCACCGTACCACCGTTCCACCGTTCCACCGTACCACCGTTCACGCGCTCGGCAACCGTGTGATCTTTCCCATGAACAGCACCGTTCCCGACAGGCGTTCGCGAATCACGAACACGAATGGCCGATCGACGCGAACTGGCGTTGCGACTGGCGCCGATGTCAGGGTCACACCGACAATCGTAACGGCAGCGGCCTCGGTTCCCTCCTCATCGATGTCGACGAACGTGTTCTGCTGTAACAGCGAGATCACTAGGTCGCGACCGCGAGGAGACATCCGCGTGAAGTCGGCGTCGCCAAACGCCGCCCGCATGCCGAGTGCCTGCATGTCGGGGATCAGTCCGCGCTTCCAAGAGAGCGTTACTTTCGGCAGAAAGAGCTCGACGTCGCGAGGATGAAAGCTCGCCGCGAGCGAGCGCCACGTGTCTGGCGTCAATGATGCCGCAACCGACTCGACGCTCGATCCGGCTTTGGGAAGAAGCACCGTCATGGTGAACGCCGAATCGCCATACGGGAGATCCACGGCCTCGAACGCATTCGTCTCCGCGTAATCGATCGTACCCTCGCGGTGCATGAGACGCGCAGGTTGATCGCCCGACACGGCGTGGAACGGTGCATCGCGCGTTTGAGCGACCTCGAACTGATCGCGCCAGATTCCCTTGAAGTAGATCGCGTTGATCAAATACATGACCGTCGACGGATCGACTGCATCGAGGATCTTCGGGATTCGGTCGTGCGTCTTCGCGCTCGCCCAACCGTTCACCGCCGCCAACGTCGCCTGCGTATTGCTAAAGTCCTGCGCTGTCACCTCCGCGTCGAAGTACGCCGATGCATCCGTGAGGAAACTCTGATTGAATGGAAAGTCGTTCCGATAGAAGATCGCGTTGGCGATCTGCATCGTGGTCGATGGATCGATCGACGTGAGGAGCGCGATGAGCGATCGATACCCCGTGTCGATCGACGCGAGCGATGCGTCGCCAAACTGAAGCGCCGATCGCATTTCGTCATACGTCTGACCGTTCGCGCCGTTCATCGTCATGCCGAGCGCGAAGGACGCGCTGAGGGGTGACACGAACACGTTCGAATCGCGCGACGAAGCGTTGATCGTTCGCCAAAGGGCGAACGAGTAGGCATTCGATGCGTCGAGCACGCCGCGTTCGGCAGGCGTCAGAGCGCGCGGCAGAGCCGTGAGCGCCGCGGCTCGGGCCGCCGGGCTCGGCTCGGTCGTTCGGTCTGCACAGGCGACGATGGTCATCGCGACCGCCAAGTTGGCGAGCGTCGAGAAAGGGCGAATCGACATGAAAATCTCGGTATCGTTGGACAATAGTGATCGCTGGCTACCACCAGCGACCTTGACCGCCAAACCATGAGGCCCTCCACGACGTCACTCAGCCAGGCAAACAACAAGTCGGCTTGACCCTAGCTGCACCGAGCTTAGGTTCAGACTCGCGCGGCGATTTCCCCGATTTGACGGGCCGCGCACCGGCGGCGACCACGCCCCGCGTAAACCCGTCTAAGTCCTGGGTGATGAAACGGCCCGCGACGAACCAAGTCGGGGCCGTTTTGATTTTTCGGCAACGTTGATCGACACTCGCTCGCATACGCTTTTTGCCGCGGAGACAATCATGAGCTCGTACACGTTCTCGTCGGAGTCGGTCAGCGAAGGACACCCGGACAAAGTCTGCGATTACATCGCCGACTCGATCCTCGACGCGCATCTCACCGGTGATGCCAACAGCCGCGTCGCATGCGAGGTGTTGTGTAAGAGCGGGCAAGTCGTGCTTGCCGGCGAGATCACGTCTCGCACGAACGTCGACTACGAGGCTGTCGCGCGCGGCGCGATTCGCGAAATCGGCTACACCGATTCCGCCGAGGCGTTCAATGCGGACGGCGTGCAGGTGACTCAGTTCATCAGTAAACAGTCTGGCGACATCGCGATGGGCGTCGACACAGGGGGCGCGGGCGATCAGGGCATCATGTTTGGCTATGCGACCGACGAGACGCCTGAGCTCATGCCGTTGCCCGTGCAGCTAGCGCATCGGTTGTCGCAGCGATTGTCCGAAGCCCGTAAAGCGGGTGAACGAATGTGGCTGCGTCCCGATTCGAAGACGCAGGTGAGCGTTCGATATGAGGATCATCAACCCGTGCGCGTCGAGACTGTGCTCGTCTCCACACAACACACTGCCGACGCGTCGCAGGACGAAATTCGCGATTACGTCGCCAGTTGTCTCTGCCCCGAAGTACTCGGCGCCTGGTTCGGGCCGCATCTCGAGATTCTCGTCAATCCGACCGGACAGTTCATCGAAGGCGGACCGTCGGCCGACTGCGGCGTGACGGGACGGAAGATCATCGTCGACTCGTACGGTGGAATGGGTCGCCACGGCGGCGGCGCATTCAGCGGCAAGGATCCGTCGAAGGTCGATCGCAGTGGTGCGTACTTCGGTCGCTTCGTCGCGCGACAAGTGGTGGCGAAGGGCTTCACCAAGCGCGCGGAGGTGCAGGTCGCTTACGCGATCGGACGCGCCGAGCCGGTATCAGTGCGCGTCGACACATTCGGCAGCGGAGACTGGCGCGCTGCCGAGGAGTTCGTGCGGACGTTCGACTATCGTCCAGCGGCGATGATCGAACGACTACAGTTGCGGAGGCCGATCTACCGGCAGACGACGAACTATGGTCACTTCGGCAAGCCAGGGTTGAGCTGGGAAGTCTGACGGCGGTGGAACGGTGGAACGGTGGTACGGTGGTACGGTGGTACGCCGTCGACTATTCCACGCGGCGCGGCGCGGTTCATGGCAAGAGCGTGGTCGCTGTTTCATCGGTTGGTGCTTTCGCGCATTCTCGGTTCTACCTGTTCCAACTTGCCCGATGCGGCGCGCATCGGCTCGGAACTAGTAAGACAACGAACCCCCGAGACCGCGCAAAGCCCGCGAATACT
>Ga0207695_10006017_pt1 | contig 15855 bp, 12 predicted proteins | sample KBSC54metaG_FD_184354 | JGI IMG/M metagenome (GOLD analysis project Ga0207695, IMG submission 184354) | Corn rhizosphere microbial communities from Kellogg Biological Station, Michigan, USA - KBS C5-4 metaG (SPAdes) (version 2) | ecosystem: Host-associated > Plants > Roots > Rhizosphere > Soil... | reverse complement strand
CGCCGCGCCGGGCACGCTCACCTTCGTGTGGCAGGAGGTGAAGCTGGGCATGATGGCCGCCGGCTCGAAGCTGCACCTCGTCGATGCCACGGAAGGCAAGAAGGGCGTCGCCGAGAGCTCGCTGGCCGCGACGAAGTAAGACACCCCGTCGAAGCCAGGCCGCCCGCGTTCGCGCAGGCGGCCTTTTTTTGGTTCTTCACCGAAGTGCGGGGTGCCGCGGCACCGCGCCCGGCCCGAGGAACCCCACGAGGCGTCATCCTGCGCGCAGTCGCAGGATCGCGGTCTCGATCGCAGCCCGAATGTTCATGCCCGTGCCCCGCACACTCGACTGCCTCGCGAACAGGACATGACAAACGCGTCGGCCGGGGTGGATCCTGCGACTGCGCGCAGGATGACAGGCCTCTGTCGCACTCGCGTCGGACCGCGACGGCGCGCAAGCCGACGACTTCCTGCCGTTCGGCGAGGCGCCTTCCCTTTCGCATCATCAGAGCAAGCCGATCGACAGCCATGGCACCGCCGCCACCACGATGGTGCCCACCAGCAGCGCCGTCATGTAGCGCATCATCGGACGGATGCCGCGGTCGGGGTTGACGCGGGCGATCGCGCAGGCCGAGTAGTACCCGACGCCCAGCGGCGGCGCGAACAGGCCCAGGCCCATCGCGAGCGTGGCGACCATCGCGTAATGCACCTCGTGGATGCCCAGCTGGCGCGCGATCGGGAACAGCAGCGGACCGAACAGCACCATCGCCGGAATGCCTTCCAGCACCGAGCCGAGGACCACGAACGCGACGATGGACACCGCCAGGAACATCGGCGCGCCGCCCGGCAGCCCGGCCATCGTGCCGGCGAGCCAGCCCGAGAAGCCCGATTGCGTCAGCCCCCAGGCCATCGCGGTGGCGGTGCCGATGATCAGCAGGATGGCGCCCGACAGCGCCGCCGTGCCCACGAGCATCCTGCCCAGGGCACGCCAGCGCAACTGGCGATACAGCGCGGCGCCGACGAGCAGCGCGTAGACGATGCCGATGGTCGACACCTCGGTGGCCGTGGCCACGCCTTCCACCACCGCAGCGCGGATCAGGAACGGCAGCGCCAGCGCCGGCAACGCGATCGCGAACAGCTTCAGGTTCTGCCTCCACGGCGTCCTGGGCACGTGCGACAGGTCCTCGCCGCGGCTGCGCCAGCCGACGACGGTGCACAGGATCAGGCCCAGCACCAGCGCCGGCAGCAGGCCGCCGGCGAACAGCGCGGCGATCGACACGCCCGTCACCGAGCCGATGGTGATCAGCACCAGGCTGGGCGGCACCGTCTCGGTCTGCGCGCCGGTGGCCGCGAGCAGCGCCACGAGCTCGCCCTCGTCGGCGCCGCGCGCCTTCATCTCGGGAAACAGCGCGGGCGCGACCGCGGCCATGTCGGCCGCCTTGGCACCGGAGATGCCCGAGACCAGGTACATCGCGCCGACCAGCACGTACTGCAGGCCGCCGCGCACGTGGCCCAGCAGGCCGGCCAGGAACGCGACCATCGCGCGCGCCATCCCGGTGGCCTCGAGCAGCTGGCCGAGGAACACGAACAGCGGCACCGCCAGCAGGATCAGGTGCGACATCCCCTCGTCCATGCGGCCGACGATCACGGGCATCGGCGTGCCGGTGGCCAGCGCCAGGTAGCCGAAGGTGCCGAGGCCGAACGCGAACGCGATGGGGATGCCGGCCAGCACGCTGCCCGCGGACACGCCCACGAAGAAGATCAGCAGGTTCAGCCGCCCGAGATCCTCGAACGCGGCGCGCGCGAACCAGAACGCCGCGCACACCCCTGCCACCAGCACGAGGGCGCCGGCCAGGTGCCTGACGCTGGCCTCGCGCAGCAGGCGCAGGACCGCGAACAGGCCCATCAGCGCGATGCCGATCGGCATGGCGATCTCGCGCCACAGGTTGGAGATCTCGAGCGCCGGCGTGGTGATGTCGGCCTCGTCGCGCGCGTGCTCCCAGGCGGGCCCGAGCACCAGCGCCAGGAAGGCGAGGCACGCGCAGGTGGCCACGGCCTCCATGAGGGCGCGGCCACGGGGCGACAGGCGGGCGACGACGGCCGTCATGCGCATGTGCTCCGCACGCCTCAGCGCGATGACGGCGCCGAACATCGCCAGCCACAGGAACAGGATGGAGGCGAGCTCGTCGGACCACACCAGCGGGCTGTGGAAGACGAAGCGCGCGACGACGCCGGCCAGCAGCACGGCGATGTCGGCCACCACCAGCACGGCGGCGGGCACTTCCACCAGCCAGCCCAGCGCCCCGTCGATGCGCGCCAGCCAGCCGCGCGGCCGCGCGGCCTGCGACACGATGGGCCCGTTGGCAGCCTCGGGCAGCGCGTGGCCGAGCGCGTCGCGCGTCGGGTCGACCGCGAGGTCGTCGAGTCGGACGACTTGTTTCATGTTCGGATCTCCCGCGCCCGGCGCGTGCACACCGGGCGGGCTGGTTCAACGACGTGCCGGCGGCGCAGGCTCAGGACAGCTTGCCGACGCTGCGTTCCAGCACGCCCCAGCCTTCGTCGCCGAACTTGGCCTTCCAGTCGCTGTAGAAGTTGGCCTTGCGCAGCTGGTCGCGGAACGGTGCCGCGTTGGTCGCGTTGAACACCATGCCCTTGGCCGCGAGATCCTTCTGCAGGCCGGCGTTGAGCTCGGCGACGTCCGCGCGCTCCTTCACGCCGGCGGCGTTGATGTGCCTGGCGACGATGGCCTGCAGGTCGGGCGGCAGCTTGTCCCAGGACTTCTTGTTGGCGAGGAACCAGAAGCCGTCCCACATGTGGTTGGTCAGCGAGCAGTACTTCTGCACCTCGTAGAGCTTGGCCGTGGCGATGATGGCCAGCGGGTTCTCCTGGCCTTCCACCACCTTGGTCTGCAGCGACGAGTAGACCTCGGCGAAGTTGATCGAGGCCGGCGACGCGTCGAAGGCCTTGAACATCGACGTCCACAGCGGCGACGGCGGCACGCGCAGCTTCATGCCCTTGAAGTCCGCCGGGGTGACGACGGGCTTGGTCGACGTCGTGGTCTGGCGAAAGCCGTTGTCCCAGATCTTGTCCATCACGACGAGATCCTTCTTGGCGATCTGCGCGCGGATCCAGGCGCCGAGCTCGCCGTCCATGGCCTTCCAGACGGTGGCGTAGTCGGGGAACGCGAATCCGATGCCGCTGATCTGCGCGGCGGGCACCAGCGTGCCCAGGATCAGGCCGGACAGCGTGAAGAAGTCGACGCCGCCCGAGCGCAGCTGGCCCAGCGTGTCGGTGTCCGAGCCGAGCTGGTTGCTCGGGAAGATCTGGATCTCGACCCGTCCCTTGGTCTCGGCGCGGATCGCGTCGGCCATCTCCTTGGCGCGCACGTTCATCGGGTGCGTCACCGGCAGGTTGTTCGCGTACTTGAACGTGAACTCGGCCTTCTGCGCGAACGCGTCCATCGTGGGCAGCGCGAGGCCGGTGGCGGCGCCGGCGAGGATCTGGCGGCGGGTGAGTGGCATGTCGTTGTCTCCGTTGTTGGCTGTGATGTCGTCTCGCCGACGGGCCTCCCGGAGGCCGTCGTGCATCGGCGGTGCCGATGATTGTGATGGCTCAGGCGGCCGTCGATTCCCTCGTCTTCCCCAAGCCTGTGGATTCCCACAATTGCCCGCGCGCGAAGAGTCGTTCGCGCACGTCCTTCTTGGTGACCTTGCCGTAGGCGGACTTCGGCAGCGCGCTCCAGAAGACCACGTGGCGCGGCCAGCGATAGCGCGCGCAGCGGCCCTCGAGATGGGCCAGCAGCGCCGCGGCGTCGCAGACGTGCCCTTCGCGCACGACGACCACCGCCACGCCGACCTCGCCCCACTTCTCGTCGGGTACGCCGAGCACGGCCACCTCGGCGACGGCCGGGTGCGTCAGCAGCACCTCCTCGATCTCGCGCGGGTAGACGTTCGAGCCACCCGAGATGTACATGTCGGACTCGCGTCCGGTGATGTAGAGCAGCCCGCGCGCGTCGACGCGACCCAGGTCGCCCGTGTGGAACCAGCCGCCCCGCAGCGCCCTGGCCGTGGCCTCGGCGTCGTCGTGGTAGCCCGCGAACACGCCGGGCCCGCGGCAGCAGATCTCGCCGACCTCGCCGGCGGGCAGCGGCTGGCCGTCGGCATCGAGGATGGCCACCTCCATGCCGGTGCGCGGCCGGCCGCAGGAGCCGACGTTGGCCTCGGGCGCGTCGTCGTCGGCCGAATGCATGGCCGGCGGCAGCACCGTGATGCACCCCGTCACCTCGCCGAGGCCGAAGTACTGCACCAGCACCGGCCCCAGGGCGCGCAGCGCACGCTGCTGGTCGGCGCGGTACATCGGCGCGCCGGCGTAGATCACGTAGCGCAGCGACGAGTGGTCGTGCTCGTCCACGGCCGGATGTTCGACCAGCATCTTGACGATGGTGGGCACCGTGAACAGGTTGCTGATGCGATGGCGTTCGACGAGCTGCCAGAACAGCGCCGGGTCGAGTTTGTCCGACGGCAGCAGCACCGTGGCCGCGCCGCGCGCCACGTTCAGCAGCGCGTGGATGCCCGCGCCGTGCGACAGAGGCGCCACCGCGATCGAGACGTCGTGCTCGGTGGTGCCGGGGATCAGGTCGGCCAGGTGGTTGGTGACGATGAAGGCCATCTGGCCGTGCGTCAACATGCCGGCCTTGGGCCGTCCCGTCGTGCCCGAGGTGTAGAAGAACCACAGTGGATCGCCGGCCGCCACCGTGGCCTCGTGCCGCGCGGCGCCGCGATGGGCCGCGACCAGCGACTCCCAGTTGGCCTGCCCCGGCGCACCCGCGCCCATGGGAACGACCACGCGCAGCGCGGGCGAAGCCTCGCGCACCGCCTGCACGTGGGCCTCGAACCCATCGTCCACCAGCATCGCCACCGCGCCGCTCGACGCCCCGAGGATCGCGACCTCCGGCGGCGTCAGGCGGAAGTTGACCGGCACCCACACCGCGCCGAGCCGGAACGCGACCCAGCAGCTCTCGAACATCGCCAGCGTGTTGCGCGACTGCACGAGCAGGCGGTCACCCTGGCGGATACCGAGATCGCGCAGCGCGGCCACCATCGCGTCGACGCGGGCGTCGATCTCGCTCCACGTCCATTGCTGCCCGCCCTGGATCAGGCCCGGGCGATCCGGGTGCAGCGCCGCGGTCTGGCGCAGCAGCTGCGAGAGGTTGCAGGCCTGCGCGGGGTGGGTCACGCGGCCTCCAGCACGCTGAGGTAGTTGGCGACGGCCGCGCCGCCCATGTTGAACACGGCCCCGAGCTGGGCGCGCGGCAGTTGCATGTCGCCGGCGCTGCCGGTCAGCTGCATCGCCGCCATGACGTGCTGCGACACGCCCGTCGCACCGATGGGATGCCCGCGCGATTTCAGGCCGCCCGACGGGTTGACCGGCAGCCTGCCGTCGCGCCGCGTGTCGCCGTCGAGGATGGCGCGCGCGCCCTGCCCGTGCGGACGCAGGCCCATCGCCTCGTACTCCAGCAGTTCGGCGATCGTGAAGCAGTCGTGCGTCTCGACGAAGTGCAGGTCGGCGAGCGCGACGCCGGCGGTCTCCAGGCCGCGCTGCCAGGCGAGCGCGGCGCCCTCGAACCTCGTCGGATCGCGGCGCGACAGCGGCAGGTACTCGTTGACCTGCGTGCGCGAGCGCCAGCGCACGGGACGCACGAGCGCGCCCGCGACGGGCGCGCGCGAGATCACCAGCGCCGCGGCGCCGTCGGACACCAGCGAGCAGTCGGAGCGCTTGAGCGGGCCGGCGACGAACGGGTTCCGCTCGGACGGGTGGCGGCAGAACTCGTAGCCGAGATCGCGCTTCATGTGCGCATAGGGGTTGCGCACGCCGTTCTCGTGGTTCTTGGCCGAGATCGCGGCCAGCGCGTCGCTCTGGTCGCCGAAGCGCTCGAAGTAGACACCGGCGATGTCGCCGAACACGCCCGCGAAGCCGCCGGCGGTGTCGCCCTCCTCCTTGACGTAGGAGCACCTGAGCAGCGTCTGGCCGATCTGCGCGCCGGGCAGCGTGTTCATCTTCTCCATGCCGATCACCAGCGCATGCCTGACGCGGCCCGACCCGACGGCGTCGAGCGCGGCCCAGATCGCGGCCGAACCCGTGGCGCAGGCGTTCTCGACGCGCATCGCCGGCACGTGGCGGAACTCGGGGATCGCGACGCCGGCCAGCGCGCCGCTGAAGTCCTGCTGCACGAAGCCGCCGTTGAAGTGGCCGACGAAGATGCCGTCGATGTCCGACAGCTGCAGGCCCGCGCTGGCCACCGCGGGCAGCGCGGCGTCGCGGATCAGCTGTTCCAGGTCGATGGCGTCGAGCTTGCCGAAGGGCGTGTGGCCCCAGCCGATGATGTGTGCGTTGTTCATGGGCGTCCTGCCTGTGGCGTGAATTCGAGGGCGGAGGGCCCCGTCGGCGCCGGTTCGGATGGTGAACCTGTTGCGCCGCCTGTCTCCGCTCGTTGGGTGAATTCTGCGCAGGGGGCCCGCGCGGCGGCGCGTCTGCTGCGACGCAGCAACGGAGAAAACGGTTCACATCCTGGACGGGCCTGCTCGTGTGTTCGTGCGCTCGGGCGCAGTGCGCTTCCCGCAAGACGGGACATCGACTGCCGTTCGGCGACGTCCCGGGCCGTCTGTTTCCCGTGAAGTCGCGCCGGGGGCGGGTCTTCCGCTTCGCACGCGCACGCGCTCGGGCCACGTTCGACGGCGTGGTCGGCGGACCTGGGAGTTCCACGCGCGGTCCGATCCGGCATCAGGTCGAAGCGGGCACCCGAAGCGTCGTGGGAGGCGGGTCGCCAGGTGCCGAACGCCCCTCGACAAACGCCCCGATCAGCCACGGGTTTTCCATTCCCCTGTTTGCTCGGTCGCGGCACGGTGAAAGGCTGGGAGGACGATTGCAAATCTTCTGTCGCCAAGATCAGAATGCCACGACCCTCACACGCATCCGGTGACAGGGAGGCCTCGATCAGGCGGCCGCATTCAGTGAGGATGCTTGCAACCACATCCTCAGGAGTACACCGATGCGTGTCCCAAGCTTGTCGATTCTGGTCGGCGTTGTCGGTGCCGGAGCCTTGGCAACTGCGCCAGCGCCGGCGCGGGCCCAGTCCTCGCCCGTTCTGGAAGTGAGCGCCGCGGTCCAGCACGACGTCTCCCCCGCACTGCGCGAGTTGCCGGATCGGCCCGGCCTCGAACGCAAGCGCGACCGCCCCTTGCGTTCGATATTCGTGCCACCGGGACAGGAGCAACCCGACACCGTGGTGCAGCTTCAATCGGGGCCGCTGGTGGGCACGGCCGCCGGCGTGGGCTTTGCCGGTGTCGGCAACGGCGACTACGGATTCGCACCGGACGCCGCCCCGCCCGACACCAACATGGCGGTGGGCCCCACCCAGGTGGTGCAATGGGTGAACGAGTCGTTCGCGGTCTTCGGCAAGACAGGGGCCCTGCTCAAGGGACCGACCGCCGGCAACACGCTCTGGGCCGGCTTCGGCGGCGGCTGCGAGGCCAACAACGATGGCGATCCCATCGTCCAGTACGACAAGGCGAACGACCGCTGGATCTTGACCCAGTTCTCGGTGTCGACGACGCCGTACCTGCAATGCGTGGCCGTCTCCACCTCCGGCGACGCCACCGGCACGTACAACCGCTACGCCTTCGCCTATGCCAATCAGTTTCCGGACTACCCGAAGATGGGCGTCTGGCCAGACGGCTACTACATCACCTACAACATCTTCAACAACGGCCAGACCTTTGCCGGCTCGAAGCTGTGTGCGTTCGACGGCGCCGCGATGCGCGCCGGAACGAGCGCCACACAGCAATGCTTCCAGCTCTCCTCCAGCTTCGGCGGCGTCCTGCCCGCCGATCTCGACGGCTCGACTGCGCCTCCCGCAGGTGCGCCGATGCCCTTCGTCAACTATGGCAGCAACTCGCTCAACCTGTGGCGAATGCATGTCGATTTCTCGACGCCGGCCAACACCTCGCTGACGGGGCCCACGACGATCGCGGTCGCTGCCTTCACGCCGGCGTGCGGGGGAGGCGCATGCATCCCGCAGCCTTCGACCCGGCAAAGGCTCGACTCGCTGGCGGATCGCGTGATGTACCGGTTCGCCTATCGCAATTTCGGCACCCACGAGAGTGCGGTCGTCAACCAATCGGTCAAGGTGAGCGGCAACAAGAAGAACGAAGTCGACGGCGTGCGCTGGTACGAGTTGCGGAGTCTGACCAGTGGCACACCGACGGTCTTTCAGCAGGGCTCCTTTGCACCGGACAGCACGTCTCGCTGGATGGGCAGCATCGCGATGGACAAGCTCGGCGACGTCGCCCTGGGCTACAGCGCATCGAGCAGCAGCGTCTTTCCCGGCATCCGATACACCGGCCGGCTCGCCACCGACGCAATCGGGACGATGCAGACCGAGAATGTCCTCAAAGCAGGCGGTGGCTCGCAGTTGCCCAACCTCGGTCGGTGGGGCGACTACAGCGCGATGAGAATCGATCCAAGCGACGACTGCACGTTCTGGTACACGACCCAGTACCTGAAGAGCAGCGGCACGTTCAACTGGAGCACCTGGATCGCCTCGTTCAGGTTCCCGGGGTGTTCCTGAGGGCCCGCTGCGCGCCTCCGACATTCGGGCGGCACTCGCCCTCGTCGCTTCTTCCGGTACGGGCCTCGACACGCCCCCTCGTCGTCGTCACGAGTAGGGGCGACGGCAGCGCGGCCCGTCAGTTCGCGCCAAGCCCCGGGCCCCGGCAAGGCGCGGGCCGCGGGCATCGACGAGGCCTCGATGGCCCCGTCGTCGATGCCGAACCCGCTGGAAGGCGGCGAATGTTGTCGGTCAGCCACTGACGCGCCGGCGCCGCAGGGGGGGCTTGGGTGCCGATCGCAGCCGCGCCCGGCACGACGCGGGTGGAAGCCCGCGGCCAGCGCGCCCTTCATGCCGGCGGCTCGCCCGCATCGCGGATGACCCGCGCCGCAGGCGAAACGAACAGCCGCCTCAACGCAACCGGAACACCATCCCGTAGTACCGGTCGAGGCTGTGCGCCTCGTCGAACGCGATGGTGCAGTGCTTCTCCGCGTTCTCCCACATGTCCAGCATCTCGTAGCCGAGCCGCTCGAACTCGCCCAGGAAGTCGGGCGTGCACTGGATGCGATACGGACACAGCGCGCGGCCCGTGCTCTGCAGCGTCCAGTACGCCTCGGTTGGATGCAACGGCAGCAGGTTGACCATCACCCAGCGCGGACGCCGGCGCAGCGTGGCGATGCGCTCGCCCAGCGTCTCGTCGAGGTACTGGATGCAGCCGGAGGTGAACAGCACGTCCGCGTCGGCGGCCGCGCCGGCGTCCTCGACGAACGACAGCTGCTGCCAGGTGTCGCGCTCCCGCGCCAGCTCGCGGCCGGCCGCCATCACGGCCGGGACGTCGTGCACCTGCCACGACAGGGCCTGCGGATAGTCGAGATAGCGGCGATACGCGTAGTAGCCGATGCCGACGTGGCCGCCGAGGTCGAACACGCGCGTCGCGCCGTCGGCGAAGACCTTGCCCAGCCACAGCAGCATCGGGTAGTCGGCGGGGTAGACGCGGTCGAGCCGATCGCGATACGCCGCGGCCATGCCTTCGTTGTCGTAGCCGGCCGGCAGGCTCGTCCTGGGCATCGCGGCCTCGCACTCGGCCAGGGTGCGATGGACGCCGCGGAATTCGCCGCCATAGCCGCCGTTGGCGAAGACGGCGTCGAAACGGCGGCGGCGCCAGCCGGCGAGCCCGGGAAGCTCGAGCGCGCTGTCGAGCATGGCATGCAAACGTGTCTTCATGGAACCCTCCGGAGGTTGCGCCTCTCCCGGGGCGGCTGCGGCGCGGCACTGAAAAGGAGCGCCGCGACCGGGCTCGATGGCGGCCCGTCCAGACCGAAATGCTAACGTCGCGGCAAGTGCGGGCAAGACGTCCAAGCTAGGGGTGGCGGCATCCGCAGATCGTCATGCCCGCCTGCTACGCGACTGTTCGGTCGCCTGCGCCGGCCAGGCTCGGCAGGTAGCCGACGAAGGCCTGCACCAGCGTCGAATCGTCGGCCTTGCGCCACGCGGCGCCGGTCTCCACCAGCGTGCGCTCGCCCCGGATCGGCCGGTAGACCACGCCCTCGCGGTGCAGGGCCTTCACGGATGCCGGCACCAGCGCGACGCCGATGCCGCCCGAGACCAGGCTGACGATGGTGTGCATCTGGCGCGCCGGGAACAGGTCGGGGCTGAAGCCGTGGCGCATGCAGGTGGCCACCATCGCGTCGAAGATCATCGGGCCGTAGTGGCGCTCGAAACCGAGGAAGCGCTCGTGCGCCAGCTTCTCCAGCGCCACCTGCGCCGAGCGCGCCTGCGGGTGGCGCTCGGGCAGCGCGATCATCAGCGCCTCGCGCTGCGTGGCGCGGTAGGCGAGCGTGGGCGACATGCCCGGCGACGCGAAGATCAGGCCGATGTCCAGCGCGCCGATCTCGAGTTCCGCGAGCATCGCGTCGGTGGTGGACTCGTGCAGCGCCAGCTTGACCTTGGGGAAGTCGGCCATGAAGCGGCGCAGCACGTCGGGCAGGAACGAATAGGCCGCCAGGCTGATGAAGCCGATCGACAGCGCGCCCGACTGCCCCTGCGCCGCGTCGTGGGCGCGGCGCTTGAGCAGTTCGGTGCGCGCCAGCACGGCGCGCGCGTCGCGCACGGCCTCCTCGCCCTCGCGCGTGAGCGCGATGCGGCGCGAGCTGCGCTCGAACAGCGTGACGCCCAGTTCGGCCTCGAGCTCCTTGATCGCCAGGCTCACCGGCGGCTGCGACAGGTTCAGCCGCGCCGCGGCGCGCCCGAAGTGCAGTTCCTCGGCGACGGCCACGAGGCAACGGAGATGACGCATTTCCATCGATCCGAATTCTGGATCAATCGATCTGAAATGAAAACTTCCCCGAATGAAATCACTTTGCCAGACTGGCCCCCACGACCGAGCCACCCCGACCCGGGCGGCACTTGGAAAACGATGCAGGCCACGAGCCTGCCGGAGACACGATTGACCGACTTCATCATCGCGCAGCCGCTGCCCCGGCCCCGGACGCTGGCGCATCCGGGCCCCGTCGGTCCGATCCGCATCGAGCACCGGCATGCGAACCTCGGCCGCCACGTCCGCCTCGCCCTCGTGCCCGGCCGCACGCTGCAGGACGCGATCGTCGAACCGCTGCTGCGGCTGGGCGTGCGTTCGGCATCGATGACCTTGCTGGGCGGCCGGCTCTCGACGCTGCTGTACTGCGTGGCCCCGCCGGATCCGACGGGCGAGCGCGTCGCCAGCTACACGCGGCCGATCGAGGCCGGCGCCGCCACGCTGCTCTTCGGCAACGCGACGCTGGGCTGGAACGGGCGCGGCGAGCCGCTGGTGCATTGCCATGCGACGTTCGTCTGCGACGACGGCCAGGTGCGCGGTGGCCACATCGTGGTCGATCGCAGCGTCGCCGAAGGGCCGATCCCGGTGCTGGCGACCTCGCTGGACGGCATCGAGCTGCGCATCACGCAGGACGACGAGACCCACATGCCGCTGATGCGCCCGTTCGCGGCGCCGTTGCAATGCGCCGGGGAGGCAAGCCATGTCTGAGATCCGCCTGGTCGAGACCGGCACCATGGGCCGCGTCGCGTACGCCCGCGTCGCGCCCAACGAGGATCTCGTGCTGAGCATCGAGAAGCTGTGCGTCGCGCAGGCCTTCCGCCACGCGTTCGTGCGCGGCGCGCTCGGCAGCCTGGTCGACGCCTGCTTCCACGCGCCCGACGGCGGCACGCGCCTGGTGCGCGGCCCGGCCGTCGAGATCGTGAGCCTGGCCGGCGAGGTGCGCACGCAGGTCGACGGCTCGCTGCGCGCCGCCATCACCGGCATCGTCGCCGACACCGACGGCCACGTGCACGGCGGCCCGTTCGTCGCCGGCGCCAACCCCGTGTGCGTCACGTTCGAGGTGACGCTGGAAGAGTGGCTGCCGGCCACGGCCTGAGATTCCGCTGTCCGGCGCGGTCACCGACCACGCCTTTCACACCCTGGAGACACGCTTGAGCACGACCCCCACGATCAACGCCGGTTCGCCCGTCGCCCTCGTCACCGGCGGTGCGCGCGGCATCGGCCTGGCCATCGGCCAATGGTTCCTCGCCCACGGCCACCGCATCGCGCTGCTGGACATCGACGGCGAGACGCTGCAGCGCACCGTCGCCGCGTTCGACGACCCCGACTCCGTGCTCGGCGTGCACGCCGACGTGAGGAACCCGGAGCAGGTCGCCGCGGGCGTCGCGCAGGTCGCGGCGAAGTTCGGCCGCATCGACAAGCTCGTCAACAACGCCGGCATCGCCGTCTTCAAGCCCGTGATGCAGACCAGCTACGCCGAGTTCCGCGACGTGCTCGCGACCAACCTCGACGGCGCCTTCATCTGCACGCAGGCCTGCGTGCCGCACATGCGCCGGGCCGGCAAGGGCGCGATCGTCAACATCGCGTCGATCTCGGGCCTGCGCGCCAGCACGCTGCGCGTGGCGTATGGCACCAGCAAGGCGGCGCTGCTGCACCTGACCAGGCAGCTGGCCGTGGAACTGGGCGACGTGGGCATCCGGGTCAACGCCATCTGCCCGGGCCCGGTCGAGACCGAGATGGCCAAGCTGGTGCACAGCGTGGCGATCCGCTCCGACTACCACGACGCGATCCCGCTGGGCCGCTACGGCACGCCCGAGGAGATGGCCCGCACGGTCGGATTCCTGTGCAGCGACGACGCGAGCTTCGTCAACGGCCAGTTCCTCGCGGTGGATGGCGGCTTCGATGCCGCCGGCGTCGGCCTGCCCACGCTGCGCCGCAATGCCGCGGCCGCCTCGGCGCCATGAGCGCGCGTTCGGCACTGCGCCTGGTCGAGCCGTGGCCGGGCCATGACCCGGCCGGCAGCGAGCTGGCCGAGGCGCCGGCCGCGCCGCGCACGCCCGAGCCCGAGCGGCCCGAGACCGCCGGCGCGCAGACGCTGCGCCGCGGTCTGGCGGTCCTGCGCCTGCTCACGCGCGTGGGCCCGGGCGGCCTGCGCATGGGCGAGATCGGCCACCGGCTCGGCCTGAACAAGACGACCGCGATCCGCCTGACGCGCACGCTGGTCGACGAGGGCTTCGTGCTGCACGACCGCGCCGCGGGCCGCTACCGGCTGGGCCCCGAGGCCTTCGCCGTCGGCCTGGCCGCCGAACCCAGCTACGAACTGCAGCGCCAGGCCGCGCCGATGCTGCGCGCGCTGGCCGCGGATTCGGGCGACACCGTGTTCTTCACAGTGCTGCACGGGCACGAGAGCATCTGCCTGTCGCGCGACGAGGGCGACTTCCCGATTCGAAACCAGCTGATCAAGCCGGGCGACCGCTGGCCCCTGGGCGTGGGCGCCGGCAGCGCCGCGATCCTGGCCGCGCTGCCCGACGAGACGGTGGCCGACGTGCTCGCGCGCAGTGCCGCGCTGCGCGCCGAGAAGTTCCCGCGCTGCAGCGATGCCGCGATCCTCGCGCTCGTGCGCGACACGCGCGACCGCGGCTACTGCCTGCAGCCGGGCATGGTGTTCGAGGACAGCTGGGCGATCGGCGTGGTCGTCTACGACGCCAACGAGGCGCCGGTGGCCTCGATCAGCATCGCGGCGCTGCGCTCGCGCCTGGGCCCGGCGCGCAGCGCGATGCTGGGCAACCGGCTGATGCACGCGAGCAAGGAACTCACGGCGCAGTGGAAGGTCTGAGCGGCAGCCGGCGCGTCCCGAGGGCGCGCCGCACGATACTTTCGATGCCGCCCGTCCAGCACGGTACGTCCTGACACGGCGCGGCAGCCGCCGTCGCTTAAAGTCGACGTCTTGTCTGCTCTGCCGCCGTCGCGGCCTGCACCGTGCTCAAGAAGCTTTCCCGGGAACAGTGGATCACCGCCGCGTGGATCGCCGGATTCGTCATCTGCGCCGCGCTCGTGGCCCTGGTCGCCGCCGTCGTCGTCGTCTCCAGCCAGTTGCCCGAGCTCGACGAGATCACCCACTACCAGCCGCGCCAGCCGCTGGAGATCGTCACGCGCGAAGGCATCGAGCTCGCGCAGTTCGGCCCCGAGCGCCGCCGCTTCCTGCCCGTGGGCGAGTTCCCCGACGTGCTCAAGAACGCGCTCATCGCGACCGAGGACGCCGACTTCCGCACGCACAGCGGCATCAGCGTCAAGGGCATCGCGCGCGCCGCGGTCTCCAACCTGTTCCACCACCATCGACAGGGCGCGTCCACCATCACGCAGCAGGTGGCGCGCAACTTCTTCCTGAGCCGCAAGCAGACCTGGTCGCGCAAGTTCGCCGAGGCGCTGCTGGCGCTCAAGATCGAGCGGCACCTCTCGAAGGACCAGATCCTCGAGCTGTACATGAACCAGATCTACCTGGGCCAGCACGCCTACGGCTTCGAGGCGGCGTCGCTGACCTACTTCGGCAAGCCGTCGAAGCAGCTCACCGCCGCCGAGGCCGCGATGCTCGCCGGCCTGCCCAAGAACCCGGGCGGCGCCGATCCGACCGATCACTTCGAGAAGGCCAAGGCGCGCCAGCTCGTCGTGCTCATGCGCATGCACGAGACGGGTGTCCTCGACGACGCGCAGTACGAGGCCGCGAAGAAGCAGCCGCTGAAGATCACCGGCCACTGGTCGCCGCCGGTCGTCGCCGAATACCTGGCCGAGATGGTGCGCCAGCAGGTGGTGCAGCGCTTCGGCGAGGCAGCCTACTCGCAGGGCCTGAAGGTGACGACGTCGCTGGTGTCGGCCGACCAGGCCGCCGCGCAGGCCGCCGTGCGCAAGGGCGTGATCGACTTCGACCGCCGCCAGGCCTGGCGCGGCCCCGAGGACAACGAGGACCTGCCCGACTCCGACGCCGAGATCGACACCGCCGCCGCCGCCGCGCTGCACGACCACCCCGACGACGACGACCTGCGCGTGGCCGTCGTCACGCACGCGACCCCGAAGGAAGTGGTCGCCGTGCTGGCCAGCGGCGAGACGTTGCGCCTGAGCGGCGACGCGCTGCGCGGCCCCGGCGTGCTGGCCGCGCTGCGCCCGAAGGCGCCCGAGGACCTGGCCATCACCCGCGGCGCCATCATCCGCGTGATGCGCACCGCCGGCGACGCCAGCTACAAGAGCGAATGGCGCCTGACGCAATGGCCGGACGTCGAGGGGGCGCTGGTGTCGCTCGACTCGAACACCGGCCAGGTGCGCGCGCTGGTGGGCGGCTTCGACTTCTCGCACAGCCAGTTCAACCACGTGACCAGCGCGTGGCGCCAACCGGGCTCCAGCTTCAAGCCGTTCATCTACTCCGCGGCGCTGGAACACGGCATCCAGCCCGCCACGCAGATCATGGACGCGCCGATCAGCATCGACGATTCCCTGACCGGCGGCAAGCACTGGGATCCGAAGGACGACGACGAGCCGTTGATGGGTCCGATCTCGCTGCGATCGGCGCTGGCCAAGTCCAAGAACCTGGTGAGCATCCGCGTCGTGCAGAACCTGGGCACCAGCGTCGTCAAGAACTGGGCCGCACAGTTCGGCCTGTCGCCCGAGAAGCAGCCCGACAACCTGACGCTGTCGCTCGGCGCCGGCAGCGTCACGCCGATGCAGCAGGCGCGCGCGTACGCGGCGTTCGCCAACGGCGGCTTCGGCGTCACGCCGCGCTTCATCGAGAAGATCACCGATGCGCAGGGCAAGGTGCTGTTCGAGGCGCCCAAGCTGCCCGACACGCCGGCCGAGGACGCGCGCATCATCCCGGCGCGCAACGCCTTCGTGATGGCCAGCCTGCTCAACGAGGTCGCGCGCACGGGCACGGCGGCCAAGGCGCAGTCCACGCTCAAGCGCCCCGACC
>Ga0207695_10006016_pt1 | contig 15855 bp, 12 predicted proteins | sample KBSC54metaG_FD_184354 | JGI IMG/M metagenome (GOLD analysis project Ga0207695, IMG submission 184354) | Corn rhizosphere microbial communities from Kellogg Biological Station, Michigan, USA - KBS C5-4 metaG (SPAdes) (version 2) | ecosystem: Host-associated > Plants > Roots > Rhizosphere > Soil... | reverse complement strand
TGCTCGAGCGCGACCAGCAGGCGGCGGCCGACTCCGGCACCGCGGTACTCCGGCCGTACGACCATGCCGCAGACCCACGGCGAGCGGTCGCGGATGGCGTCGATCTCGAACTCGTGCAGCTGGACGGTGGTCGCCCGTCCAACTGTCTCGTCAGGCGACAGGCTGGGTGGCCGGCGCTTCCGTCCAATCTCCGCTCTGCATCTTCACCAGCTCGGCGAGCGGGATGTGACAGCGGATCGCGTGGCCCGGTTCCTTTTCGACGAGCGGCGGCTCGTGGGTCTCGCAGATCGTCCCAAGTTTCCGCGGGCAGCGCGTGTGGAAGACACACCCGCTGGGCGGGTTCGCCGGGCTCGGAATCTCGCCGTCCAGCCTGATGCGCGCGCTCGTGCTGCCGTCCACCGTTGGCACCGCCGACAACAGCGCCTCGGTGTACGGATGATGCGGCGAGGAGAACACCGCCTCCGCTGGTCCGAGCTCGAGCACACGGCCCAGATAGAGCACGCAGATGCGATCGGACAGGTAGCGAATGACGCCGAGGTCGTGGCTGATGAACAGGTAGGCGACCCGTTGCCTGCCCTGCAGTTCCGCCAGCAGGTTCAGCACCGCCGCCTGCACCGACACGTCGAGAGCGGACGTCGGCTCGTCGCAGACCACCAGCCGGGGGTCGCCGGCGAACGCTCGTGCGATCGCGACCCGCTGCTTCAGCCCACCCGAGAGCTGACCCGGCCGCAGGTCGAGATAGCGGTCGGCAAGGCGAACCGACCGTGTCAGCTCCAACAACCGCTGATCGCGCGCGGAGCCGCGCAGCCCGGCCAGCTTCGAAAGCGCCCGGCCAACCAGGCGGCGAACCGTATGGCGGCGGTTGAGCGCCGCGTCGGGATTCTGGAACACGATTTGCACCGCCTTGACCTGCTCGCGGCTTCTGGCGTGCGTCCGGGCCGCCAGCGGCTCGCCGTCGAGTGCGACATCGGCACCGGGATCGGGCTCGACGATGCCGAGCAGCACGCGCGCAAGCGTCGTCTTGCCGCTTCCCGACTCACCGACCAGCCCGAGGGTCTCGCCGGCGCGGATCTCGATGTCGACGTCCGTCAGGGCGTGCACATCTGTGCCCGCCGCGCGGAACGTCTTGCTGACGCCGGCGGCCTGGAGCAGTGGCAGGCCGGCCGCGGCTTCCGGCGGCAGCCGTGCGGGCGGAGGAGTCGTGTGGGGCAGCTCGTGTGCGCGCTCGTGCAGGTGGCAGCGCGAGCCACGCCCTTCGCCCACCTGGTACATCCGCGGCGGATCGGTGCGGCACCGGTCTTCCACCAGTGCGCAGCGGTCCGCGAACACGCATCCCTGCAGGTCGGCTCCCGGCGCGGGCAGGAACCCGGGGATCGTGTCCAGCACGCCGCGCCCCTTCAGACGGTCGCGGCGGGGGATGCACCGCAGCAGCCCGACCGTGTACGGGTGCCGCGGCGCATCGAACACCTCGCGTGCCGACCCCTCCTCGACCAGCTCGCCGGCGTAGAGCACACCGACCCGGTCGCACATCCGGGCGATGACTCCGAGGTTGTGGCTGATGAACAAGAGCGCCGTCGAGATCGTCTCGCGCAGGGCGGCGACGAGGTCGAGCACCTCGGCCTCGACCGTCGCATCGAGGCCGGTCGTCGGCTCGTCCAGGATCAGCAGCGCCGGCTCGACCGCAAGCGCCATGGCGATGACGACCCGCTGCTGCATGCCGCCTGAGAGCTGGTGCGGGTAGCGGCGCATGACGCTGCCAGGGTCGGGGATCCTGACTCTCGCCAGCGCCTGCTCGGCGCGCTCGGCCGCCTCGCGGCGGTCGGCGCCCGCCACCGAGAACACCTCGGCGACCTGGCGGCCGACGCGCATGGACGGATTCAGCGAGCGCGAGGCGTCCTGATACACCATCGACACCGTTTGCGCCCGCTGGCGGCGCCGCGACTCGTCGCGCAGCGAGCGGACGTCCCTGCCGTCGATCGTGACCGAGCCGCCGGTGATCGCACCGTTGCGAGGGAGATAGTCGACGAGCGCGAGCGCGATCGTCGACTTCCCGCACCCGGACTCCCCGACCAGCCCGTAGGCTTGCCCCGGCGTGATCCGCAGGGACACGTCGCGGACGGCCGGGCGCCGACGGCCGCGGACGGTGTAGGCGACGTCGAGGTGATCGACGACCAGCGCGTCGGGCCGCGGCTCGGCGGGCCTCATCCCTCCACCGCCTTCTCGATCGCGTCCGCGACGAGGTTGATGCCGATCACCAGGCTCGCGATCGCGGCCGCGTCGAACAGCACCTCCCACCAGTAGCCGGCGGAGACCACGGAGATGTTCTGTGAGATGTCGAGACCCCAGTCCGGCGTGGGCAGCTGGATGCCCAGCCCGAGGAACGACAGCGACGCCACCGTGAAGATGGCGTAGCCCAGGCGGACGGTGAACTCCACCATGATCGGCGGCCATCACGTTGGGCAGCAGCTCCCGAACATGATGTAGGCGCCGCGCTCGTCCCGAAGCCGCGCGGCGGTGATGTACTCGAGCTCGCGCTCCTGGATCACGGCCGTGCGCACCGTGCGGGCGATCAGGGGGGTGAAGATGACGCCGATGCAGATCGCCACCGTCGCCGCCGACGGGCCGAGCGCGGCCACAACAAGGACGGCGGTGACCACCACCGGCAACGCCAGCAGCGCGTCGATCAACCGGCTCAGGCTCTCGTCGACCCACCCGCGGAGATAGCCCGTGACCAGCCCCAGCACGGTGCCCAGGATGGTGCCGAGCAGCGTCGCCACGAGCGCCACCACCATCACGGAACGAGCCCCCGCGATCACCCGGGAGAACACGTCCCGGCCGACCTGATCGGTGCCGAACCAGTGGGCACCCGACGGTGCGCTGTTGACCGAGTCCAGATTCTGCTCGAACGGCGTGTAGGGCCCGATGTGGTAGCCGGCCACCGCACAGACAACCCAGGCCAGCACGATCGCGCCGCCGATCAGGAACGTCCGTGACCGCCGCAGTTCACGCACCACCTCGTGCCGGACCGTTGGGGAGCCCGCGTCGACGACGCCGCCGATCTCGACCGGCCCTTCGGCGACGCTCATTCCGACGCCAGCCGCAGTCGCGGATTGAGCAGGGTGTAGAGGATGTCGGCGACCAGCGTGGTGACCAGATAGACGATGCCGATCACGAGCACGGACGCCTCCAGCATCGGGAAGTCCTTGTTGTTGGCCGCGTTGTAAGTGAGCGCGCCGATGCCCTGATAGTGGAACAGGTACTCCACCAGGACGAGCCCACCGACCATGTACCCGACCTGTGTCGCCACCACCGTGATGGTGGGCAAGAGCGCGTTGGGCAGCACGTGGTGGAGGATCACCGCGCGCCGCGACAGGCCCTTGAGGACCGCGGTGCGGGTGTAGTCGGCGTCGAGCACGGCGATCGTGCCCGCGCGCGCCATCCGCATGATGTAGCCGAACAGCACCAGCGTGATCGGGATCGCCGGCATGATCAGGTGGTACACCTGTGTGCCCACGCCGGCGCCGGGCGGCGGGGTCGCGTCGAGCGGCAGCACGTTCAGCCAGATCCCGAAGATCAGGATCAGGAACACTCCCGACACGAACTCCGGGAGCCCCAGCGCCGACAGCCCGATCACGCTGATGGTGCGATCAGGCCACTTGCCGTAGCTCAGCGCGGCCACAACTCCGGCCAGAATCGACAGCGGCACGCACATCAGGAACGCCACCAGCGCGAGCTTCAGCGAGTTCGCCAGCGCGCTTCGGATCATCGGCGCGATCGGCCGGCTGTATTCGTAGGAGGTGCCCATGTCGCCGTGCACCAGGTTGGTCAGCCAATCCTTGTACTGGGTAAGCAGCGGCCGGTCGACGCCGAGCCTGTGGTCGAGCTGTCGGACGCCGCTCTCCTGGGCAAGCGGGCCGAGGATGGCCCGGCCAGGGTCGCCCGGCAGCTTCTGGCCGGCCAGGAACACGATCACCGACAGGATCCACAGAGTGACCAGTGCGAGCAGGACGCGCTTCAGGATGAAGAGGAAGATCGCGCCGTCCTCCGGCTTCGTGTCGACGGGTGCCCGGCGGGCATTCCGGTCATGTCAGACCGGCCTTGTTCAAGTAGATCTGGCCCATGCCCGTGGTGACGACGCCGGCAACGCCCTTCTTGGTGACGCTCATCGAGTCGAACCAGTACGCGAGGATGAGCGGCGTCTCGTCGAGCAGCAGCCTCTCGATCTGGCCGGCGTAGTGGCGCTGGCTGCCCAGGTCGAGCGCGCCAACGTAGCTCTTGACGAGGCCGTCGTAGGTGGCGTTTTTGAAGTGGGCGGCGTTCCACGAGCCGTTCGAGAGCAGCGGCGCCTCCAGGAACACGTTGGGGACCCCGCGGTGGCCGTAGTCGACCAGGCTCATGGCGCCGTCGAGCCAGTTGGACTTGCCGAAGACGGCGTCGCCATAGTAGTCGGCCTGGCTCTGGACGTGGAGGTCGATGTTGATCCCGATCGCGGCGGCCGCCTGCTTGATGATCTGGGCGTACTGCGGGATCTCCTGGTAGTCCTCGGTGTAGAGCTGGGTGCTGAAGCCGTTCGGATGGCCGGCGCTGGCCAGCAGCTGCTTGGCCTTGTCGAGGTTTTGCGTCCGCTGCGGCACGCTGGTGTCGGTCGAGCGGAAGATCGGCGCGAACACGTGGTCGTTGCCGAGCTGAGCGTACTGCTTGTAGAGCGCGTTGACGATGCCGGGGCGGTTGAGGCTCAGCGCCATCGCCTGGCGCACCAGCTTGTTGTTCCACGGCGCCTGGTCGCACCGCATGGACAGCTCTCGATGCTGGGATGACTTCGTCACCAGCAGGCTGTAGGACGGGTTGTTGAAAACTCCCTCCGCGCCCTGCGGGACGATCAGGTTGACGATGTCGACGTTGCCGGCCTGCAGCGCCAGGATCTGCGGTTGCTGGGTCGGGTAGAAGATGAACTGCAGCCCGCGGGGCAGCACCTTGCCGCCCCAGTAGTGTGGGTTGGGCGAGAAGCTCGCGCCGACCTTCGGCTGGTACGTCTTCATGATGAACGGGCCGGTTCCGATGAACGTCTTCTCCCACTTGTCGAAATCGGTGCCCTTGGGGACGATCACCATGTTGTAGTTGTCGGAGGAGATCAGGTACGGGAAGTTGCCGTTCGGCGCCTCCAGCTGGAATGCGACGGTCCTGTCGTCGACCTTCGCGACGCCGTCGTTGGTCAGCACACCGGTGAACACCGACGAGGCGTTGACGTAGACCTTCGGGTTCGTCTGCGCCTGGAACGAGTACACGACGTCGTCGGCCGTCATCGGCTGCCCGTTGTGGAATGTGACACCGTCGCGCAGCTTGAACGTCCACACGTCGCCGGCGCCGTTGGACTTCCAGGACGTGGCCAGCACGGGCTCGAGGATGTTGGTATGCGGGTTGTTGAACACCAGCGTCTCGCCCGTCTGCTGCAGCATCGTGAGGCCGCCCTCGTCGGCGATGCTGAGCGGGTTGATGGCGCCGGTCGGCACCACGCTGGCGATCTTGAGAGAGGCCCCCGGCTTGGCGGCGGCGCCGGCGGACGCGCCGCTGCTGCCGGACGTGTTGGCACCGCCGCAGGCGGTCACGATGGCGCCCAGCATCGGCACGGAGAGGCCGACGATGGAGCCGCGGCGTAGGAACTCCCGCCGGGTGATGTGGCCGCTCACGAACTCGTCGATCACGTGGTTCTCGAGCTCGCTGCGTCCACGTCGCACCTGACTGAGCTGCGTGGGGTTACGCATGGTCACCTCTCTCTCGCGGGACATGGTCCAGGGGTGCACCTGCCGGCGCCTCAACCGCGCGTGCTGTCACGATCGAGCTGCCGGTCGTGCGGATCGCCTCGGTCAGCGGCCCGAGATCGGCGGGCACGGATTCGCCGGGGCCGGTGGTGGGGATATATGCGCGGACGAACCGGTGCAGCGCCTGTGTGCCGGTACCGAGTGTGCGCGGCGGCCCGAGATCGATCGCCCGGGCCGCGACCACGAGCTCGATTGCCACCAAGGCCCGCCCCAGGGCGGCCATCTCGGCCAGGCGCCGGGCCGCCAGCGGCGCCATCGTCATGCGATCTTCGATGCCCTCCGCCTGGCTCGAGCTCGTCATCTCGTACGACACCGGGGCGGCCAGCAGGCGGGCCTCGGCGACCAGCGCCTGGCCGGCGACGCCGAACTCCGTGTAGCCGTCGTCGCCCGAGTCGGGCTCCGCAGCCAGGCCGGCGGGCAACCCGGAGAAGCCCGCGTGCAGGAGCTTCATGCCGCGCTCGTTGGCACTGGTCAGCACCGGCGCGAGCGCGACTCTGGTGAAGTCCAGCGCCGCGGCCAGGGGCAGGATCTCGAAGCAGGCGACCGACAGCACCCGCTCCTCCTCGACGTCGACCAGCGGATTGCTGTGAGCGGCGTTCAGCTCGATCCGCAGCTGGCGCGTGGCGAACTCGAGGGCGTCGCGGAGCGCGCCATGCTGCTGGGGGATGTTGCGGTAGGTGAGCGGATCCTGCAGGCTCCGCGGCGTGCCCGGGTCATGCAGGGCGCTTCCGGCGAGCAGCAGCCGCAGTCGCTCGGCGCTCGCCTGCAGCCCGGCGTAGGGGCGCTCGCGCAGCACGCGATGCAGGAGCGACGGGTTGGCCCGGAACCCCTCCATGTCCAGCGCCGCGGCCGCCTCCAGCCAGTCGGCCAGCTGCAGCGCATCGGCCAGGGCCAGCGCGGCCAGGGCCGTCGAGAAGCTGCCGTTGTCGATCAGGGCGAGGCCCTCGCTCATCTCCAGCTGTTGGCCGCTGCGGTCGAGCAGGCCGGCCGCCAGCTCCGCCAGCGGCGCCAGATCGGCCTGGCCGACGGAGCCACGCAGCCGCATCTCGAGCGGCCACGACTCGTTCAGTGCGCGCACCGCCAGCTCCGCCAGCTCCGGGCGGACGCCGGTGGTGCCGCCCGCGAAGCCGTTGGCGAGCCGAAGGAGCGTCGCCCGCACGACATCCTCGCCGACGGCCGGCCCCTGCCCCACCAGGCAGTTCATGATCATCGACCGGTTGAAGCGCCCTGTCTGACCGGGATCGAGGGTGACCCGCTTCAGCGCCCCCACGGCGGTCGTGGCGCCGTACATCGGCTCGCCCCGGGCAGCGGCCGCCTCCAGCACCTCACGCGACCGCCGCATCCGCTCGATCGCATCGGCGCTCAGCTCGACGGGCGCTCCCTCCCGGGCGACGGCGATCAGGTCGTCCAGGGCGAGGCTGCGGCCGTCGAGGGTGACGGTCATGTCATCGCCGCCACGGACTCCATGACCTGTACGTCGCCCCGCTTGATCACGCTTTTCACCGCGTTTCGGCCGAGTTTGTAGATGAGGTCGAGGTGGCTGTCAGCCTCCCAGATCTGGATATCGGCCAGCATGCCGGGAGCGAGCACGCCGCGGTCGTCGAGCGCCAGCGCCCGTGCGCCGCCGACCGTCGCCGCCAGCAGCGCGTCCTCCGCAGGAATCCCGTACTGCCGCGCCGCCAGCGCCATCACCACCTGCTGCGACTCCAGCCAGCACCCGGGACAGAGATCCGTCGCAAGCGCGATCGTCATGCCGGCGGCGAGCATCGCTCGGGCGTCGGACGGGCGCGGGTGGGCCACCGCGAAATCGAGACCGGGCATCAGCACGCCGGTGACGCCGGCGGTCGCGAGCAGCTCCATGCCCTCGCGGCCGGTGTGGTTGAGGTGGTCGGCGGAGACGGCGCCGATCTCGGCCGCCAGCCGAGCACACCCCTGATCTGAATAGGCGTCGGCGTGGATCTTGGGTGCGAGGCCGGCATCGAGCCCTGCCTCCAGGATCCGGCGCGAGTCGTCGGCACTGAAGTAGCCGTCGTCGCAGTAGACGTCGCAGAAGGCCGCGAGCCTCTGCTCGGCGACGCGGGGGATCATCTCGCCCACGATCTGATCGGTGTACCGCTTCGCCGACATCCCAGCGGGGATCGCATGAGCCCCGAGGAAGGTGCTGACGACGTCGACCCGCAGCTCCCGGTCGAGCCGCCGGTTCACCTCGAGCATCTTGAGCTCGTCTTCCGGCGTCAACCCGTAGCCGGTCTTGCTCTCCACGGTCGTCGTCCCGTGGGCGAACATCGCCTCGATGCGGGCCGCCGCAGCGTCGGTCAGCTCGTCCACCGTGGCCGCCCGCGTCATCTCCACCGAGGCCGGGATCCCGGTGGTATGACCGGCGTGGAAGCGCTGCAGTTGGCCGCTGACGGCTGCGGCGTACTCCTCGACGCGGCTGCCGGCGAACACCACATGCGTGTGACAGTCGACGAAGCCGGGGGCGACGAGGCCGCCGCCGGCGTCGACCGGCGTGGCGCCGCTGAGATCGACCCGTTCGGCAACCTCGGCGGCAGTTCCCACATCCACAATCCACTCACCGCAGATGGCAACCACGCCATGGCCGATCCTGCCCAGCGGGTCGTCGCCCGACCCCCGGCAGGTGATCACCTCGCCGGCGTTGACGACCACCAGGTCGGCGCGGGGTAGGTCAGTCCCGTCCATCACCGCCTGCCGGCCCGAAGGTGGCCGTCGGACTCCACCACAGCGGCACCTTGATGCTCTCCTCGGTGAGCGGGCCCCGGCCCTCGGCGGCGGCACGTGCCTGCTCGTAGCCGGCCTGGGCGTGCCGGATCACCCCGATGCCGGAGTCGGTGGTCAGGCACGCCTCCAGCCGCAGGGCGGCCTCCTCGCTGCCGTCCGCGATCATCGTCACGCCGGTGTGGATGGCCTCTCCCATCGAGTAGTTCGCCTGAATGGCAACCAGGTCGGCCATTCCGGCCGTGTTCAGCAGCGCGTTGAGGTACGGCCAGTCGGAGATCAGGTCGCTGCCGTCGAGCATCCTCTCAGACTCAAAGGTGGGATTGACGATCGATCCCGAGTCGAGGTTGTCGCGCGAGAACGCCACCGGGCCGCCCACCTCGCCGGTGCGGATCAGGTCGTTGACCGCCTGCCCGAACGCCCTCCGCTCTCCGAATCCCAGGTAGCAGACCCGCGCCGGCAGCGCTTCGATCGGGATGTGCTCCCGGGCCAGGGTAATCCACTTCACCGTCGTCTCGTCGTGCGGGAACATCTCCAGCGCGAGATCGTCGAGGCGGGCGAGGTCGGAGGCCTCGCCCGACAAGCACGTCCACCGGAACGGCCCGCGCCCGAGCAGGAAGAGCTCCCGAACGTAGGCCGCGACGAACCCCGGGATCCGCATCGCCCGTTCCTCCGGCATGCCGCCGTCACGGCATTCCTTGCGGATCGACGTGCCGTACTCGAACACCTGGCAGCCGGCCTCCTCGAAGCCGATCATCGCCTCCAGCTGCCGGATCATCGAGGCCCGCGCCCGTGCCAGGTAGGCGTCACGGTCACGCGCGCGCAGCTCGGCCGCATCGTCCGGGGAGAGCCCCGCCGGGATGTACGAGAAGGGGTCGTGGCACGGGCACATCTCGGTGACGATGTCGGGCCGCCAACCCTGCTCCAGCAGCATCGGGAAGACCTCGGCGGCGTTGCCGACCACGCCGATGCCGAGCGGCCGGCCCCCCGCGCGCGCCTCCTCGGCGAGCGCGATCGCCTCGTCGAGCGACGAGGCCAGCACATCGCAGAAGCCCTTCTCGATACGGCGGTTGATCACGCGCACATCGGCGTCGCAGGAGACGCAGACGCCGCCCAGCATCGCCATCGCACGCGTCTGGTTTCCGCCCATGCCGCCGTGGCCGGCCGTGAGCAGCACCCGACCCTCCAGCGACCCGCCGAAATGCTGGTCGCCGATCGCGGCCAGGGTCTCGAACGTGCCCTGGATCACGCCCTGAGTGCCGATGTACTCCCAGGGGGCGGCCGTGTACTGGGCGAACATGGTCAGGTTCTTGTCCTGCAGGTCGTAGAACACCGGCCAGGTGGCCTTCATGATGTTCGTGTTGGCCATCACCACGCGCGGCGCCAGCCGGTGCGTGCGAAAGATTGCGACCGGCATGCCCGACTGGATCGCAAGCGTCTCGTCGCTTTCGAGCTCGAGCAGTGACTCGACGATGGCGTGGTACGACTCCCAGTTGCGCGCGCACTTGCCGATGCCGCCGTAGATGACCAGCCGCTCGGGGTGCTCCGCCAGCTCCATGTTGTTCTCGAGCATGCGAAGCAGCGACTCCTGCTTCCAGCCCTTGCAGCGCAGCTCGTCGCCGCGCTGGGCGGTGACCGAGCGGAGAACCTGGTTCTTGAGAGTTGTGCTCACGTACGCTCCTCGCTCAGCTCGTCGGGGCCGGAGCCCGGTTCGACGACGGGATGTCGTCCATCACCTCTGCGATCGCCTCGGCCAGCGCCAGGCCGACGTCGCCGACGTACCGGTGGCGGCCATCCTCGACCACCTGCCGCCCGCCCACGACCACATCGGTGACGTCTGCCGCAGTGGCCGCGAACACCAGCTGGTCGACGGCCGTCGCGGCGGTCGCGCCGGCCGTGCGCGGCGTGTCCAGCGCCACGGTCGTGAAGTCCGCAGGTGCGCCCACCGCGAGGCCCCGCGCGTCCCGGCCGAGCGAGGCCGATCCGGCGGCCGTGGCGGCGGCCAGCAGCTGCTCGGGCTCGTGCAGCCCGCGGCGGCCGCTGATCAGACGCTCGTCCAGCTCGAGCGCCCGCAGCTCCTCGAACATGTCGATCACGGCGTGCATGTCGCTCGCGACGGTCAGCGGCGACCCCGCCGCTGCCAGCGCCTCGGCGGGGCCGACCCCGTCAGCCAGGTCGCGCTCGGTGGTGGGGCAAAGGCACACGGTGGTGCCCGTGCGGCCGAGCAGGTCGATGTCGTCCGGGGTCGCGTGCGTGGCATGGACGACGGTGGTGGCGGGGCCCAGCGCGCCGCTCTCGCCGAGCAGCGCGATGGGCGTCAGGCCGGTTGCGGCGGCGCACGCCTCGTTCTCGCGCGGCTGCTCGGAGGCGTGCACATGGAGCGGGAGACCGCCCCGACGACTCCAGGCGGCGATCGCGGCGATCGAGCCGGGGTCGACGGCACGAACGCTGTGGATGGCGGCCGCGACGTCGGCCCCGGAAGCGGCACGAAGCTCATCGACCCGGCCCATCCAGGACTCGGCGTCCCCGTCGGAGAATCGCTCCTGCGCCGGCTCCAGCGCACCCCCGTCCTGCCCCGGCTGCAGGTAGCACGTGTCGATCAGCGTGATCCGGATGCCGGCGTCGGCCGCGGCCGCGATGAGCGCTTCCCCCATCGCATTGCGATCGGCGTAGGGCCGGCCGCCCTGGTCGTGATGCAGATAGTGGAACTCGCCGACCGTGGTGATGCCGGCGAGCGCCATCTCGGCGTAGGTGGCGCGGGCGAGCCGGTGGTAGCGGTCGGGATCGAGGCGGTCGGCCAGCTCGTACATCAGCGACCGCCACGACCAGAAGTCCGAGGCGAGGCGCTGGGTGCGGCCGCGCAGCGCTCGGTGAAGCGCATGCGAGTGGGGGTTGACGAGGCCCGGGATGGTGAGCCCGGGGAGCCGGGTCGCCCCCGCAGGGGGACCCGGGTCCCGCTCGATGGCGGCGATGCGGCCGTCCTCGACGGCGATCGTGACGCGCTCGGCCAGCTGTCCGGTCCAGGCCAGTTCGGCATGCCAGAATCGCATCGCTCAGGCGGTGCGCCCGTAGAACAGCTGCTGTGTGAGCTGGTTCAGGCGATGATCGGGCTTGTCCGCGAACGACAGCACCGCGTTCGCACGCAGGACATCGCCCTTGATCGGCGTGACCCGGTGGATCGAGTGGCGGCCGCGGAAGAAGGCCAGCGTCCCCGCCTTGCTGGGCAGGTGGATCACGTCGGCCCTGTCGCCCTGCAGCAGCCGCTGCACGGCCGGGTAGTTCTCGTCCTCCGCGCTTCGGAGGTTCGGCGCGTACTCGAAGTCGCCGCCCTCGGAGGCCGGCTGCAGCATCACCGTGACGACGAACTCGGCCCGGTCGAAGTGCCATCCCAGCTCGTCGCCCTCGCCGTAGTAGACGAGGTTGAGCGCGCCGAGCGGGTCGGCGTTCCGGTAGAACGGCCGCTTCTCCAGCGCCGTGCCCACGAAGGTGAGCATCGCGTCGGACTCGTACAGCTCGCGGATCCCGGCGTCGGCGGGGATCATGTCGTAGGCGATGGTGGACTGCGAGGCGCGCTGCATGATCCGGCGCGCGTCGTCCTCCGGCAGCGACTCGTCGACGTCCTCGAAGTAGACGTTGTGGACGGCCTCGTTCGGAAAACCCTGGTCGCTGAGCTCGAGCGCCTCTTGGGCAAGCCGCTCGACCGCTCGGGCACGGAGGAAACCGTCCAGCTGGCAGGCGCCGGTGGCCGCCAGATCGGTCCGGCAGCGCTCGATCAGCGCCCGGCCGGCCTCGCTGTCGAGGTCGTCGATCGGATACCGATCGGTGTCGACGAATTCCTTGATCACGTCGGATGTGAGGTTGTCCATTGTCATTGCGGCCTCCCTTCGGCCCCGGGATTGTGCGGCGACTATACCGATCACTCTTACCATTTAGAAGAGGCGATTCTCATTTTGCGAGAATCGAGAACCTCCCGGAACACCGCCTGTCCCTGGGCTGGACTGGTCAGCCCAGCTGGTCGCTCAGCCGGCGTCCGGCGGCGATCAGCAACGGACGCGCCGTGACCTGCCAGTCATGGGTGCAGCGGTTCGCCGGCCCGGCGACGGTGATCCCCGCGATCACCTCGTCGCCGTGGAACACGGGCACCGCGATGGCGAACGCCCCGGGGATGAACTCCCCCCGTGAGGTCGTGTAGCCGAGCGCGCGCGTGCTCTCCAGCTGGCGGCGGAGCTTGCGTCCGTCGGGCGTTGCCTGCGTGTGTTTCGGCAGGTCGCGGCCGAGCACCCGCTCGACCGCCTCGGGGGGCGCGTGCGCCAGCAACACGCGCGACCCGGCGCCCGCCTCGAGCGGCAGCACCTGCCCAATCTCGAACGCCATCCGCACGGGATGCGGCGATTGCACCTGGGCCAGGCAGAGCGCGTGGGTGCCGACGCGGATCGTCACGAGCGCCGTCTCTCCGGTGTCACGAGCGAGCTCTGCCAGAATCGGCCTGGCCAGCAGGGCAAGCGTCTCGTTGGACACGGCGCGGCCGTTGCCGGCAAGGCGATCGCCCACCCGGTAGTAGCCGTCCGATTCCGTGACCAGGTCGAGGTCGCGCAGCGGTCGCAGATATCTGTAGACGGTGCTGGCAGGCAGGCCCAGCTGAGTGACCAGGTCCTCCACCCGCACCGGATCGCGATCGCAGATCGCGATCAGCACCCCCAGGCCCCGCTCGAACGAGCTGGCCCGAGGCCGTTTTCGCGCGGGGCTCACGTCGGCCGCCTGATGAACGGCAGCTCGGCCACCACCGCCCGCCGCTCGCCGGACGGCGTCCGGACGTCGATCACGGTTCCCGGCCGGGCGTGCCCGATACCGACCATGGCATAACCGATATTCCTGACCAGCCGCGGCGAGTGCAGTGCCACCGTCGCCTCGCCGATCGGCCGCCCGCCCGCGGTGACCGGCCAGCGCTCCAGGAAGGGGTCGGTCAGCTCCTCCCCGAGGATCTCGATGCCGACCAGTGACCTGCTCACGCCCTCGTCCCGGATCCGGGTCAAGGCGGCCTTGCCGATGAAGTCGTCCGCAGTATCGAGGTCGACGAGCCGCTCCATCCCGACCTCGAACGGGTTCGTCGACAGGTCGATGTCGGATCGGTAGCCGAGGATGCCGGCCTCGACCCGGTTGGCGTCGGACGGGCCGGTGACGACGATGCCGGACGGGGCGCCGGCGGCGAGCACGCGTTCCCACAGCTCGTCGCCGTCGCGGCTGTCTCGCAAGAAGATCTCGTAGCCGATCTCGGCGCTCCAGCCGGTGCGGGAGAGCACCACCGGGATGCGGTCGAGATCCGTTTGCACGAGCTGGTAGGGCGCGAGCTCGCCCGCGTTCCCGAACAGCGCACGGATCACCTCAGGCGAGCGGGGGCCCTGGATCTGGACGGGAGAGACGTCGGGCTCGCACACGCGCACGTCGAGCCCCGCGTTGACGGCGACGCCCGATGCCCACAGCAGCAGGTCGCTGTCGGAGCAGGACAGCCAGAAGTGATCGTCGGCGAGCCGCAGGAGCACCGGGTCGTTGACGATGCCGCCGTCGGCGGCGGTGACCGGGGCGTAGCGGCAGTGCCCCACGGGGCACTTGTGCAGGTCGCGCGACGTCAGCATGTTCGTGAAGGCGAACGCATCCGGCCCGGTGATCTCGACCTGCCGCTCGGTGCCGACATCCCACAACGTGACGCCGTTGACCAGATGCCAGTACGCCTCCAGCGGATCGAGGTCGCCGTACCCGGCGGGCTGGTACATGTGGTTGGCGAACGAGAAGCGGTTGCAGCCGGCGCGCACCGTCGCCTCGAAGAACGGCGATTTGCGGATCCAGTAGTCGTAACCGCTCACCAGATGCCGCCCAGGGCGATCGTGGTCGCCTCGCCGTTGATGCCGCTGGCGCCATCGGAGGAGAGAAAGGCGATGGTGTCGGCCACCTCCTGCGGGTCGACGGCGCGCTGCGCCGGATAGGCGGCGACTGCATCGGCCCACGCCTGGTCGAAGGAGGCGCCGGTCGCCCGGGCGGTCTGGGTGACGAGGTCGTCCGCCATCTGCGTTTTCGTCCAGCCGGGCAACACCGCGTTGCAGGTGACGCCGTGGGCGCCGACGTCCTGCGCCACCGCGCGCATCAGTCCCAGGAGGCCGTTCCGCGAGGCGCAGTAGGCCGGCTGGCCGGCCACCCCGAACTCCCCGGCGCTGGAGCTGACGATAACGATGCGGCCGAATCCGCGGTCGATCATGCCGCGGCTGGCGCGCCGGATGAGCTCGAACGGGCCGTGCAGGTTGATCGCGAACACCTCGTGCCAGACCCGCGGATCGGCATCCCAGATCGCGCGCTCCCGGTCCGATAGCACCCCGGCGTTGTTGACGAGGATGTCGATCGGCCCCAGGCGGGCCGTCGCCTCCTCGATGATGTGCTCGCACCCCTCCGGGGTACCGACCGTCTCGACGATGTAGGGGATGCCCGTCTCCTGCTCCAGGTGGCGCAGTTCCGACTCGGTGCGGGAGACCGCCATCACGCCGTCGCCGCGAGCCGCCAGCGTTCGCGCGGTTACGCGGCCGATGCCACGGCCGGCGCCGGTGACGAGCGCGACACGGCCGGTGGGTGCGGCGCGCTGGTTCTGATCGGTCATGCTGGCCTCTCCCGTCCGTTTGGTCCCGACGAATCCGCCACCGTACCAGATCGATTCCTACATGATGGGAATGCATTTTCCCGCATGTTCGGTCGGCCGGGTACGCTCGCTGACATTCTGCGAGTACGAAGTACAGCGAGCGTCGCGGACGGTCGACACCCGCGCCGGTGGCGCGATACTCTCGCGCGCTTGTCCGCGAGCATGGCAATCTCGATGATGGCGCGACGCTCGCATTGCCCCCCGGAACGCGTTCCCCGCGGATGACGGACGCACCTGCTGGACACACGGCCGGCACCGACCCCGATCGGCGGCAGATCGATTTCATCCGCCTACGTCGCGACCGTCTCGATCGGCTGCAGACGATGATGCGTCGCGCATTACGGTCGAGTCCCGATTTGTGGTGTAGACGGGTATCGTCGGTTAGGTCGTGGTTCGTGTCCTGCTTTCGGGTCGGCGGCGGTCAGCGCTCCTTTGGAGAGCTGGCTGGCCCGCGTCGACGACGCGCAGCTCTTCGTGGAGAGCGCGGCACGTGATTCCTCGCCTCTGCTGGGTCGGCTGGCGGCTACGGCGGCCCAGATCGTGCTGGACGCTGCCTCCAACCAACCGCACGCCGCGCCGTTATCAGGGACCGTCTGGGGGGGGAACCCGACGAAAGAG
>Ga0207695_10006015_pt1 | contig 15857 bp, 9 predicted proteins | sample KBSC54metaG_FD_184354 | JGI IMG/M metagenome (GOLD analysis project Ga0207695, IMG submission 184354) | Corn rhizosphere microbial communities from Kellogg Biological Station, Michigan, USA - KBS C5-4 metaG (SPAdes) (version 2) | ecosystem: Host-associated > Plants > Roots > Rhizosphere > Soil... | reverse complement strand
GAGGGCGCGGAGACCACGCTCGAGCCGGATGTCGACCTGATGCTCGACCAGCGCCTCGGGCACTTCAAACTCGTTGCGGCGAATGAGTTCGGCCAGAAGCTTGTCCTTCGCTTCGCGCTCGGCTTCGTGCTTGCGATCGTGCTCCATGCCTTCGCGGATGCGCTGCTTCACTTCGTCCAGCGTCTTGAAGTCGCCCACTTCCTTGGCAAAGTCGTCGTTAAGTTCGGGCAAGCTCTTCTGCTTGATCGCATTCACCTTCACCTTATATGCAAAGGTCTTGCCGCGGAGGCGCTCGTCGGAGAAGTCGTCAGGATAATGAACGTCAAACGTGCGCTCGTCGCCAGGGTTCGCGCCGCTGAGATTCTCGGTGAACTCCGGCATGGTGTTCTTGCCGCCGATCTCGACCAGCACGTCGTCCATGTGGACGGGCTTGGTGTTCGCGTCTTCTTCTTTAGGCGTGCCGTCGAGCGAGACCTGGGCGAAGTCGCCGTCCTGGAGCCCGCGGCCCTCGACCGGTGAGTAGGTCGCCTTGCTTTCCTGGAGAGCTTTGAGCTGGTCTTCGACTTCGGGCTCGGTGACGTTGACCGCGGGATGCTCGGCGCGAAGCTCCTTGTAGCCTTCGACCTTGACCTCGGGCATGACTTCGAAGCTGGCCTTGAAGTGCAGGCCTTCGCCTTCGTGCACGTGGAGATCGGTGACACGCGGCTGCGAAACGGGAACCAGGCCAAGCCGCTCGGTTTCCTTGCGGAAATACTTGGGCACGAGCGCGTCGACGACATCGTTCTGGATGTCCTGCTTGAAGCGCTGGCGGATGATCGAAGCCGGCACGTGCCCGGCGCGGAAGCCCGGAATGCGGGCCAGCTTCTGATACTTCTGAATGAGAGCGTCGGTCTCGCGGGTGACTTCCTCGGCGGGGACCTGAACTTCAATTTCTCGTTTCGTGCTCTCGGCAGTTTCGGTTGGACTCACGGGGAACCTTTCTTGAAAGATTTTAGAGACGGTGGAAGGGGAGCGTCAAACGAGGGGAGGGGCTCGAGATAGGAGATACGAAATGACACCCTATCTTGCACGACTGGTGTGGCCGCTCACTATGTTTTTTCGACGCCTTCTCGCTTTAGCAGTTCTTCTTTGGAGACGCCGAGAACTTGCCTCACGGCAACATGAAACCGCTGGAAGTCGGTCGTGACGGGAACGAGCCGAGCTGGGGTTTATGTTTCATCTACCTCGTCGCTCGCTCGCGTCAGTGCCAAAAAATAAACGTGGTCTCTGTCAAACGTATAGTACAAATTGACGTTCTTCCCCTCGCCAGGGCGCCACATCGGAAGGAACCAAACGTCTTTGGTGATCTTGGTTCCGTATTCAGGGTTACGCGACAGCACGAACTCCGCTCCTTCGGTGAACTCATCTGCGCGAATGGCATCTAATTCGAGATCGGAGAGATTTTGCTCGAAGAGGGGATTCTTAACGATTTCGCGGAGTCTATCCAAGTCCAGCAGCGTTCTCCGTTAAACATGACGCTGCAAGAGCTTCCAGCCTGAGACCATAGTGCTTTTCAGAGAGTGTTGGCTTTCTGTTCCCGACAAGAGCAACCTCGTAAGGAATATCTTCCTTATCGCCAGCTAAGCGCCAGCCAGCGAACCTGTGAGAGAGTTCGCTAAGATCGTTACCGCTTTGATCCTTACATATATCAAGGATTTCCGTAACCAGGAGGATTTCGGCTGGCTCGAATTTGTTCGGGTCTGGTTCGCGCAGTGCCACGACGCGTTCTTGCATACCACTGAGGGTCGCCTTTCGTGCGATGGCGATTTCCCTGCTCTTAACCATCTGGTCCCGAACCCGAACCATGTATCGCGGCGCCGGGCCGTTCTCAAGAGCAAAGTAGGGCTGTCCAGTAATGGGATGACCAAGCTTCAGGTACGCCATGAAATCGGAATAGAACAGAAGCTTGTTCAATTTGAGCGCACCGAAGCGTGGATCGGTTTCCGAACGTCGAGCTATGAAAAGCAAGAGTTCACGAAACTTTTCTTCGCTCGGCTTAATGCGCTGAGGTTCGACCTTGTGTCGAACGTGAGTCCCCGCCTTGCGTCGACTCTTCTGAATTTTTCGGTACTTCGGAGCCATGATGCCGTACACCTACCCTAGTCTTTTAGACGCATACACTAGCACAAAGTTGCAGGGCAAGTCAGTGATTTAAAGATGAATTTGGGAGGTGTTCCCAATAGGGGAAAAGTGTAATCCATTGCACGTTAACTTTATGGTAATACCTTATCTTTGCCAAGTATATTTTGCGCTCACCCGTGCTTGCTCGCGAGTACCGGTAGTTCATGGACTTTTACCCTTCAATTCGGTGCAGGCGGCCGTTTCCCGATGATCCGGCCGACCAGCGTCGAACCGGGGCCGGAGTCTGATAGGGCACCCGCCCCTTCCGCTAGGGTTGATCAGTCCGCTTCAAGGGCGGGGGTAGGAAAACTGCAAAACGGACGGCGTTCTAATTGTCCGACGACAGAGATTGTTGTCGTGAGGGAAGCCCCTCACGACAAGCCTATGATGACTTGATTGGCGAAACGCGCTTTGCGGCTAATCCTTTAGCAGTGGGTTCTGGAGTGAATTCCACGTCGTTGCCTATTCGAATGCGATCCCAGTCTGACCGGTCGGTCAAGTCCTTGACGTGAAAGAAATAGTCTGCACCGTCGGCGGCTTGAATGAATCCATAACCGTTAGTTTTTAGCGCAGTAATCTTACCGATCGATGTTTCTTTAGTCTCGGCCGGAATGCGTCGGGGTTTGCTGATAGTCCTAGGTTGTGGAACTTGGCCCCAGACCGCCATAAGAGCAGGGAGGGGTCTGAAGCGCTCATCCAAGAAGCCAAGAAGCTTCAGACTCTCAGTCGGATTCTCCTTGAAGGGGCTAGATGGCGAAAGACCAATTTTCAGTGCCCGCACTGCCTGAGCATTTACGGAGTGAGATTTCGAGTCTTTGAGCAATCGCAGTAGCTCAGTCTTGTATTGTTCCACCTGTCCCGGCGGTCGGATAGACCATCGCCTTTCATTTCGGCTCTTTATCCCGCCGCGCCTGTTCGTATCCCCCTTATACAAAATGCCTTTTCTTCGTAGGCGCTCAACCAGCTTTCTAAACTCGTCGACATCCGCAATCCCAACGACCTTCATAATCTCATTGGTCGAGAGCAGAGTTCCGTCGCGGCCAAGAAGTACAACTCTCTGCTCGTCTCGTGAGAGCCCATAAGACGTGTAAGCGTTGAGCCACTCTTGGTCTCTCGGAGAAAACACCGAGCGATGGTGAAGTGTCAGTTCGAAGTTTCCTCCATCGCTCTTGATCTCGGGAGGAACTAAATCTCGGTCCTTCATCGCTGAAAAGATTCTCAGCATGCCCTCTCCCATTTCCCGCATATAGCCGACTTCTCGGAGCACGCGAGAAATGTACGCGTTTCGCGATTTGGTGGGCTCTTTTCCCACCCGTAAGATCGGACAGGGAGATGGAAGAGAGCAGACTGCCAGGACTAATGATTTCGAGACGATCATCGAACACGAGAATTTCAATTCCTTTGCCTTCGGCGCTGTAATCGCGGTGAGCAATTGCATTAATCAAGGCCTCTTGGCAGGCATCGTCAGGGTAGACTAGACTTTCGGCGAAAATCCCAGACTCTACGAGGCGGGTGCGAGCGAGATAGGGGCGGAGTGTATCCCATGCACTCTCCAAAATACGGAGGATGTTGCCCCTAACGATGTGGTCTTCATGCTTACTGATGTTGTACTCTTTCCCCACACCGAGCTGTGTCCCCGCAACCCTTGCGATTCGGATTTGGCAGCGCGGATGCCACTTGTTGATATCTTTTGCGAACAGCAGAAGAGCTGCCCGGCGCAGTACGACCCCGTCACTCCCATACTCGGCGAGATCTACATACTGCAGAAACTTCTCTGCAGACTGAGATCCCGCTATCATCCGCGAAACCCTGTTCAATAACTCCGCGTCAAGGTCCGAGGCCGATGCGCCGTCTACAAACTCCCGGTCGTACTCGCGCGACAAACGCTCTTGGCGGCTGTACTGAATCTCCTCGGCAGCCACAGGTCTGTTTTCTGTGTCGAAGCGCTGCAGGCACCTACCGTCGCAAGTAAGGTGAATACGGACCGTACTCTTAGCTACTTGGAAGTACAAAATAGTGTGCCCGTCGGCTTTGAAGCGTGAGACAGTGGAGCTAGGTAATGGTGTTTGTTGGTGAACGTGTGTCTTGGGAGCATTCACCATGGCTTCGACTAACTCTTCCTTGTGGGGGACGCCCGTCACTGTTCCATCGTCCTCCACGCCGACGAAGAGCTCGCCGCCGTCAGCATTTGCGAAAGCGACTAATGTCTCCCCGATATCTCGACATACAGCCTTGACATCGCGTCCTTTGTGAACACCCGCCGTCCGTTCTAGCGCACTCTTAAACCCTCTGAACTGACTCTCTCCCTGTTCGACACCAGAGGACAACCGCTCCGAAAACTTCAGAAGATCAGATCCAAACGCGAGGCTCGCCATAATTTAGGTATATTAACTCGTTGCCTTCGCACTTGGGCACGGAAAAAATCGTGATTCTAACTCATGATCGCAATTCCCGTAACCGGGACTCCGCAGTCGATACACACCCTGTCTGGACGCGGCACCCACCTGACCTAAATCGATTTATGTAGTACCCTTATCCGTTTCAGATTATGTCAGCACATGGCACTTCTCGATCTGTACGGCAAGATGGCTTGTTCTGACTCACTACACAACTGGAGGAAAACGTGAGAAAGATGTCGAATCTCTGGACGAAGCGAGCTTTCGTGGCGTCAAACCATTTTCGTTTGGCAGTCGCGGGGTTGGCGTTGGCCGCTGGGCTTGCCTTGCCGGCGCGGGCGCAAAACGACAAGATGACGCCCATCCCCACGCCTTCGCAGCCCAACGCGATCGAACTCGGCACCGGTCCGCTGCCCGGTGCGACCAACCCGGAGGTCTGGCATAGCCAGTACGGCAGTCAGTTTGCGCGCAACGTGACGATTGCGACGCTGACGCCGTTTCTTCCGGATCCCGCCAAGGCAAGCGGCGCCGCGGTTGTGGTCGCGCCCGGCGGCGGTTTCATGACTTTGTCGATGGAAAATGAAGGCTCGAACGTCGCCCGGGCGCTGGCGGAAAAAGGTGTCGCCGCGTTTGTCCTCAAATATCGCTTGAACCAGACACCCGCCGACATGCCTGCGTTCGAAAAATCCATGCGGGAAATGTTTTCGGGTGCAGCGCGGCCGCCGCGTCCCCCCGACCCCGGACAGGCCATGGCGCGCCTTGCGCCTCAGCTCGCCGACGCTCGCGCGGCATTTGCCCTGATCCGGAAGCGGTCTGCCGAGTGGCATGTCGATCCCAACCGGATCGGCATGGTTGGCTTTTCCGCCGGCGCAATGCTGACAATGGTTACTGCGCTTAATGGCGAGGATGCGAAGCCCGCCTTCATCGGCAACATCTACGGTCCTCTCGCTTCAGTAACGGTGCCAGCCGATGCGCCGCCACTGTTTATCGCCCTGGCTGCCGATGACCCTTTTTTCGGGAATGCCGGCTTCGGGCTCATCGAGAGCTGGAAGGGGGCGAAGCGCCCCGTCGAATTCCATCTCTATGAACAGGGTGGCCATGGCTTTGGGATGTACCCGAAGGAAACTACGAGCACCGGTTGGTTCGATGCCTTTGTGTACTGGCTCGGGATGCATGGCATGCTGAAGCCGACAGGATCAGGAAGCAGCGGTGCTAGCTCTCATTGATACCGCCTGAAACTCTGATTGCAGGCTTCATTGGTACCCACCCTTCGCAAAGAACGCGAAACGGTGGGGCATCCCTCATTATGCTGCTTTCATCCCCCCACAAACCCCGAGTCTCCCACACCCTACCCTGAAGCATGCCGCGCGCAACCTGCACCGCCGATGTCAAGGATGCCGGCGAAGTCAACCGCAAATTAGTGCGCTCGTTAGAGAAGTATCGGATTCCATAAAAACCACTCGCGCGGAGGTCGCGAAAGAAAGGGCGGCACCTTATATAGGGGCCGCCCTGGCGAAACTAGCGTTGGCTAGAATTCGTACTTAACGCTCATCTCAACAATGCGGTTGCCGTATTTAACGTATGGCACGCCGAATTTCGCTCCCGATGACAGCATGCTGGGAACGAGTGGGACGCCAACTCTGGCGCTGCGATCGGTTGCAGTGTAGAGGTTCTCGTTATCGCTATTGTTTTTGTTGAACGACGTCAGTGGGTGGTTGAGGAAGTTGAATGCCGCAAACCGGAACTGCAGATTACGGCTCTCGCTCATTTTGAAGTTCTTCAATATCGAAAGATCGCTATAGAAGTAATGAGGCAAGTGCACGTAGGGTTGCCGGTACGGTCCGTTGCTCAGCGTCATCGGATCTGGAATAGCAAAGCACGCGGAATTCATGATCCGTCCGCCGCTCAATCCGCTTCTCGGATCGCAAAGGATCTGCGGCATCAGGTAGTAGTCGGGAGAGCCTAGCCATACATTTGAGCTAATGCTCTGTGTGCAGTACGGGCTGCCGGTTGCAGTAATGCATTGCTGTGTGTGGCTCGGCTGTCCGCCTTGTCCGGGTGATGGATCGGATTGGTTCTGGAACGGCAAGACCGTCCAATCAATGGGACCATTCAGCCCGAAACTGCCGCCAACCAGCGATGCCATAGGCACGCCGCTCTGCACGGTGGTGATTCCCGAGATCTGCCAACCATTCGCCAAACCGCCGAGAAGCTTGTTGCCATGGACGAAGTTTCCAATGTCCATCAAGTAATGAACGTTGAAGACGTGTGTGCGGTCAAACGGCGCGGGATTGTAATCATTTCTCAAGTTCCGGGGATCGGGCAGCCAGGTGGTGTATGGCTGTGCGACGGCCAAGGTCTTAGAGAATGTGTAGTTCGCGCCGTACTGAAGCCGGCCAGATTGCTTGTTCCAGCTCGCCTGCAGGCTGTTGTAGTTCGAATACAACTTATGCGAGAGGACATAGATGTGCCGATAGAACGGGTACGGACGGAACATATCGTTTTCGGCATCACCAAAAGCACTGATGTCGTTCTTGGCATTGGCCAGCATGGGGCTGATATCAGCTCTCCAGAGAGTGCCGTACGGAATCATGTTAGCGTCGGAGAACTCCGACTTTCCGGAGTTCAAATGCTCACTACTGCTGCCGACGTAGGCAATCTCCATCAGCGACTTCCACGGCAGGCGCTGCGAAATCGTTAGGTTGTAGTTGTAATAGACCGGTGACATCTTGTCGTTTTTGGAAAGGGCGTAGATGTCAGAATCGGGTACGATGGGGGATGAACCTGGGCCTTGCGCATCAATGCTGTCGAAGGTCATCAGGTTATAGGGACTCGGTCCGTCGGTCATCGGTGTCATGTGAGCATTAACGGTTTTATATCCCAACGCCGAGGCGGCCGCGTTGCTGAAGGGGTTGTACTCTTCCTGGTTCCGGTATGCTCCCCAGCCCCCGCGCAGCACGGTGCGTCCATTCCCAAAGATGTCCCACGCTAAACCAAAACGTGGCGAGATGAACACCTGTGCTGGACTTACCACCGAGTTGCTCACCGTAGAGGCCAAAGAGTGCCAGGTCAGCCCAGGAGACGGGACCGTGCAACCCACCGCGCCGTTGTAAACCCTGGCAGTTGGACATTGTTGCGCGTAGAGCGCGGGATCGAAGGTCGCCATGCCTCTGCCATTGCGGTCTCTCCACGGAGAAAGATGCTCAAAGCGAGCACCGAAATCCAAGGTGAGGTGGCGGCTGATTCTCCACGTGTCCGTCGCAAAACCCGCAAAGGTGCTGTAGCCGACGTTGGTATCCGGCATCATGTTCGATTCCGAATACTGGTCCGGCATTCCCATCAAGATCTGCGCGACGGGATTGAAGCAGTTGCCGATGTTGTGGGCGCTGTAACCATTACCCGCCTGGCAGCCTCCCCATCCGTTCGCAGGCCCGACGTTGTTGTTCCACATATACGTCCAGGGAGCGAACTGAATCTGCCCCTGGGGATAGAAGTTCCAGTCGGCCAGAGCATTGCGGGCTGCACTCTCCCAGTAAATTCCCGCTTTGAGTAAGTGCGCGCCTTTGACCCAACTCACTGTGTCCGTAACGTTGGGTACGATCACGCGGCTGTGCATGGCGCCGGAGGTGAAACCGCCGGGCATGAACGATTGCGGGTAGCCGAACTGGCTCCAGTCGAGCAAGGCCGGCATCTGTTTCTCACCCGTGCGGAAGAGTCCGTGGTAAACCTGCCCGGACGCGTTGGCGTACCCCAGCTGGTTGCGGTCAACCGCGTCTGGGTTGTTCATGGTCATCGGAGAAAATGCGTAGCTCACGCCGAAGCTGGCTTCATTGGTGAGCGTGGTGGAAAATACGCGGGTGAAGTTAAGCGCAGCAGTCTCGAACTTATCCTTCTGCGCCACATCGCCGGGATATTGCATTGACTGCGACGGATACCAGTCGATCATGTACGGCCATGACTTGGCTTGCGTCTGCCGATTGAGACTGAGAAACAGTTTGTTGCGTTCGTTGACGTTGTAATCTATGCGGCCATGCCAAGTTTGGCCATTCTGGTCTTGCATGACTTGAGACACATAGTTGTAGCCGATGCTGCTATCGTTCGCCGGAGTTCGGTTGGCGTGCGGAAACAGCTTCATGAACGCTTGGCCGCCGGGAACGATGTAGGGCGTAATATCCGCCGGATTAATCGCGGTGCCATTCGGCAGATAATTCTGCGTTTGACACATGAGTTGGCCGGCGTTGTATGGGTTGCTGCACAACTCCTGATCGAGCGAGGCCGCATCGAAGTGGCCGGCGCGCTCTGATTCTGTCGGTACCCACATCTGCAGCAGCGGATTCAGGTCATTCGGATATCTTTGCTTGTAGTATTCGAATCCCGCAAAGAAGAACAGCTTGTCGCGATTCCGATTGAAATTGGTGTGAGGAATTACGATCGGGCCACCGATCGTGCCGCCGGGATAGAGGAAGCTGGAATCAGGCCTTGCCACGCCGGTGTTGTTGGCGATCCAATCGTTACTGTTCAGCACTCCGTTGCGAGCATGCAAGTAAGCGGAACCGTGGAACGCTGAGCTGCCGGACTTTCCCACCGCGTTGATCACGATCGGACCTTTGTTGTTTTCGGCGCTGTAGGCCGAGGTGGAAACTTTGATCTCCGAGACCTGGTCGAGGTTTACGTCAGACACAGACCCGGAATTGCCGCCAATGTTTGTAATGTTTGCGCCATCCAGCAGAATGCTGGTAGCGCTCTTCGTCCCGTTTCCGTTGTAGGCGCCGGCACCGCCGCCGTTTCCCACAATCTCTTTGCGGTTGGGAACATTGTTCAGTTGGTTGTCGCCAGGGTCCATTACGAATCCAGGCAACATCTTGACTAGCTCTCCCGCATCGCGGCCCACGACTGCTAATGTCTGAATCTGCTTGGAGGTAATCACATCACTGCGCTCGCCGGATTCAGTGATCTTTGCAGTCTCCGCGCTGGCTTCGACGAAAACTTCCTGCTGGGTTGCGCCGATCACCATGCGAATGTCGGAGAAGTCATAACGATCGCTGGGTCGTACCGCGAATGGTTGCGACTCCCAGGTTTTGAAACCCATGGCAGAAACAGTGACCAGAAACTTCGTTCCCGGCGTGACCGACGCAAACGCAAACGCGCCCACGCCGTTGCTGACGGTTACGCGAAGTTCTCCAGTTTGTACGTTCTTTAGAGTGACCTTGGCATCGGGAATGACTGCGCCCGTGACATCGGCCACCGTGCCCAGAACTGATCCAGTCATCTGGGCAAAGACAAAGGGCTGTAAGACACACAATAATGCCGCTAATACGAGCAATGTTTTCTTTGCCCGTGACTTAAGAAATGAATTCATATCTGCCTCGCGAAAAGATGTAACCCGAATCACGTATTTGTACCTGCGATGTAACGCATCGACTTTATTGATTGTTCCTGGATCGCGTCAGTGATTGCGGTCACATGGTGCAAGGTTTTACATGTCGGGTAACTAGTGGTACTGCAGACGCGAACTGGCTCAGCGCAGGTGGCCTCGCGCACTTGCCTCAGTGATTTCGATCACAGCAGGCCGGACTGGACTCCCCAAATAATCGAGGTGATTGAAAACACATCGCATTTGGACGGCCTTGAGAGACGCCGCAGCAGGCGCAAATGCTTCCCTGATGCGTTGATAGACAAGCTAACTGGTATTTCCTAGGCACAGCTCAGCAGGAGGCCCCAGATGCGGGAGTGGTTGTCTTGGCTCGAATCCAACCTTCGATTCAGGCATAGATGTTCCATTCTTGCCTGTTTGTGCGCGGCGATTGTGGTGTCAGGCTCGGTTCTAGTACGAGCAGAAGAGCACTGCGACGCAAAGGTCAATGTGGAGGTCGAGAAGACCAGAAACAGCATGGCTCTGCGCGCGCTGGCATCCGATGCCGCATTGTCTGACGCGAACCTGATGAATGATGAACTCCCTGATCTTCTTCACGCCGTCGGGGTGACGACGCTAAGATATCCAGGCAGATCTGCCAACCGTTATCACTGGTCCACGTACAAAAGCACTCGAATTCAGGGATCGGATCCAGCGAAGTTCGACTACTACGCTCCCAATAATAATTTCGGGAAATTTGTCACGCTGCTCGGAAAGATTGGCGGCACCGCCATCCTGACCGTAAACTATGGCTCGAATCTGGATGGCAGTGGAGGAGGCGAACCAGCCGAAGCTGCGGCATGGGTCGCCTACTGCAACGGAAAGCCATCCGATACCAAGGAGATTGGCAAGGACTCCACAGGCCACGACTGGAAAAGCGTCGGGTACTGGGCCACCTTACGGGCATCTGCGCCCCTCCCGAGCGACGATGGCGTGAACTTCCTCCGTATTTCTCACCCCGCGCCGCTAAATATTCGTTATTGGGAAATCGGCACCCAGGTCTTTAGCAATGGGTTCTACATGAAAGATGGGCAAAACAACGATGAAGAAGACCTGCATGCTGCCTACGGCATGGACGCCAAAGAAAATGAAAAGACGCGCCGAGGTAATCCCAAGCTTTCTCCGACGACGTATGGCAACGAGGTAGTCGAATTTGCCAAGACCATGAAGGCCGTCGACCCCTCGATCAAGATCGGTGCGGTGCTCCTGCCTCCTGCAGTGAAAGAAGCGATCACCAAAGCCGGTGCCCAATTTGTGCATTGGAACGGCGAAGGATCGCCGGGGAGCAACCAGGGCCGGTCCATCGGCAGCGGAGCCTGGATCGAAGGAGTGGGATCGGGATTAGGAGACACCTCGCAAATCGATTGGAACCCTTCGGTAATGAAAGCCTGCGGCGGCGCGATCGACTTCGTCATCATTCACTGGCAAGTGGGCAAGTATTTGCCGCCAGATTTCAAGAGAGTCGATCCGGCAGCCATCCTTTCCGCACCCTATACGGATTTGCCTCAGGTTGTGTCCGGACTGGTTGAGCTTTTTACAAAATATGGCGGCACGAATGGCGGACATATTCAATTGGCAGTGTCAGGAATTTCAGCGAGCGGTCTAGAAAAAAATCCCCTCGCAAAGGCTCTGTTTCTCGCCGACAGCACCGTTAGTCTCATTGAAGACGGTGCACTGACCGTAGTGGGTTCGGAACTGAACGATGCCAGCTTCGTCGATTCGAAGAACGGGCTCGGTCCGGTGGCGTATGCGTTAGGGATGATTCACATCCTGGCTGGGCCCAACGATCCTATTCTGGCGTCGGAATCGAGTAACCCGTTGTTGGCCGTCCACAGCGCCAAGCGAGCCGACGGGAGCGTGCGCATTATGCTCATCAATAAGGACCCCTTGAAGAAAGCCACTGCGAAACTCTCGTTAAAGGGTGGGACGTTCGCCAACAACGGTGTCCGATTTGATTTCGGCAACTCTACTGGTTGCGTACCCAGTAAGAGCGCCCTTGATGTAAGCAGCAACTTCAGTGTGGATGTTCCGCCGTACACGATTTCAGTAATCGTGATTCCGAGGCGGCAATGATGAGCCGTTTGGAGCGATCCTGGGCTCGAATCGCTCCAGCCAACCGAATTGTTAGCCTTGGCATTTTTGTCTGCTTCTTCGCAAGCACCTTGCTTGCCAAGAGCCAGCATTCCTTGAGCCTTTCTGAAATTCGCCAACGGGCGGTTGACGCGAGGCAATCCGGCGATCTTCAGCAAGCGGCGGCCCTCTATCGCAAGGGAGTGAAACTTCGGCCATCTTGGAGCGAAGGATGGTGGAACCTCGGCGCGAGCCTATACGAATTACAACAATTCGCCGACGCTGTAGACGCGTTCCATTTCTCTACCCGGCTGCAGCCGTCCAACAGCGTGGCTTGGGCTTTCCTCGGCCTGTGCGAATACCAGTTGCAAAGGTTTAGACCCGCGCTGCAGCACTTCTTGCGCGCGGAACGGATGGGCGTCACGGATAACACCGAGTTAGGATCTCTCGTCCGTTACCATGCCGCGCTTCTACTGAATCGAAACGGAAATTTTGAAGCAGCCCTGGATCAATTGTTTGGAGTGACCAACGACGGAAGCCCGGAAATGCTTGAAGTAATGGGCGTCACTGCGCTGCGAATTGCCGCGCTTCCCTCGGAGATTCCGGAAAAGCAAGATCTGATGACGAAGGCAGGACAAACTGCTTGGGCGTCGTACATGGGGAATCTCGATGACGCCAGGAAAGGGTTCGACGAACTTGTCAGCAGCTATCCCGATGAACCCGGAGTACACCACGCGTTCGGCGTGTATCTGCTTGAGAGCGATCCGGAAAGAGCTCTGCAGGAATTCCAGCGGGAACTCACCATTAGCCCCCTCCACGTTTTTGCCCGACTACAGATTGTGTTTCTCTATCTCAAGCAGGGCACACCAGAAAAGGGCTTGAATGCGGCGGAACAAGCGGTGAAGCTAAAGCCAGGTCTTTTTTTGACTCACAACGTGTTGGGCCGGGTGCTGCTCGAAATGGGCCAGACGAATCGCGCGCTGCACGAACTTGAGACAGCTGTGCGATTGGAACCACGCAGCCCAGAGAATCACCGGCGCCTGGCTGAAGCGTACCGTAGCGCAGGCAGGTCCGACGCTGCCGCCAGGCAGATGGCGGAATTTCAGAAGCTTGATCGCGAACAAAAGCACGGTTATAGCCAGCCCACGCCTAGATAAGCCTGCTATTTGCGGCTCCGCTCCACTTCTCGAACCACCATTAGCCGATCGCCTGGCACGTTTTCCAGCACCTGCTGGATGCCGCTCGGCCACCGAATTCTGATTTCTTTTGCTGTCTTAAACCGCCCCAGTCCGAAATGGACGCGCACATCGCTCGAGGAAGCGTATCCCACGCTGGTCGTCACATGGTTATATTGTCGTGATCCGTCGTCATTCGTAAGTGTGATGCCCGCGCCTACGCCCATCCGGTTGCTCTTTGTCCCATGTAATTCGAGAGCAAGCCAATGATTGTCGTTTTGCGTAATGTTATGGAAAAGTTTCGCAGGGCCATTCAGAACGGAAACGACGACATCCATACGGCCATCATTATCGAGATCACCTACCGCGGTTCCGCGGTGGACGGAACGCAATTGAAAGTCCGACCCGCAGTCAGCGCTCACATCGCGAAACTTGCCATTACCGAGATTGCGAAAAACGGCGTTGGGCTGCGCGTAGTGCTGAGAGGAGATTCGCTCGATGCTATCGTCCACATCCGAGCGTGCGGCAAACAAGTCCTTCCAACCATCGTTATCGAGATCCACAATGGCATTGGACCAGCCTGCCTCGCGTTGTGTCTGCCATGCCAGGCCAGTGCGCTCAGTGACGTCCTCGAATTCGCCGTGCGCACGGTAATACAGGAGGGGAAACAATTCCGCGGACAACGCTGTAAACCAAATATCGGGGCGGCCATCATTATTCACATCGCGAAAGTCTGCGCCCATCCCCGAGACGACTTTGCCGTCGGGATTGTAGGCAACCATCGCGGGCACGGCAACCTCTTCAAAACGCTTCCCGCCGACATTGTGGAAGAGAAAATTCGGGCTCTTGTCGTTGGCAACAAAGATGTCCATAAAACCGTCGTCATCGTAATCGGCGATGGCCACACCCATGCCGCGCCCAGGGTATTTGGAAATGCCGGTCTCTTGCGACACATCCGTGAAGGTACCATCGCCGTTATTGCGGTAGAGCGTATTCGGAAGCCGGTCATAGTACTGAGGATTGCAGTAGCTTCGTTTGCCGCCAACCATGCAAACCGGGTCCTTGTTTACCTCCCATTGGACATAGTTGGAGACGAACAGATCGAGCAGCCCATCATTGTTGTAGTCCACCCATGCTGCCGCAACCGACCACATCTTTCTCCCTGCGAAAAGTCCTCCCCCCACTCCTGCCTTCGAGGTGACATCTGTGAACGTACCATCGCCATTGTTGTGAAAAAGCTGGTTGCGGTTCACTCCGACAACGTACAAGTCCGGGCGTCCATCATTGTCGTAATCTCCAACGGCAACGCCCATGGAATAGCCGTCCGCGGCCACTCCAGCCTTGTCAGTCACATCCGTGAAGGTCAGATCATGATTGTTGTGGAAGAGCCGATTTTTGTATTGCGGTCCCTCTTTCTGCAGGGAAGGAATGGCTGCTCCGTTCACGAAATAAATATCCTGATAGCCGTCGCCGTCGTAGTCGAGCAGGGCCACTCCCGCCACCATGACCTCGATTTGATTCTTGTAATTCGTTGGGGAGCTATCGATGGCGAAATGCACGCCTGCGGAGTTTGCAATTTCAGCAAAGCTGATTGCAGGAGCAACCGAATCAGTTGAGGTCCCGTGCATGCGGTTAAACACGACGAGAACGATGGCGAGAGTATAAAGAATCTTCAGCCAACCGCGACAAGTCTTGCGCAGGAACGCCATTGACCTATGATGATATTCCGAGTGCAATCCAACATGAATTTCTGAATTGTGCCGCAACAACGCGCGCTTACACTTGGGGATCAGTCTGCTGAGTTTCGACTCCAGGGATTTGGCTTTTGGACACTAAGGCTACTGTAGTTCCTTCATCTTGGTTCTTACGCTGTGGGCTAGTTTTTCCACGGCCTCAGCTTTCTTGAGCATGTCGAGCGAGAGAATCGCAGAGCCGTTTTTGTCGAGATAGTATTGCAATTCGCCGCTGAGTTGGTGCAGCTTGGCTGCCTCGTGCAGTAACTCTTGTTGTCTCAACAAACGATACTTCTGGAGCCGTTCCTGGTTGACCTGATCTTCGGTTTTCATCGGCACACCCATTCCCTGGCTTTGCTCGGCGAGCGGCGGCAGGTGCATGCCTCCGGGGCTAGTGGTGCTCTGTGCACAGCCTGGGCGCGATAGAAGCTGAAAGGAGCGATGTGCGGAGCGGCACGCGCCAAATCCTAGCTTTCTTGTTTTTGCTCTCCAAGTACATTCAGAGACCCACTGAGGCCAGTCTGACAAACGTCAAGCGCAGAGCTCAGTAGCGAAGTGGGTAGGCGCCAGGCCACTGTGCGTCCTGCTCGGTCCAGCCCAGGAGTTTACGAACATCGTCGGGGGCTAACACGCGACTCTTCGGAATCGCTGAGTTGGGCTGAAGGTCGTAGCGGCCGAGATCGACACTCTTGAAAATCGAGCGGGGAGTGCTGTCCAACAGGGTTTCGTAATGTTCGACGCCCGAGGCGCCCTTTTCGAATTGGTCGAGTGTGGTGAAAGTCGCAGAACAACTGTCAGTCTGCGCGGGGCTCCAGGTCACGAGCGGTGGAGCGGGTTCGGCGGGGACGACGGGCCTGACGTAAACATTGCCATCCACATCCTTCGCCATTGGACGCGTCAGTCGTGAGCA
>Ga0207695_10006014_pt1 | contig 15858 bp, 10 predicted proteins | sample KBSC54metaG_FD_184354 | JGI IMG/M metagenome (GOLD analysis project Ga0207695, IMG submission 184354) | Corn rhizosphere microbial communities from Kellogg Biological Station, Michigan, USA - KBS C5-4 metaG (SPAdes) (version 2) | ecosystem: Host-associated > Plants > Roots > Rhizosphere > Soil... | reverse complement strand
TCGTGGGAGACGGGCCCCTGCGCCCCAGCGTCGAGCGCGCGGTCACCCAACGCGGCCTGGCCGAGCACCTTTTCGTGGCCGGGTACCGTACGGATGCCGACGCGCTTCTCGCCGCCGCCAACGTCGTGACGCTGAGCTCCGAGGAAGACGCGTTGCCGAGCGTTCTGTTCGACGCGCTGTTTTGTGGAAAACCCATCTGCGCCACGAGTGCGGGCGGAGTACCCGAAATCATTGAGCACGGGGTGTCCGGACTTCTGTCACCCGTCGGCGACGCGCCGGCGTTGGGCGCCTCGATTGCCAGTGTGCTAACGGATCCGAGTCTCGCAAGGGCGCTTGCCGTGGGGGCTCGCGCCCGAGCAAGCGAGTTCTCGATCGAGCGAAGCGTTGGGCGCACGATCGCGGTGTACGAGCGCCTTCTGGGAGCTCCGATCGTCGGCGCCATACATGACACTTAACGTTACATATGATAGATTAACAGTTCTCGTAGCAATGACTTAAGAAGTTGTAAACAATCGCATCAGCAGCACGCTATTTGTGGTTGCCGGGGTGACACGCGGCGCGCGGTTTTCGTCCCTCTGACGAGGGGCTGCCCGTGCGAATCGCGCGCGGGACGGCGCCCTGCTTCGGGTCGCAAGCGCAGCCGTCGAGCGTGTCATGCAACAGCTTTCCGTTAGAAGGTCTTCCGGCTCCGCCGGGCCGCGATCGAGCAAGCTCATCTGGACAGCGTTGCTGCTCTTTCTCTCGCCGTCGCCAGCCGTTGCCGCACAGCAAAGCGACCTCGAGGTAGGCACCGTAGTCGCCGCCGGGAACGTGATCTGGGTGCGCGCGACCAGGTCCGGCGCGGTCGAATTTTTCATGTCGCAGGGCTACCGCGACGCGCTGGCGCGGCCCTACGTGGTTGACGCAAATCGCCTCGCGCAATTCACCGACAGCGCAAAGGCGTTGCGAGCTCCGGCGACCGGTGTGGCCGACGCCAGAGCGGCGTCTGACACTGGGCTTGCCTTCGAGCGGTGGGTGGGCGCCGACAGCAGCGGACTCGAAATCCTGCGCGACGGGTCGACGATTCTTCGCGTATCCGAAACGCCGGCGCGCGAGCTGGTGGACCTGCTGTCGCGCGGTGCCGAGCTGGCCCGTCAGGTCTCGACGCCGGCGCGACCCGTGGCGTCCGTAGCCACGGTGCAGTCGACTGCGCGCGTCGCCAAGGCCACAGTGGAGCCGCTGTCGACTCTGGCTCCCGCTCCGGCGGCGGCGATCACTGTGAGACCGGAACCGGTGGCGCCCGAGGCACCCCCCGCGATTGCCCCTGAGCGCCCTGTGCTCTCCCCTGCGCTCATCCCTGTGCTCACGCCGTCCGTCGACGCCAATATCCTGCGCAGTGCGTCGCCAAGGGACGAGACGGGCACAAAGCGCGCGGGGGTCATCGTCGCGAACGTGGCAGCCGCCCCGCCGCCTCTCCTCATGCCAGTCGACAAGCACGTCGACACGCCGCTCGGTCCGTTCGTCGTCCCGGCCGCAAAGCTCGTCGACCACGACACGCAGATCAACTACTGCTACACCGAGTTAGGCCTGCGCTACGACCGGCGTCTCACCGGTACGGTGACGGTCCGCGTGAGCCTGAATGACGCCGGCGCTCCCGACACGGTCGAGGTGACCAAGCGCACCTGGGACGGGGTGGCGGCGGCTGAAGTCGAGTCGTGCATGCGGGCGCTCATCGAGGACTGGTCGTTCGAGGATCGACAGCCGCCGGACTCGCGCACCGTCGAGCTGCACTTCACGCTCACGCCTGCCATGCACACCGCCACGACTGACGGTGCGCCGACGGCTGCCCAGCCGCATTGACGGCTACGGTTTAGGCGTCGCCACGGGCGGCGCGCTCGCCGTCCAGACGTTGTTCGAGCGGTCGTCATCGATGACCAGATGATCGGGATCGATTTCGATCTTGCTCACCGTCTTTCCGACGAAGTCGTATCGCCGCACGTACAGCACCGAATTCATGCTCCACACGTCGGCGGGATACTTGTAGTTCACCTTGGATCCGTCGGACATCGTGAACCGCACGAGCAGCGGCAAAACGCCGCGCGACTTGTTGCCGTAGCCTACGAGGACGATCGTCGAATCGCCGCGCGTTCGCGTGAGCACGGTGTCGACGTCCTGGTCGAAGTGGTCGTCTTCGACGAACCATTCGCGCCAGAACCAGTCGAGCCGCTGGCCGGACACATCGTCCATCGTGCGGTAAAAGTCCGCGGGTGTGGGGTGCTTGTATGCCCAACGGCGGATGTATTCCTTGAATCCCGCATCGAAGGCGGCCGGCCCGATGATCTCCTGGCGCAGGAGCTGGAGACCAACGGACGTCTTGTCATACTCGGTGAAGCCGAGCTTGTCGGGGTCCATGCGATCGGCCGGCATCTCGATCGGCACGTCGATGTCCCGCTCCTGCGTCTCTTCGATTTCGTTTCGTTGGTCGGCGGCGCGCTGCATCTGGTCGCCCTTTTCCGGATAGCGACGCGCCTCCGAGAACGTGTTGATGAAGGTGTTGAAGCCTTCGTCCTGCCAGAAGTGGATGCGCTCGTTGCTGCCCACGAGCATCGGGAACCAGTCGTGCCCGATCTCGTGCGTGATGACGTTGTACAGGTCGTACTTGTCGTTGCTCTTCGCTTCCATGGCGAGCATGGGGTATTCCATTCCGCTCACCGGACCTTCGACGACGGTGATCTGCGGCCATGGATACGGGTACCACCGTTCCGAGTACTCCATGATCGACATGCGCGCCTGATCCGCCGCGTCACTCCACGGATCGATCGCGCTCGGCCGGTAATACGAGTAGGCCATGATGCCATTCCAGCTCGACGCGTCCCACATGTAGTCGGGCGACGCGGCCCAGGCCACGTCGCGCACATTCTTGGCGCTGAACTTCCAGGTGAGGTTCCCTGTGGTGCGCGGCCGCGCCGAGTGGTTCTGCAACTCTTCTTGCGTGACGATGTGGATCGGCGTCGCCGACTTGGACGCTTGTGCGAGCCGCGCCATTTCTGTTTGCGTTAGGACATCGCGCGGGTTGTCCAGCACGCCGGTGCCGCCGACGATGTATCCGGCCGGCACGGTGACGGCGTAGGTGAAGTCGCCGTACTCGAGGTAGAACTCGCCCTGCCCTTCGTACGGGTCGGTATTCCAGCCGCGCACATCGTCGAAGACGGCGACGCGCGGGTACCACTGCGCGATCTCGTAGAGCGAGCCCTCGCGTCCCATGCGATCGGCGCCGTGCTCCGGAACGCGAAAGTGCCACGCGACATCGAACGTGGCCGACTTGCCCGGCGCCAGCGGTGCGGCGAGCTCGACGTACAGCATCGTGTCCCAATTGCGCGTGGCGAGCTTGACGCGGCGTGGCGACTTCGACGCGCGATCGCTCATCACTTCGTCGAAGCGATCGATGCGGTCGCCGCCCTCGAATCCGCGCGCTCCGAACCGGGATTGCTGTGGGAACACGTAGGCGTTGAGCGAGCTGTCGGTGAACGCATCCTGCTCGACCTGCATCCAGATGTGGTCGAGCGAGACCGGCGAGTTGTTGGTGTAGTGGAGCGTGAGCTCGCCCGTCAGCGTTTGCGTGGTGGTATCGAGGGTCGCGCGGATGTCGTAGTCGGCGCGATTCTGCCAGTACCGCGGTCCGGGCTCGCCATCGGCCAGGCGGAACTCGTTAGGCGCGGGCAGACGCAGGGCCGCGAAAATGGACGTGTCGGCCACGCCCGGCCGGTCCACCGACTCGGTCGATTGTTGGGATGCCGCCGGCACTGCCGCGACACAGAGCGCGACAGCAGCGAGGGCGCACACGAGGTGAGTGCGCGTGTGCGGTGGATTGAGTGTCGGCGTGTGCATAAGCTCGGTGTTGATGGACACGGCAAACTTCGATCGATTCGAACGTTAACGCGGGGGCGGCGCACGCGGTACGAGTCTGCGTCGCGCCGGCGCGCCTGTGGCACCCGGCCATGCAGGCGTTGACGACGCATGACGCGCAGGGCTACCGTGTAGGGCGCAGGTTGGGCTGACGCCTCACCCGTTCTTGGAGTCCATCGTGCCTGACATCGGCAGTCTTCATCCCCAGGTCGTCCATTTCGTCATCGCACTCCTCATCATCGGCGTGCTGGCGCGCATCCTAACGCTTTTTCCGCTCGGCCCGCGCTGGTCGTTTCTCAACGGCATGGCCGTGGTGTTGATTTTGTTAGGCACTGGCGCCAGCGTCGTCGCCGTGCAGAGCGGGCTCGACGCGCACGAAAAAGTCGAATCGATACCCGGCGTTCGCCAGGCGGTGAACGTACACCAGGACTATGGCGAGGACACGCGCGACATCTTCCTCGTCGTGTCGGCGATTGAAATCGTGATGCTGTTTCTCCTCACGCGCAAACCGGGCCTGACCACGGGGCTGCGGGCGTTGTCGGCGGCGGTCGGCATCGTCGGTGGCGTTTACTTGTACGAAGCGGGCGATCACGGCGGCGATCTCGTCTACGAGTACGGCGGCGGCGTCGGCGTGCGCAGCGGCGACACCACCGATGTGCGACGAGTGTTGGTGGCGGGCCTCTACGACAATCTCCAGGTTGCGCGTCGGACGGGGAACCGCGAGCAGGCAGCGCGGCTGACCGACCAGTTGCAGAGCATGCTGCCCAACGACACATCGGTGCGCATGCTGCACGTCCAGTCCCTGGTTCGCGACCGCAGCGACGCGCGGGGCGCACTGGCAGCGCTCGACTCGATCACCGTGCCGCCCGCCAATCTGCGCCTCCGCTACCAAAAAGCGCTGCTCCGGGCCGAGGCGTTCGACTCGGCGGGGATGCGGGACTCGGCGCGCGCCGTGCTCACGCAGCTCAAGAAGGACGTCCCGCAGGCCGCCGCCCGCGCCGATGCGATGCTCCGCCAGATGCAGTGACCGGCGCGCGCCGCCGGACCGGCCGCGCCGGCGGCTTCGTTAGGCAAAAACCTCAGGTGTCCAGCGCGTGCGCGAACTGCTCCCTGAGCACGGGCCGCGCGCGCCAGAGATACCAGCACATGGCGACGGCCGCGATGATGTTGCCGATCAACACCTGGTACCACGCCAGGGCGCCTAACGGCGTCGAGTGCTGGAGAATCGCGACGAACGCATAGAAGCCGATCTCGAACGCCACGAAAATCAGGACGGCGAGCAGCACCACCGACGGCTCCTCGCCGGCCATGTCCACCACACTGGCGGCGATGATGCCGGCGACGATGAACGCAGCGTAATGGAACACCGTGTACGCCGCGATGAACGCGCCGCGCTCGTGCATCGCGACCGGACCGGTCACGCTGAACAACGCGTGGCCAAGCGTGTCGGGCGTGAACAACGGGTGTCCGGCGATGACATCGACGATAAAAAACCACACCGCGACCGCGGTGGCACCGATCAGCCCCGCGATGACGCCGTCGCGGAGCACCGCGTGCGGGCGCTCGAAGTACCCGGCCACCGTGTGAATGAGCTCCGGACTGCGCAGCCACACCACGCAGTAGAGCAGAATGAACACGATGACGGGAACCCAGAACCCGCCCTGTCCACTCATGTGCTGCGTCGCGGCGGCCGGGAACATGAGGATGGCGAGCGTCACGGCGCCGAACACAGCCGCGCGCGGGATGAGCAGCGCAATCGCTCCGCCAATTTCCACCAGCCCAACGACGATGCGGATCCACGCCGGGAAGCCGGTCATCGTGGCGGCCTGGATGTAGAACGTGGAAGCCCCGGTGAGTTTGGCGATGCCTGTCGCCAAAAACACGATCGCGAGCACGATGCTCAGGATCCACGTGACGGAACGTGCCGACCGTCCTCGATCCATGATGCCCCTCCGCGCGAGACAGCGCCTATTGTGCAGTCTAGAGGCAACGCAGGCGGCGTCAAGCGACTGAGAAGCGAGCGCCCTGTGCTGTTGCGTTGCCGAGGATCGCTTGCCGCGCTACGCCGTGGCGATGGATATTGTGACGGCCGGCACCAACCGGGACGGCCGCCCAACCGCCTTCGTACCGCACGCATCGCGCCACGCATCTCTCGGAGCGGCTCTTCGTGACCGACACATACGACTACGACTTGGTGTGCATCGGCAGTGGACCCGCGGGGCAGCGCGCCGCGGTCCAAGCTGCGAAACTCGGCCGGCGCGCGGCGGTGGTCGAGCGCCGCGGCTCGTTGGGCGGCGTCTGTCTGGACACCGGCACCATTCCGAGCAAGACGTTTCGCGAAGCCGTGCTGTGGACCGTGACCTCGGCGGCGCGAGCGGACGGCGCGCTCGACGGGCAGGCGTCACGCCCAACGGCAGAGGCGTTGCTCGCTCGTGTGCAGGACGTGGTGTCGCGCGAAGCGGCAGTGATCGCGAACCAGCTCCGGCGCAACGGCGTCGATGTGCTGCGCGGCGAGGCATCGTTCGTCGACCCGCACCGCGTGCTCGTTCACGCCGGTGAGACCTGGCGCGACATCACCGCGGCGAACGTGTTGATCGCGGTGGGCACGATCGCGGCTGCCGCGCCGGGCGCCGACGCCGATGGCGCGACGATACTGACCAGCGACGACATCTGCCGCCTGACGCGGATTCCGCGGTCGCTGGCGGTGGTCGGCGCGGGCGTCATCGGGATGGAATACGCGTCGATGTTCGCCGCGTTAGGCGTCGAGGTGACCGTCGTCGACAAGCGCGAGCGGCCGCTCGAATTCCTCGACAGCGAAATCGTGGACGAGCTGATCCACCAGATGCGGAAGCGCAACGTCTACTTCCGCGGCGGCGAAGCCGTGGCGCGGCTCGGCACCAGCGACGGGCCGCCGGCGCGCGCCGTGCTCGAGCTCGAGTCGGGCAAGCGCATCGTGAGCGACATGGTGCTGTTTTCCGTTGGACGCCAGGGCGCGACCGCGTCGCTCGGCCTGGAGAAGGCGGGACTCTGCGCCGACGAGCGCGGCCGCATCGTCGTGAACGCGGAGTTTCGCACGTCGGTGCCGCACATCTTCGCCGCCGGCGACGTGATCGGCTATCCGAGCCTCGCCGCGACGTCGAGCGAGCAGGGACGGCTGGCCGCGTGCCACGCGTTAGGCGTGCCGGCGCGCGCCATGGCATCGCACTTCCCCATCGGGATCTACGCCATTCCCGAGGTGTCGATGGTCGGCGCCGCCGAGCACGAGCTCACCAAGGCGAAAGTGCCGTACGAAGTGGGCATCGCCCGCTACAGCGAAATCGCGCGCGGCCAGATCCTCGGCGACGACAGCGGCTTCTTCAAGATGCTGTTCCACCGCGAGACCCGGCGCCTGTTAGGCGTGCACATCATCGGCACCGGCGCCACCGAGCTGCTCCATATCGGCCAGGCGGTGTTGGGCTTGGGGGGCGGCCTCGACTACTTCCTCGAGACCGTGTTCAACTACCCCACGCTGGCCGAGTGCTACAAGGTGGCCGCGCTCAACGCCGCCAACAAGCTCGCCACCTGACGACGACCGCGCGCTCACTCGAGCGGCGAGAGCCACGAGCGGAGCGAAATCCCCCACCGCACGCTCGCCAGCACGGCCACCACGTCGGGCGTCGCGGTTCGACGGAACCGCTCGCCGAGCCCCGCCGAAATCCACAGCGACTCGGCGGCGCGCAGCTCGAGACCGGCCGACCACGCCGTGGCGTGCCCGGGAACGCCTAACGGCGTCGTGAACCGCGACTGCCCGAGCAGCTCCAGGAACCCGTTCACCGCTTCGCTCCCCAGGTTCACCCGCGCCCCATAGCTCAGCGCGTCGAACCCCGCCGGGGCTGCATCGCCGCGGTCGTGCGTCCAGTCGGCGTACAGCATCGTCTGCGCCGACGCGCCGAGTCGGACCGCGCCCGTCGCCCACACGCGGTCGCCGGCGTGCCGGCGGCGCGAGAATGATCCGCGATCCAGCGTCTCGCCGCCGGCATACGCCACGAACACGCTCGACGCGTTCCAGTGCGCGCGCGCATACCGCCGCGCCAGCTTGCGCGTATGCGAATCCATGCAGCGAACGTCCCGGTCATGGCGCTCGGCGAGCAGGTCGCGCAGCAGTGGATCGAGCGAGGTCGGCGTGTCGGCGCGGGGGATGCCGGGAATCGGCATCCGCGGCCGGCAGCGCGCGATCGAGTCGCCCAACGCCTCGAGGAAAGCCGGGTCGCGCATCGGATCTCCGCGATCGAACAGCGTCAGGCGAACGCCGTAGGCGAGCACCGTGGGCGCGGAGTCGCCGGCGGCACGGGCTGCGCCTAACGAAATGAGCAGATTGGCGAACAGGTAGCGCGGGTTCACGCCCGGTGCGCGGTAGTGCTCGAGCGAGACGCCGAAGCCCGGCACGATGGCCGCCGGCGACGCCTCGAGCGCAAAGCCTTGTCGCGCATCACCGTGTTCGTCGACGCCGCTCGCCAATCCGATCAGAAAATCGCGCGCCGTGGCCGGGCGCGTGATCGTCGCCGGGGTGGTGCCGAGGAACGACGCGGCAGGCATGTCGGGCACGGCGTAGCTCGCGACGACGCTCGCCGCCGCTCGCCGCACCAGGTCGGCCGAATCGCCGTCGATGTCGTCGATGCTCGCGGTGTCCTCATCGATCTGGGTCGTGTCGTCGTCCTGGGCGGCGAGCGGCGCCGCGGCGGCGACCAGCATCGCCACGACGAACATCCAGGCGCGCATCGGCGGCGTTAGACGAAGTCGAGCCATTGTTCCACCGAGTCGTTGCCCGCCGCGTTCGTGGTGCCCCGCAGGTCGATGGCGCCGTGCGGAATCTCCGTATCGCGTTGGGTCAGGGTGAGTCGAGCATGATAGGCCGCGTGCGGGTGCGCGGGGTTCGAGACCGCGACCCAGTAATAGACCTGCGCGTGCGGCTGCGTCTGGATCGTGGCTTCGTACGTCTCGCCCGCGCCGTCGCCCGTGCGTCCCTCCGAAATCTTCGTCCATGCATCCGTGCCGGGAGGTCGATGCCAGAGTGCAAACGCGACGGCATGGGCGGACGTACACTCGATCTGGATGCGCACCGGCGCGCTGGAGTCGATCGGGCCAACGTGTGCGATCATGGTGGTTCCTCGTGACGGCCGCGGGCGCCCCGCGGCGGAGCGCGCCGGTCGCTGCCTAACTTCCGGATCTGACCTGGATGCGATAACTGCCGGGATTCGGCGCCGGCGTCGCGCTCCAGCCCACGGCGATGATGTACGCGCCCGGCTGCAGTGTCGCGGTGATCCTCGAGCAGTAGTTGCCCGGGAACGTCATCGCCGGGTCGCTGAAGTACGAGTCGTTGTCGTTCGTGGCGACGGTGGCGCCGCTGTTGTCCGTCAGCGTGAGGACGGTATTGAGCTCGAGCGCCAGGCCGCAGGCGCCGAGCACGCCGGACGTCTCGACCGTGTACTGCCCCGCCGTCGGAATGAGCACACGATAGTAGTCGGTTTGGGCGGACGCACCGATGGACCCGGCGATCCAGCTGTCGACGAAGATCTGCTGCGCGTGCGCCCGGTCTCCGTTAGACGAATGCTCCACCGGCGCGCCGATCGTGACCGCCGCGCTGGCCATGTGCGCGCTGTCGACGGCAATCGCTTCGGGCTCAGCGCCGCCCGCCCAACCGAACCGGCGGCCCGGGAACCCGATCACGCCATCGCCGTTTTCATCCTGGCCCGCAACCACGTAGTACGACCCGGCCGGCAGGCGCGTGAGCGCGAACGATCCGTCGGGCGCCGCCTGCGCCGACGCATCCACCGCGCCGGTGTTGACGTCGATCGCGCGCACCGACGTCGCGGTCGCCGGCTGGTGTCCCGTGACCGCGGCGTAGGCATCGACCAGCCCCATGCCGTAGCGATCGTCGGGGCCCACGGGCCCGAGATCCACCGCGCTGCCGAGCAGCCGTGCGCGTAAGGCACTGCCCGACATGCCGGGGTTGGCGGCGAGCACGAGCGCGGCCACGCCCGACACGTGCGCGGCAGCCATCGACGTGCCGGTATAGAACGTGTAGCTCGGCGCGCCGCTCGTGAAGTCCCAGGTGGTGGACAACACGCCGCTGGTGCCGCCCGTGTACGGGTTGGCGAGGTCGTCGAAGCGAAAATCGCCGCCGGGCGCGACGAGCGACACGTCGCCGCCGCTCGCGGTGTAGCTGGCCAGATTGGCGTCCGGGCCTAACGCAGCAACCGCGATGACGCCCGGGTACGCCGCCGGATACGACGGCTCGGTGTTGGGCGCGTTGCCCGCGGCGGCGACGACGATCGAGCCGGCGGCAATCGCGGCGGCAACGGCGCGCGCGAGGCCGCTGTCGGCGGTGAGGCCGCCCAGGCTCATGTTGATGATCGGTGCGCGGTGCGGCGCGCGCACCACCGCGCCGTTGGCGCCGGCGGCGGGCAATCCGGCGGCATAGAGCACCGCCTGCGCGATGTCGAAGAAGTAGCCGCTGCCGTCGATGCCTAACGCACGCACCGGACGGATGGTCACCTGCCACGCCACCCCGCTCACCACCCCGAACGGGTTGCCGCCCGCGCCGATGGTGCCGGCGACGTGCAAGCCGTGGTTCGCGCCGTTGTCGACGCGCCAGCAACCCGAGCCGTCGTCGAAGCTCACCGACAGGGGCATCGTCGCATCCGGATCCGGCCCGCGGTCGCCATCGTCATCGAAGTTCGAGAACGTGCCGCCGCCGCACAGCGGCTGCGGTCCGACGTTGGCCGAGTCGTTCTGCACGAAGTCGTAGCCGCCGGCCATGTCGAGATTCGCGGCGATATCCGGGTGCTGATTGATGCCGTCGTCGATCACCGCGACCACGACAGACGACTGGCCCGTCTCCTCGTGCCATGCGCGCGGCGCATCGATGAGGCTGTAGTTCCAGAGTTGGGCATCCATGCCCTGCGTGGCCGGGAACGCGAGCGAGCCGGCACCCGGCGCTTGCAGCGCGCGCGCTCGTCCATGCCCGCGCGGCGGCGTGAAGGCCGCTTTGGCGATCGGACCGCGGCTCAACAGTCCGTCGATGGTCACCGAGGCGACCGCCGGATCGGCACGGAGCGCGCGCATCACCGAATCGCGATCGGACGCCGCGTGCACGCGGATCCGGGCAATGGCGATGGCCGGCGACACCGCCATCACGTCGAATCGCGCCGCCGCCGGCATGGCCGTTAGGCGAGAGCGAATCGATGCCGCGATGACTCTCGCGCGGTCGAGACCGAGCGCCGCTATGGCGCCGGCCGCCGGCGCACCGACGGCGGACGCTCGGTAGGCGACGTCGACTTGCAGTCCCCGGGTGGGGCGCGGTGTCTCCGATGGCAATAGCAGCGGAGGCGGGAGTGCGCGGCGTGCCAGCGCCGGAAATCGCGCGCTGCCCGGTGCGATCGCCACCTGCCCAACGATGGTCGGACCGGTGCTCACCACGAACACGGCCGCGGCGCCGGCGACGCTGGCGCTCGTCGCACTCACGGTCGTCACGCCGGGCGACCGGCCCATGGTGAACGTCGTCGAAGCATTCCCCGATGCATCCGTGCTAACGGTGGCCGGCGCGAGCGCGCCGGCGCCGGAGGTGACCGCGAACGTCACCGGCACGCCGGACGCAGGCGTGCCGCTGCTCGTCGCAACGTGTGCAACCAATGGCTGCGCGAGGGGCTGTCCCAGATCCGCCGTCTGGCCTCCGCCCGACGCCGCGACGATCTTGACCGGAGTCGACGTACTCGGCGCCTCCGTTCCACCACATGCGCAGAGTGCGAACAGCGCGTACACGCGTGTCCCGTCGCGGAGCAGCCGATGCATCGACATGTGCAGCACCAAAGGTGGCAAGACAGCTGGTTGGGCACGCGGTGGTGCCGGGCCCGTACCGGGCCGTACATTGGGGCCGACACGGCTCCGGAGGCAAGGGTTTGACGCCGCAGGTGTGGGGGTTTCTCGCCGGCGCACTGCATATCGGGCTCGCGCTGGCCGTGTCGGCGCACATCGTCCTCTACAAGACCGACGTCCGATCGGCGATCGGATGGATCGGACTCGTGTGGCTGACGCCCATCGTGGGCTCCGGCCTGTACGTGTTGTTCGGCATCAATCGCATTCGCCGGCGCGCCGGCCGCGTGCGCGGGCGGCGGTCCACCTACACCGAGGAGCTGCGCGCCGAAGCGCCCGAGCCGGTGTCGCCGCCGGCCGACGTCCCGGCCTCGTTAGGCGCGCTGGCGACGCTCGTGCGGCGGGTCACCCGGTGGCCGCTCACCCGCGGCAACACCATCGACGCCCTGTGCAACGGCGACGAAGGCTATCCGGCGATGCTCGAAGCAATCGACGGCGCCACGCGGAGCGTCGCACTCGCCACGTACATCTTCGATCGCGGCCGCGCCGGCGCCGAGTTCGTCGCCGCGCTCGAGCGCGCAGTGACGCGGGGCTGCCAGGTGCGCGTGCTCATCGACGGTGTCGGCGCACGCTACAGCCATCCGCCCATCGTCGATGAACTACGCCATCGCCGCGTGCCCGTGGCGCGCTTCGTCCCCTCGCGCGTGCCGTTTCCACATCCTTACATGAACCTGCGCAATCACCGCAAGCTGTTGATCGTCGATGGCATCATCGGCTTCTGCGGTGGCCTCAACATTCGCGATGCATGCGTGCTCGCGTACGGCTTGCCCGACGCGACGCGCGACGTGCACTTCAAACTGCGCGGCCCGGTCGTGCAACAGATGACAGCAGCCTTCGCCTTCGATTGGGAGTTCACCACGCGCGAGCGGCTCGGCGGCGACACCTGGTATCCGCCCGGCGCGAACGCGCAAGTGGGCGAGCTCGTCGCGCGCGGCGTGCCCGACGGACCCGACGAAGACTTCGAAGCGCTGCTCATGACGATCCTCGGCGCCATCGGCCAGGCTGCGCATTCCGTGCGCGTCGTCACACCATATTTTCTGCCCGACCCGCCTCTCGTGGATGCGCTGCGCGTTGCGGCCATGCGCGGCGTGCAAGTCGATCTGGTGCTGCCCGCGCGCGGCAACTTGCGATTGGTGCAATGGGCGGCGACGGCGAAGCTCGGCGCACTCATCGAAGGCGGATGTCGCGTGCATCTTTCCAAGCCGCCATTCGATCACAGCAAACTGCTCGTGATCGACCGCGCATGGACGCTCATCGGATCCGCCAATTGGGATCCACGCAGCCTGCGACTCAACTTCGAATACAACGTGGAGTGTTATTCGCGCTCGCTGGCCGCACGTGTGGATGCGCTCATCGACGAAAAGATGCGTGCGAGCACGCTGCTCACGTTGGAGGGTTTGCGCGACCGTCCGTTGGCGAGCAAACTTCGGGACGGCGTGGCCTGGCTGGCGCAACCGTATTTGTAGGCGGGTCGAGGGAACAGCGTCTCCAGGCGGTGTGTGGGTAGCATCCGGGCGTAATGTCGTGTCATTTTTAATGGCTCAGCGCGCCATTGCGCACGAGTTCTGCAGCCTGCAGTCGGCGTTTCGGCAGCGAATCTTCCCACCCGAGAGGAGGAGTCGATGTTCGCACGACACATAGCTCTGGTGACGGCGCTTGGAGCGCTCGTCGCGGCCGGCACGGCAGTCACGCATCGCAGCGTTCAAGCGAAGCCGGTCGCCGCTCGCGCGCCCAACGCGGCGGACAGCGGATGGACCGCGACGCTGAGCGCTCCGTCGACGTACGCAGGCGACGAGCACGTCTTCGGCAGCGCGACAGTGAAGCCGGACAAGAATGGCAAAGGCTTCACCGCGGAAGTGAACATCGCGGGCGCGACGCCGAAATCGACGCATCCGTGGCACGTACACAAGGGAACGTGTGGCAACGATCAGGGTGTGGTAGGCGGCGGCAGCTCGTACTCCCCGATCAAGGTCGGCGATGACGGCAAGGGCAAGTCGACGGCGACGGTGTCGGCGCCGTTGGACCCGAACGGTTCGTACATGGTGAACATCCACGCGTCGCCCACAGACATGAAGACCATCGTGGCCTGCGGTCCGCTGACCAAAGGTCAATAGCGGGTGGTGGGCGTCCTCGACGGGCAGAGTGCTACGCTCATGAAGACGCGGACAGAGCAGGACACAACGGACAAAGCACCGATAAAAGATCAACGCGTTGGTATTGCTCGTGTCGTGTCCGCTGTGTCCGTGCTGTGTCCGCGTCTTCATGAGCGTAGCACTCTGCCCGTGCGGCGGCGGCATCCCGTCGCCTAACTTCAACCGACAGGAATGGTCATGCGCGTCCATCGTTTCTCGCGTGGAAGCGTCGCGCTCGGCTGTGTGTTCGCGATGGCGGCGGCGCTCCCGCTCGCCATCGCCGCGCAGGAGACGACGCAGCCCAAGTCGTTCGAGGACTGGCTGCGCGCGGGACAGGTGCTGCGCGGCGAGCCCGGTCCCGAAGACGTGAACTGGATCGAGAACGGCACGCGCTACTCCTACATCGTGCGCGACCCGCAGACGGGCGAAGAGACGATCCGTGCGACGGATGCGCGCACCGGACGCGACACGCTGCTCTTCAGTGCACAGCGCATGACGTTTCCGGGCAGCAGCGAGCCCTTCTCGTACGATTCGTTTCAGTGGGCGAAGGACTCTCGCCACCTGGTGTTCCAGACGCACTTCAAGCCGATCTACCGGAATTCCGGAACGGCCGACTACTACGTCTACACGCTCGCCGACCATTCGTTGCAGCTCGCGGCGAGCGGCGCGCGGACGGCCGAGCTTTCGCCTAACGGACTGATGCTGGGGTACGAGCGCGGCGGCGACATGTACGTCGAAAACCTCGCGCAGAAGCGGCAGACACGCCTCACCTCGGATGCCACGGCGCACGTCTACAACGGCCACTTCGACTGGGTGTACGAGGAGGAGTTCGGCCTCGTCCAGGCGTGGAACTGGTCGCCCGACAGCCGTTACATCGCCTATTGGCAGGTTGACGAGAGCAAGGAACCCATCATCCAACTGAGCAACTACGCGGGTCGCCACCAGGTGTGGGACAGCATTCGCATTCCCCAGCCGGGCGACACGAACCCCACGGTGAAAATCGGCGTCGTGAACGTGAGCTCCGGATCGAAAGTCTGGCTGGATCCCGGCCTCACCGGCGACTACTACGTGCCGCGGATCTATTGGACGAGCCGCGCCGACACGCTGGCGATGGTGACGCTGGACCGCCGCCAGCAGGTGATGACCCTCTTCTTCTTCGACGTGCGTACGGGCGGGAAGCGGATGGTGATGCGGGATTCATCACGCACGTGGATCGATGTGTCGGACTTCTACGCGGCCGTGCAGGACTTCATGACGTTCCCCGAAGGCCTAACGCAGTTCTTCTGGCTGTCCGACCGCGACGGCTTCCAACACATCTATCGCTACGATTACTCGGGTAAGCTCATCGACCAGGTGACGCACGGCAAATGGATGGTCACGCAGGTGCGCGGCATCGACCCCAAGCAGCACGTCATCTACTACAGCAGCACGGAGGCATCGCCGCTCCAGCGACAGTTGTACGCGATCGACTTCGATGGTACACACGAGCGCCGGCTCACCACCGGCGACGGCGTGCAGGAAATCGACATGTCGCCTAACACAGAGTACTATCTCCGAACGTACAGCTCGATCGCCGATCCGGGCGGCGTCGACGTGTGGACCACGGCCGGCAAGAAGCTGCGCACGCTCGTCGACAATCACGCGCTCCGCCAGTGGCTGTCGACGCACACGTATGCGCGGCCGCAGTTGTTCTCGGTCACCACATCGGATGGCGTCAAGCTCGATGCCTCCATGGTGACACCCCCGGCGTTCGATTCGACGCGAAAATACCCGGTGATCTTTGCGATCTATGGCGGACCCGGATCCCAGGGCGTGTTCGACTCGTTCGATGGCAGCCCGATCACACAGTGGCTGGCGCAACAGGGGTTCATCATCGTGAACGTGAACAACCGTGGCAACAACAACTACGGCAGCAGCTTCATGAAAGTGG
>Ga0207695_10006011_pt1 | contig 15865 bp, 15 predicted proteins | sample KBSC54metaG_FD_184354 | JGI IMG/M metagenome (GOLD analysis project Ga0207695, IMG submission 184354) | Corn rhizosphere microbial communities from Kellogg Biological Station, Michigan, USA - KBS C5-4 metaG (SPAdes) (version 2) | ecosystem: Host-associated > Plants > Roots > Rhizosphere > Soil... | reverse complement strand
AAGCCCGATGGTGGTTATACTCCAAGAGGTGAATCTGTGATCAGAAACACGCCATTCAAACGTTTTGGCCATCCGGATGAATTGATAGGGGCCCTGGTTTGGCTGTTAAGCGATGCATCTGCATTTGTTACAGGTGCTATGATCTGTGTAGACGGTGGCTTTTCAATCTTCAGCGGAGTATAAAACTTTAAAAGGCTTCGTTCAGATTCAGGAAAAATCCCTTGTTACCGAACTTACCCCAGGCATAATCTAACGCAAGGTTGGTACGGGTTGCTTTATTAAACAATACTCTTAAACCAGCGCCACCACCGGGTTGAAAAACCTGGAATAATTTGGTGCCGTGCTCATCATTAGCGGTTTGCATATTCCCAAAAACAACACCGCTAATGAATTTATTGTTTAATATGGGAAAGCGGAATTCAGCCTCTGTATCATTAAATTGTGTTCCTTTAAAATATTGTGCAGTATATCCCCGGCCACTTCTAAAAGAACCATCACGTGCAGTGCCCGGCAATTCAAGATAAGGAATGGCGCCGCTGGCCAGGTAAGAGCCCCAGTTCCATAATGCCAGAACCATTTCGGGATATTCCGAAGATAGGCTAAGATACTTCCTGAAATCGGTAGTAAACTGTACGGCATTTTTTGAACTGCCGATCCAGGTTTGGTTGATACGCATGCCGGCATCAAAATAAATGCCCCTGTAAGCCCGGTTTGGATTATCACGTGTCGTATATTCGATATTGAAAAGAAAGCCATCGGCTGCATAATGACCCTGCTCAAATCCATGCCGATTGTTGTAAACGCTGTAAGGGGTAGCATTATTAACAGTGTCCTTGTTTTCAATTCGGCGTCTGATTTCGAATGATAAACCTGCGCCCAGGAAAAGGTTCTCGGCCACTTCCTTGTAAGCTTTTTCCCTGAAATTATAATATTGAGAATGGATCGCAAAACCTTTATGGGTAGGATCAGCCAGCACATTGTCAGTAGCGTTGCCACCGCCGATACTATTGCCTATGCCTAAACCATGATCGGGAGTGATACTTCTTGAGGCAACGATATTGCCCTGAAAATTCCATTTATTGCCAGGTGTGAAAATGTTATGATTGATATAAAAATAGATTATGCCTTTAGTAGTAATAGACGCCGAAGTGGCACCCACGGATAATAACGTTTTAGGGTCATCACCAAGCCTTCTACCTGCAACTGCTTTGATTCCCAACTGTCCTCCAATAGTAGGGTTAGCAGCGATGTTGGGTACAACCGTAATTCCCGAACCTTTGTGCAGTGAATCGGGCCTTTTATGTGGATGAAGAATATTCCGGGTTAGATCTCCAAAATCATATTGTTTATTCAAGTTGTATGAAGGATTATGTTTTTTATCGTTTTTAATACGCAAAGAATCAGCTTTAACCGAATCAATCGGCGGATTAACCTGTGCACGCGCAATAGACGCAATGCTCGCAGAGAAGAATAGCAATAATAAATTCCGGGGTAACGAATTTTTAGAAGTTAGACGATATCGCACTGGTAAGGTGTAAATAATTAATTAATGTATCAGTTTAATAAACCGTGTTAAATTTTAACCAATACATTAATCAAATGTTTTTAGCAGGACACCGGTGCGAGGTGCTGGTGGGCATTATTTTCAGATTTTTGTATTCCAGATAGGCTTAATATCGATCACGGGTGTTTGATCAAGTACCTCAAGCCGATCTACTTTAATCTCACCGCCTGTTATCGAAATGACCTGTACAGAATGGATACCAATGGGATTGGGCCTATCGGGTGAGCGGGTTGAAAATATGCCGGTAAGCGGAGCATGGGGGTTGTTTCTTGGCCTGGTTTCCAAAATTGTTCTGTCGCCCAAATTCAGCCAGGTGAGCAATAGTATCTCATCGCCGGGCTTTATATCTTTTATGCCGGATACAAATTCTGGGTAAATTATTACCGACGCTCCGGGGGCATTTTCGTCAGCCTGCCTCGGGCAATCAGCTATATTTTTTAGTTCAGAACTAATTATGCCTATGAAGTGTAAAGCCGGGTTCATACCTGGGCCGCTTTTATTTTTTAAAGAATTCACCAAAGTGCCAAAGGATGCCAGAAGGGTCATGTACAAAGCACTCTTTTCCCCAGTTATCTGTCCGTACAGGAGTAAGCCTTACGTTTTCATATTTCAAGGGTAAATTTAGGACTGAGAGCTCATTGAAATATCTGTCAGCACTATCAACTTCCACAAAGACCATCGTATTATCAACCCAGTCTTTCACAAAGGCATTTTGCAAATAAAATCCCAGCTCATTGATTTTGAAAAGAGACATACCAGGCGAGATGACAACCTCTTCAAAACCCATATCGCGGTAAAAACGGCTTGAAAGATCAAAATCCTTTGCCCCGATAAACGGCCGGATTGATTTAGCCCGATGTTCCATAGTTTAAAATTGATGATGGTGAATGCTAATGTTTGGCTTTACTAAGGTAGCAATTTGCAACTCAACTCATATTTTTTCTACAGATCTGTCGGTTCCATTCGGTCTGATTCTTTGTCCGTGAACATAGTGGCGTTAAAATCAACCTTGGGGTACTCATCCAACAGCAAGCTGCACTCTGACCGTAGTGCCTTTTCCGGGTGCTGAACTAATGTCAAGCTTACCATTATACAACGCCAGCCTGTTTCTTATACTAATAAGGCCCGCCCCTTTTGGGGGTTTGTCCAGCTTTTCATATTTAAATCCTTTGCCGTTATCTGTAACCAGAATCTCGATCAGCTTATTCTTCTTGACACTGATATGTATATGGCTTGCGCCTGAATGTTTCATACAATTGTTCACCAGCTCCTGTATGATCCTGAAGATTGTCTCCTCCAGGAATAATTCGCCGGGAGCACTAAAACCTGAAACATTTGCGTCTATTTGTACGTGTGGTGTCGAAAGGCGCCGGCATAGCTCATTAACGGTTGCCGCCAAGCCAAAATCGGCCAACATAGATGGCGCGAGCTGAAATGAAATGTTCCTGGTTTCCTGGATGACGGTATCCAGCAACTTATTTGCCTTAGCAATAGCTTCAGCATAATCTTTTTCGCTAAGCTGAAGTTTTATCCCGTAAAGAAGTTGGCTGACACTGTCATGAAGCATTTCGCTGATCCGTTTGCGTTCATTCTCTTCGGCATGAAGTGCGGCGGCCGTAATCTCCCTCTGGCGATCAATGCGCAGCTCCTCGGCCTTTTCTTCCAGGAGCTTTTTCTCTGTTATATCCCAAATAATACCGATAAAACGCGGGCTGGCAGGAACAGAGGTATCAACCAAACGGCCGCGAATATGGGCAAAATGGGCCTGACCTGTCGCGTTGACAAACCGGCAACTGATATCGATATCTGTTTTGGCATTTATTGCCGTCCGAAAATGCTGGTCGACCATAAAATGGTCATCCGGATGAATCAACGCTATAAAAGATGAATAGGTGTTATCGAACCGGTCCGGCCCGGCAAAACAAATATCATGATTGTGAGAATCCAGGTAAAAATGCATGGACGGGAGATGCAGTTCCCAGGTACCGGCAGCTGACGTGTCCATAGCCAGTTGCAGGCGTTCGCTAATCTCCGTCAATTGCATATGTGTCCGGATATTTTCTGTAATATCAATTATTGCGATATAACATTGTGAAGCGCTGCTTATTGCGCATCCTTCGGCCCGCGCATAAAATTCGCGCCCCGTGCGGGAAATAAATTTGAACTGACCGTCATGTTGCTCGCCCGACTGTAACAACTGCTCAAAAAACTAAAAAAAATATCCCTGTGATTCGGGGCGAGAAATTGAATCAGTCTTTTTCCTTCTATACCGGCTTTGCCCGTTTCAAGCATTTTTGCGCCGACCGCATTTACCTGGTTAATAACTCCCTGACGATTTAGAATAAAATAGCCAACAGGCGCCAGGTCGTAAATGCCTGTGAATTTTATCCGCTCTGTTTCCAGCTGCTCATTAGACAGAAGAAGCTCGTCATTTTGCATTTCCAGTTCTATTTGCATGATTTGCAAATCCTGAAATATGGCATCAAAGTCTTCTTTTGGCGCTGGGTTGGGATGATCTGCTACAATATTGAACACCTGTTCCGCCTGGGCGCGCAGCCGTGAAAATTGGTCGCCTTTACTGAGTTGTCCTTTACTTTTCAATGTCAGGTGTCTTTAAGTCGATTTATAGTTACTAATACCAGTAAAATCTCTCGTGTCTCTTCATCAACAAATGGGCTGGCCGAAAGTTCGTAAGTAACCCCTTTAAAAGAAAATTGGCCGTTTGTGGGTTTCCCGGTTTCACAGGCTACCGCAAGCTTTGTCCCGAGCTCCGCCGCCTGCCAGTGCGCACGGGCAAAATGCTCAAATGAAATTTTTTCCAGGTCTTCAGACTTGATAAGAAACATTTCCCGGAAAAGGTTATTGGCTGATATAACTTTCAAATCTTTATCAAGCTGCAGTGCGGGTTGCTGCAGGCGCGACATCATGCTGGTGGAATAATTTTGAAGAGCTTTGAGCCTGAACTCCATTTGTTTGTAATCCGTCACCAGTGTAAAGGTCATTACCACTCCGGAAATGTAATTATCGAGCGTGCGGTAGGGCATCACCCGGACCGTGTACCAGTCGTTCGTTTTTGTTCTTACCTCTATCGTGTTGGTCGCCAGGCGGTCGATCACTTCTTTGATGGTGTCTTTCAGTTGCCCGAAGTCAAAATTGGATACAATATCTGAAAGCGGGCGACCCACATCAGCCGGGATAATGTTAAAGAGCTTTTTGATCTGTGGAGTGTAGCGCAGAATTTCCAGGTCGTTATTCAAAAACACCGTACCAATCTCCGTAGCGTCGAGCAGGTTTTTCATGTCATTGGTCAGACTGTTCAGCTCCTCTGCCTTGGATTCATACTGTGAATTTACAGTCATTAGCTCTTCGTTCAGCGACTGCATTTCTTCCTTGGTGGTAAGCGACTCTTCGTTAGTGCTTTGTAATTCCTCGTTGGTGCTCTGAAGCTCTTCATTACTCGATTTAAGCTCTTCGAGCGAGGTTTCCATCTGCTCAATGGTGCTGTGCAATTGCTGCTTGGTATAGGCCAGTTCTTTTTCAAGGTCCTGGATAGCTTGCCTGTCGCCGGCATCTTTTTCCCCACGTGGGTGGCTATTTTTCTTGGTGAGTCCTTTATCTTCGATTACCACCAACATCAGCCCCGGCAGGCCCATTTCTCTAAGGTCCTCCGCATGAAGATCAACCAGCCGGCTTGCTTTTCCATCCGTCAGCTTGACATCGTTAATGCTGGCCACCACTCTTTGATTGCGTGCCTGGTGGATCACAATCCCTAATACATAACGCAATTCCTCGCGCACCATTTTATGGATGTTCATCACCGCTTTGCCGCGTGGCAGCTGCATATGATTGCTGGATTTGCCGTTGGTGTATAGTATATCGCCTTTCTCATTAATCAAAAGCGCTGTCGGCGTAAAGTTTTCCAGCAATACCTTGTTGAAAGTATCTGCAGCTGATATTTTTACCGATGCTGTTTGCGTTTCTTCCAGGCGCGACATAGAAACTGGATGGTGAGTAACATGAAATGGGAAATCGATCATTTTGGAGGATGAAGCGCTACCGTCCTTGCGCTCGAATATCTTCCACTTGGGGTCGATGATGAGAAACATATCGGTAAAACCGCCGATAGTTTCTGCCGGGCCCATAAACATGATACCCCTGGCATTCAATGAATAATGAAAGATGGGTATGATCTTTTTCTGAAGCTCGCCAGTAAGATAGATCATTACGTTGCGGCACGAGATCAAGTCTACGCGTGTAAAAGGGGCGTCCTTGATCAGGTTATGCTGTGCGAAAACGATCATTTCCCGCAGTTCTTTTTTAACGGTGTAGCCTTGCTCGCTTTTAACAAAAAACCTTTCGAGTCGTTTAGGTAATACGTCGGCTGCAATATTCTCATGGTAATTACCCCGGCGTGCCTGCTCAATGGCATCCAAATCCAGATCGGTAGCAAATATTTGTATTTTTGGCTGCTTTTTGCGCGGAGCCACATCCAGCGATTCTATCAGTAGTATGGCGATTGAATAAGCCTCTTCGCCGGTTGAGCAACCGGCGACCCATACGCGAATTGGATCAGTATCCTTTTTATGTTGGATAAGATTTTCCAATTTTCGCTTTAGCGAATCAAATGCAGGTGCGTCGCGGAAAAATTTCGTCACACCAATTAGCAGTTCATTAAACAGTATCTCGATCTCTTTCGGGTTTTCCCTTAGGTAGTTAACATATTGTCCGTAGTCAGGTAATTGGTGAAAAGCGATCCGCCGGTCGATCCGCCTGATGACTGTGCTTTTTTTATACAGCGAAAAATCGTGCCCGGTCTGTGAGCGCAACAACATGAGTATTTTTTGTACCGAATTGCTATCTCTGATGTCAGATCGCGCCTCCTCAGTCTCGTCTGAAAACACTGGGTGATTGAGATATTGGATAAGCTTTATGGGCATTTCCTCCGGCGCTAAAACGTAATCCACCATGTTAGTGCCAATGGAGGCGCGCGGCATGCTGTCATAACCAGCCGTTTCAGGGTCTTGCACCATCACCAGGCCCAGCTTTTCTTTGATCATGCGCACGCCGGTCTCACCATCCGAGCCCATGCCAGAAAGAACCACACCTACAGAACGATTCCACTGATCGTCTGCAAGAGTTTGAAAAAAGTAATCGATAGGCTGTCTGAAGCCATTATGCTTCGTGATGCTCAACAATAACAACTTTCGGTTATGGATGCCCATATCCTTATTGGGCGGAATGACATATACATGATTCGGCTCAATGGGCATGCCATCGACAGCCTCACGTACCGGCATAGCAGTATAATTTCCTATTACATCCGCCATATGCCCTTTATGATCCGGTGAAAGATGCATAATGATAACGAAACCCATGCCGCTATCGGAAGGCATATGAGTAAAAAAACTCTCAAGCGCCGGAAAAGCGCCCGCCGAGCCACCAATAGCAACTATCGGGAAATATTTCGTTTTTTGTCTTGTCTGCACTGCTGTTTTTTTGACCGAAAATGTTTCCCTTTCCAACTGCGCTTTCTTTTGTTCCGGCATGATTTACTTTAAATATTGAAGGATTTATCGAAGAGTAAATCTAAAGATTAACTAGTTAAATGTGGCCTAATTCAGGATTTATTTCATCGATTTCGAGTAGCCTTTAATGTTTAATAACCGTGATCGTATGGGATGCATAGAAATATGAGCCGTTTGAAATCCAGTGAGGATTTTGTTCAGCTAAAAAGTTAGACGTTCGTGAGACGTAGAACACTTGGAAGATAGGCTAAAGCTGTTTCAAACAAATAAAGCCTGACGATAGTCAGGCTTTATTTGTTTTGCGGAGAGAGAGGGAACAGCTGCAAATAAGATGCTTGCTCTAAATCAGTCTTTTATATTTTCCAATCTTACCAGGTCACCGGATAGGTCACCATCAAAACGAACCAAAAATCGCTATTGCTTATATGACAAATATAGCAAGTAAAGATCGCTAATCAATAAATCAACTGACACTTAGAATTCTCTTATGAATAAATGCTAGAACGTGCTATCACCAGGGTAATGATAATTGTTTAAGCTATTTTAAAATTTCATGGAAACAATCTTGTTTTTTGAGAATTTTACTCATCTTAGTTGTAACTATTTTACTTGAAACCCTTTTTCACAGATGTACCCCTATCAACAGTTATTCCCGGAAGACTTTCCCTATCGTAGTGCCAGCTGCCTAAAAAGCATTTTGGAAAAAGCTAATAAATCATCGCCTTACACAACGTGCTGAAACGCAGGGTATGTAAAATAATTAATATGGATTTTAATTTTTTTTTGCTGGAGTTGCATTTTTTATAGTTGGATTACTTATGTATTACGATGTCAGAAGGAGAAAACCAGCTTCTGAAGAAACAAATTGGAAAGGTCAATTATTACCGCAATACATTCAATTTTGGATAATGGCAATTGGTAGTCTTATTATCGGGATAGTGTTTATATTAAAATCATTTGCAGTGTAAATCTAAAAGTTAATTTTATGATAATTAATACTTTAACTGGGTTTCTTTCCTCTCTTTCAATCATTTCTTTTGCGAAACCTATCCCTGATTGGAAGTTTCACTATGCGAAGCCCCCTAGGCAATAGGACTTGCGATTTGATTTTAAAAAGTGTGATGGAAGTCAGATAGCTGTTGACGCCTCACGACGGGAATATGTGCTTCTTAAGTATGACGATCATAGAACTTTGCACGGTATTCTTGCAGTTGCAGATTACTCAAAGAGCGTTCAGGCCTCGTAAAGATAGGCGTTACTTTCGTTTTTGCAAGGTGTGTGGGTCGGGTTCTTGGGGGATCGGTGGCTGGCGATGGTCGGATTAAGCTGATCATCTGTTGCCGCAAAGGTAGCCTCTGAAGCGAAAGCAGTAAAGGGACTTTCGCGGCATAAACCCACGTAGCCTTTCACGCATCATCTATTTATTCCACGTTCCCTTGACAGCTCCCGCTTCCCCAGCTCTTGGTTGCTTATCAGAAGATCCCCTGAACTCCTGGTATTTGACCGTGGAGTTGTTGTTGCAACCCCTTAAAGAACGTAAGTAAAAGTCGTACGACATAACAAACTCGTGGTCAATTCCGTGTATATCAATATCCGCTACATTATATTTCCATAAAAGAAATTCTTTGGTATGCTTCAGGCTGATTTCATAGCGGTCATGCGTTCCTTTGGAATACTCTTTACCGATAAGAGCCTGGATCTGCCTGTTATGCTCTTCAAAAATCGGGATCAGCATTCTATCGGTCGGCACGTCATTTTTGCCAGGCAGGATGTTTTTAAGGTTGGTTGCGGTTAGCTTTAATTTTTTCTCGATCATCGTCCGGTGCACTTCGTACACCTCGTGTTCGAGGGTTTTCAGGTAGCAATTGATCGTTTTTACTTCCTCACCGGTACCATTCAATTTCCCGCGGTTTGTGTTCCATTGTGCAGGATTGACATACCGTTTAGAGGAGATTTCGACGCGAGCGCGGTCGATAGTAATACGCAGGTAAACCGGGGCGAGGCCCTGGGTGGTCATTTTTGATCTCTTTACATAAAAGAGCAGTGCAAAAGATTTGTTCATCGCTGAAAGCTTTTAAATGAATAAAATTAATTACTTAACCCGCTGCTATCGAGATGTTCAAACAATGAACAGGTTGATAAACAGCATTTTATAAGCTTTCCGGTGACCTTTTGATTTCTTACTACAGAGGTCACCAAAAGGTCACCAGAATGATGCGATTTTTTGCCTTATTTTGGAGATGGCTACAAATGAAAAACGCCGTAAATCATTAATTTACAGCGTTTTTGGCTTCCTTTGAAATATAGCTGGCGGAGAGAGAGGGATTCGAACCCCCGGACCTTTAACAGTCAACGGTTTTCAAGACCGCCGCAATCGACCACTCTGCCATCTCTCCGGGGGCAAAAGTACAAAACCGGGTCGAATTGACAAATTTGATGTTAAGTTTTTTTAAATAAATAGATAAGTAGCAGATTGTTAGTTAATTAATTGATTAAATCGTTCTTTTGGGTTGTACGAAACGTATTGAATTTAGGTTTTACAATCTTAATACTTCGCTTGCAAAGCTCTATACTGGCGTTAAGTTCGAAGCCAACCAGGATAATAAGTGAGTTTAAATACAGCCATATCATGATTACGATAAGCGTGCCGATAGAGCCATAGATTTTGTTGTAAGAGGAGAAGTTGTTGATATAAAAAGTAAAACCTAAGGATGTTAAAACAGCCAGACTTGTTGCCAGAACCGAACCCGGGCTCAGAAACTTCCATTTCTGTTTATGTGCCGGGCCGTAGCGGTACAAAATAGATACCGTCACGAAGAATATGGCAATTACGATTATCCATTTTAATAATGCAATTGCAATAAACCAGCCATGCGCCTTACTATAAAAGTGATGCTGCAGGAACACCAGTATCTTATGCCCGGCTATCATGATGCCCACGGCGATAAACATTGAAAAGCAGATCATCATAGTAAGTACCAATGCCACCCAGCGCCTGTGGACATAACTTCTGGTTTCTTTTACTAATGACGATTTATTAAAAGCTTGCATTAATCTGTTAACACCGTTGGTAGCAAAAAACATAGTGGTTAAGAAACCGAAGGAAAATAAGCCACCACTCTTTTTTGTAATGATTTCGTCAATAGCACCCTGAAATGCATCATAAGCATCCTGCGGCATTATTTGTCCCATGATACTAATGAGGTTCTCTTGAAAATGCTTGATTGGAATATATGGTATCAGTGTGAATAAGAAAATGGTAGCCGGAAACAAAGCAAGCATAAAGTTATAGGCCAGCGACGATGCTTTATTGGCCAGTGTGCCCTGTTTTATTTCGCTAAAAAAGAAAACTGCAACGGTATAAAGAGATATAGGTTTAAATCCCGGAAAGGCTATATACTTGGTACACTCAATAAGGTACCTGTAGAAAACAAACCGTCGTAAAAAGCGGTGCAACCATTCCATCTAAGCCAAATCTACTGAAAAAATGGCTTCAACTTATCAAGAAATTCCTGAGGGGGCATACATGGCCGGTTGGTTTTCATATTTACAAACACCAGCAATGTTTCGCCGATATTGATCAGTTCGCCGCCAGGATTGTATAGTTCATACCGGAAATGGATCTTAACTCCCGGCATTTTATGCATGATCACTTTTATGCTGATCTCTTCATCGTATAGAGCAGGCTTTAGGTATTTACAGTTCATTTCCAAAACCGGCATCATAACACCAGAAGATTCCATTCCGCTGTAAGTCATGCCCAGGCTGCGCAGCATTTCAACACGCCCAACCTCATAAAATTCGGCATAATTGCCATAGTACATGTAGCCCATCTGGTCGGTTTCGCCGTACCTTACCCGAACTTTAGTAGTGTGTTCAAACATTACTTTTTGATGTTGCGTTCGTTCAGGGCCTGCTGGAATTTATGCGCATTCACCAGGTGATCAGCTACGTTAGTTGCAAAAGCATGATAACCTGAGAAGTCGGCTTTGGCGCACATATAAATGTAGTCGGTCTTTTTGTAATCAAGTACCGCGTTCAACGCGTTGACCGATGGCATCATGATGGGGCCCGGAGGTAAACCGGTGTGCAGATAAGTATTGTAAGGTGAATCAAACGATAGATATTTGTTCAATACGCGTTTTATGGTAAAATCCTGCTTAGCGAAGATCACTGTAGGGTCTGATTCCAGTTTCATCCCTTTTTTGAGACGGTTTAGGTATAAACCGGCTATGGTAGGCATTTCGTCATCATGCAAAGCCTCCGCGTCAGTTATCGAAGCTAAAATGGAAACCTGGATAGGAGACAGGCCTATGGCTTCGGCCTTTTGTTTGCGCTCAGGCGTCCAGAACTTTTCATAATTAGCGTACATCCGCTTGAAAAACTTTTCAGGCGTGTTATTCCAATATACTTGATAAGTATTCGGGATAAACATGGCATACACGTTGTCCGGTGTAAAGCCATATTGTTTTAAAAAGTCGGTTGAATCTAACAGACGAATGATTGAAGTTGAATCCGGTTCGATCTTTTTAGATACAAACCCTGCAAACTCTTCCTTTAATCTTAGATTATGAAAATTAAGGGTAACAGGTTCCTGCGTACCTGATGCCAGCATATTGATGAGTCGACGGTTGCTCATACCGTCCACTAAATGATACCTGCCCGGTTTAACACGGGTTGTATAGTTCATATTTTGAGCAGCCCAGTTAAAGCTGACAGAATCTTTTACTATACCTTCATCGCGGATGGTTTTATATACATCCGGGTAAGTGGCGCCTGTATGTATATAGAGATATTCCTGTTTGTCGGTCACATTGGCGCCGAAGTATTTTAAATAGTAAAAAAGACCTGTGAGACCCAGTGCAATGATGATAACCGCAGCCAAGGCTATGATATACTTTTTAATAGAACTTGATTTCTTTTGCTCTTGCATTTTATAATGGTAAATTATTGGGATTGATTTTTTTGCCAGGCGATCAAGCCGCCGGTCAAATTTCTGATATTTTTGTAACCTTTCAACTGCAAAATTGATTTGGCAGTAGCGCTTCGCAAACCAACCTTGCAGATAACGATGATCTCGTCGTCTTTATTCCATTCCAGATCGTCTATATTTTCCTGCAGATCAGGAAGGGGGATGTTTATGCCGCCGATGTTAAACGTATGGTATTCCATTTCACCACGCACATCAAGCAGGTTCAAATGCTCGCCATTTTGCAGGCGGGCAAACACTTCTTTAACATCGATATCTGTCATTGCATTTTTTTGCCCTGCGTAACGGTAACGTTGATGCGGGTACCGTTAGCTACTTTGGTTACAGAATCTGTTTTAGCAGGCATTTGCGACACTATAACGAGGTTGGTGGAGTCGGTAATTGTGCCCTGATACGTGACAACCCCCAGGACTAACCCGTTGTTCTTTAATACAAATCTTGCAGCATCAAGGTCCTGATTAACAATATCTGGTATTTCTACTTCGCTCGCACCGGATCCATCGCCCAAAACAAGGTCAACTTTTGAGCCCTTTGGTATTTTAGTGCCTGCCTGGATAGTCTGTCCTGCAAATTTCACCTCAAGAACATGGTTTCGGGCTATATCTGCTTTATAAGTGGTGTCGCCAATTTTCAGCCCGTAGTTCGAAAGCGTAGCTTCAGCAGATATATAAGGTGCATCGATGATGTCAGGTAAAGCTACAGGAGGGGCCTGGTTTTTTACAATTTTCAAGTAGATCATTCGGCCTTCTTTTACATTAGTGCCTGCATCAGGGTCTTGCTCGATTACTGTGCCCGGGGTCTGATCTAAAACATATACAGAATCGATGCTCACACCAAAGCCCTGATCCTTTAGAACGTTCAGCGCCCGGTCTATCGGCATATTCATCACTCTGGGAACAAGAATTCCGGAGCCGTGACGTGTATAATAACCAAGACTATAGAAGGCTATTAAAACAACAACAATGACAACAAGTATGGCGGATAGGATGGTATTGCGGAATGATTTGGTTTTTAAGTAAGCCGTAAATTTGCTCATTTGAATTTATCAGGGTTGTGCTATGATCCAGCTATCAAACATAGATTATTATTTCGAAATTCGAAACGCCGATTTTTGGATTTATACATCAAAGCGGATCAAATGGTTAACGCTATTTGGTTAAATATAAGTATAAAAAATAGTTCATTTGTCACTCATTAAAATCGGCAAAGAACAATTAAAAAAATATAATATTTAGATTGCGCCGACTTTATCATTATTTTCGAAATCCAAAATTGACCACAATGTCACGCAAAAATATAGCTCTTTTGGCCGGAGGTTTTACCGGTGAATATCAAGTATCTGTAAACAGCGCGAAGAATATCGCAGCTAACCTGGATTCTGAAAAATATAATGTATACACCATTTTTATCAATCGCGACAGTTGGTTTTATGCTTCAGAAAAGAGCAATATTCCTGTTGATAAAAATGATTTCACTATTACGATAGATAGTCAAAAGGTGAAATTTGATTTTGCTTTCATCACGATACATGGCACGCCAGGCGAGGATGGTAAGATGCAGGGATATTTGGATATGTTAGGTATCCCTTATAACACCTGCGATGCAACGACCTCCGCTATCACAATGAATAAAGCTTACACAAAAGCGATTGTAAATGGTATCCACGGATTAAATATTGCCCGTTCAGTTCAAATATTTAAAAGTGGCATACATGACATATCGGCCATAGCTGCTAAGCTGAAATTCCCACTTTTTGTAAAACCCAACAACGGCGGAAGCAGCGTAGGGATGAGTAAAGTGCAAAATGCTGCAGGATTACATGACGCCTTTGAAAGAGCGTTTACTGAAGACGATCAGATACTTGTAGAAGAGTTTATTAAAGGGCGTGAGTTTAGTATAGGTATAGCTCGTTTACATGGAAAGATAAAAGTGCTCCCTGCTACCGAAATTATCAGCTCGAAAGAGTTTTTTGATTACGAAGCCAAGTACACTCCAGGTGTAAGCAAGGAAATTACTCCCGGAAATTTAACACCTGAACAAAACGAAAAAATCGCAGAAATAGTAACTGAAGTTTACCTCCGGTTGAATTGCAAGGGTATGGTGCGTATAGATTTTATTTTGTTAGAAGGCACTGAAGAGTTTTATTTTATCGAGATCAACACTACACCGGGGCAATCGGCCAATAGCCTGATCCCGCAACAGGTGAGAGCTGCAGGAATGAATGTTGGAGAGTTTTATGGAGAATTGATCGAAGGTACAATCAGGCATTAATTGCAATCCGAAATCGAACTTCCGAATTCCGAAATCATATAAGGTATTGTTCAATAATATCCGCTGGTATTTTAGCTGACCGGCCGTTTTGCATATCGATCATTGTATAATCAAACCAGCCGTCGCAACAAATTTTGCCGGTTGCTTTATTGGTGATAGAGAATTTTACCCGGCAGCCTTTATCGTCGATGCTATCGATGCCGGTCTTTACGATAAAGTAATCGCCCATGGTTAAGGCACGCTTATAGTCAACATGGGCTGTACGCACCACCCAACCAAAACCACGCTCCATAAACTTTTCCATGGCCATACCATAGCAACGTTCCATCTGATCATATCGTGCAGCCAGTACATAATCGAAGTACTTACTGTTATGCACATGCTGAAACATATCGATGTCGTCGGGGCGAACGCGGAATTCGGTTTCGAAGGTGGAGTAGTTTGGCATTTAGTGAATGAGTGACTTACACCTGCAAATCTATCAAATAAGGCTGTTCGATTCAAATTCACTCATTCACTAATTATTCCCTACTTCTTGTAATTGTCCAAGAATACCATTACCTTTGCACCTCAATTAACAAAAGTATTAACGCTTTAATATTATTCAAGTAATGTATTTAAGTAAAGAAGCAAAGGCTGATATCTTTGCAAAACATGGTAAAGGCGCAACCGATACAGGTTCAGCTGAAGGACAGATCGCATTATTCACAACTCGTATTGCGCATTTGACAGGACATTTGAAAAACAACAAAAAAGATTTTTCAACTCAGCTTTCGCTGCAAAAATTGGTAGGTAAACGCCGCGCATTATTGGCTTACCTTTATAACAAAGACATTGAAAGATACCGTGCTATCATCAAAGCTTTACAGCTGCGTGATATTATCAAATAAATCTTTCCGAAATTTCTTAAAAAGCCATCCCAATTCGGATGGCTTTTTTACTTTTGCAAAACATTATATACAAAATAAAAACCGGTGTGTTCTAAAGATGAAAAGCACACCACAACAAAAACAAGATGAGTTTAAATGTAATTAAAAAGGTTATCGATCTGGGTGACGGACGCACCATTGAGATCGAAACCGGTAAACTGGCCAAACAGGCTGATGGGTCTGTAGTTGTGAAAATGGGAGATACGATGTTGCTGGCCACTGTCGTTTCTTCGCCCGAAGCAAAAGAAGGAGTTGATTTTCTACCACTATCAGTTGACTACCAGGAGAAATATGCTGCTACAGGCCGTATTCCGGGTGGTTTTTTACGCCGTGAGGCAAGATTATCAGACTATGAGGTATTGATCTCACGTTTGGTTGACCGCGCTTTGCGTCCATTATTCCCTGAAGACTATCACGCAGATACCCAGGTAATGATCAGCTTAATTTCTGCTGATAAAGAAATTATGCCCGACTGCCTTGCAGGTTTAGCGGCATCGGCTGCTTTGGCAGTTTCTGATATTCCGTTTAACGGACCGATTTCTGAAGTTCGTGTAGCTAAAATTGACGGTCAGTTGATAATCAATCC
>Ga0207695_10006010_pt1 | contig 15866 bp, 18 predicted proteins | sample KBSC54metaG_FD_184354 | JGI IMG/M metagenome (GOLD analysis project Ga0207695, IMG submission 184354) | Corn rhizosphere microbial communities from Kellogg Biological Station, Michigan, USA - KBS C5-4 metaG (SPAdes) (version 2) | ecosystem: Host-associated > Plants > Roots > Rhizosphere > Soil... | reverse complement strand
GGCGACGTGATTCGACAGATAGTGAGCCATCAGTGTCTCCTGAGAGATGCCGAGATCGGCCGCCATGAACGGCCACTCTCGGGTAGTGCCTTGCCACCAACTGTCGCGCGTCGCGGGCGGGAGCGAGATCACTTCGCCCTTGCCGATGTCCATCCACAGCTCTCCGCCCCGGATGTAGCTCCGGGCCCAGGTCACCTGTCCAGGTAGGCTTTCGCCGGAGAAGGTGCCGCCTGGGGTCGGGAAGTACATCGCTGGCTGGCGGTAGGAGTGCACGCCTTTCAGCGTGTTTGCATCCTGGTTGAAGGCATAGGCGCCACTGGAGCCGGAGTTCAACAGTACCCAGAGAAAGCGTCCGTTGTGCTCAGCGCCCCAGCGGACATCGTGGAAAAATACGGCGTGGTGCAGACCTTTGAGTTTCAGGAGCCGTTTCATGAGTTCCATTGGGATAACGTTGCCTTGGTCGGCCTCGGTGGAGCATACAATGGTGTTGCCATTGCTCTCAGGGCGACAGGTTGAATTGAAGAGTCCCTCGGCGAAGTCTGACGGCGGGCGCAGCTTGATCAGGCCGAGTTGGTACTGCCAGCCGATGCAGTCGGTTTTATATTCGCAAGTCAGATCCAGCACGGTGAGGTAGTCACGTAACTGCTCACGGGTCGAGCCTTCCGTAAAATCCTCAACGCCCGGCTCACCCCAGTGGAAGGTCACGCCTTTGTCCTTTACGAAGCGAAGCGCGTCGTCTATGCGCTTCGAATCTATGCCGCGCCCTCGATCAATGATCCAGGCCTGGTCGACCTTGTGCTCGGTAAATCCGTGACGGTTCAGCAATAGCGGGCCGAAGTACCCGTTGATCATGCCCATCGAGGTATCACCCAACATCAGCGTCAGAATCCGCCTTTGCCGGATAGCCTCTGCCGCCTGATGTGCCAGACCCGCCGCGGCGGGTGATACGGGAGCGTGATATCGGACTTCTGTCTCGGGATAGCGGATACGACCAGTGTCACACCACTCCGCCAATCGATCCATGAAAGCCGCGTCCGCACTCCAGTCGTGAGCGTCAATCCAAATACGTGAGCACGCGCGCCCGACACTTTCAAGTGAGGCAGCAGTACTCAGGAGTCCTACAAGGCCAGGCCACTGGCCGGAGAAGTTGCTAGCTAACAGAAGCGGCGAGTCCTTTCCAACTACACCGTCGGTCGTATGCGGTGCATAGAACCAATGAACGCAAACCCCGATGAGGGGCTCATCCAACCTCCCCAGATGCTCAATTGATTCGTGGGGCTTGGACAGAAATTGCTCGATGACGCGGGGCTCGCGACCGAGCTTGCGGAGGCATTTTTCCAGTTGAGCTGTTGTGGCTCGCACACTGGGCAGAGCGCGCTCATTCGGCGCGGCACGTCCGTCTCCTGGCCAGAACAACGTCACTCGTTTCATAGAGCCCCCTCGCGAATACTGGAATCTCGAAACGTTTCGATTTCAGGAGTAAAACATGAAAACGCATTGCACGCGAGCATGGATATGAGGTGTCACGGAGGCTATTTATTAAGGCCTCCTATGCTTCTGGGTTGAGCCTCGAACATGTAACTCTGCGGGCAGCCGCATCACGCTGTATGTTCCGCCAGCGACGCCGGAGAGGATCCTCTCTTTCAAAATTTCAAACGCTTGACGGCCTATCTCGTAGGCCGGCTGGACCATGGCTGTGATTGGGGGATCTAGATATTCGCTCCACTCTGCTTCGTCGAAGGTCAGAATGCTTAGTTCACGGGGGACGCTGATACCGCGCTCCCGGGTGGCATGGAGTAAACCGAGAAGGAGTTTGCTGTTGCTTGCGATGATGGCTGTGGGTGGAGCCTTGATCTCCAGGAGATGACCGGCTGAGCGACGACTGTCTTCGGCCTGAGTACTGCCTGCGCACAGATATTCGTCCCGGATCGAGAGACCCGCATGGCGCATCGCCTGGCGAAAGCCTTCGAGCCGCTCGGCGTGGGGGCTCAGGCTCAGGTCACCTGCCAACAGGGCGATTCGGCGATGACCGAGGTCGATGAGATGCCGTGTCGCGACTCGCCCCGCTTCTACATTGTCAGCGCAAACCGCGCCACCTGAGGCGTTTTCAGGAATTCGATCCACAAAAACCAAGGGAACACGAAAATCGGATATTGGATCGTTGGCATTCGAGCCGCTGGAGCAAGCCAGAAGCACTCCGTCGACACGTCGCGAGAACAGCATGGTGAGCTGGGATTGTTCCTGTTCGGCACTCTCGTTGGAATTGCAAAGCAGAACGCCATATCCCGCAGCGCGAGCCGCGTCCTCGATGCCGCGGAAGACAGACGGATAAAACACATTCGTGATATCGGGGATGACGACGCCAATCGTGTGGGTGCGGCCCACCTTCAGACTGCGCGCGACCTGGTCGGGGTGATAGTTCAATTCCCGCATGGCGCGGCGGATGCGGTCCGCACGCGCTTGGCTGACCTTGGGGGCGCCATTGATCAGGGCAGAGACTGTCGAAACTGCCACGTCGGCCAGGCGGGCGACGTCGTGCATGGTGTGTTTGCTGCGGCGATCACGAGCGGACAGCTGATCCCGGCGCGTAGAGCCCTGTATTGCGTGCCGGGAGAGAGCAGAGTTTCGCTTCGATTTCAAGGCTTTAGGAACGTTTCGATTTTGGGATACAGCCTAGCACGTCAGACCCCTGGAACGTGATCTCTGCCGACACACTGGCGACGGTCCCATAAGACCGGCTTGTAAATCCACCCTGCAAGGGTGTTCGGACAGAGGAGTTTCAATTGGAGCAAGCCTGAGTCTCCCAGAAAGACGCATTGCTAACCTAATGTCACAGATTCTCAATCTGGACAAGGACGGCGTACCAAGGAGGCTTCTCAATGTCGGTTTCTGTCAATCTCAGCGATTCCCGGTCTGAGAAAACGCTCTCTGAAAGCAGCGCGCCTCCACTTTGCGTAAACCTGGACGACACCCTGGTTTTGACTAATCTACTCGTCGAGTCATTGCTTCTTCTCTTCAAACAAAACCCGCTTTTCTTACTTCATATCCCTCTCTGGCTCTTTCGAGGTGTCGCTGTTTTAAAGGCCGAGGTGGCCTCGCGCGTAAGTCTGGATCCGGCTTGGCTGCCCTATGACTATGAATTGATCGCCTGGTTGAAAGCTGAACGCGCGAACGGTCGTAGTATCTGGTTGTGTGCTGACTCGAATGAGCTGCTCGCTACAAGCGTCGGCCAGCATCTCAATCTGTTTGATGGGGTTCTGGCAAGCGATCGGCGTGTCAATCTGGTAAGAAAAGCGAAGGCTTCAAGACTGGTTGAACAATTCGGAAAAGGTGGGTTCGACTACTGTGGCAGCGGCCGGAAGGAGCTCACCGTCTGGAGGCAAGCACAGAGCGCCGTGGTCGTGCGTGGAGGACGTCGTCTGGCCCAAGCAACAGTTAAATATATTCCGATTGCGAGGGTCTCGCCACCAAGCAGCAACCGCCTCAAGGTTTTTTTCCGCGCGCTGCGTCCACATCAATGGGCCAAAAATGCCCTGGTGATGATGCCTCTGCTGGCTGCCCACCAAGTCACCAATCTGCCAGCAGCCCTAGCCAGCTTGGTCGCCGCCACAGCCTTTTGCCTTTGCGCGTCTTCGGTCTACGTACTCAATGACTTTCTGGATCTCGACGCGGACCGCGCCCATCCACGGAAGTGCAAGCGCCCTTTCGCGGCGGGGCAGCTTTCATTGTCGGCGGGATTTGTCATGGCCCCAGCCTTACTGGGGTTTGCCTTCGGCTTGGGAGCTTTCCTCCCAAACTCCTTTACAGCGGTTCTAGCTGGCTATTACACCCTTACTCTTTCGTATTCATTCTCGCTGGAAGGGAAGGTACTCATAGATGCGTTGGTGCTTGCCTGTTTGTATACCCTGAGGATTGTGGCGGGAGCTGCGGCCGTTAATGTCCCGCTTTCCTTCTGGATACTGCTGTTTTCGATCTTTCTGTTTTTAAGTCTTGCCTTCGTAAAGCGCTATGCGGAGCTCGACGCATTGCGGAGGCGGGGCCAGCTTCAGGCCATCGGTGGTGGATATGAAGTGAGGGATCTACCTATTCTCCAGAGCCTGGGTTGTGCTGCCGGCTATCTGAGCGTATTGGTCTTAGCTCTTTACATCAATTCACCGGAAATTGAGGGGCTGTACCGTCATCCAAAGATGATTTGGGCGCTGTGCGTACTCATGCTCGTTTGGATCAGTCGTGTATGGATGACGGCACAACGAGGAGGCATGCATGATGATCCAGTTGTTTTTGCGTTGAAGGACAAGATAAGCGTTGGCGTCGGTTGCCTTGCTGTGTTGATTGTGATCCTCGCGGTTTGAGAAAATCCAATTGCGCACTGCGTATTCATATGGATCGAACCGAATCGCCTGCACCAAGAGTGGAACGTGGGGCCGTGATCCTCATCAAGATCGTCGCACTTACAGACTTCTGAGTGTTCTCGGAAAAGTTATGGATCTACATGTCCTCGAACATGCGTTGTCGGAGGGGTGTGGAGAATTGCAAACTCAAAACTCTATTTGTGCCGCTGAAACACGATTGCGTCGAAGTATAACCGATACTCTGCAATTTTCCGAGTTGAAGCTGCGAGAAAGCTGCGCCACTTCTGACACGATCCATTGACAGAAGGGTGAACGCGGGTATAACACCCTCGTAGGCTGTCTTCCATGGAAAGTGGGCGCCCTACCTTCTATTTGCGAAAGGTCACAGGGAATGTTTGAAAGAGACTTGCACGGAGCATTGGTATCCGTGGTCATACCTTGTTTTAACGAGGAGGCGGTCATTCAGGCGACCTACTGCCGGCTGGTTGAGGTGCTCGGGTCGCTGCTAGAAATCGAGTTCAAGTTGATACTCGTCGATGATGGAAGCAGTGATCGCACACCCGCGATACTTCGGAACCTGCAGTCGGCGGATTCGAGAGTGAAGGTCGTGTTGTTCTCGAGAAATTTCGGCCACCAGATCGCCGTGACGGCTGGGATAGAACATGCTTCCGGTGAAGCCGTCGTGCTAACCCCCGTATTGCCTCACGTAATTTTGTTACCCGTTGCGTCATGAATGCTGTTACCGGCGCCTGGTCTATTCCCGACTCTGATCTTCATTTCACGTCTTCGAGGCGAGGGAGACTCCCTGCGCGCTTCGCGCCGCGAGGAGCTCCGGATTCGGTAGAGGGTGATCGATCGGGGCTCAGGATCGTTCTGCACCATTGACGCTGACGTCTTGTGTCTGCCCCTTCATTTCGCAGATCAATCGCTGAATGGTTTCTCGACGCCAGACGCCCAAGCGACGCCTCAACGTTCGCAAATGACTTCGGTTGTAGTATCCCGGATAGCGGGCTTGGATTCGGTGAGAAGTTCCACACCTGTCGAGTCCGGATGCTCTTCCAGCCACTGAACCATTTCCGCCCAGTGGGCCGTGCAGCTCTGCCGGCGGCGGCCACCTCCTGGAGCTCTTTTCGTTGGATAGCGATGTTTCTATTGACGGTGGCGTAGACTCGCCTCTTTTTGGGGGTGGCGTGCGCAAGGGGCACGCGGGTGTCCGCTGCCCCGGCATTGGGGCGTAAAGCGGCTCCGCACCCTTGCTCAGAACGGCGGATCGTCAGGATCGATGTTGCCCGGGGTTGGCTGGCCGTCTGCAAGTGACGGCAGCGGCTCATAGCGGTGAGCGTGGCGCAGAAGCTGCCCGCAGTAGTGCCGCTCCAGCGCCTCGGTGAGTTCGTGGAGGAAGTCGACGAGGGCGGCGGCGGCTTCGTCCGACAACTCCAGTGGCAAACAGACGATCGGCAGGTCATTCGGCTGCATGGGCGGACCTCGTGGAGCGAGCCTTCTTTCCCGCTGGGCGCTGAGTGGCGCGGCGTGCGGCGCGTTCGCGCGCTTCTTTCAGGCGATAGCTTTCTCCGTCGATTGAGAGGATCTCAGATCGATGCACGAGCCGATCGACGAGAGCCACGACACAGGTGGCATTGGGAAAGACCTGGTTCCACTCGCTGAAGGTTTTGTTGGTGGTAAGTACCAGCGGACGGCGCAACTGGTACCGGCGCGTGATCACCTCGAACAGCAGGTCCGCGTAGCGCGTGTCATAGGCCAGATATCCAACTTCATCCACGCCGAGTAAGGCTGGAGTGGTGTAGCGGCGCAACCGCCGTGCAAGCTGCGTGGAGCTGTCCTGGGCGGCAAGGTCGTGGAGCATGTCGGAGGCGGCGGTGAAGCGCGCCGTGTAGCCGCGCAGCACCGCCTGATGCAACAGGTTCCTGGCGATCATGCTTTTGCCGAGGCCGTTTGGGCCGACAATGACGACGTTGGCGGCCTGCTCGAGGAAGGCGAAGGTGAACAACTCCTCCAGCAGCGCGCGATCGAGCTCTTTCGGCCAGCCGTAGTCGAAGTCGGCCATGGGCTTGAAGGTGCCGAGCCGGGCGTTATTCTGGCGGCGCTTGAAGCTGCGCTGCAGGCGCTCGCTCTCCTCGATTTCCAGAACGCGCAGCAGCCACGGCTCGGTGGCCATTTCCTCCAGGTGGGCGAGCAATCCGTGCAGATTCAGCCGCCGCAGGCGCTGCTTGAGCGCATCAGGTGGCAGACTCCCCGAGGTTGCCAGGATCGGTGTTGTCGTCGGATCCGGCGCCGTGAGGTTCAGCGGCAGCATCTGACCGTTCATCGCAGGTCTCCCGAGAGAGTGCTTCGTAATCGGCCAGGTTGTGTGGCCGGACAATGAGTGCGCGCACGCGCGGATCATCGGGCAAGGTCACTGGGATCGGCGGTGACTGCCCGCGCTGGGCGCGCTGCAGGTCGATGAAGTGACGCACGGCCGCCAGGTGCGTGGCGTCTTCGGCGAGAGCGGTGGTGAGGGCCGCCTCCAGGGCTGCGGCCCCGTGGGTATCGAGCAACTCGATCAAGCCCCGGGTGAGGGGACCGAGGTGCACACCGCGGTCGGCGGCCAGTTGGAAGAACCGCGGCGCGCTGACGGCGGCGTAGTGCAACCGGTCCATCGCCCGATGCGCGCGCCCGGCACGCTTGTGGGCCTCAAGAGCCGCGATGTGAGTGGGCTCCTCGATCTGTGCGCCACGATCGTAGCTTCTGGGGTGTGTGGCAATGACGATGGTGCCGTCGAGGATGCGCACGGTGTCCACGGTTGCGAGGATCTCGAGCGTGCGGCGCACGTGGGTATGAGGAACGGAGTAGTCGTTGAGATCAAAGCGGACGTAGGGAGTCTTGTGAGTGCGCCCGGTCAGATCCTCAGCTGTTGGAAAGGGCTCACCGGGCAGGGCGAGCAAGCGCGCCCGCTCAGACTCGAAGCACTCGCGCACCGTCCGACTGCGATCCTCGGGACAAGGTCGCTCGGCGGCCTCGGTGTTACACCAGTTGAGCGCCTGGGTGTTAAGATCGGCCAGATCGCAGAAGTGACGCGCGGCGAAGAAGCGCTCGCGCGCGAAGCGGATGGCCCGCTCGACCCGACCTTTTTCGTTGCCGCGCGCCACCGCCACCGGGCGCGGTGCGAAGCGATACCATGCCGAGAGTTCCAACATCCTGGGATGGAAGCGGATCGCATCCGCAGCTCCTGCGAGCGGCATGCGCTCGAGCACGGCCGAGCGTAAGTTGTCATACAGCAAGGTACGGGGTACCCCCTGAAAGAAGTTCAGGGCGCGCACGTGCGCGTCCAGGAAGCTGCTCATCCCGGCGCTCAAGTAACACCGTAAGAACAGGTGTCTGGAGTAGGACAGCACCATCACGAAGGCCATCAACGGGCGCAGGGCCTTGCCTACGGTGAGCTTGCCGAAGTGCGCCCAGTCAACCTGACCCTGTTCCCCCGCGAGGGTGCGCAAGCGCAGATACGCCTCTGCCGGGGCTCGTGGCCGCAGCCGCGCGACGATTGCGCGGAAGTGATCTGCAGCGCCAGGATAGCCGCGTTCGCGCACCATCCGATACAGGCGGCTGGCGCGCAGTGTGGGATAGCGCGTGAGCGTCTCCTGGATAAAAGGGATGAACGGCTCGGCCATCGAGGGGCGTGTGTAGTGGTGAGCCACTGAGAGGCCTGCCTGCCCCAGGACGCGTCGCACGGTAGAGCGGTGGACTTTCAACTGTCGGGCCAGTGTGCCCACCGGCCACCTCTCGGTGTGATACAGCCGCAGGATCTCCGCCTCGAGCTCGCGCGAGATCATCGTGATATCCGGCCGCGTCGCAAGTTGTTGGAGTTACTCCCGCCAACGCCAGGGGTGAAGGCGTGCGAAGTCCGGCAACGGCCTTCCGCAGAACGCACAGCGCCTCTGTAGGGAGCGAGCGGGAGGCCAACAAGTCTCTTTTGAGTCAACATCGATCCACTCGCTGACGGTCCTCGGATGCCTCAATACGCTGCACCCTCTCCTCACGAGTGAAAAGCCATGATGCGTCACTTCAAACTTTCGCCGCTCGCGGTAGCGCCGCTGTCGTTCGGCGTGTTTGCGGGATCCGCGCAAGGATCTCTGGTAGCGTGCGCCGGCGCGGCGCACAGACTCCCGGCGCGCTCTTTGCGCGCACTCCCCGGGACAGTAGAGGTTCCCGCAGTCGCATTGCGCGCAGATGCAGACCTGCATCCAGCAGCGCTGACAGTTGTAGAGCCCGTAGGTCGCAGGCTCCTCGAGCAGCCCCAAGCCCCCCTCCCCGATGGCACTGGACAGCACCGGGGCGGCGAGGCATAAAAGGCCTGCAAAAGCTGCCTCCAAGGCGCTGAGCATCGAGGGCCCGGGGTTCGACGCCAATCAAACGTCCCGGGCCTTCGTTTTAGTTGCTATCTCCACCACAAGCATAGCCGAAGCCGGTCTCGCCGCAGCAGAAGCCGGCACCGACGTGTGCCCCACCACATCGATCTGAATCTCACAGGGGGACCTTCTGCCCGGCCTGTGGGCCGGTCAGACCGCGCCGCCGCTTTGCGGCCGCGCGGACAAAAAGACGCAGGGGAAGAGATCGAGAGTTGAAGAGGCTGGATCTGATCCGAGGTTTACACGGTCATCTCAAAACCGCGCCCTCATCCCCAAAATCACGCGGTTCCTGACCGCCGTTCACAATGTTTGCGTGGACCGATGACGACGCCTCGGGCACGTGCCTTCTCTCGCCATGCTTTCACGCGTTTCATCAGCCGCCTGTCTTGCCACGGATGAAAACGTCCCGGGAACTGCGCGCACAGTTCCTCGAACAACTGCGTAGATGTGATATTGGGGGTGCGTTCGAGGCGCCAGCACACGAGTGGCCATACCATATTTAATGCGTGGAACGCGCGCGTGCCGGGCTCGGCGTAGATTAGCCGAGGTCGTTCTGGCTCTTTCTCAGTGGGAGCAGGAGGTAGTATCAGTGCAGGCGGCTGCGTAACAATCACAGGGGGCTTTTCTTGCGTCTGCACGACATCTCGTTGAATCACGCCTTGCCACGTCACGCCGCCGGCCGCGGCAAAAGTCACTTTGTCTCAACGTAGCATCATGTCGAATGATGCCTCGGTAATTTTTAAGAACCACGAAGGTTCGTAGTTCTTACAATTATTGAGAGATTGTCGATCAGTCACGAAGTTGAAATACGTGGTATGCATAAGTTCACATCCATAACACGGTCTGGGACCGGGTTTGTCCTCTCGCCCAGTTCTGACTCTATCACTTCCAGAACGAGTTGAATCCCCCTACCGAAAATGGATTCCTCCATGAGAATGCCTGGTTGTCCATTTAAACCGGCTTTTGGGAGCTTCGGCTCCAGTCCGAGGCTGAGTTTCGGCAGAGTTAGAGTGCTGGAATCCGCTGAGGAAGTAGGAGTTTCGCTATCCGACCAACCGACGTTCTGGAAAGTGAGTCAGCTCGACACATTCGCGCAGTAATTTCTGCAAGGAGCAAATCCCGGTGCGTCATTTGAGAAAGTCCAGGAGCGCGCTGCGCAGGACCGCGGCGATGATCAGTACGGGGGGCAACACTGGGGCGAAGATGTGCAGCCACGCTCCGACGGCAGCGGCGGCACGCCGCCCAAAGTGTCAGTCTTATTACAGTCGTTCGTCTTTGTTCGCGCGTAGTGATACCACCTCAGTCGGGTCTCGGCCTAACGCAAATGTTGGTCAACTCCGGGACTATATTTCCTGAGAACTCTTAAACAAAGTGCGGGGGGCACAGACAGGTCCATGAGAGCAATCATATTTCAGCACGTTACGCCTTCGGCGTACGTGCATCGACAAGTCTCTTGTAGCCTACGGAGGCGGATTGTCGCCGCTACCGCCGTGCAAGCAGCAGGGGTTCTGCTATCACCCACGTTGTCGTTTGCAGACAACCAGGTAAATCAGCAGTTGCAGGAGGTTGTCGTTACCGCGCAGAAGCGCGAAGAAAAGCTTCAGGACGTGCCGATTTCTATTTCCGTGTTGTCAGGGACGGCGCTCGACTCGTCTACGCTTAGCGGGATATCCGACGAGCTGAATAAAGTACCTGGAGTTGTACTGCAGCCCGCCAATGCGGGTCTCGCCGCGCCGCTAATTGCGATGCGCGGCGTCGCAGCAGCCCTTCTTCAGTGGGGGGGGGCAAGCCCAATTGCCTATTACCTTGATACCGTGCCTTTTGGTTTCGTCAGAAGCGCGTACGCTCCAGACGCCAACGCGTTTGACCTGCAACGCGTGGAAGTTCTACGTGGACCTCAGGGGACGCTCTATGGAGCGAATGCCGAAGACGGAGTTGTACGAATCATTACCAATGAAGCGGACGTGCATGGGTTTGACCTGAAGGCCCGTGTACTCGGATCGGGTACCGAAGGGGGCGGTGCGAACGGGGGCGGAGACGTTGCGATCAATGTGCCGTTGATCGATGGCAAGCTCGCTGTACGCGCCGTCGTAGACTATCAGGATTGGAGCGGCTGGATTGATCGCCCCAACGATAACAATGCGAACGCTTCGCAGCTTCGCAACTACCGCCTCAAGCTCGCATATCAGCCGGTTGAGAATCTCACCGTCGATTTATCCGTGTGGAGCTCGCGCGAGCACTCGGACTCGGTTGCTTTGTCATTTCCGGATGGGAGCGCCCCGTACGGAACAACTCCCGAGCCTTCTGAAGTTGACTTTGATGCTTACGGAGCAAAGATCGGCTATCGATTCCCGAGCTTTTCCCTTACAAGCATGACGAGCTATCTCCGATACAAAGTCTTTTCTGCTTTTGATGTGAGTTATCTCGGTCCTACACTCTATGGTGGATTGTTCGACAACTTGAGCCTAGCTAGCTGGTTTGGTTCTCGCGTTCTTTCCGAGGAACTGACGGCCAATTCTAGGAATGATAGTCCCTGGAGCTGGACCGCTGGCCTTTTTGCTCGTAAGGAATGGGACGGCAATGCACAAGCAGGCGCGTACGGCATGGTTCCGACCTATCCGGCGCCAGAAGATGTCGGCTTTGTGAACTTTAGGGATGGCTCCCGGTCATATGCGGCATTTGGACAAATTGGACGGCGATTCCTAGACAACAAGTGGGAGTGGACCCTTGGACTGCGTCAATTTCACGATAATGTTTACTCGCTGTCGCTCGATCCATCTACTCCATCCTACCAGTCTCGGTCGTTTAATGCGACGACTCCGCGCGCGGTGATGTCTTGGTATCCGGTTCGCGATCTCACTGTGTATGCGTCCTTTTCCGAAGGATTCCGAAGTGGCGTGCCTCAATACTATGCGGCCACCTCCGTGTATCCGAGCGCGCCCCCAGCGCAACCAGACAGGCTCTACAACTATGAGGTCGGTGCTAAGACGGATCTATGGGACCATCGCGTCACTCTTGACACCTCCGCCTACTACGTTAAGTGGAAAGGGGTACAACAGCCGCTAAATGTGTACGAGCCGAATGGGGTCCAATTGAATGCCATCCTAAATGGTCCAAGCGCGAGCGGTCCGGGTGTGGATTTGGCCGTGACCATACAACCAATTTCTCACTTGCGCTTCGGGATAACATCAAGCTGGAACAAACTGGCAGCGGACGATGCGGTGGTGTCAGGAGGCTCCGTCATCATACCGAAGGGAGGGCCGCTGGCTGATTCGTCGCGCTATACGGGAAGCGCCTTTGCTAACGTCGACTTCCCGTTGGGCGCCTCTACCGGATTGCTTGCATTTTCAGCCAACTACACATCCCGACAAGCGTCATACACAATTACACCGAATGGGACGCCTACGTACCTCTATGGCGATAGCCTTCTGTTTGTGCAGTCGTCCTTCACCGTGACCTTCCAAGAGAAATGGTCTATTAAGCTTTACGGTGACAATTTGACCAATCAACGTGGTAACTTAGGCGCTCCACTGACCGGATTCGATCCCACCACAGAGGGGCAGGGAACTGCGCGTCCACGCCCACTTACAATCGGTCTTGAAGCCGATTACCGATATAAATAAGAGTCCTTGGCAGGGTGTCCCACGTACGCGTGCGGGCGTGGCTGAGTGCGTAGGTGATGATTTTCGGGGCAGACTGCGCGCGTCTGGGGAGGTCTGCCTGGTCTAGTCTTGCTCGGACTGGCGATGCTTGATCCCGGGTAAGACTTCGTCGATTACGGAGTTGTCGGCCGTCACCTTGTCCAAAGCCGCGTCCAGTCGCTTGAGTAGCTGAGCGATCCGGTTGCTATCAAAGCGTTCTTCCGCTTCCTGGAATACCGCTTGCCGTCCTGTCGTGACCACTCCGATAACCCCATCTTTTCGAGGGTGATCTGAGTCCCGCAAGCTGCCTTCAGCGGCAACACACCGTGATGATGGAGGCGAGCGATGGCGACGACCGAGGCATTGCCCGAACGAGAGCAGCAGGCGTTGGAGCACATGCGCAAGGTAAGCACCCCGCCGGGTACAGCCTAGCAGGTGACCACCCGCTCCTGTACCAAGACGCGGTTTTCCACAACGAGAGGACCGCGTTGATGAACGAGATTGAGCGTGCCAAAGGTGGCGCCCGGCGCCGTAACGCCCACGAGTGGGCTCAACGTTTGCAGCAGTTCGAGGCGAGCGGCCAGCAGCCGAAGGACTTTTGCCGAGACCAGGGGTTGGCGCCATCCACCTTTTCCTATTGGCGTCGCCGACTGGGCAAAACGGATACGGGGATGAGTGAGAAGCTCATCGAGGTTCGCCCCGCTGCCGTGCGGGTGGGACTGGGCTCGTGCGCGATGAGGATTGCCCTGCAAGGCGGCATCTGGATGGAGATCGACGAAGGCACGGAAGCGGGCTGGGTCGCCGGGGTGGTCCAAGCCCTCGCGGCTCGGGAGAGTTGATCATGCTGGGACTGACTGCCGAGACGCGTGTGTTTGTGAAGACAGGAGCCACCGATCTTCGTTTGGCGTTCGAAGGATTACGAGCCCTGGTGGTGAACGTGATCCGGCAGGAGCCCACGTCTGGTTGTGTCTTCGCTTTTTGCAACAGAGGGCGTAATCGCGTGCGCTGCCTTTACTGGGATGGTAGCGGCCTGTGGTTGAGCACGAAGCGGATTGAGTCTGGCACGGTGGACTGGCCCAAGGATGAGGCGGGAGCTGCCGAGATGAACGGCGCGCAGTTGCGACTGCTGTTGCAGGGACTGGAGATCAGAAGCCGCCGCGGTTGGTATCGGCGTGGCACGGACGCGCCGGAGTTGAAGAACATCTAGGCACTGAGGCGAGCGCGGAGTAGACTCCAACTCCGCGCTCGCATGTTGACATTACCAACACACGGCACCTGTTTCCCCGAAGACCTGCCTTCGCTGCAGTCCCTCGTACGTGAGCAGCAATCCTGCATCAGAGCGCTGCGCGAAGAGCTGCGCATCGAGAAGCTCGGTCGCGAACGGGCCGAGCTGAAAGTCAAAGACCTGTTGAGACGGATTTTTGGTCCGAAGAGCGAGAAGCTCAACGCGCTGCAGGGCTTGCTGTTCGGCGCCGCTTCCGCTGCTGAGCAGGCCGCAGGTGTGGCCCGCGAAGCCCTGAAGCGCTCGCGCGCAGCGCTCAAGCGCGTCTACAGTAGTACCGGCACACGTCGGACGAGCCCTGAGAACCTGCCGGTACTGGAGACTGTGCGCATCGACCTGCCCGAGGAGCAAAAGGCGGGCCTGGTCTGGATGCGCGACGAGATCAGTTACGAGCAGGACTACCAGCCCAGCCAGTTCTTCCGCCGCGCCTATGTGCGCTCGGTCTACGCGCATCCGAAACGACTCCATGGCCCGGTGATCGCCCCGTTACCTGCTCGTGTGATCCCGCAATCGAAGGTGGGGCCGGGGTTCCTGGCTCACATGTTGGTTAGCAAGTATGTTGATCACGTCCCCTACTATCGGCAGCAGCGCATTGATCAGCGCGGTGGGCTGTGGATTTGTGACAAGGCGCGTGTACGCTATACGGAGCAATGCGCGCTGCTGTTACTGACGATCTATCACCAACTCATCGACCGACTTTTGAGCGGTGGCTACGTATCTGCCGATGAGACCACCGTGAAGCTCCTGGACCCGGATCGGCGTCACAAGGCGCAGGACGCCTGGTTATGGACCTATCTGGGTCCAACCGTTGAGACGATCGTTTTCCAGTTCAGCTTGACGCGAGGAGCGGAGAATCCACAAGCCGTCTTTCCGAAGCACTGGCGTGGAGCGCTTCAGGCGGATGGTTACAGGGTCTACACCAGTGTGGCGCAAAGTCGTCCCGGCATCGTGCTGTTTGGTTGCTGGACACATGCACGCAGAGGCATAGTGGAGGCGCTCAAGAGCGGTGAGCAGAAAGCCTTGCTGCTGCTGCGGGAAATCAATGAGCTGTATGCGATAGAGACCGAGGCCAAGGAGCGTGGGTATACCCCAGCGCAACGCAGCTACTATCGCTACGGGAAATGCCGTCCGGTCTTCAAACGCCTGAAGGCACGCTTCGAGGAACTCAAGCGCACGGAGTTGCCCAGCAGTCATCTCGGCGAGGCCGCCAAATACGTGTTAAATCGCTGGTCTCAGTTGGTTCGCTATGCCAAGCCTGGCTACGGACATATCAACATCGATCAGAATCCGGTTGAGAGCCAGATCCGTCCGACGAAAATTGGCGCGAAGAACTGGATGCACATCGGTCATCCCAAGGCCGGCTGGCGCTCGGCGGTGATTTACTCCATCGTGGGTACGTGCAGGCTGCTCGAGGTAGATCCGTTCGCCTACCTGCGATGGGTGTTGCCGCGGCTGGCGGCGGCGACGACGCAAACCGTCAGCGGGCTGTTGCCACATGACTATGCGCGACTGCATCCACAACATAACACCAGTTGATACTCACGCCGGCAGAACGGTTACCTTCGATTTGACCGAGCGGGCGATAAAGCAGTGCTCGTGCGCGAGCTCGTGGACCTTTGCAATCACGTCAGCGCTGACATCGAAGTGCGGATCAAAGGTAATCCGTGGTTTGAGAATCACCTCGCTGACCCATACCTCCCCGGCGGATATCTCTGTCAACACTCCGTGAGTCTGATCCAGATAGCTCACCACCTCGATCCCCATCCCGAAAGCGACGTTCAACCACGACAGCATGTGTGCGCTGGATATGGCGCCGACCAACATGTTCTCCGGGTTCACGGCGGCCCGGTCCTGAAATCCCTTCGGCAGCAGCGCCGGAGAATCCGATGCCTTCAACTTCGCCCCGCCCAGCAGATGCCATACGTGCTCGCGTGAATACTTACCCTTCGTCTGCGCCCACTTCCCCCGCTGCCAGTCCACCGTCACCAGGTGAACTGCCTCCGGCTCACTGTCTGCCTCATTGCCTGCCACGAGATCCTATCCGCCGCTTCGGGACATCCCCGGCGCAGTAGACCTGATATCGCCATCTTGAAGGCTCCCCCGTCAAGCACACAGTTCTGAAGTAGACTCTCCTGGTGTTTGCCTCGGCTTGAAGGTCAGGGGCGGCACACAGCCGAGGCTGTCGTGT
>Ga0207695_10006005_pt1 | contig 15875 bp, 14 predicted proteins | sample KBSC54metaG_FD_184354 | JGI IMG/M metagenome (GOLD analysis project Ga0207695, IMG submission 184354) | Corn rhizosphere microbial communities from Kellogg Biological Station, Michigan, USA - KBS C5-4 metaG (SPAdes) (version 2) | ecosystem: Host-associated > Plants > Roots > Rhizosphere > Soil... | reverse complement strand
GCGCCGGGCTTGCGGGTTCGCCCGTTCGGTGGGTGCAACCGTGAGGTTTTCTCCGCTGGTTCTCTTTTGGGACTTTTCCACCGGGAACTTAATAAATTCGCCTTTTCTTCGCTTCGAGGCCGGTGTATAATCCGCGCTTCGGCACATTCTACTTTCTTCATAACTCAAAAGGAGCCGCATTCTTATGGCTGACGAACGAACAAAAGCAATCGATCTGGCGTTCGCGCAAATCGAAAAGCAGTTTGGCAAGGGCTCGATCATGCGGCTGGGCTCGAAGGAAGCCATTGTCCCCATCGCCGTGATTCCTACGGGCGCAATTTCCTTCGACGCGGCGCTGGGCGTGGGCGGCTTTCCCCGCGGGCGGGTAGTTGAAATCTTCGGACCGGAATCTTCCGGCAAAACCACCATCGCATTGCAGGTCGTGGCGCAGGCCCAGAAGACGGGCGGCATGGCGGCCTTCGTCGATGCCGAGCACGCGCTCGATCCCGGCTACGCCAAGAAACTCGGCGTGGATGTGGACAACCTGCTGGTCTCCCAACCCGATTACGGAGAGCAGGCGCTCGAGATCACCGAGGCGCTGGTACGCTCCGGGGCAATTGACGTGCTGGTGGTGGATTCGGTGGCCGCCCTCGTGCCCAAGGCCGAACTCGATGGCGAAATGGGCGACAGTCACATGGGCCTGCAGGCGCGGCTCATGTCGCAGGCCTTGCGTAAATTAACCGGAACGGTTTCGAAATCGCGCACCTGCCTCATCTTCATCAACCAGATTCGCGAGAAAATCGGCGTGATGTTCGGCAACCCGGAAACCACCACCGGCGGCCGCGCCCTGAAATTTTATTCTTCCGTGCGGGTGGACATTCGCCGCATCGCTGCCATTAAAGAAGGGGACGTGGTCACGGGCTCGCGCACCAAAGTGAAAGTGGTGAAGAACAAAGTCGCCGCGCCCTTCCGCGAGGCCGAATTCGACATCATGTACGGCGAAGGCATTTCGCGTGAAGGCGATCTGCTCGACTTGGCGGTGAACAACAACCTGCTGGAAAAATCCGGCGCCTGGTACAGCTACAAAGGTGAGCGCATCGGCCAGGGCCGCGAGAACGCGCGCCAGTTCCTCAAAGACAACGTCGATACTTTTGTCAAGCTCGAAGCCGAAGTGCGCAAGCATCTGGGATTGACCACGGCGGCTCCGCAACCTGTACCCACGGCCCAGCCCGCAGCGACTGCCACGGCAGCGCAGGCAACCGGCGCTCGCGTCACCACCATGCCGAGCGCGCCCCCGGAAGCTGCCAAGGTGCCGGCGGCAAGGCGCTGAGTCTGGTTATGGAGGACGGGCGTCCTCGCCCGTCCCGCACTGCTCATTGCCTGACGGGGCGGGGACGCCCGTCCTCCATGTGCGCTCGGGATGGCACGCCATTTTTGGGCAAAGGAATTGCCATCCTTCAGCCCTGCCGCATAGAATCTTCTTTAATCCCTTCCCTGCCTGTAGTCCGTCAGGAAAATGAGGACTTCTTTGAAGAAGGTCATCGCCATCTATCCCGGCTCGTTTGATCCACCGACCAACGGGCACCTGGATCTGATTGAACGGGGCAGTAAAATTTTCGACGAGCTGATTGTGGCCATCCTGCGCAATCCGGAGAAGAGTCCGCTGTTCAGCCTGGGCGAGCGCCGCGCCATGCTGGAGGCGTTGACCGCCGATCTCAGGAATGTTCGGGTGGACGTCTTCGATGGCCTGACGGTGGACTACGCGGCCCGGGTAAAAGCCGGTGCCGTGTTGCGCGGGATCCGCGCCCTCAGCGATTATGAATACGAGCTGCAGATGGCCATGATGAACCGCAAGCTGCAGCCTGACCTGGAAACGGTCTTCATGATGCCGGCCGAACAATACTCCTACCTGAGTTCCCGGCTGGTGCGCGAGGTGGCAAAACTCGGCGGCTCAATCCAGGACCTGGTGCCTGCGATGGTGGAACAACGGCTCAGAGAAAAGCTTGATCCCGCGATCAAACTGAAAGACGCAAGAAGGATGAAGACAGGAAAACGAGCATGACTCCAGTTACGGAAGCAGTCCCAGCCCTCAAACTTACGGAGCGAATCAACCGGATTGAGCCCTCTGCGACCATGGCGGTAGTGGCCGAGGCCGACAAGCTGCGCCAGCAGGGCATTGACGTGGTGGACTTCGGCGCCGGCGAACCGCATTTTTCCACGCCGCAGCACGTCAAGGACGCTGCTATCGCTGCTATCCAGAATAATTTCTCGAAGTACACCGCCGTGGGCGGAACGGCCGAATTGCGCGACGGCATCGTGCTCCGCCATGCGACTGATTTCCAGTCCGGCTACCGCCGCGAGGAATCCATGGCGTCGGTTGGGGGCAAACACGCCCTGTTCAATGCCATTCAGGTGCTGGTCGATCACGGCGATGAAGTCATTTTGCCGGTGCCGTACTGGGTATCGTTCAAGGACATCGTGCGCTATGCGGGCGGAAATTGCGTGCTGCTGCAGGCCGACGAGAGCCAGGGCTTTCGGGTGACGGCGGAGATGATCGAGCGCCTGGTGACTCCGCGCACCAAAATGATCATTCTGAATTCGCCGTCCAACCCTTCGGGCGCGGTCATGTCGCCGAAGGATTTGAAGGCAGTGGTGCAACTGGCGGCGGAGCGCGGTATCTGGGTGCTCTCCGATGAGTGCTATGTCTATCTGAATTACACCGGCGAACAGTTTTCCGTGGGATCGCTGCGCGAGTATCGCGACCGCATGCTGATCATCGGATCGCTGTCGAAAACTTATGCCATGACGGGCTGGCGGCTGGGCTACGCGCTGGGGCCGGCGGCGGTGATCGCTGCCATGCAGAAGCTGCAGAGCCAGTCCACTTCCAATCCGACCTCCATCGTGCAGAAGGCGGCGGTGGCGGCATTGAATGGCCCGCAGCAGTGCGTGGAAGAGATGCGTCTTGAGTACATCAAGCTGCGCGACCACGTGGTCAAGGGGCTGCGCTCGATTCCGGGCGTGCAATGCACGCTGCCGGAAGGGGCGTTCTACGCCTATCCTAATATTTCGTCCTTCATCGGGCGCGGCGGCATCAAATCAGCTTCGGATGTTGCCGGCCGACTGTTGCGCGAGGCGCATGTGGCCACGGTCCCCGGCGAAGGCTTCGGCACGCGCGAACATATTCGAGTTTCCTACGCCACCTCGGTCACCGAACTGGACCGCGGACTGGAGCGCATGCGCAAGTTCCTGGCGGCGCTGTAGGGCGGGCGCCCTGCCGAAGGCCCTCGGGCTGGCTCCAGAGTTGTAACCCACATGCATACCGCGTGAGTGACCTCTATCCATTTTCGATGCAGCCTGCCTTCGACCCGCGTCCCTGGGGCACGCTCGATCTTTCGCCGATTTATCCCAACCACCGGTTCGAGGAAAAAATCGGCGAAGCCTGGCTCACCGGCGACGTCTGCAAAGTGGCGAACGGTCCGCTGAACGGGCAGTCGCTCTCGGAGTTGAGCTCGCAGTATGGCCGCGAGCTGGTGGGCGAGGCGCCTGCAGATCCCAGCCGCTTTCCCTTGCTCCTGAAGTTTCTCTTTCCCAACGAAAAGCTTTCCATACAGGTGCATCCGGATGACGAGGCCGCCCGCCGGGTGGGGCAGCCCTGGGGAAAGACCGAATGCTGGTACGTGGCTCACGCGAAGCCCGGCGCGCAGATTGGGCTGGGTCTCAAGCCTGGCGTTACTCGCGAGCAGTTCGAGCGCGCCATCACGGAGAAACGCGCCGAGGAACTGCTGAACTGGGTCAACGTGTATCCGGGCGAGATGATTTACGTGGCCGGCGGGACGGTGCATACGCTGGGCCCGGGAGCGATCATCGTCGAAACCCAGCAGCAATCGGACACAACGTATCGCCTCTATGACTATGGACGCCCGCGCGAATTGCATCTGAAAGAAGGCCTCGCTGCCATCAAGGAAAGAGTTGGATCCGGCAAGGTAGTCCGGCCTGCTCCCTCAAATATGAACGGAGGCGCTAATCGGCGCGCGCCCCTGATCTCGTCGCCCTACTTTGTTGTTGAAATGTTCGAGCTCAAGCAGCCGCATTCCTTCCACGCGCAGAACGGCGCCGGAAGAAATTCAGCCCAGATTCTGGTGGGGGTGGAAGGTTGCGGAATTGTCGAAGCTGCCGGCGCGAATCCGGTTACGCTGGCCCGAGGCGATGCCGTAGTCGTACCCGCGGCGGTCGGCGAGTTTCAAGTACGCCCGCAGTGGGCTGTGGAATTTATAAAAGCATTTGTGCCCGGCGAGCGAGTTCCCGAGCCGGAGACGAGATTGTAGCGAAATTTAAGATTTAAGATTGCAGATTAAAATGCCAAGGTTCCAATCTGCAATCTAAAATCTGTAATAGTAAGACTGTGGCTAAGACAAACTTTCATCCCGTGATTCTCGCCGGCGGCCGCGGCACTCGCTTCTGGCCCCTGAGCCGGCAGCGTCGTGCCAAGCAACTGCTGGCGCTCGACGGAAAGCTGACCATGATCCAGCAGACCGTTGGACGGCTGTTGCCGCTGGCTTCCCCGGCGCGTTTCTGGGTCATCACCAACCAGCATTTGCGGCGCGAGATCATGCGTCAGCTTCCGCGGCTTGGCCCGAAACGGATTCTGGCCGAACCGGTAGGACGCAACACGGCGCCGGCCATCGGTTTGGCTGCGTTCATCCTGATGAACAGCGATCCCGATGCCGTGATTGGCTTGTTTCCTTCCGACCACGTAATCGCCGACGAAAAAGGGTATCGCGATGTCTTGAAAAAGGCGATTGGGATTGCGGCGGCGGGAGAAAATATTGTGGTTTTAGGAATCCGACCCACCCGGGCCGAGATAGGCTACGGTTACATCGAGGCCGGTTCCACCTTTAAGGGCGATGCGCTACGGGTGCGCCGCTTTACGGAAAAGCCGGACGCAGCGCGCGCCGCTGAATTCGTGAAAGCCGGGAACTATTTCTGGAACAGCGGCATGTTCTTGTGGAGCGCCCGCACGCTGACCAAAGCGCTGCTGGAGCACCTGCCGAAAACGGCCGCCTTGCTGCAACAGATTGCGGCCACGTTCGGCACGCGCAAGTTTGCCGCAACGCTTGCCCGGCTCTATCCCCGATGCGAAAACATCAGCATCGATTATGCCGTGCTCGAACCACGCTCGAGCAAGGGAGAGCAGAACTCCAGCATCATCTGCCTTCCCGCAGATTTCGGATGGAATGATCTGGGTTCGTGGACCGCGCTGCATGAGCATCACGCGGCCCGGCAGCAGCCCAAGGACGACAACCTGATCGCTGCGGAAGGATGGTTTACGCTCAATGCCGGAGGCAATTACATTCACGCACCCGGAAAATTTGTCGCAGCGTTGGGCGTAAACAACCTGGTCGTAGTAGAAACGGACGACGCTTTACTGATCACCACTCGCGACCAGGCCCAGGAGGTTGGGAAAGTGGTGAAGTATCTGGACGAGAAGAAGCTGCGTAATCTGGTGTAGCAGTCGTCAGTCATCGGTCGTCAGCTTTCAGAAAGAATCAAAGACGCCGATTTGCTGACGACTGACGACCGACGACTGACGACTGACGACTGCATATGATCAAATTTGGCACTGACGGCTGGCGCGGCATTATCGCGGACGATTTTACGTTTGAGAATGTTCGCCGCGTGGCGGGCGGGATTGCATCCTATGTGCTCCGTCATGAAAATGCGCCCCGCGGGGTCATCATTGGTTACGACACGCGTTTTCTGTCTCAGCACGCGGCCCGAACCGCAGCTGAGGTCATTGCCGGGGCGGGCATTCCGGTACAGATCACGTCCGACTCCACCCCGACGCCGGCGATTTCGCTGGCCGTAAAGAGCCAGGGTGCTGCCGGCGGAGTGGTCGTTACCTCCAGTCACAATCCCTGGAACTGGAACGGGGTCAAATTCAAGGCCAGGTTTGGCGGATCGGCCACGCCCGCCATCATGAAAGTGATTGAAGAAGAAGTGGGTGCCGGGGCGATGCCCAAAGGGCAGGCGGCTTCCATCAAGGAAGTTGACCTCAAACCGGCATACATAGAGGCCATCTCGCGGTTTGCCGATCTTGATCTCACCGCCAAGGCAAAGTTCAGGTTCGCGGTGGACTCCATGTACGGTTCGGGACGCGGCGTGCTGACCCGGATTTTCCAGGATCGCGGCATCGACTACGTCGCCATCCGGCAGGAGTTGAATCCGCTATTCCCTGGCATCAATCCGGAGCCGATCGAACCCCACGTAGAAATGCTGCGCCAGACGGTACTGAAAGAAAGTTGCCATGCCGGTCTGGCGGTTGACGGCGACGCGGACCGCATCGGCGCCATTGCCGAAGACGGCAGCTTCGTGGATTCGCACAAATGCTTCTCCGTGCTCTTGCGTTGGGCCCTGGAGCGGAAGAAGTGGCCCGGGGACGTAGTGCGCGCCTTCAACACCACCGGCATGGCAGACCGCATCGCTGCCAGGTACGGACGCAAGCTGATCGAGTGTCCCATCGGCTTCAAGTACATTGCCGACCTGATGATGGAACACGAAATTGTGGTGGGAGGAGAAGAATCCGGCGGGATCGGATATTCGCGTTATCTGCCGGAGCGTGACGGCACCCTCAACTGCCTGTTGCTGGCCAACGTCATGGCCGAGGAGGGCAAGCCGCTGGGGCAGCTGGTGGCCGATCTGCAGCGCGAGTACGGGCCGCATTATTACGGACGCCGCGATCTGCACATCACCGAAGAGATGAAGCATAGCGCGGTCCAGCGCGCGGACTCGGACCAGACCACCCAGCTTGCCCGCTACTCCATCAAGAACAAGGAGAGGTTGGATGGAATCAAGTTCTTCTTGGATGTCTCGAGCCACGGCGCCAAAAACGGCAACGGCGCAATTCCCTGGGTGCTGTTTCGGATGTCCGGCACCGAGCCTCTGCTGCGGGTCTATGCCGAGGCGGAGTCGCCTGAACTCGTAGCCGACATTCTCTCCGTGGCAGAAGCTTTTGTGCGACGCCCGGCTTAAGGGACCGACCGCCGAAAACGCGGAAGGCACTGATAACTATTGGACTTTTGGGTCTCGCATTTCGTTTGCGGCGATACGATAATCAATCGGCCACCAATGGTTTCAGCAGCTGCTATCGTCCCGGTCGCAACCGACTCTCCCGAGGCGCGGCATTACAACCGCATCCGGCGGTGGCTGGGCATTGCCGACTTTCTTCTCGGGCTGGCTCTTATGGTTGCGCTCCTGGCCACGGGGTGGAGCGGCGCCCTCCGCGACCTTGCCTATGAAGCCACATTTCAGCACTACAGCCTGGCCTTATTCCTGTACCTGCTGATGATCATGGTTGTGGCCAAAGTACTGGGGCTGGGCCTGGACTACTACAGTTTTCGCCTCGAACACCGCTATCACCTTTCCAATATGCGCTTGCGCGCCTGGTTGTGGGACGAGGGAAAAGGCTTTCTGGTCGGCCTGGTCCTGGCTGCGATCGTGGCCGAGTTGCTGTACTTCATCATGCGCCAGGCACCGCAACACTGGTGGCTGATTGCCTGGGGGGCATTCCTGGGATTGTTCGTCCTGCTGGCACAACTGGCTCCGGTGGTCCTGTTTCCAATCCTTTACAAGTTCGCACCCCTCGAAAATGAGGAATTGAAGACCCGGCTGGTGAAGCTGGGGGAGCGCGCCGGCACCCGGATCCGAGGGGTTTACCAGTGGAAGCTATCGGAAAAAAGCAAGAAAGCGAATGCGGCCCTCACCGGACTGGGCAACACCCGCCGCATCATTCTCGCCGACACCCTGCTGGCGAACTATTCCACCGATGAAATCGAAGCTGTTCTGGCCCACGAACTCGGTCACCACGTGCATCGCCATATTTTCAAAAGTATCCTGGTGCAGGCCGGAATCACGTTCGTCGGGTTCTGGGCGGCGAATCTGGTGTTGCACTACGCGGTTGACCGCATGCACATGTTCGAGACCCTGTCCGATTTTGCCAATCTTCCGCTATTGATGCTGGTGGCCACCACGCTGTCCGTCCTGGTGCTGCCGCTGCTCAATGCTTACTCTCGTTTCAACGAGCGCCAGGCGGACCGCTATGCCTTCCGATCCATCCCAACCGTCCAGCCGTTTGTCTCCGCCATGAACAAACTGGCCGACCAGAACCTGGCCGAGCACTCCCCTGCCCGTTGGGTGGAATGGCTTTTTCACTCGCATCCAGCCATTTCGCGGCGGGTGGCGGCGGCCCAAGCCTGGGCAAAGGCGGCGCAGACGACTCCAAATCACCGCTCTCTGTAGGTGCGCACCGGATACCAGCCCAGCCCCGCAGCCAGGTCTTATCAACGCAATAAATACATTATAATCAATAGCTTACATGTTTACCTCCCTGCCCCTCCCCAACTCGTCCGGATTCTGGGACAATAGTACATACCGCCAGCTGGGGCATTCCTACCTTCTTAACTGCGGCTGGAAAGCAGGTTTTTATGGCTTTGGACTCCGAAATCATCTTTAAGCTTCCCGAGACCGAGCGCATGACGCGGAAGGCGGCAGAGCCCGCGCTGCGCGGGTCTGTCCTTGTTCTGATCCAGTTCGACGTTTGCGAAGAGATCCGCCTCGACGAGTTGCGTCAGATCTTCGGCGCCCGCACCCTCGAACAGCCCAATTTCAAGCATCCCGCCCCGGGATACGTTCGCTATCAGCGGCCGCCGGTGGTTGAGCCCATCGAGCCCCTGATCCTGGACAGCGGCGAGCGCCTGGAAGGTCAGATCAAGTATTACGACTACGGCGTGCTCAGCGTGGTCTTCGAGCTGCCTTTTTCAGGTGACTGGGACACGCTGGTTCAAATGGGCAGCCGCTGGGTTTGGGACGTGGACTTTGAGAAACACGCATCCCGCATCGCGCGCCAGAGGCTGGAGCGCGCCGCCCCGGCCTTGGTCAAGCCCTATGCGGAATGGTTGAGCGAGGACTACTTTATTTTTCATGTCCGGGAGATTGCGGGCTCGCCCTCCGCCTCCGAGTTGTGCGCCTCCCACGGCGGATCCATCGCGCAGATTGTGCGTGGTGAAACGGCACAGCTTTCGGATGGCGAGCGCAACGAGATTCTTCAGTCCCGCATTTCTTACTACCCCAACGACCTGGCGGTAATTGGCTGGAACGCCGCTTTCCTCTACGACACTGAGCCCGGCGCGGAGACTGCCATTCAACTGCTGGAGTACGCCAACTCGCAGTTGCTGGAATTCCGTCACTACGATGAATTGCTCACCCGCGAACTGGGGATGGTGTATGCCGGTCTCGACAAAGGCACGGGAATGCTGGCGCGCTGGCGCCTGGCGAGGGCCGCGACCAAACTGCATACCGTTCTGCTCGACGTGAACGAACTGACCGAGCGGGCCGACAATGCCATCAAATTTCTCAGCGACATGTTTTCCGCCCGTCTGTACAAGCTGGCGGCGGCCAAGGTCGGCGTTCCCGACTACAAAGACCTGGTCACCCAGAAACTGCAAACCGCCGAAGACCTTTATCGCTTCATGGTGGACCAGTTCAACCAGAGCCGCGCCTTCGTACTCGAACTCATGGTTGTGATCATCCTGGTCATCGAACTGGTCTTCTTCTTTGGCGGCAAGGTTTAAATGTAGGCGCTAGCGTCCCGCTCGTGCCGGGGCCATTCATCATTTAGCATCATTGGGATTGAAGACGCCCGGGCGAGGACGCCCGCGCCTGCATCAATTAAGAGGGAGGACCATGCGAGGACTCAAGGACAAGCGCGTCCTGATCACCGGGGGCGCAAGCGGAATCGGGGCCGCAACCGCCGCACGCTTCTTGGAGGAAGGATCAGCCGTGGTGGTGCTGGACCGCGATGACAAGGGCCGGGCGCAAATCCAATCTCAACTTCCGAAATTGACGGGCACGGTGCATGCCGACGTCTCTGATCTGAAACAGGTGGTAGGGGCTTTCGTCGAGGCCGTGCGGCTGCTGGGAGGCGTGGATGTGCTGATCAACAACGCCGGCATCAGCATCCGCCATAACTTCCTCGACATCACTCCCGAAGAATGGGACAAGGTGATGGCGGTCAACCTCACCGGCGTCTTTTACATGGCACAGACTGCGGCGCGGCACATGTGGGAGCGCGGCAGCGGCGTGATTCTGCAGACCGCGTCCACCAATGGCCTGGTCGGCCAGCCATACTATGCTGATTACAACGCCACGAAGGCGGGAGTCATCGAGCTGACCAAGTCCATGGCGCTTGAACTTGCGCCCAAAGTTCGCGTGTGCGCGGTCGCGCCGGGATACGTGCTCACTCCCATGCAGCGCGCCGAATATACCGATGAGATGCTGGAAGCGGTAAACCGCAAAGTTCCCCTGGGACGCCACGCTCAGCCGGAAGAGATCGCGGCGTTGTTTGCATTCCTCGCTTCCGACGATGCCGCTTACATCACCGGCCACGTGTACACCATAGATGGCGCAGAAACCGCCGGAGGCCTGGCCAGCCGCTGAGTTGGTGGGGATGTTGTGTGGTCGCGGGCGACTCGCCCGCGGCTTTTGACTTTGACTCTAGGCTTTCGCGGGCGAGTCGCCCGCGGCCACACAAGATAGGGCAACACCTGCAACGACCGGAAATTTATGCCGCAGAATCAGCTGCAGGGCAAGACCGCTGTCATCACCGGCGCTGCTTCCGGCATTGGACGAACCACTGCCCGACTCTTTGCCCGTGAAGGTGCCGCGGTCGTCCTCACCGATATAAATGAATTGGCCGGACATGCTGCAGCCGCCGAGATCACGGAGCAGGGCGGCCGCGCCATCTTCGAAGCCGGTGACGTGACCCTTACCGCCGACTGCAGACGCGTGATCGAACGCGCTGTCCGCGAATTTGGAGGCATCCACGTCCTGTTCAATAACGCCGGCATCATTCGCCGCGCCTCCGTGGTCGAACTCAGCGAAGCCGACTGGGACCGCGTGATGGCGGTCAACGTAAAGGCCATTTTTTTGATGTCCCGCCAGGTCATCCCCGTTATGGCAGCAGCGGGAGGAGGGTCCATCATCAACACCGCGTCCGGTTGGGGGCTTGCCGGCGGGCCGAGAGCGGCGGTGTACTGCGCTTCCAAAGGGGCGGTCGTCTTATTGACCAAGGCCATGGCGATCGATCACGGCCCGCAGAATATTCGCGTAAACTGCATTTGCCCGGGCGATACCGACACTGCCATGCTGCGCCATGAGGCCCAGCAGCTGGGGGAGCCGGGCGACAAATTTCTGGCGGAAGCGGCAAAGCGGCCGCTGGGACGGGTGGGCAAGCCGGAAGAGATCGCGCAAGCCGCGCTGTATCTGGCCAGTGATGCGTCGTCGTTCGTAACCGGCACGGCGCTGGTGGTCGATGGCGGAGGCCTCGCCGGATCCACGTAGGGGCAGAAGTCCTCGTCTGCCCGGCGGAGCAAAGCTCCGCAGCGGTTTTCTGGCTGCGCAGTCTGGCGAGCTGCGCTCGCCCGCCCAGACGGGACGTCTGGGCCTACGCAAGTCGCGAAGATTTATGCGTTTGCAGGATAAAGTCGCGCTTATCACCGGAGGTACCTCCGGCATCGGCAAAGCTACCGCCGTTCTATTCGCCAAAGAGGGCGCCAAAGTCGCCATTACCGGCCGCAACGAGAAGCGCGGCCATGCTGTTATCGAACAGATCTTGAACGGCGGTGGGCAGGCCATCTTCCTCCGCACCGACGTGCGCAAGGCGGCCGAATGCCGCGGCGCCGTCGAGGAAACGGTAAGCTCCTTCGGACGCCTCGACATCCTCTTCAACAACGCAGGCATTTTCTATCCTCACACCGCGCTCGATTGCAGCGAAGAAGAATGGGACCTGCAAATTGACGTGAACCTGAAAGGCACTTTCCTGATGTCGAAGTTCGCTCTGCCCGGCATGATCGAGCAGGGCAGCGGCGTGATTATCAACAACAGTTCAGGCTGGGGAATCGTGGGCGGGGACGCTGCCATCGCCTACTGTGCTTCGAAAGGTGGGGTTGTGCTCCTCACCAAAGCCATGGCCATCGATCACGGGCGCCAGGGTATCCGCGTAAACTGCATTTGTCCCGGCGACGTGGACACGCCCATGCTCCCGGAAGACGCCCGCATGCGCGGTCAGAAATGGGAAGATTATCTGGCGGGCTGCAGTAATCGTCCCCTGGGAAGAATCGGTACGTCGGATGAAATAGCAAAAGCCGCGCTTTTCCTGGCCTCGGACGACTCGTCGTTTATGACGGGCGCGACCCTGGTGGTGGACGGCGGAGGCACCGCAGATTAGAAAAAGGCAGGCCACGGATTTACACGGATCTTCACGGATTAGCAAAAAAACAAGAAAGATCTTGATCCGTGAAAATCCGCGAAAATCCGTGGCTGTCGTGAAGTTCCTTTTCAATGCCTGCAAATCGCAAGAACTCGCAACAGTGGTTCGAGCGCTCCCAGCAATCGCTGGTCGAAGGCGTCAACTCGCCATCGCGCGGCGCTGCCGTGTTCTCTCCCGGCCCGGTGTTTCTCGAGCGCGGCCAGGGCTCCCGCGTCTGGGATGCCGACGGCAACGAATACATCGATTTCATGATGTCATTCGGAGCGCTCATCCAGGGACACGCTCATCCCAAACTGGTTGAAGTCGTTTCGCAGACCATGGCGCAAGGTTCGCACTTCGCCGCCGCGACCTCCGCCGAAGTGGACGCAGCGGAGCGTCTGCGGCGCATGGTCCCATCCGCCGAGGTGGTGCGCTTCGCAAACAGCGGCAGCGAAGCCACCATGCTCGCCCTGCGCCTGGCCCGCGCCCACACTGGCCGCGCCAAATTTCTCAAATTCGAAGGACACTACCACGGCTGGTACGATCCTTATCTTTTGAACGCGCACAGTCATGCGCCGGAGAAATTGGGCCCGCCGGAGAATCCGAACCGCATGCCCGACTCAGAAGGCATCCCGGCATCGACCTTCGACGATGTGGTATTGGCGCCATGGAACGACGCTGCTGCTCTCGAACGGGTCATGAAGCAGCACGGCCGTGAACTCGCCGCCGTGATCACGGAACCGATCATGGCCAACATGGGTTGTATCCTGCCGCGTGAGGAGTATCTCGAACGCCTGCGAGCGCTCACGCGGGAGTACGGCGCCCTGCTGATCCTAGACGAAGTGGTCACCGGGTTCCGCTACGCCCCAGGCGGATGCCAGGAGTATTACGGCATCACGCCCGACATCAGCACTTTCGGCAAGGCCCTGGGTGCGGGATTTCCCGTGGGCGCAGTGGCCGGACCGCGATGCATCCTCGATCGCATGCGCTGGAGCGAACACATGGTGCTGCACTACGGCACTTTTAACGGACACCGCCTCACCATGAAAGTCGTGGCTGCGAACCTTGACCTGCTGGCCGCGGACGGCGCGTACCAGAAACTGCACAATGTCGGTAATGCCGCCATCTCGGGCCTGCGCGAAGTTTTTCGGCGGCACAATATGAAGGCCATCGTGCAGGGCTTCGGCCCCATGTTCCAGATTTACTTCACTGACCGTGATGCCATCCACGACTACCGCGACTATTGCACATACGTGGATACTCATCTCTACTCTCGCTTCGTTCATCGCCTGCTCGAACGGGGCATCTACATGACTCCGTCCAACGGCCTGCACTGGATCATCTCCACCGCGCATACGGAGAAGGATGTTGCCACGCTGATCGAAGCCGCGGACCTGGCCTGCGTCGGCCTGGGATGAAAGCCGTGAGAACAAATGCCGCTGTGTTTCTGGGTGGTGGACGCATCACCAGCGCGCTGCTGGCCGGTTTGCGCCTGGCAGGGTTCAGGCAGCCCGTCGTCGTGCACGATCACAACCCGCACAAGCTGCGCCAACTCAAACGCCAGTACGATGTTCAGGTTGAGCCTGACCTGCGTCGCGCCGTCGAGCAGGCCCACCTTCTGATCGTCGCCGTGCGGCCCGATGGAGTCCGCGACCTGTTGCAGCAGATTGGCCATGCGGGACAGTTTCGCTCGCTCACGGCAGTCAGCCTGGCCGCGGGCATTCCGCTCAAGAATTTACGCGCATGGGCCGGCCTTCGACTGCGCTGGGCCCGCGCCATGCCCAGCCCGGTTGCGCGCACCGGACGCGGTCTTACGGCAATAACTTTCGACCGCGGTCTGCCAGTCTCAGCGCGCCGCGAAATACGGGATTTCTTTTCGCGAGTAGGTACCGTGCTCGAAATTCCCGAGAACAGGTTCGACGCCTTCACCGTGACTTACTCTTCCAGCCACGGCTATCATGCTCTGTCCGCACTGGCCGAAGCCGCCGAGAATCTCGGTTTGGATCGCAAGACCGCATTGACCGCAGCCGCGCACGCCCTGGCCGACGGAGTGCTGGCCTGGCGCGCGTCCACTCTGTCTCTGGACGCGCTGCTGAACGAAGCCGCCACTCCCGGCGGCATCGCCGCCAGCACGATGTCGAAAATGAATCAATCCGGATACAAACGCAGCGTGCAGCTCGGTTTGCGGGCGGGAATGAGGCGCGCAGCAAAGAACGCGAAGAGCTGATTTCAAGTTCCCGAGGGTGCCCGTCCAGGCTCCGATGGGGAGCTCGATGTCCATTCACTGGAGACTTGATCCTGTGGAGACTCGCGGCGAGCTACTGTGCCCCATTCATTTCGCGCCTTCTGCGAAATCAGGGGGAGCGTAATCCTGCGATGAAGTTATCTGCACAAGAAAGCGCCCAAGCTGGGCTTGGACGGGGCGCCCGCCGCCAGCTCAGTCTTAAAGACTGTCGGGTCAAGATAAAAGGTTGGGCCCCCAATCAGGCGCAAAATACATCCGGCTTGGCCGTAGGCCCGTCCAGATGTCCGACGAGTCTCTTCTCCATTCCGTCGCGCGCGGGCGTCAGTTCCTGGCGCAGGCGCTCCATCTCCTGTCCGGGCAACGGGGAGAAGCTGCGCGCTACTTCGATATTGTGTTCGAGCATTTCCAGACGCGGCATTCCCACAACCGCTGTGGTTACCGGCAGGCTGATCGAATAGCGCAGCAAAGAGCTGATGTCGCTTTTTCCGGAGCCGCTTCCTAATAGATATTCCTGCCCCGTCACCTTCATGGCAATGATCCCGAGATTTTTCTGCCGGGCGGCGGGCAGGGCGAGCTCTTCAAAACGCCCGTTGCGCGAGGCGTTCAGGGCCATCTGCACGCAGTCCAGATCGTGCCGCTGGATGGCCTGTGCCATCACTTCTCCATTGGTGTGACTGGTCATGCCGATGAAGCGCGCCATCTTCTGTGCGCGCGCCTCGAGTGCGCCCTTCAGCGCCCCATCGGGAGCCTCGACTTTCGCCAAGTCATCGGCCTGGCCCAGACTGTGAATATGGACCAGGTCCACGTGGTCAACCCGCAGCCGCTTCAGGCTGCCTTCCAGCCGCCGCAGGAATCCGTCCCGGGTGCGGTCGGGAATCTTGGTAGCCAGCCAGACTTCCTTGCGACGCGTCGCCATGGCCTGGCCGACGCGCGACTCGCTCTCGCCGTCGCCGTAGGCATAAGCCGTGTCCAGATAGGTAATGCCGAGATCAATGGCGCGGTTCAGCGCCGCCAGCGCCTTATCTTCGTCGCGGTACATAAGGAAGCGGCTACCGCATCCGAATGCCAGAATCGAAACTGTGGCGCCCGTTCGCCCCAGGGTGCGCGAGGGGAGCGGACCCGCCGCGGCAAGCCGGGCGGCGGCAACATCCTTGAGCAGCGACAAACTCGCGCCCGCCGCCGTCCCCAAACCAAGTCGCTCAAGAAATTTTCTCCGCGAGAGCTCTTTGCTCATGGCTGTCTCCTTGATGAATCCAACCGGCACGTGGCTTTCAGGAATTTAGCTCAACCCGGTAGGCGTAGTCGATAGGAACCGCAGAGTTGCAGGGAACCGCGAACCTGATGGCCGGC
>Ga0207695_10006004_pt1 | contig 15875 bp, 18 predicted proteins | sample KBSC54metaG_FD_184354 | JGI IMG/M metagenome (GOLD analysis project Ga0207695, IMG submission 184354) | Corn rhizosphere microbial communities from Kellogg Biological Station, Michigan, USA - KBS C5-4 metaG (SPAdes) (version 2) | ecosystem: Host-associated > Plants > Roots > Rhizosphere > Soil... | reverse complement strand
TATCCAAACCGACTAAGTCGAGCGTGCGAAAAGTCGCTGATCGCGGCCAGCCCACGGCCGGTCCCGTCAACGCGTCCACTTCTTCGATGGTCAGATCGAGCTCCTGCATGAGCCGCATTACATTGAGGACGGAAAACGTGCCAATGCGGTTGGCGATGAAATTAGGCCTGTCTTTTGCCATGACCACGCCTTTGCCTACATGAATATCCGCAAAGTTTGTAACCGCTTCAACCAGCGCTGGATCGGACTCCAGAGTTGGAATAATTTCCAGCAACCGCATGTAACGCGGCGGATTAAAAAAATGCGTGCCGAACCAGGCTTTGCGGAAATCCTCGGAAAACCCTTCTGCAATTTTCGCTACCGGCAGCCCGCTGGTGTTGGTGGTGATAATCGTCCCTGGCTTGCGGAACTGCTCCACTTTTCTCAGTAGCGACCGCTTGATCTCAAGGTCTTCGACCACTACCTCGATGATCCAATCAGCTTCGGCGACCCGCTTCAGGTCATCTTCGAAATTCCCCGGCGTAACCCACGACGCCAGTGAAGCCTCGAAGAAGGCGGCCGGCTTGGCTTTGCGGGCAGCCTCCAGGCCAGCTACGGCGATCTTATTGCGCGAAGACGAGTCTGCGCCCGGGGGAACGATGTCAAGAAGAAGACTCGGAATGCCGGCGTTGGCCAGATGCGCGGCGATGCGCGAGCCCATAGTTCCGGCGCCCAGAATTGCGACTTTATGTATTCGTTTCATGGCGTAATTGCAGTTCTTCAGTAGACCACAAAGGGGATTCTTCGGCTACGCTGGGCAGCCACCAATGCTGGTGTCCTTCGTGGTAATTGGTTTTACGGGAGCTTATCGACGGCCCATTCATTTTTCCCGCTACGAGTTACAACCACCGTACAGACATGCGGCCGCGACGGAGTGGCAGACGCGCCGAACAAAACTACCGGGAACTCGTAGGCGGCAGAATTCACCCGCTTGCCACGCGTAATTTCGTAAGCCGCATCCGGGCCGGGCGAGAAAAAACTCTGAAGGCTTTCGGGTGAAAGATTCTGCCGCGCCGAATCGCTCAGCATCATGATTCCGGTTTCGTGGTCCTCAGCTTGCCATGCGTGCAGAAAACGGTTAACTGCCGCCAGCGCTGAACCATATAAAGGATCAACTGTTCGCGGATGTTTCTTGTGTTGGTGAGCAAATGATTGCGAGCAAATTGAAAGAAGAAGCAAAAACGAAATGACGACTCGGTTCATGCATTGATTTTCAACTGAAGTTGGTTCTCGGAAAAGAGACGGCCAAGGTTCCTGAAGCTGCGGCGAAACTTCGCGTCCGGAATGATACGGGCGAGGACGCCCGTACCCCAAAATTTAAATAGCACCCCACCTACGCAATCAACTTCGCCAGCAGGAACGCTGCCGCGGCCGCAACTCCCCCAATCACTACAGTTTGAAATCCGCTGCGTAGCGCGCGCGCGCCAGTGAATTTGCCTTTGATGTATCCGAAAACGCCCAGTGCAGCCAGCGTAACAACTGCCGAAACTATCAATCCCCGAAAAGCATTGCCCAACACAATGTACGGTGAAAGTGGAATTAAGCCGCCGGCGATATAGGCACCTGCAATCGTGGCCGCGCTGGTGACCGCCCGCTTCGGATCGGGCGCCTCCAACCCGAGTTCGAAGCGCATCATGAAATCCACCCAGGCATCAGTGCGCGCGCTCAACGCGTCCACAATAGGCTTGCTCTGTTCTGCAGTCAGTCCGTACTCCTGAAACACATAGCTGACCTCGGCCTTTTCCTGCTCGGGGATCTCTTCCACTTCGCGATATTCGCGCGCCCGCTCCTGCTCGTAGTGTTCGGCGTCACCCTGCGCCGCTAAGTAGCCACCCAGACCCATGGCAATCGACCCGGCGGCGATTTCCGCCAGTCCACCAATCACGATCAAGCGCGTATTTGCGACTGCGCCCGAAAGCCCCGCTGCGAGCGCGAATGGGACGGTCAGCCCGTCCGACATTCCAATCACCATATCGCGAACAAAATTACCCGATGTAAAGTGGTATTCAGGGTGGGGTGTGCGCGCCATCAGGTTTTCTTCTCCTCTTAATGTGATTTCAAATATTCACGGGCCAGCCGGATTACATCCCGTTCGCCGCGGTAAGCCAGCCTGCGTTCCGCGCCTTCAAGCGGGATCCACTGCGCGCGTTTTACTTCGACTCGCATGGCTGTTGAAACATCGTCAATGGTTCCCGATTCGTATTTCAAAAGATAAAAGCTGACAATCTTAAATACCTGCTGCTTGTCGCCCCAGGTGCGAACGTATGTATATTTGATATCCGTGAGTTTGGCCAGAATACTACCAGTAAGTCCGGTCTCCTCGCGGACCTCGCGAACCGCCGTCTGGGCGGGCGTTTCGCCGGGGTCGATCAGGCCTTTGGGAAGCGCCAGCACCTCTTTGTGACGTTTTTTGTCACTTTTGCCGACAATAGATGCCTGTCGTTGGGGCTCGATGACCGCCAATTCCCACCCCTCAGCCGCAAACCGCACCAGCACCGCGCCGGATGAAATCTCTCGTAACATCGACCCAAATTAGCAGGAACAAACAGCTTCGTCACGTGTTCTAGATATTAGGACCTACGGTAACTTCCTGGCACACATGCGGGAACTTACCCATCCTGAAGCGGCATCTAAGTTGCTGTAAGTAAGGTTTGCGACCGGAGGCCGTCATGGCCATCAGGGGCTTACAAAAAATCGTGCGGTCGGTGCGTGCTTTCGGGCGCACCATCTCGGGGTTGCCCGCCCAGGCAGCCGATTCCTCCATTCCATCTATTGGCCTCGCGCTTGGCGGGGGCTTCGCGCGTGGCATCGTCCACGTCGGCGTTCTAAAAGTTCTCGAACAGGAAGGAATCCCGGTCAGCTTCGTCGCCGGCACCAGCGTAGGCGCGCTGATTGGCGCCGCCTATTGCAGTGGAGTTTCCCCGGCTGAACTGGAAGAAATCGCGGCCCGTGTCCGTTTCAAAGACCTCGCCCGCTGGACGCTCTCGCGGTATGGGTTTGCGACCAACCTGCGCATGATTACCTTTCTGAAAAAGATCCTCAAGGTTCACACTTTTGAGGAGCTGCAAGTTCCGCTGGCCGTGACCGCGACTGATTTTGGATCAGGTGAAGGCGTGGTCTTCCGCACCGGTCCGTTGATTGACGCAGTCCGCGCCAGTTGCGCCTATCCCGGAGTTTTTCTCCCGGTCAAAGTTAACGGACGGCTGCTGGTCGATGGCATGTTGGCTCACTCGTTGCCGACCAAGCCCGCGCGAGACATGGGCGCAGATAAAGTTCTCGCTGTCAGCCTCCGAAGCCACTGGAAAAACAGCGAAGGCCCGCGCCATATTTTTGACGTCATCGGGCAATGCTTCTCCATCGCGCAAGACGTGAATTGCGCCCAAGCCCGCAGCTGCGCCGACATGGTGATTGAACCGGACGTGACCGGCTTCCGCTATGACGACTTCGAGCGCAGCGCCGCGTTGGTCAACATCGGCGAAGAGGCCACACGAGCGGCAATGCCCGCAATCCGCAAGTGGCTCGAAGTTGAGAAAACGAAACACTCCATACCGGCAACGGCCATGAACCCATCTCTCGAGCCGATTTCTCCCAAGTAATTCACTTCTTCGGATGGAGACGCGGCGACAGAAAACCCGCGCGTCTTCTGTGTTCGGCGAAGTCTTCCGCAAAGGCTCCAGCCAATATTTTGTCTTCGCGTTTCGCCTTGACCCAGTAATTGGTCAGCAGTAATACAAACGCTAGTACCCCGCGCCATTGATCAACCACCAGTGCACTTCCTGCGACTCCGAGCAATACTCCGGAATAAATCGGATGACGCATACGCGCATAAGGACCAGAGCGGACCAGTCGGTGATCCACTTTGAGGACGATCTTATCGCTCCAGTACTGCCCGAGCGACATGCGCGCCCAAACTGCAATTGCCAGACCGGCAAGCGAAAGCGCAAATCCGATGTATGCGAGTAATTGCTTTTGCGGGAGGAAAGATCGGTCGAGAAATCCAATAGCGGTCCATTTCGCAAACAGCAAGGTGAAAGTAATTGTCAGGAGAAGAATGCGGAAGAGTCGATAAACAGGCGATTCAGTGGTTCGAGCTGCCTTCACTCGGCGGGCAGCGATCAGCCAATATAAGCCGAATGCAATCCATGTCCACTCAAGTATGCGGACCAATTGCTGCTGGCTCATGACTGTTGAATCGGTTCAACCAGAACCGCGGTTCCGTAGGCGAGAACTTCAGTTACGCCTTGCATAATCTCAGTCGCGTCGTAACGCGCGCCCACCACCGCATTCCCGCCGAGTTGCGCCGCGTGCTGCAGCATCAGATCGAAAGCCTCAGCGCGGGTCTTTTCGCAAAGATTGGTCAGCAGGGTGATATTGCCGCCAAGAATGGTTTGCAGGCTCGCTCCAATGGTTCCGACGATAGACCGCGAGCGCACCACAATTCCGCGTACCACGCCGAACGTGCGTACTATGCGAAATCCGTCCAGTTCAAATTGCGTTGTCACCATGGTGTGCGCCACCATGGTTCCGCCAGTTGGATAGGCTATGGCCATGAGAACTCCCCTTGCACGTTCATTTTATCTGTCATTCTGAGGAAGGCTCCGTCATCCGACTATGGAGGACGAAACGCAGTCGAGGAACCTGCTGTTCACTTCAGACTGAGAGTTTCCTAGAGATCTCAAACTTCCGTAAACCTGATGTTCACAGCCCAGGCACGGGCGGGCAGCCGGGAAACTCCTTGAGAAATGCGCTTCCTTGGTAGCCCAGATACTTGATGCCGATTTCGCTGGTGAAAAATCCATCGCTGGTCATGTTTCGGAGAAACGAAAAGAACTCAACTCCCTGACTCAACCGAGCGTCCGTCATCGCATTGTTGCGGTAGGCAATCTGATCAAGGATTTCTTTCTGCTGCTGTGGAGTACAGTCGAGGTAAACCTTGCCATAACGGTCGGAGCACGTGCCGTCCAACCACATCAAGCCGCCACCCAACGTCACTTGGTACTCGGTGTTCTCGCTAGTCAGCAGATCGATGAACTCGGGCGCACCAGCCTCGATCGCACCCCCGGAGTCGGCATCGGCAGGGATGATGGTCTGGCAAAGAATTTGCAGCGTCTTGTATTCGTGCGCCGCGAAAAACTTCGGCGCATAAACCTTGGTCGCAGCTTTTTCCGCCGCTACCATGTGGTGCGCGTATTCTGCCGCCTGTGCGGGAATGGTGCGCAGCACCGAAGTTGCCGCCGCGCCCATCGCCAACGATTTCAAAACATCGCGCCGTGAAATTGACATAATTTTTCGCCTCGACTATTTACTTCCCACACTTTTCCCCGGAGCCCAAAACGGCTCCGCCGACGGAACAAAGCTTACTGGAACCTCGGTAACAAAATTTTTCAGCCACCGCGTGCATTCTTCCATCCCAGCCTGCTCAGACGGAATGTGCCCCAGAATGATGAGCGCCTTGTGCTTGCCCTCGGTGACCGCATCGGCCACATACTCCACGGTTTCCCATTCGCGGGTTTCGCCGACCACCAGCACCTCGACATCGGGCATTTCTAGGGCGCTGGTCTCGCGCGCGAAGCCCGCCGCGCCTGGACTCATAGCTACTCGCGTAACTTCCATGTGCGATTCGCCGACCACCCGCATCACCCGAATTCCGAGCCGCGCCTTGAGGTCGGCGGCAAGCGCCTCAACCGTGGTTCGCGGCACGGTGAACAGGTGCTGGTTTGCAGGATCTTGAAATTTTTCCCATCCAAGCACGTGGACCATGCCAGCCTGAATGCCGTCAGGTTTCCGGGCGTGCCAATGGTCGTGAAATCGCCAGATGATCAGGCCGTGCTTTTCAATGAATTCCCGCTTCTCCGCCAGTAGCGGGTCATTCTCGCCTTGGTCCAATTCATCAGGTTTGTCCAGGTGATTGAAGAACGTTGGCTCATGCGTGATGATCAAATTGTTTCCCGAGACCGCAGCGCGTTTTAAAACGTCGAGCGTCGCCATCATGGTCACCGCAATTCCGGTAACCGGTGTATCTGGATTTCCCGCCTTGAACGTATCCACGGTATCGCTCTGCCACGGAACGCCCACGTGCGCCTGAATTCGTTCGATTACTTGACGAGCGGTTAAGGGTTTCTGCTGTGCGACAGCCGCCGTTACCGGCAAAGTTAACGCAAGCAATAAGCCGAGGAGCGCGTGTTTCGATCTCGCCATTTCTTGATAGCCAGCGCTGATGCTTACAGATTTCCCTTCTTTGCCTCATCCAGCAGATACTCCGAAGCCCGCCATGACAATGCCATGATGGTCAATGTCGGATTCTTGTCGGCATTGCTCACAAAAGAAGCTGCATCAGTGACGAACAGGTTCTTCACGTCATGTGACTGGCAGTACCCGTTCAGGACCGAAGTCTTTGGACTGCTCCCCATACGCACAGTTCCCAGCTCGTGAATGATTACTCCGCCATCTTCAATCCCGTAGGGATGATCGCCGTCATTACGAACCTGCCAGTAGTAGGTTCCGCCAGCAGTTTCTACGATGTCGCGAAAGGTCTCTTGCATATCGCGCGCCATTTTGATTTCGTTGTCGCTCCATTGCCAATGGAAGCGCAGCACCGGAATCCCCCACTGATCCACGGTATCTGGATCGATTTCGCAGTAGCTTTGTTCGTTCGGAATCATCTCGCCGCGACCGGCGAAGCCGATGAATGCTCCATACATGTCTCGACACTTTGTTTTCAGACTTGCGCCGTATCCTTCGGACTCCTCACAAACACCATGGAAGTCGCCCACGCCAGGCATTCCCCGCCCTCCGCCGAATTCAATGTGATACCCGCGCAGGAAATCATTCTTGCGGTCGAACTTCCACCACGGCATGTACATATGCATTCCGCCCACACCATCGTGATTGTGCGCCGGCATTTTTGTCAGTTGCGGGAAATATCCATAGCCGGAGCTGCCGACGCTGTCGGTCAAATATCGTCCCATTGCACCGGACGAATTCGCGATTCCATCGGGAAACATCGAAGACTTGGAATTCAGCAGCAGGCGCGCCGACTCGCAGGCACTGGCGCCGACCACGAATGCCTTTGCGCTGATTCTTTTCTCGCTGCGACTGGCTTTATCGATGTAAGAAACCGCTTCCGCTCTTCCGTCTTTGCCGACAATGACTTCTCGCGCCATCGCCCCTGTGATCAGGGTGAGGCGTCCAGTCTTTTGCGCCGGCGGAATCATCACTTGGCTGGAACTGAAATTCGACGCGCTGACGCAGCCGCGGTTACATTGCGCACAGTAATGACATGCTGGGCGGCCGTTGTGCGCTTCGGTAATGATTGCCAGTCGAGATGGAATGCAGATAATGTTCAGCTTGTCGCACGACTTCTTGATGATGGTTTCCGTGCAGCGCGGCTTCGGCGGCTTCATGAAAACGCCGTCGGGCGCGCTGGAAACGTTCTCTTTGGTTCCGAAGACGCCGATGAAAGACTCAACTTTGTCATAGTAAGGCGCGACATCGTCGTAGCTGATCGGCCAGTCGTCGCCCATGCCGTCGCTGGATCGAGCCTTGAAATCTACTGGAGCAAAACGCAGAGCGATCCGGCCCCAGTGGTTGGTTCGTCCCCCGACGATTCGTGAGCGAAACCAGCGAAAGCGCGATCCCGGAGCTACCGTGTAAGGTTCACCCTCAATGTCCCACGCCCCGTTGGGCGCGAGAAATTCCCCGAAATCCGCACTGGCCCGTCCGCCCACACCCGCGCCGCGATGGGGCAGCTGATAAGGCCACACATGCTCTTTGAAATCTTTTTCTGGATTGAGTTGCGGCCCGGCTTCGAGCATTACAACGTTGAGGCCGCCTTCGGTAAGAATCTTCGCCGCCGTGCCGCCAGCAGCGCCCGAGCCGATGATGCAAACGTCATACGTCTTAGGCGAGCGAATTACTTGAGCCATTAAGTCTCCGCCTCTGTGGTGTTCTTCTGTGTAACTCTCTGCCCTTTGTGGTCGAGTTTTTTAAAAACATAACCACCGAGGACACAGAGTTACACAGAAGAACAACACAGAGGAAATATTAGAAACGCAATTTTTCTAAATATTCGTAACTGGACTGAATGCTTTCAAACGGATTAGCAGGATTATCGAATTCCACAAAGTAATGCTTGATTCCCGCAACGTCGGACTTCGCCAGAATCGCCTTCCAGTCGATCTCGCCTTTGCCGACGTCCACCATCGTGCGGTCCTTGTCGAAATCCTTCACGTGCACCAGCGGGAAACGTCCGGGATATTTTTTGAAGTATACGAGAGGATCGACACCGGCCTCGTGCGCCCAACCTAAATCCATTTCCATCTTGACCAGCTTGGGATCGCTTTCGGCGAGCAAAACGTCGTAAGGCAACTTGCCGTCGGGCAGCGGCTTAAATTCCTCGACGTGATTGTGATAGCCCAGGTGCAGCCCGGACTTCAGGCACTCTGCACCGGCGCGATTGAAATTTTCCGCCGCGCGTTTCCAGCCGTCAGGCTGTTTGAGCACGTCGCGATCAATCGATGGATTCACAATGTAGCCGTGGCCAAGAATCTTCGCGCCTTCGATTACCTTGGGCAGATTCTCGACGGACAATGCCGAATACGGCACGTGCGAAGCGGGCGCGGTCAAGCCGTTGTCGTCCAGAATTTTCCTCGCCTCTTTCGGCGATGGATTGAACTCGGGCAAGTGGGCGAAAAATTGCGCCAGTTCGACCTCTTTGTACCCGACCTTGGCGACACGCGCGATTACGCCTGCGAAATCCTTATCCAGCGCGGCACGAACCGTGTAGAGTTCCAGGCCAATTTTCTGAATTCGATGCTCGGCTGCCGCCCATGAGAAGCGACTCATTGAAGTGACTGCAGCGGCGGTGCTGCTGGCAATAAACGTTCTACGGTCCATGTGCCTCCCTGTTGCTACGAATTCGCGGGCGAGGGCGCCCGCGCCACAACTTTTCTACGCTAACTGGGGCTCGGTTAAAAGTTCTTCGCGCACATTCTTCAACACGTAGAGCGCACGCTCGACGCCGACCTCGCCTGACAAAATCGGATCTTCATTCTCCACGCTGAAAATTCCATCGTAGCCAACTTCCATGTAAGCACGCATGATGTCTTTCCAAGTGCTGGCACTATGCCCGTAGCCGACGGCGCGAAACGCGTCTGACGCTGTCTTCAAATCTTTCTTTTCGAAGATGAAATTCAGCACGCCGTACTTCGCAACCTTATCGGGAAAGAGCACCGTGTCTTTCATGTGCGCGTGATAAATTGCGCCCTGCTTGCCCAGCATGTGAATCACTTCAACCGGATTGCAGCCTTGCCAGAACAGATGGCTCAAGTCGTTGTTGGCGCCTATTTCTTCGCCCACCGCCTCACGCAGTTTGAGCAAAGTGAGCGGGTTGTAAACCATAAAGTTGGGATGCATTTCGAGCGCAATTCGGCGGATGCCGTGGTCGCGAGCATACTTCACCGCGCCCTTCCAGTAAGGAACCAGGCGCTCGTTCCACTGCCAGTCTTGCGCCGCGGCATATTCTGGAGGCCACCGATAAGTGATCCAATTCGGATTTTTGTCAGTGGGATTCGCGCCAGGGCAGCCAGAAAATCCAACAACAACTTTCACCCCGATCTTTTCTGCCAGCTGCACAGTTTTGCGGAAGGTCTGGTCGGACAGTTCTGCTGCGCCCTTATCAGGACTCACGGGGTTTCCGTGGCAGCTCAGCACCGCGACTTTAATGTTGTGGTCGTCGAATTTTTTTTGCCATGCGCGAAGCTTGCCGGAGTCAGCGAGCAGGTCATCTAGCGGGCAATGCTTATTGTTGGGATAGCCGCCGGTGCCGATCTCAGCCGCCTCGACGCCCATCTGCTGGTATTTCTCGACCAGTTGATCGAGCGTGAGATCGGGGAAGGCCGGATCGAAAACGCCGATCAGAATTTTGCGGCGATCGTGTGGCTTGGAGTCTTGCGAATCCTCTGACGATGATTGAGCTGCCGCCGCTGACATGCCACGTGGGGCTGCAACCGCTCCAGCGATCGCACCGCCGGTGGTAGCCAGAAAATTTCTTCGTGTCGGAGAGAACGTACCGGAAGAGTTCGACATTGAGTTCCTCAACGTGGAGTTCAAGAACCGAACATTATACGCACAGGTCGAGGCCTTGAGGCAGACAAGAATTAGCGGCGTCGCAAAAAACTAAAGCCGCCCTTTCAGGCGGCCTTAGTTTCGTGGGTTGAACTCCTCAAGTTGTCAGGCCGGAGGTGGCCATTTAGGTATGAGGACGTTGAACACATGTTCGCGCTAATGCCAAACTGGCGCAATAACGTAAAAATACTAGGTTCCAAAGCCCATATCCTAAGCCAACAAAACGAACTTACCGCTTATGGAACATTCACCAGCCCATTGCGAATGGCATACACCACCAGCTCGGCAGTCTTATGGATCCCGAGCGCATCCATGATGTTGGCGCGATGCACCGCAACCGTGTTCGCGCTCAGCTCCAGCTGATTTGCAATCTCTTTATTCGATTTTCCATCGCAGATGAACTGTAGGATTTCGACTTCCCGCGGGGTGAGACCGGCATTGCGCTCGCCCTTCAACGCCTGCTGCTTCGAAAGTTGCCCGTCAAGGACAGTTTCGCCTTTCACCATCCGTCGGATCGCTGAGCTTAATTCCAGGTCCATCGCGTTCTTCAGCACGTAACCGCGAGCTCCGGCATCGATCGCTTGCCGCACCCAGGTTTCCTCGGTGTGCATGCTCAACATCAGGACCAGCGTTTCCGGCAGTAGCTGAAGAATTTTGCGGGTGGCCTGCAGGCCGTTAATTCCTGGCAAAGCGCAGTCCATTACGATGACTTGCGGTTTGAGCGAGCGAGCCAGCTTAACCGCCTCTTCGCCGTCGCTGGCTTCGCCCACCACGCGAATGTCTGTTTCATCCTCCAACATTCGCCGAAAGCCGCGCCGGACCAGGCTGTGGTCATCCACTAGCAGCACCGAGATGTGATGATCAGACATTCGACTCCAGGCGCTCTCGCGGCACGGTCATCCTCACCAGCGTGCCGCCGTCAACAGGGCGAGTGATTGCGATCTTGCCGCCCAATAACTCAGCGCGCTCGCGCATAGCCACCAGGCCAATTCCCTGCCGTGGTCCGGAGACGGAAAATCCTGAGCCACGGTCTTCCACTTCGAGTTGCAAATGCTCGGCCGCGAAACGTAATCGTACCGAGGCTTTCTTGGCTCCCGAATGCCGCGCAACATTATTCAAAGCTTCCTGCAGGACACGATAAATATGCACCGCCGCATTGCCATGTATAGGAAACGGTGTTCCTGATTTCTCGTAGGATATGCCAATTCCAGTCTGCCTTTCCACCACCGGCAAATACCACTCGACGGTCGGCTCCAGTCCGGCTTCATCAAGCATTACGGGATGCAACGCCTGCGACAGGCTGCGAACTTTGTCGAGGGTGGTCTGCGCAATTTCGCGCACCTCGAGCAGATCGGTCCGCAGCTGCGATCCCTCGGGGAGTTGATTACGCGCACGCCCCAGCATCATTCCCATCGCAGTCAAAATTTGTCCGAAGTCGTCGTGAAGTTCACGCGAGATGTGACGCAAAGTCGATTCCTGCGACGAAATCAATTTCTGTGCCAGGTCGCTTCGTTGTTCGGAAAGCACCGCAAGCTGGTTGAAAATGAGCCGGTTCGAGCGAATGAGATACAGGCTGGTGAGAATAATGGCAACCAGGGTCGCGGTGAAAAAAACATAAGCTTGCCGCGCGACCCGGTTATAAATTTCCGTGACCTGGACCGCGGCCCGCTCCTCACTTTCATTGTTTTGAACCAACTGACGTGCAATGGAAGTCGTAAGCGCAGCAAGTTGCGTCTGCAGTCCCATGCGGACCTGCTCCCGCGCCTGCTTTTCCTGGCCGTGTCGCGCCAAATTAAAAGTCTGTGCGACTCCATTCCAAAACTGGCCCAGGGAAGTCAGGAGATAGCGCTGTTGGTCTGCCGTTCTTCCCTCGGGCGAGACCTGCTGCTCGCGACGAAATGCGTCCTCCAAGTCAACCCTCATGCGCTCAAATTGCGGCTGCCACGCGGTCAGCGGGTGCCGCTGCGACGGGTCGAGAGTACCTGTATCCAGCATGTCGCGCATCGAAATGCCGACGGAATTCAACTCATTCTGAATCCGAAGCAGCTGCAGAGAATCCTTGCGGTTGCGGTCGATCAAGTTATTTTGCAACTGGCGCAGTCCGGCAATCTGCTTAGTCACATAAGCCGAGTAGGCGACCACCACCGCCAGAGTGATCACCAGGCCGATATAAAGTGGAGTTGTCGGAGATCGCCCCGCCGCTCGCCGCACGGCGCAAGCATATAACGCAGAGGCCACGCATCACAATCGAGGGAATTTGGTTCAAAATCGTTTCTCTGCTGAAAGACGCGAATGCATGGGCCTGTCGCTGAAGCTTACAATTTGGTGATGGCCCGCGGCTGGGAAAGCAAATCGGTCGAACAGCAGCAAGAAGAAGCTACTTCGTCTACCAAACAAAACCGTCAGCAGCTTACGCCTGAACAGATCGCGGATCAAAAGCGACGCCAGGGCCTGGAGCTTTCCCGGCAGCACATCCTCCAGCAGCTTAAAGTCGCTTCAAACCCGCAGCATCGCGCCATGCTGGAAGCTGCCTTGGGGGATTTGAACGCTCATCTCGAAGACCGTGGCCGTTCGGAAGACTTAAGGGCAAACCAAAGAAGCCTTTAGAAATCATGCGTTTTTAATCACCCATGCCGCGAGTTTGATGCCAACCACCAGAAAAATAATTCCGCTGACTCCAGAATAAACGGTAAGGGGCCAAGGTACAGTCTCTGACAAAGTCATGACGTCGAATCGACCTGCGTGAATGATCCAGTTGATTACAGGCACCACTGCTGCCGCGACTGGCTCCTCGAGCATCGAGACGATCGATCCAATACCGAATGCCAACAGCACCGCCGACGCGACTGCACCAACATTAAATCCTGCATGCACGATTCGGCGCTGCGCCCTCATATCTCGCGCTCGCCTCCCGCAGTAGAGTCATCGGTTTCGTTGTCCGAACCGACATACAACCACCGAATTAGTGCTAGAGAGATCATCAAATAAAGCAAAACTCGAATCGCTGAGATGAGTAGGCCCCTCCAAGAGAACTCAGGCGCACTCGTAAACACAGCCCTTGAGTGCTGCGCGACCCAGTATTCCAACCCAGACTGAGTGATTCCGTTTACTAATGCCGAGATTCCCTGCGCCAAAACCAACCCGATCATCACGGCGCCGATATACTGCGTTAGAAGTATTTCGCGTATTTTCGCCATATTTTTTCTAAACTTCGGCGGGAATACTAGCACATTGGAGCCGACCCAGAACAATGTGGCAGTAAAATAGATTGGGTGAAGAAGTTTTGGGACAATTCGGCCGACTCTGACGCCTCAAGCGTCTCCCAACAGGCCCGCGTGCCCAGTTCACTTCAGATCGGCTCCGTCACGATTTCTCCCGCCACGGTGCTCGCCCCCATGGCCGGCGTGACCGACACAGTTTTTCGCCGTTTCATTCGTAATTTGGGCGGATGCGGCCTGATCATGACCGAGTTCACATCGGCCGACGGCGTACTTCGCGCCAAAGACCAGAAGGCCAAACGCTACCTGCATTTTTACGAAGACGAGCATCCGATTTCGGCTCAACTTTTCGGCAGTGATCCCCGAGTCATGGTCGACGCGGCCCGCGTTGTCGAGGACCTGGGCTTCGATTTGGTCGATTTAAATCTTGGGTGTCCCGCAAAAAAAGTCGTGAAGTGCAATGGCGGATCGGGCTTGTTGCGTGACCTGCCACGCATTCGAGGAATCTTCGAAGCGGTGCGTGCCGCAGTAAAGATTCCGTTTACCGTCAAGTTCCGCGCGGGTTGGAATGACGAGGAGATTGTCTGCGTCGAATTGGCGAAAATCGCCGAGGACTGCGGGCTTTGCGCGGTGGCCCTACATGCTCGCACTCGGGAGCAAGGTTATAGCGGCAACGCCCGCTGGGAGTGGATCGCGGCTCTAAAAGACGCGGTGAAGATTCCGGTAATTGGGAATGGCGACATCCGCAGTCCGGAAGACGCGTGCGCCATGGTAGCCGCGACTGGATGCGACGCCGTAATGATCGGCCGCACCGCTCCCGCGAATCCTTGGATCTTCCGTCAGATTCAGCAATATTGCGAAGCTCTGGCTACCCCGGACGTGGACGTCCGGGGCTACACGAAACATAGCTACACGAACCATGTGGTGACGGGCGTCCACGCCCGTCCGGTCGAGCCAGGCTCGACATTTCGGCCGCTATCCGACGACGAGTCAGTACAGATTCAAGGACAGACGAGGGCGGCCGTCCCCACGAGGTCATTGCTGTACGACGAACCCTCCGAGTCCGATCGCTACGAAATGATTCGCACCTACTTCCGCATGTTGATTGAAGAGGAACTGCCGGATGCGACCGGAAAAATGAAGCAGTTTGCTTCCTGGTTTACTCACGGGGTGCCGGGCGGCGCTGCGCTCCGCAAAGAAATTTACGAGTCGAAAACCGCACCGGAAATCCTGATCAGGGTAGAAGCGTTTTTCGAAGCGCGATTGTGTGGCGCGGGCGCCCCCGCCCGCGAAGCCTTAGCGCAGTGATGCATGCTTACCAGTCACATCAAGGCCATAACTATCCTCACTGATCACTCGGATGCTCCCCCTGAAACTCTGAGCAGCACGGCTTCTCGACCGGCTTGAATTCCATCAATTCGATTCGCGTGAAATCGGGATCGTAAAGATTCAGCTGCCATTTTCCATCTCTACCCATTTGTGCCTTCTCGTCACCATTTGGCTTCCAGCCGTGTGATTCCAGCTTGGCTTGAGCTTCTTTAATATCACGCACCCCGAGCGAGATGTGGTTCATCACCCCCATTGTGTGCTGATCGGCGTTGGGCTCGACGTTAAGCATGTACTCCAGCCAGTCAGTGCCATCGGGCACTTGCATGGCGGCCCAGTCGGTCTTGTCGGCCTGCATTCCACCTTGCCAGTACAGATGGAAGCCCAGAATATCGCGATAGAAATGATCTTCGGCGGCGCGGTCGTGAACGATAAAGCCAACATGAATCATGCGCCGGGAGACAGGATTTGAATTTGAATTCTTCCCGCGTGGAGGAGAAGGAGAGTTCACGCGCTGGACAAACTCAATGGTGTGGCCTTCGGGATCTTTAACCTGAAAGGTGCGACTGTTCGTGCTCAGAATCTCGTATCCGTCCGTCACTTTGATCCCTTTGGCGATCAAGTAGGCTCGAAGCGCTGCCGCATTTTCCGTATTGAACGCGACGTGGTCCATACGATTCCTGGCGTGCGGATCGGGCGCTGGACTGTATCCCACGAACTGATCGCCAATCATGAATCGCTGCGTCTGCCCTGGCTCGAGCGGCACAACCGAGGCAAGATCAAGTGTATGAACATAGAACTCGTTGTTCGCTTGCGGCGAGGTTGTGTAGAAGTCAACGTGATCAATGGCGGTAATTTTGGGACGCTTGTCAGCGGACTGGGCGAATCTGGTAGCGATGACGAGCAGTGCGCAGCAAATGACTTTTCTCATTCAGTCTCCGAGTGGTTTAGCCCGATGATTATCCTGCCAAGGCGCTCTCTTCCTTCGCCACGATCTTTCCCCGCTCATCTTTCCCTAAGTAGCTCCACGGCACCTCGGGATCGTGCGTGAACATGGTAAGCCAGTTTTCCGGAAGCGCGCGCGAATAATAGCGCTTGCGGCTTTCGATCGTCTCCAGAGGATAAAGATCGAAGCCCATCACCCAATTGACCTCAACATGGGCGCTC
>Ga0207695_10006000_pt1 | contig 15885 bp, 18 predicted proteins | sample KBSC54metaG_FD_184354 | JGI IMG/M metagenome (GOLD analysis project Ga0207695, IMG submission 184354) | Corn rhizosphere microbial communities from Kellogg Biological Station, Michigan, USA - KBS C5-4 metaG (SPAdes) (version 2) | ecosystem: Host-associated > Plants > Roots > Rhizosphere > Soil... | reverse complement strand
GTAGCCCTGGTCCAGCACGCCCAGGCCGTTGTTGCCGGGGGTGTCGAGCGTCGGCGCGCCCGAGGCCGCGGTCTCAAGGAACAGGTTCGAGCCCTGAGCTGAGAGGCCGCCTTCGTTCATGAAGGTCGCGAGGGTCAGCTGGCCGACGACGGTCGGCGCGGGATTGCCGGGCTGCGTCACCTGCACCTGGCCGGTCTTGGAGATCGTCACGTCGGTGGCGGTCTGCGGGATGGTGATCGCCGGCTGGATCAGGTAGCCGTCCTGCGTCACCAGCTGGCCCTGGTCGTTGATCGAGAAGTTGCCGGCGCGGGTGTAGGCGGTGTCGCCGGTGGGCAGCAGCACCTGGAAATAGCCGCGGCCGTCGATCGCCAGGTCGAACTTGTTGCCGGTGGCGGTCAGCGAGCCCTGGGTCGAGATCCGGTAGACCGAGCCCGCCTTCACGCCGGCGCCGATCTGCACGCCCGTCGGCACGATGGTGCCCTGGTCCGAGGACTGGGCGCCCGGCTGCTCGAGCGTCTGGTAGAGCAGGTCCTGGAACTCGGCGCGCTGCTTCTTGAACGCCACCGTGTTCATGTTGGCGATGTTGTTCGAGATGACCTCGACGTTCAGCTGCTGGGCGGCCATGCCCGTCGCGGCCGTGCGGAGAGCCTGCATCGCTTAGCTCCTATTGAACCTTGCCAAGGCTATCGACCGCCCGCGCGGAGAGGTCCGCCTGGGTGTCCATCATCTTGGCCATTTGCTCGTAGGCCCTGGAGACCTCGATCATGCGGGTCATCTCCAGGATCGGATTGACGTTCGAGCTCTCCAGCATTCCCTGGCGGACACGCGGCGCCTCGACGGGCGTCGGCTGCACGTTGGAGGTGTTGCGGAAGAGGTTGTCGCCGGCCTTCTCCAGGCCGGACAGGCTCGAGAAACTCGCCACGCCGATCTTGCCGACCCGCAGGATGTCCTTGCCGGTCCCCTGGCTGACGGTGCCGTCCGGGCCGATGGCGACCGGTCCCTTCTGCGGATCGAGCACGATCTCGCCGCCGCCGTCGTCGAGCACCGGCTGGCCGGCCTGGGTCGTGAGCCGGCCGCTGTCGTCCAGCCGGAAACGGCCGTCACGGGTGTAGCGCTCGCCGCCGGCGGTCTGCACGCGGAAGAATCCCGCCCCGTCGAGCGCCAGATCGAGCGGCGAATCGGTGCGCCGGAGCGCGCCCTGCCCGAAGTCGCGCAGCACGCCGTTCGACGCGACGAACTTGACCGGCGCCGGACCCCCCAGCGTGAACGCCGGCCGTTCCGGATCCTCGGCCGTCTGCAGCGCCTCCACCTTGAAGCCCGAGGTGTCGGCGTTGGCGATGTTGTTCGCGATCAGGTCCATCTGCTGCTGCAGGACGATCTCGCGGGACAGTCCGACGTAGAGGCTGTTGTCCATTAATTGGCGGGCCTTGCGGGCGATGGTTATCCGCAGCTCCCGCTGCAAGCATCGGGCCAATCGAAAACCCAAAGTATTTCAGCAGATAAGAAGGTTAACGCGGACCCACCGGCAAAAACCGCCGGGCAGGCTTGGCCGCCGTTAAGGTCGGTTAAAAACCGCTTCTTAACCAAAGCGGGGCCATCCCAGAGCGACAAGGATTCTAAGGAACGCGCGCGTGTCCGAAGCTGCCGTCCAGGAAGCGCCCGACGAAGAAGTCGCCGAAGGCGAGGAGGTCGAGGGCGAGGCCCCGAAGAAGAAGCTCCCGCTCAAGCTCATGATCATCGCCGGCGCGGCGGCGGTGCTGGTGCTGGGCGGAGGTGGCGGGGCGGCGTTCTTCCTGCTGAAACCGAAGCCCGACGCGGCCCACGCCGGCAAGAAGCACGAGGCCAAGAAGAAGGACGACAAGGGCGGCAAGGACGCCAAGGGCGGCGGCCAGGTCCGCGAGGGGCCCGACGGGGTGCTCTTCTACACCCTGCCGGACATCGTGGTGAACATGCAGACGACGGATGGGCGCCCGACGTTCCTGAAGCTGAAGCTCACCCTCGAGATGCCTGACCAGGACGCGGTGGACGCGCTCGATCCGAACATGCCCAGGTTGCAGGACATGTTCCAGACCTTCCTGCGGGAGCTTCGTCCCGAGGACCTGCAGGGCAGCCAAGGGTCCTATCAGCTCCGCATGGAGCTGCTGCGCCGGGTCAACCTGGTGATCGCGCCGTCCAAGGCGAACGCCGTCCTGATCGAGGAGATGCTGATCAACTAGCGCCCGCCGGGCCGCCAGTCGCGTCGCGAACCAAGCATGGCCGAAGAGACCGAAACCGAGACCGAAGCCGACACGCAGGGCGCCGCCGAGACCGAGGCCGCGCCGGCGGACGGCGGCGCTCCCGCCGCGCATCCGGGCGAGAGCCTGATCGGCTCGGAGCGGATCCTCAATCAGGAGGAGATCGACAGCCTGCTTGGCTTCGACCTCTCCGACGAGGAGATCGCCGAGCGGACCGGCATCCGGGCGATCATCAATTCCGCGCTCGTCTCCTACGAGCGCCTCCCGATGCTGGAGATCGTCTTCGACCGGCTCGTCCGGTACATGACGACGTCCCTGCGGAACTTCACCTCGGACAATGTCGAGGTCTCGCTCGACAACATCTCCTCGATCCGCTTCGGCGACTATCTGAACTCCATCCCGCTGCCGGCGATCCTGGCTGTGTTCCGCGCCGAGGAGCTCGACAACTACGGCCTGCTCACCGTCGACTCCAACCTGATCTATTCGATCGTCGACGTGCTGCTCGGCGGCCGCCGCGGCACCGCGGCGATGCGCATCGAGGGGCGTCCTTACACCACCATCGAACGCGTGCTGGTGCAGCAGATGGTGCAGGTCGTGCTGACCGATGCGCGTTCGGCCTTCGAGCCGCTGACGCCGGTCACCTTCACCCTCGATCGCCTGGAGACCAATCCCCGCTTCGCCGCGATCGCCCGGCCGGCCAACGCCGCGATCCTGGTGAAGCTGCGCGTCGACATGGAGGACCGCGGCGGACGCATCGAGCTCCTCTTGCCCTACGCGACGCTCGAGCCGATCCGCAAGATGCTGCTGCAGCAGTTCATGGGCGAGAAGTTCGGCCGCGACAACATCTGGGAGAGCCACCTGGCGAGCGAGCTCTGGACGACCTCCATGGACGTCCGCGCCGTGCTCGACGAGCAGCAGGTGCCGCTGAAACAGGTGCTCGAACTCAAGGTCGGCGACACCATCATGCTGAACGCCACGCCCGACAGCCTGGTCGAGCTGCGCGCCGGCTCGATCCCGCTCACCCGCGGCCGCATGGGCCGCCGCAACTCCCACATCGCCGTCCGCGTGGAGGCGCCCTTGCCGCCGCTCGCCCGGCAAGCCGTCCAGAGGTCCTCATGAGCCTGGTCGCTCTCACCATGAACCTGCTGCTTGCGAGCCTGCTCGCCGCGGCGCTGGCGCTCGGCTGGCGGCTCAATCGGCGCCTGAAGGGCCTGCGCGACAGCCACGACAGCTTCGCGGTCGCGGTGCGCGAGCTGAATGCCGCCGCCCAGCGCGCCGAGCAGGGACTGGCGGACCTCCGGGCCGCCACCGACGAGGCGGTCGATACGCTCGCCGATCGCATCGAGAAGGGCCGCGCGCTCGCCGCCAAGCTGGAGCGGCTGATCGCCCAGGCGCCGGCGCAAGCGCGGGAGGTTCCGCAACCGCAAATCGACCCGGCCCAGGAGCGCAAGCTCGGGGCGTTGCTGGCCGCCGCCCGCGAGGGCCGGGGGACGCCCATGCGGCCCGGCGCCGTCTCCGAGCCGCTCGTCCTGCGTCCGCCGCGCAGCGTCGAGGACGAGCTTTTCGACGAACCGCCGCTTCGGCTGGGGCAAGGGGGCCGCGGATGAAGTCCGTTCCACGCATCCTGCCCCTGGTCGGCGTCGCCATCGGCGGCGTGCTCGCCGTCAATGCCCTGGCGGGTGCGCGCGACCTGCCGGGCCTGCTCTCCGGCGCCAAGGCGTTCGCCGAGGACGCGGCCAAGGGCAAGGCCGGGAAGACCGCCAAGGCCGAGGCCGGCAAGCCCGGCGCGGCCGAATCCAAGGGCGCGGCTCCCGCCCCGGGTCCGCTGCCGCCGCCCAGCATCAAGCCGCAGCCCGTCTGCGCGCCGACCGCCGCCGAGCTCGCCAAGGAAGCCGGCCTTTCGCCGGCCGAGCTGCAGGTGCTGCAGAATCTCGGCGCGCGGCGCGGCGAGCTCGACAAGCGCGAGAGCGATCTCGACACCCAGCTCGCCCTGCTCGCGGCCGCCGAGGCCAAGCTCGACGCCAAGGCCAAGGCGCTAGATGGCCTGAAGTCGGACGTCCAGGCGCTGCTCAGCCAGGCCGACGGCCGCGAGGCCTCCGAGATCGATCGCCTGGTCAAGGTCTTCGAGAGCATGAAGGCCCGGGACGCCGCGCCGCGGATGGTGCTGCTGGACGATTCGGTCCGCATCCCGATCGCCGCCAAGATGAAGGAGCGGTCGCTCTCGGCCATTGTCGCCCAGATGCCGCCGGCCGACGCCAAGAAGCTCACCGAGGCCCTCGCCAGGCGCTTCGCCGCCGCCCAGACGCTCGCGGCCACCGCCGACGCCAAGGCTGAGGCGGCTGCGGCCCAGGCCGGTTCGCCGCAGACCGCCGCGCCGGCGGCGCGGCCGCCGAAGCCCGCCGCCAAGCCGGTCCGCCATGCGCACAAGGCGGCTCCGCGCAAGCACGCCCCGGCGTCCGCCACCGCCTCGGCGGAGCCTGCGAAGGGGGCCGCGCCCGCCGCCCAGGCGCCTGCCACGCCCGTGGCCGCGCCCGTCGCTGCGCCGCCGGCCGCGAGCCCGCCGAAGGCCGGCTGATCGATGGACCTTCGCCAGACCCTGCGCGCGAGCGTCGCGGCGGTCTGCGTCGCCACTGTCGCGGCTCCGGCGGGCGCGGTCGTCCCGCGCCGTGCGCCGCGCGGCGGCGTGGAGGTCCACGTCGCGCAGGCCGCCGACTTCTCGCGGCTCGAGATTCACGACGCGGGCGCGATGCGCGCCCGCCGCGAGGGCGCGAACCTGATCCTCGACTTCGCCCGCGACGCCGATCCGGACATCGCGCGGCTGCACACCGACCCGCCGCGCTGGATCAAGACGGCCGAGAAACGCCACGCAGGCGGCCGGCTCGAGCTGGTCGTCACCCTCGCGGACGACGCCGACTACAAGGTCGGCGCGGCCGACGGCGACGTCTTCGTCAACATCTTCGCCAAGCCGCCCGCGCCGCCGGCCGCCAAACCCCCCGAGCCGTCCCGGCCCGACCCGGTCCCGCCCGGCGGGGTGGTCCGCATGCAGTCCAGGCTCGCCAACGGCCAGGTGCTGCTCACCTTCCCGTGGGCCCATCCGGCCGGCGCGGCGGTGTTCAAGCGCGGCGATGCGGTCTGGGTGGTGTTCGACGCCTCCGCGGCGATCGACGTGGCCAAGGCGCCCAAGGGCCTCAAGCAATTCGAAAGCCTGGAGGTGCTCCGCGGCAAGGACTACGTGGCGGTCCGCATCAAGGCGGCTCACCAGATCCCGGTGTTCGCCACCGCGCTCGGGCCCAGCTGGACCATCGCGCTCGGTCCGGGGGGCCAGGGCCAGCCGGCGCTGGTCCACGTGACCCGCGACGAGGCGCTCGGTCCTGCTACCCTGAAGGCGCCGGTCGCCGGGGCGACGAGCGTGCTGCAGGTCGCCGATCCGATCGTCGGCGACACCGTCACCGTCGTCACGGCGCTGGGCCCTTCGAAGGGCCTGCCCTCGCGGCGGGAATACGTCCAGATGGCGCTGCTGCCATCGGCGCAGGGGCTCGCCGTCGAGAGCTACGTCGACGACCTGGCGGTCAGCCACGACGGCGACATCGTCCACATCGGCCGGCCAGCCGGCCTGGCGCTGTCGCCCGCCTGGGCGACGCGGAACCAGGAGCAGGCTCTGCTCGGCGCGCCGCGCGCGGCCGCCCTGCCGGCGCTGATCGACGTGGACAACTGGCCCAGGACCGGCTCCGGCGGATTCCTCGCCCGCTACAACGCCCTGCTCTCGGAGGCCGCCGCCGAGGAGGCCAAGACCGGCGCGGCCGCGCCCACCGCCGCGCACATGGCGCTCGCCCGCTTCCTGGTCGGCTCGGAGCTCTCCTTCGAGGCCATCGGGGTCCTGAACCAGGCCGCCCACATCCAGCCGAAGCTGCTGGATTCGCCCGAATTCCGCGGCCTGCGCGGCATCGCCCGGGTGATGGCGCGCCGCTACAAGGAGGCCGACGCCGATCTCGCCTCGCCGGCGCTGGCGGAGGATCCGTCCGCGGCGCTCTGGCGCGCCTATGTCGCCTCTCAGTTGGCCCAGTGGAGCGAGGCCCACGCCCAGTTCGCCAAGGGCGCCCAAGCGTACGAGATGTTCCCGGCAGTCTGGCGGGCCCGCTTCGCCCGCGCCGACGCCAAGGCTTCCCTCGCGCAAGGCGACCTCAACGCCGCGGACGCCCGGATCCGGCTGGCGCTGATGGAGAAGACCGATGTCTACGAGGAGCTGGCGAGCCGGCTCCTGCAGGCGCGCATCATCGAGGCTCAGGGCCACCAGGACCGGGCGCTGCGCATGTACCAGGCGATCGCCCGGGCGCCGGCCGAATACCTCTCCGCTCCGGCCCTGCTGCACGCCACCCAGATCCAGCTCGCGACCGGCAAGGTGACGCCGGTGCAGGCGGCGGGCGTGTTCGACGCGATCCGTTACCGGTGGCGCGGCGACGCCACCGAGCTCGACGCCATCCGCGCGCTCGGCCAGCTGTACCTGAGCCAGGGCCGCTACCGCGAGGCGCTCGAGGCGTTGCGTTCGGCGCCGCGCATGACCCCGGATTCGCCGGAGGCGCTGCAGTTGCAGGCCGACCTGAACGCCGCCTTCCGGGCGCTGTTCCTCGACGGACTCGCCGACGGGCTCGAACCCGTGCAGGCGCTGGCCCTGTTCTACGACTTCAAGGAGCTGACCCCGATCGGGGCCGACGGCGACGCCATGGTGCGCAAGCTGGTCCGCCGGCTGGTCGACGTCGACCTCCTGGACCAGGCGGCGGAATTGCTGAAGTACCAGGCCGACAATCGCCTCGACGGCGTGCCCAAGGCGCAGGTCGCCACCGATCTGGCCCTGATCTACCTGATGGACAAGAAGCCGGAGCAGGCGATCGACGCGATCAACGGCTCGCGCACGACCATCCTCCCCGCCGCGCTCAACGCCCAGCGCCGGCTCATCGAGGCGCGTGCCTGGACCGGCGTCGGCAAGTTCGACACCGCCCTGGAGATCCTCGAGAAGGACAATTCCCCGGACGCCCGCGACCTCCGCGCCGAGATCACCTGGAAAGAGAAGAACTGGGCCGCCGCCGGGTCGCTCTACGAAAAGAGCCTGGGGGACCGCTACAAGACCGCAGCGCCGCTGAGCGCCGAGGAGGAAGGGCGTCTGTTGCGCGCCGGCGTGGCTTTCAGCCTGGCCGGCGACGACGCGGCGCTGGCCCGCCTGCGCCAGCAGTATCAGGGGTTCGTTGACGGGGCTCACAATCCCGAGGCGCTCAAGATCGCGCTGGCGGGCGTCGCGGGCGGACGGATCAACGTCGCCGACTTCGGCCGCATCAGCGCCGACGACGAGATGTTCGAGGGCTGGGTGGCGAAGATGAAGGTCCGGTTCCGGGAGCCGCGGCCGCCGCTCGCGCCTGCCAAGCCGCCGCCGGCGGCCAAGCGCGCGGAGGCTGCGTCCCCCGCGGCCAAGGGATGATCCGCCCGGCGACGGCGGCCGACGCGGCGGCGATCGCCGCCATCTACGCCCCGATCGTCGAGGCCACGATCATCTCATTCGAGACGGCGGCGCCGACGTCGGAGGAGATGGCGCGGCGCATCGAGACGACGTTGGAGATGCACCCGTGGCTGGTCTTCGAGGACGAGGCCGGCGTGGCCGGCTACGCCTACGCCAGCCCGCACGCCTCGCGCGACGCCTACCGATGGAGCGTCAATGTCAGCGTCTACAACGCCGAGCGCACCCGCCGGCGCGGCCTCGGGCGGGCGCTCTACCGCGCGCTCTTCGAGATCCTCCGCCGACAGGGATTCCACATGGCGTTCGCCGGCATCACGCTGCCGAACGAGGCCAGCGTCGGCCTGCACGAGGCCGTGGGCTTCCGCCCTGTCGGCGTCTATCGGGAGGTGGGCTTCAAGCTTGGCGCCTGGCGCGACGTGGGCTACTGGGGGCTCGAGTTGCAGCCGATGGGCGCGCCGGCCGAGCCGATTCCCTTCCCCGACCTGCCGCCGGCCTAGCCCCCGACCGGGTGCTGGAAGCTCTGCACCAAGCTGCCCGCCACCAGCCGCCAGCCGTCGACCAGCACGAAGAAGATCAGCTTGAAGGGAAGCGAGACCACCACCGGCGGCAGCATCATCATGCCCATGCTCATGAGGACGCTGGCCACGACGAGGTCGATGACCAGGAACGGCACGAACAGCAGGAAGCCGATCTCGAAGGCGCGCTTGAGCTCGCTGATCATGAACGCGGGCGTCACCACCCGGATCGGCGTGTCGGCGAGGGTCGCCGGTCGGGGGATCTTGGAAAGCCGCACGAACAGGGCGAGGTCGCCGCGGTCCACCTGGCTCAGCATGAAGGCCTTCACCGGCGCGCCGGCGGCGTCGAACGCCTGGGGCAGCTCGATCTGGTGGTCCAGGAGAGGCTTGATGCCGTCCTGGTAGGACTTCTCGAAGGTCGGGCCCATGACGATCGCGGTCAGGAACAGCGACAGCGAGATGATCACCGCGTTCGGCGGGCTTTGCTGCAGGCCCATCGCCGTGCGCAGCAGGCTGAGCACCACCACAATCCGCACGAAGGAGGTGGTCATGATCACGATCGACGGCGCGAGCGAAAGCACCGTGAGCAACCCGATCAGCTGGACGACGCGGTCGGTGAGTCCCGCGCCGCTGCCCAGGTTGATGTTCACCGCCTGCGCCGCCGCCGCCGCGGGAAAGACGAGGCACAGCAGGGTGGTGAGCGCCGCCAGGCCCGCGGCCCGCCGCCACTCGGCGGCGGGAAGCTCGCGGATCGCCTTGAAGAGCTCGCGCATCAGCCGCGGCCCTTGCGCGCCGCCACGGGCCCGATCACCCGGCCTTCGCCCAGCAGGATCAGCTGCTCGTGGCCGTCGCAGGCCACCAGCACCAGCCGGCGCGAAGGATCGAGCACCAGGGTCTCGACCACCGCCAGCCTGCGTTCGCGGGACATCGGCGCGCCGAAGCGCGCGAGCGCGCCCGGCCCATACCGGCGCAACGCCACGGCCGCGAGGCCCAGCAGACCCAGGGTCACGGCGAGCCCGAACACGGCCCTGAGAAAATAGGCGAAGTCCATGGACGCTTCGGCCAAGGGGGAGACTTGGGCCGCAGTCAGGGCTGAATCCCTTAATCGCCGATTAACCCTGTTTCTTCACCTTTTGGGGCATGGACACCGCCGAAATCCCGCTGCTCGCGATGCTGCGCGGGCGGCTGAACTACCTCACCCAGCGCCAGCAGGTGATCGCCGAAAACGTGGCGAACGCGGACACGCCCGGCTTCGCGCCGCGCGAGCTGACGCCGTTCCAGTTCCAGGCCCAGATGCAGACCGCCCAGGCCGCCGGGCCGCAGGCGATGGCCGCAACCGAGCCCGGGCACATGGCGCCGCCCCACGCCGGGACCGAGGCCGCCAAGCCGATCATCACCCGCGATTCCGAGACCCGGCTCGACGGCAACTCCGTCGTCCTGGAGGAGGAGATGATGAAGATGGGTCAGGCCCGGATGGACTACGACGCCGCCATCACTTTCTACCAGAAGGCGCTCAGCCTGATCCGGCTCGCCGCCCGCGCGCCCGGACACAGCTAGGCCCTAGGAGTTCGCCATGGCAGATATCAGCACGCCCGCCGCCACCGCCCAGGCGATCGCCGCCTCCGCCCTGCGCGCCCAACAGGGGCGGATGCGGATCATCGCCGAGAACCTGGCCAATGCGGACTCCACCGCCAGGACCAAGGGCGGGACGCCCTACCGGCGCCAGGAGCCGATCTTCGAGCCGACGCCGGTCGCGGGCGGCACGGGCGTGCGGATGGCCCGGGTCCGGCCGGATCCGCGGCCGTTCAGGACCGCCTACGACCCCGGCAACCCGGCCGCCGACGCCAAGGGCGAGGTCAAGCTGCCCAACGTCGATCCGCTGATCGAGGCCCTGGACATGCGCGAGGCGCAGCGGGCCTACGACGCCAACCTGAACGTCATCGATACGGCGCGGACGATGGACGCGCGCACCCTCGACCTCCTGAAGAAGTAGCGGGGACGCCGGGCCATGATGACCGCGCTCGCCGCCGCCAAGGCCTACGCCGCTGCGCAGAGCAACCTCGCCACCGATATCGCCGGCGCGGCCGGCGAGGCGCCAAAGGCGCATGGGTTCGGCGACATCCTGAAGTCGGTGATGGGCGATGCGGTGAGCGCGTCCAAGGCCGCCGAGACCCAGATGACCAACCAGGTCCAGGGCAAGGCCCAGCTCGTCGACGTGGTGACGGCGGTGGCGAACGCCGAGACCAACCTGGAGACGGTGATGGCGATCCGCGACCAGGTGATCGGCGCCTATCAGGAAATCATGCGCATGCCGATCTGAGCGCGATCTGCTAGGCCTTCGCCATGGCGGGGGCGGCGGCGATCGAGCTCGAGGGAGTGGCCAAGCGCTACGGCGCCCTGGTCGCGCTCGCGGACGTCACCCTGCGCGTCACGCAAGGCGAGTTCGTCGCCCTGGTCGGCGGCTCGGGGTCCGGCAAGACCACGCTGTTGAAGACCATCAACCGCCTGGTCGCTCCGGACGCGGGCCGAATCCGCGTTGAAGGCGAGGCGGCTGAGGCGATCGCGCCCCACGAGCTTCGCCGCCGGATCGGATATGTTTTCCAAGAGATCGGCCTGTTTCCTCATCTGAGCGTGGCGGAAAACATCGGCGTCACGCCGAGGCTTCTGGGCTGGGACCGGGGCCGGATCGCAGCGCGGACAGCGACGCTCCTGGATCTCGTCGCTCTCCCCCGGGAGGTCGCCGGCCGGGCCCCGGCGGAGCTTTCGGGCGGCCAGCGGCAACGGGTCGGGGTCGCCCGCGCGCTCGCGGCCGAGCCCGCGATCATGCTGATGGACGAGCCGTTCGGCGCGCTCGATCCGCTGACCCGCGATCAGCTCGGCGCCGACTATCGCGACCTGCACGAGCGGCTCGGACTCACCACGCTGATGGTCACTCACGACATGACCGAGGCCGTCCTGCTGGCCGACCGGGTCGTGGTGCTCTCGGCCGGGCGTATCGTGGCGGATGGAAAGCCCGCCGAACTCCTGGCCCGCGCCACCGACCCGGACGTCCGCGCCCTGCTGGAGGCGCCCAAGCGGCAGGCCGATCGTTTGCAGGCGAGGCTCTCCGGAGCGACCGGATGAGCGCGCGCGTCGCCGCGGCGTGGGCGCTGCTGCCCGGCTATCTCGCCTGGCACGTGGTGCTGAGCCTGAGCGCGCTTGCCCTCGGAGTGGCGATCAGCCTGCCGCTGGCGGTCGCCGCCAGCCGCAGCATACGGCTCCGCTGGCCGGTGCTGGCGTTCGCGAGCCTGATCCAGACCATCCCCAGCCTCGCCCTGCTGGCGCTGTTCTATCCGCTGCTCCTGGCGCTCTCGGCGCTGACCCGCGCGACGGTGGGCGTGAGCTTTCCGGCGCTCGGGTTTCTGCCCTCGCTGCTGGCGCTGACGCTCTATTCCATGCTGCCGATTCTGCGGAACGGCGTGGCGGGCGTGCTTGGCGTCGATCCGGCGATCCGCGAGGCCGCCGACGGCGTCGGCATGACGCCCCGCCAGAAGCTGCTGCAGGTGGAGCTGCCGCTCGCCGCGCCGGTGATCATGGCGGGCGTCCGCACCGCCGCGGTCTGGACCATCGGGGCGGCGACGCTGTCCACGCCGGTCGGCCAGACCAGCCTCGGCAACTACATCTTCGCCGGCCTGCAGACCGAGAACTGGGTGTTCGTGCTGTTCGGCTGCGTGGCCTCGGCCGCCCTGGCGCTGATCGCCGACCAGCTGCTCGGTCTTCTCGAGGTCTCCGCCCGCCGCCGGTCGCGCCCGCTGGCGCTCGGGGCGGTGATCGCGCTGCTGGCCGGAGCCGCGCTGGCGATCACCCCATTGCTCAGCTTCGGACGTCCCGCCAGCTATGTCATCGGCGCCAAGAATTTCTCGGAGCAATACATCCTGGCCGAGCTGATGGCCGACCGCCTGGAGGCGCGAGGCGCCCGCGTGACGCGCAAGGAGGACCTGGGTTCGGCGGTCGCCTACCGCGCGCTCGCCGCCGGCGAAATCGACGCCTACGTCGACTATTCCGGCACCCTTTGGACCAATGTGCTGCAGCGGACCGACAATCCGGGGCGGGCGGCGGTGTTGCGCGAACTGACGGCGGAGCTGAGGCGGCGTGACGGCGTCGTCGTCCTGGGCTCGCTCGGCTTCGAGAACGCCTACGCCTTCGCGATGCGGCCCGATCGCGCCGGCGCGCTGCATATCGCCTCGATCTCCGACCTCGCCCGCGAGGCGCCGCGCCTGACCCTGGGCTCGGACCTGGAGTTCCTTTCGCGGCCCGAGTGGAAGGCTGTGAAGACGGCCTATGGCCTCGCATTCAGCGCGGAGCGGTCCTACCAGCCGACTTTCATGTACCGTGCGCTGACCGACGGCGAGGTCGACGTGATCTCCGCCTTCTCCTCCGATGGCCGGATCGCGGCGCAGCACCTGGTCGTGCTCGCGGACCCGAAGGGCGCGATCCCGCCCTATGATGCGGTGGTGTTGATCTCGCCGAAGCGCGCCGGCGATGCGCGGTTGCGCGCCGCCCTGCAGCCGTTGATCGGCAAGATCAGCGTCGAAGCCATGCGTTCGGCGAACTACAGCGTCGACCGCGACCGGGCCAAGGCCACGCCCGCAGAGGCCGCCCGCGCGCTGGACGCTGCGATTCGCGCCGCGGCTACTTCGCCTCGACCTGTTCCTCGTCCGAGGCGTTGACGAGCTTGGCCAGGGCGTTCGCGTAGGCGCCGGTCACCTCGCCGAACGAGCCGGAGACGGAAATCGGCCACGACTTCTTCCCGCAGGCGTATTCCCAGGTGAGCTCACCGCGCGAGCCCGGCACGATCGGCTGGAAGGGTTCCTTGGACTTGGCGAGCCAGGTGTCCTTGCTCTTCAGCTCGCCGTCGAACCAGATCACCATCTGCGGCCGGATGCGGGGATCGCCGATGCAGGAGACTTCCCACCGCGCCTTGACCACCGGCTCCTCCTTCTCGCCGACCTTCACCGAGGAGGTCCAGACGCTCACGTCGCCGTTCGAGTGCACGAAGCGGGTGTCGGTCTCCATCAACAACAGCTCCGCAGGGGTCGCGCCCATGACGTGCCAAGTCTCGGCCAGGGCCGGCTTGGCGACGACGATGAGCGCCGCGGCGGAGACGAGGCTTTTCCACATGCCTGTCAGCCTTCCAAGTTGCTCTCCGGCGGGCTGAACGCGGCGTGCAGCGCCTAGGTCCCTCGCGGTCGCGGAAAAGTGTATTGCGCCGCGCCGTCCTCGCCGCGGGCGAGCGCCCGGGTAGCCGTTCGTTAACCATACCCGTCCGAAGCTGGAGGAGCCGCGCCGGGCCGCCGGTTCCAGTTGCGTTCGAAAGGGTTCTCGATGAACGGCGCCGAGGTTCTGGACGTCGGGCGCGACGCCATCTGGCTGACCATCCAGCTCTGCGCGCCGGTGCTGATCGTTGGCCTGGTCGTGGGCGTCGGCGTCGGGCTGTTCCAGGCGCTCACCCAGATCCAGGAAGCGACGCTGGTCTATGCGCCGAAGATCGTGGCGATCTTCATCAGCCTGTTGATCTTCCTGCCGCTGATGGGCGCGCTGATGAGCAGCTTCATGCGCCACATCGCCGAACGCATCGCAGCCATGTAGCCGCGCGCCGGCCATGGAGCACTACGCCGCCGCCCAGCAGGTCTACGCCGCCGCCCTGATCTTCGCCCGCCTGGGCGCGATCGTGATGCTGATCCCGGGGCTCGGCGAAGGCTACGTGCCGCCGCGCATCCGGCTGTCCTTCGCCTTTGTCATGGCGCTGATGCTGTTCCCGGTCCTTTCGGCAGGCGCGCCGCCGATGCCCGCCGACGTGGGCGGCCTCGGCGGCTCGATCATCAAGGAGGTGCTGATCGGCCTGATGCTTGGGGCCATCCTCAGATTGTTCATGACCGCGCTTGCGACGGCCGGTGAGCTCGTCTCGATCCAGACCACGCTGTCCTTCGCGCAGACCGCCAATCCGTCCGAGGCGCAGCCGTCGACCAGTCTCGGGACGTTCCTGGGGCTGATGGGCCTGTTGCTCATCATGACCACCGACCTGCACCACCTCTTTTTGGGCGCGATCGTGCGGTCCTATGCGATCTTCCCGTTCAGCAAGGCTGCGCCCGTCAATGACGCCGGCCAGCTGGCGATCCAGACGGTGGCGCGATCCTTCGCGCTCGGCCTGCAGCTCGCGGCGCCCGTGATCGTCTTCTCGCTGGTGTTCAGCATCGCCACCGGCCTGGTCGGGCGGGTGATGCCGCAGTTCCAGGTGTTCTTCGTGGCCACGCCGCTGCAGCTGCTCCTCGGGCTGTCGGTGTTCGCCCTCAGCCTCGGCGCGATCGGCCTGGTCTGGGTTGACCGCTACCGCGACCTGCTCGCCGCGTTCGGGGCGTGAGGCGATGAGCGACACGAACGACGCCGCCTCGCGGACAGAAGAGCCGACACCCCGGAAACTGCAGCGCGCGCGTGAACAGGGCGACGTCGTCAAGACGCCGGACCTCGCCTCGCTCGCCTCGCTGGCGGCCGCCGCGGCGGTCATCGCCACCGCCGGCGGCTGGCTGGCGCGCAACCTGGCCGCCGCGCTCGTGCCGTTCCTGGCGCGCGCCGATACGATCCGGATGGAGGGCGACGGGCCGGTCGATGTGGCGCGCCAGGCGATGATCGCCGGCGCGCCGGTGCTGATCGCGGTGATGGCCGCCGCGGCGCTGGCCGGCGCTGCCGGCAACCTCGTGCAGACCGGCTTCCTGTTCACGCCATCCCGCCTGCGTCCGCAGCTCTCGAAGCTGTCGCCGCTGGCTGGTTTGCGGCGGATGTTCGGGCTCGACAGCCTGGCCCACTTCGTGAAGTCGCTGCTGAAGGTGACCGCGACCGGGGTGATCGGTTGGTGGGTGCTCGCGCCGCACTGGTCGGAGCTGGCCGGCCTCGCCGCGCTCGATCCCACCGCCATGCTGCCGTTCGCCGCCGACGTCCTGCGGCGGCTGGTGTTCGCGACCGTAGGCTTCCTGCTGCTGGTCGCCGGCGCCGACTGGCTGTTCCAGCGGCAGCGGTTCATGACGCGCATGCGGATGAGCAAGGCCGAGGTGAAGGAGGACTTCCGCCAGTCGGAAGGCGACCCGCAGGTGAAGGGCCGGCAGAAGCAGATCCGCCTGGAGCGCGCCCGCCGCCGGATGATGCAGGCGGTGCCGACTGCGACCGTGGTGATCGCCAACCCGACCCACTACGCCGTGGCGCTGCGCTACGAGCAGGGCGAGTCCGCCGCACCGGTCTGCGTGGCGAAGGGCCTGGACTCCCTGGCCCTGAAGATCCGCGCCGTGGCCGAGGAGGCGAAGGTCCCGGTGATCGAGGACCCGCCGCTGGCGCGGGCGCTCTATGCCGCGGTCGAGGTCGACGAGATGATCCCCCAGGCCCACTACCAGGCGGTGGCCAAGATCATCGGCTTCATCCTCTCCGGCGCCCGCCGTGCCACGGCGCGGGCCCTGTGACATCATGCCGGAGCAACCCTTGAGTGATTCGGAGATCCTTGAGCTCGCCATGGCCGCGCGGTCGCGAGACAGAGCCGGGACGCGGAGCTTCGATCCGCTGGCCGCCGCCGCCGTGGTGTTCTTCCTGATCGCAGTGGTGTTCG
>Ga0207695_10005996_pt1 | contig 15891 bp, 8 predicted proteins | sample KBSC54metaG_FD_184354 | JGI IMG/M metagenome (GOLD analysis project Ga0207695, IMG submission 184354) | Corn rhizosphere microbial communities from Kellogg Biological Station, Michigan, USA - KBS C5-4 metaG (SPAdes) (version 2) | ecosystem: Host-associated > Plants > Roots > Rhizosphere > Soil... | reverse complement strand
GGCGCTTTCGTACAAAGCGGCGATCCTCATCCAGTTGCGTCGCCACGACGAGGCCGCGAGCGTCTTTCAAGATCTGCTTGAAATCCACCCTGGAGCAAGACAGCCCTGGACCAACTTCGCCTATCTTCTGAAGACCCTTGGCCGGTTCGGCGAAGCGGTTGCGGCTTATCGTACTACGACAGCGCGCAACCCCCAAAGCAGCGAAGCTTGGTGGGGTCTCGCCAACCTGAAGCTCGCCCGCTTTTTCCCTTCCGACGTGGTCGAGATGGAAGAGCAGGTGGATCACCTTCCACCCAGAGCCAAAGTTCAGCTGCACATGGCGCTCGCCAAAGCTTATGACTCGCTTCGCGATTACGAACCCGCCGCGGACCACCTCGATAAGGGAAATAGTCTCCGTCTGGAGCTGCAGCCGCACGATTCGGATCGCGTACAAGAAGATATCGACGAGGCGATCAAGACCTATACGCCAGCCTTTTTCGCCGCTCGAAGGGACTCCGGGAATCCAAGCAGCGCGCCAATCTTCATTGTTGGACTGCCGAGATCGGGTTCAACGCTGATCGAGCAAATCCTTTCAAGCCACTCGATGGTCGAGGGAACGGAAGAGCTTTTCGTTATCCAGCAATTTGAACAGGAGATCCTGTCGCAGCAAACAGAAACGACCGTCGATGCAGCCATCGGGGCACTCGATAGCGCTGCGCTACGCCAGTTCGGTGCGCGGTATCTGGAGCTATCGCGATACTATCGCAATACTGAGCGTCCTCACTTTACCGACAAAAATCCGGCCAACTGGCGCCACGTCGGACTTGTCCACGCTATCCTGCCAAACGCGAAGATCGTCGACGCGCGCCGTAATCCAATGGATTGCTGCTTTGCCAATTATGCCCAATATTTCCATCATGGTTTGAACTTCAGCTCCAGCCAGGCTCATCTAGCGGTTCAGTACCGGGAATATCTCCGCCTGATGCGACACTTCGATCAGGTCCTCCCGGGCGCGGTCCATCATCTGATTCACGAAGACCTGATCGACAACCTGGAAGGAGAAGTGAGGCGGCTGCTCGATTACCTGGAGCTGCCGTTTGAAGAGAATTGTCTCCGCTTTTTCGAAACAAGGCGGGCAGTGCACACGCCAAGCTCCGAGCAGGTTCGTCAGCCGATCAACAAGTCTGGTGTAGGCAGATGGCGCAATTATGAGCCCTGGCTGTCGGAGTTGAAGAAAAGCCTGGGCGAAGCCCTCGGCGACTGGCGGAGCTAAGTCGCCAAGCCGACAAAATGTTCATGTGGCATTAATGCTACAGTGTCGCCATTTTCGGTGAACGGGGGTTGTTGCCAGTTTTTTTTCGCAATCCTTTCAGCCACTAATTGGGTCTGAATTCGAAGGGGAAATTCGAAATGCACCCAGTTCGCACCGCGATTCTCGCGTCTGCATCCTTGTTCGCGCTGAGCGCCGCTCCAGCGTTCGCTCAGGCAGCTCCGGTAAACTCCACTCCACAAAAGGAGCAGGAGAACCAGCAGCTTCCGCCTAACCAGCCCCCCGCGACCAACGCGAAGGGACAGCCTGAGAAGAATGGCCAAGAGATCGTCGTCACCGGTTCGCGCATTCGCCGAGACAATTTCAATGCGCCGCAGAACGTCGACATCTATACGCGCGCCGACACGGTTCTCGCCGGCACCAGATCGACCGCCGAAACCCTGCAGCAGGCGACGATCACGTCGGGAACGGCGCAGATCAACGGCTCCTTCCTCGGCTTTGTCTCAGAGAACGGTGCTGCAGCCGATACGATCGGTTTGCGCGGCCTCGGATCGCAGCGCACTTTGGTCCTTCTCAATGGCCGCCGGCTTGCTCCGGCGGGCGTCGGCAACCAGCTCGTCGCAGCCGACCTGAACGTCCTTCCGACCGCTGTCGTGCAGCGGATTGAAGTGCTCCGCGAGGGCGCGTCCTCGATCTACGGTTCCGACGCGATCGCGGGGGTGATCAACATCATCACCGATACCTCCGTGAACGGTCTCACGCTCGACGGCTACGCGGATGCTCCGCTCGCTGGGGGCGGTGATACGATCCGTGGTTCGGCAACGTGGGGCAAGACCTTCAGCCGCGGCCACATCCTGCTTTCGACAGAATATCGCGAGTTCGCCGGCCTGCGCGCAAACCAGCGCTCGGCCTACAGCTGCCCGCGCGATCTGTTCTACCAGAACGGCCAGGAGGTCGGTCAGCGCGACCCAGCGACGGGTCAGCTTCGCTGCTTCCCGTTCGCTGCCGACAGTCTTGGCATCGCCAGCGGCTACGGAATCTTCTTCAATTTCAACAACGGCGCTTCTGGCCGAATTACATTCCCGGGCTACACGACGGGCAACCCGACGATCGGCGCGCCCATCGTTGTGAATAATATCAATCTGAGACCCTCGCCCGCGCCGGAGCAGCTGGAATCGCACATCCTTTCACCTGTGAAGACAATCACGGGTTACGCGAACGCCGCTTACGACCTCGACGCGCTAGGGAATGCTGAGCTCTACGGCGAAGCTCTATTCACACGGCGCAGCTCGCATCAGGAATACGCTTATCAGTTGAACACCCAGGGCGGCGTGGGATCGAGTGCTCAGCTCTATGGCGGGACTTATGCGGGTTACTACACCGGCTATCAGCCGCTACCGCTTCAGGATTTGGGCTTGCCGGTCAGTCCGTTCATTCCAGTTTCGTGGGCCAACGCCGGAGTTAATTACTTCAGCCCATTCATCGTCCCTGATCGCCTTTCTTTCGATTCGCAGAAAGTAAATTACTTCCGGGGCAACGCCGGGCTTCGGGGCCAGCTTCCGTTTGGCGATTGGCAGTACGATGCCAACTATCAGGTCTCCCGGACCCGGGCGCACGAGAATGTGTGGAACCCGAATACCACGAATTTCACGAATGCCCTGACCGTTTACACCGATGGGAATGGCAATCCTCTGCCGGCTCCAGCGGGAACCCCGGCGCAATATATCACCACCGGTCTTCCGGGGCAGACTGGTGCCGGAATCGGCTACACGTGCGCAAGCAACGTCACCAATGGCGCTTACAACGGTGGCACCTGCGCTCCGCTGGACGTTTACGATCCGCAAATTCTGCTTAACGGGCATATCCCGGCCGCGGTCTACAATTACATTTTCCAGAACAATATCGATCGGACGAAATTCGACCAGGACACCGCTGAGATCGACTTCAACGGAACATTGTTCAATCTGCCAGGCGGACCTTTGAAGGCGGCCATTGGTGCCCTTCATCGGCATGACCACATCAAGGATGTGCCGTCGGCAGCCGCTCTTAACGGAACTCTCTACAACCGTGCATCGGCCGGCATCACAGAGGGTTCCGACACGGTGAACGAAGTGTACGGGGAACTCGATGCCCCAATCCTGAAGGACAGGCCCTTCTTCCACTTGCTGGAGGTCGATCCGTCGGTCCGGTACACCCATTACAAGTCCTACGGATCGGACACGACTTACCACGTGAATGCTCAGTGGGCGCCGGCAGCGGTTCTGCGGTTCCGGGGCAACTACGGAACCAACTTCCGTGCGCCGAACCTGTATGAACAGTTCGTAGCCGACCAGACCGGCTTCTATCCGGGTTCATTCGACCCGTGCAGTGGTTTCGGGACGGAAGCCGCTCCTACCAGCAACCGGTACAAGAACTGCCTTGCGGCTCTGACTCCAATCTTAGGGGCTGCTGCTCCAAGCTACATTGCGACCGGAAGCATTCTCGTAACCACCCAAGGCGGTCGCGGAATTCTGAGCGCGGAGCATGCGAAAACATGGGGCTTCGGCGGGATCCTCACTGCACCTCGCCGAATTGCGGACTTCTCGCTTGCCGTCGATTATTGGGACGTAACGGTAAAGGATGAGGTCGAGAATCTCGGCAACGTGATCCTCAACCTCTGCTATGACGCCGCGGATTTCCCGAACAACCGGTTCTGTCAGCTAATCGGACCGCGTAATCCTGCGTCCAACGCCCATCCAGGCGACATCGCTTCGTTCCTCAACCCGTATCTGAACGTTGCGAAGCAGCAGACATCGGGCATCGATTTCGATGCGCGGTTCGCTGCGAACGTGCTTGGCGGCCATTTCCAAACTCAGCTGCAGGCCACTCGAAATCTCCATCAACGGCAGCAGCTGTTCGCTGGGGATACCAACTACGATTATAACGGCACGCTGGGATACCCGGGCTTCGGCGCGGGTCCGAAATGGGTTGGATCGCTTGATACGCGCTTCACAACCCGCAATCACATCACCCTCCGCTGGGGCGTGAAATATATCGGAAGCCAGAGCGCCCTGAAAATTGTCTCGGGCAACGGAGACCTGACAAACGGCCAGGTTGCTGTCGGCAACGGTATCGGGTTGGTCGACTTTAACCTGAGGGCGAGGCCGTATTGGGAACATGGCATTTCGGTCCAATGGGAATGGCCGAACCAGGGGCAGGTCACGCTCGGCGTGAACAACCTGTTCAATGCCAAGCCGCCGACGATCAGCGGTTTCCCGTCGTCCGATGGCCAGTATTTCCGCCTCGGCAATTACTTCGGCGGCGGTTCGTACGATTATCTCGGCCGTTCGGTCTTCGTGAACGTCACTCGCAAGTTCTGACGTTTCGAAAAATCAGGGGAGGTGAAGGGCGGGGTAACTCCCGCCCTTCCTTTTTTGCACGGCGTTCCCGCAGTTTCCGCTTCTTTGCGTCGGCCGGGCCGCTTATCGTGCGCTGATGGGGCGACGGGGCAACTGAGACGTGGGCGCGCTTGCAACCGGCGGTATCGTCGCACTCGCGCTTGCAGCCCTGTGGATTGCGATCGGCGCCGGCCTTGCCTGGTTTGCTGCGCAACGTGTCCGCCAAGCGGCAACGGTCCTTTCGACGGCACGGTCGCTGCAGTCCCTCCTCGAATTGTCTCCGGCGCGGCCACTGGTCGTCCGTCCCGGCGGGCAGGTGGAAGCGGATTCCCGGTTGCTTCGGGAGATCGGATTGAATTCCGATCCGCGGACTATTGCCGAATTGGCCGGGGATCGATGCGGCCTGGTCGCCGAAGACGCCGAGACGCTGGCGAGGCTGATTGCCGACGCGAAAGTCTCGGGGATGCAGGTTCAGTGTCAGGTTCGGCTCACCGATTCCCCGCGCGTGTTCGAGGTCCGGGGCGGCCCGGCGCCCGCGCCTGAACCCGCAGGCACTCTGATCCTTTGGTTCTCTGACACCAGCGCGTCGGAGGATGAGCGGCTGAAGGTCGTGCAGCGGCTGAATCAGACCGAGGCAGCGCTCGATGCGCTTACCCACCTGATCGAAGCAGCTCCGTTCCCGATGTGGTACCGTGGGCCGGATCTAACGCTCGGACTCGTCAACAGCGCCTTCGTCGAGGCTGTCGAAGGACGCAACGCTGCCGATGTGATCGCTCGATCGAGCGAATTGGTTGGCGACAGCGAAGAGGCGAAGGCGGCGGCGCAATCCTCGCTCGAATCCGGCAAGCCTGTGTCACAGCGCCAGGCCGCGATCATTCGGGGCGAAAGGCGAATGCTGGAAATCGTCAATGTTCCGCTCCCGACCGGCGCGGTCGCCGGCTTCGCTCTGGATGTCCAGGACCTGGACGATGCTCGCGCGGAGCTTGCCCGTTACGTTCAATCGCAAAGCGAGCTTGCCGACCGGATGAGCGCCGGAACCGCGCAGTTCGACTCCGATCGCAGCCTTAATTTCTTCAACAAGCCCTTCGTGGCTATGGCCAAGCTCGACCCCGACTGGCTTTCGGAAAGGCCAGAATTTGACCGGGTGCTGGAGCGAATGCGCGAGACCGCCCGCGTTCCGGAAACCCGCGATTTCCCGAGCTGGAAATCGGAACGGCGGGCGTGGTTCACAAGCGCAGAAGAGCTGATCGAAGAAGACTGGATGCTTCCTGGCGGCGACCATTGGCGCGTCGTTGCCCAGCCGCTTCCCGATGGGGGGCTGAGGGTGTTCCTTGAGGACAGGACAGAGCAGGCGCGGCTCGCTTCGGCGCGTGACATCCTTCTCCGCGCACGATCGGCGACGTTCGACAATCTCTTCGAGGCCATCAGCGTCTTTGCAAGCGATGGGCGGCTGTATTTGTGGAACCGGCGGTTCAGCCAGGTTTGGGAATTGGACGAAGAATGGTTGGCCGAACATCCGCGCGTGGACGAGCTGGTTCCGGCTATCGCCAGGAAGCTGGTCAACCCGACGACCGCCGCGCAAATCCGCGAGATGGTTCGCCGGACCACCAACGACCGGCAACCTGCGAACGGACGGATCTCGCTAACCGATGGCCGCCATTTCGAATTTGCGGCGGTTCCGTTGCCAGACGGAAACGCGCTGTTCACGCTGGTCGATGTGACTGACTCCACACGGATCGAAGCGGCCCTTAGAGAGCGGGCGACCGCGCTGGAGCAGGCTGACCGGGTAAAGACCGATTTCGTGGCCAACATGAGTTACGAGCTGAGGACCCCTCTCACCTCGATCGGCGGCTTCGCTGAAATGTTGTCGGAGGGGTACGCGGGCGAACTCGCGCCGCTCGCGGCCGATTATGTGCGAGCAATCATGGAGTCGGTGGACCGGCTTTCAAAGCTGATCGACGACGTTCTCGACCTTACGCAGGGCGACATGCGAGGCGTGCCGCTGGAACGTGAACGGGTCGATATCGCCGGCCTGTGTCGAACTGCGGTCGACAAGTTCCTGCCGCGAATCGCCGAGAAAGGGCAGAAGCTGCAGAGCGAGATCGCGGACACCGCAGGAATCGTTGTCGGCGACGTGCGGCGGCTCCGCGAATCGATCGAACACGTGCTCAACAACGCGCTTGCCTATACCGACCGCGGCGGAAAGGTCGCGATCAAGGCGTGGGGCGATGCCGACTATGCCTATGTCCAGGTCAGCGACAACGGATCAGGGATCGCAAAGAAGGACATTCCGAAGGTGTTCAACCGGTTCGAGCGCATTTCCCAGAACGGGGTACGGGGAGAAGCGGCGCTTGGCCTCGGCCTGCCGCTGACACGGCAGTTCATCGAGGCGCACGGCGGGAAGGTGGAGCTGGTGTCCACCCGCGGCAAGGGAACCACGGTGACGATGACAATCCCGCGCGTTCCCAAATGATCCTGGAGGACGAGAAGGCAACCGGGACGCTCGGTGAGCGGCTGGCAAAGGCGCTCCGGCCCGGCGATGTGATTACACTGTCGGGGCCATTGGGAGTCGGCAAGACGGCGCTGGTGCGAGCGATCATCGGCGCTTTCGGACATGAGGGGGAGGTGCCGAGCCCGAGCTTCGCGATCGTGCAGCCCTATGAGGAGCTCTCGCCGGCGGTTTGGCATGTCGACCTGTATCGGATCCGAAGTGTCGACGAACTTGCCGAACTCGGCCTGGATTCCCTTGCCGACGCCGTGCTCCTGGTGGAGTGGCCGGAACGGGCGGGGGTGGACCCTTGGCCCGAAGCGCTTCGGCTAGGCCTGGAATTCGCGGACGGAGCATCACGGCGCTTGACAGCCGATGTGCCGCCGTCATGGCAGGGACGGTGGCCGGTCCGATGATTCCCCCTCCGCAAGCACATGAATTCCTTGCCCGAAACGGATGGCAGGGCGCTGAAGTCGAACCCCTGGCCGGAGACGCATCCTTCCGCCGATACTTCCGTGTGAAGGACGGCGACCGAAGCGCCGTGCTGATGGATGCTCCGCCGCCGCACGAGGACGTCCGGCCGTTCGTGGCGGTAGCCGAATGGCTGGAAATGTTGGGCCTGAGCGCTCCGGAAATCCTCGCGCGCGACGTCGAGAGCGGATTATTGCTGCTCGCGGACCTGGGCAGCTCCCGCCTGCGCGAGACGCTCGACGAGGATCCGGCGCGCGAGCTGGAGCTCTACGAATTGGCCACCGATGTGCTGGTCCATTTGCACCGGCACCCTCCGATGCAAGGGCTGAAGCCGCACGGGCTCGAGCAATGGCTCGAGGAGCTGACGTTGTTCACCGAATGGTATTGCCCGGCTGTCGGCGTTTCCGTCGATGTCGAGGCGTATCGTAAAGCGTGGACGGAAGTCCTGGCTCCTGTCGCCGATGATGGTCTCGGGCCGGTCGCTGTGCTGCGCGATTATCATGCCGAGAACGTAATGCTGGTAGAGGGGCGCTCGGGAGTGCAGCATTTCGGTCTGCTCGATTTCCAGGACGCACTTGCCGGCCATCCGGCCTACGACCTCGCGTCGGTGCTGGAGGACGCGCGGCGCGACGTGGACCCGCGGATCGAACGTGCGATGATCGACCGCTATGTAACTGCAACCGGTCGAGGCGCGGAGTTCGAACGGGCCTATTGGGCACTGGCGGCCCAGCGTAACACCCGAATTCTCGGCGTGTTTACGCGGCTCTGGAAGCGGGACAGCAAGCCGGGCTACCGCCGTTTTCAACCGCGGATGTGGGGACTGCTCGAACGCGACCTTGCCCAGCCGGGCCTGGAGCCAGTGCGGCAATGGTTCGATTCCAACGTCGCTCCGGAATTTCGCTCGGCTCCCTGGAGAGAGACGGCATGACGTCAGCCAAGAAGGCGCTTCGCCTGAAGGCGGAGATTTCGGCCGAGGTGCCGAAGACGGCGATGGTGCTTGCGGCGGGCCTGGGCAAACGGATGCGACCACTGACCGCCACCAAGCCGAAGCCGCTGATCGAAGTCGCCGGGCGACCGCTGCTCGATCACATCATCGAGCGGCTGAAGACTTCGGGCGTGAAGAAGGTTGTGGTGAATGTCCATTATCTCGCCGATGCGATCGAGGCGCACCTCGCCGCGAAGACGGAAGGCGTGGACGTCACTATCTCGGACGAGCGAGGATTGTTGCTGGAAACCGGTGGTGGGCTTGTCCGGGCCGCGCCGCTGATCGATTGCGATCCGTTCCTGGCGGTGAACAGCGACAATCTCTGGATCGACGGGCCTGCGGACACGCTGAAGCTGCTCGCTTCCCATTGGGACGATGGACGCATGGACGCGCTGTTGCTGCTGGTGCCGCATGCGCGGGCCTTCAACCATGGCGGACTGGGCGATTTCCACATGGACCGAACCGGCCGATTACGGCGCCGGGAACGATCGCACGTCGCGCCTTTCGTCTACACGGGTATCCAGATGCTCTCGAAGCGGATCCTGGAAGGGGCGCCGGAAGGCCCATTCTCGGCCAATCGGCTATGGGACCGGGCAATGGAGGCGGGCCGCTGCTTCGGCGCAGTCCACCAGGGCCTGTGGTTCGACGTTGGAACGCCGAGCGCGATCAAGGCGACGGAGTTGACGCTCGAGGATGCCTGAGGCCGCCGAACGAGCCCGGCATCCTGCGGTTTTCACGATCCCGACCAATCGTTCGTTCGCGGACGCGCTCGTTGCCGGACTGATCGCTCGTTTCGGGCGCGATCCGCTGTCGCTGGCGCGAGGGCGGATCCTCCTTCCGAATAACCGTGCGGTGCGAAGCATCACCGATGCGTTCGTCCGCGCCAGCGGATTGGGGCTGGTTCTGCCGCGGCTGATTCCGGTCGGCGATCCCGAGTTGGACGAAAGGATCGGCGGAGCGCTCGATCCGGCGGACCTCGACGATCCGGTGCCGCCGGCTGTTGATGGCTTACAGCGCTTGCTGGCGCTGACAGAGCTGGTTCGAAGCGATGGCGAGAGCGCTTCCGAAGCGATGCGCATGGCGGCGGACCTTGCGCGCACGTTGGACGCGCTGCTGATCGAGGAAATCGAGCCTTCCGATCTCGCCGAAGCGGCAGCCGATGCGCCGGAGTTGGCCGGTCATTGGCAGGTCTCACTAGACCGCCTTCGGGCCATTCTCGAGCAATGGCCGCGGCGATTGACGGACCTCGGGCGCATGGACCTTGCCCAACGCCGCAACATGCTCCTACGGCGGCTGGCCAAGCGCTGGGCGAACGAGCCGCCCGCCGGGTTCACGGTCGCCGCCGGAATCACCACCGCGGCACCGGCGATCGCGGCTCTACTGGCGCGGGTTGCGGCGATGCCGGAAGGCATGGTCGTCCTTCCAGGACTGAGCCTCGCTGCGAGCATGCCGGACGAGGAGTGGGATGCGCTTGGGCCCGATGAAAACGGACGCGGCGAGCACAGTCACCCGCAATATCATCTAAAATTATTGTTGGACCGGATCGGAGTGGCCCGCGGGGAGGTGCGATTGTGGTCCCGCCTCGGAATTGCTGCGTCACCACCGCAGCGGGCGCGGGCGGTCGCGAACGCGATGACCTCCGCGGAATTCTCGGAGAAATGGATCGAGCTCAAGCCGGCCGAGCGACGGCTCACAGGGATCCAGGCCGCCGTTCTTCCCGATGCTGCTGCGGAAGCGCAGGCAATCGCCTTGGCGATCCGCCGCACTCTTGAAGAGCCGGGGCGGACAGTGGCGCTGGTCACGCCCGATCGAGTGCTGGCGCGACGCGTTTCTGCTTTGCTGGGAAGGTGGGGAATAGAGGCGGACGATAGCGCCGGGCGATCCCTGTCAGAGCTCCCTTCGGGAACCCTGCTGTTGGGGATCGCGGCGGCGATGGCCGAGGAGTTGGCGCCGGTTCCGCTGCTCGCCTTGCTCAAGCACCCGTCGGTTGGCGGAGAAGAGGCCGAGCGGCTGAAGTGGCTCGATGATGTTCGGCAGCTCGACCTCGCTTTACGTGGCCCGCGGCCTGCCGGTGGGTTGGTCGGAGTGGACCGCCATTTCGCGGCAAAGGAGCTAGAGCCGAAGCTGAGAGGCTGTCTGGCCGCATGGCAGCGCGTTCGCCCAAGGATTGAGCTCATCGAAAGCCACTCTCGGGAGCTGCTGTCACTCAAGCACTTCGCGGCAAAGTTGGTTGAAGCAGTTCAAGCCTTGGCGGGTGATTCCGCCTGGCGCGGGCAGGACGGGCGAATGGCGGCCGACCTCTTGGCTACCGTCCAGGGTTCGCCTGAAGCGGAGCAACTCAATCTCTCGCCCGAAGATTGGGTACCGGTCCTTCGCCAGCTTCTGGAAGGGCAGAGCGTTCGCCCCCTCTACGGCGGCCATCCCCGCGTATTCATCTGGGGCCTTCTCGAAGCGCGGCTGCAGCAGGCGGACATGATGATCCTCGGCGGGCTCAACGAAGGTGTCTGGCCCGCACTTCCGCAGCCGGACCCGTGGCTGGCGCCGAAAATCCGCTCGAACCTCGGGCTGCCCGGTTTGGAATACCGGATCGGACTCTCGGCACAAGATTTTGCGAGCGCACTCGGCGCCCCGCGGGTGCTGATCACACGTGCCCGGCGGGACGGGCGCTCGCCGACGGTCGCCTCGCGTTTCTGGCTTCGGCTTGAGGCGATGACGGGGGGAATTCCGCGCGACATCCCGCTCGAGCGCCTGACTGCGGCCCTCGATGATCCAGGCTCGCCGAAGCCGGTCGAGCGTCCAGCGCCTAAAGCTTTGCCTGAACAACGGCCGAAGGAAATCTGGGTCACCCAGGTCGACCGGCTGAAGGCGGATCCGTTCGCCTTCTATGCCAGCGCGATCCTGAAGCTTCGCCAGTTCGATCCAGTGGACGCCGACTATTCGGCGCGATGGAAGGGCGACGAGGTCCACAAGGTCTTCGAGGCGTGGCTGAAGCAGGACAATTGTGAGCCCGACGGGCTGCGGGCGCGGGCCGAGCAGCTGCTCGCCAGCGAAGCCATCCACCCGATGCTCCGCGCGCTATGGTCGCCGCGGCTGCTGGAGGCGATCGACTGGATCGCGGAGCGAGAGGGAGCGAACCAGGCGGAAGGGCGAAAGCCGCTCCGGGCCGAGATCAGCGGCGAAACACCGCTCGCCGGAATCCTGGTGCACGGACGGGCCGACCGGATCGATCGGCTCCCTGATGGGGGGCTCGCGATCGTCGATTACAAGACCGGCAAGCCCCCAGCCAAGAAGGCGATCGAGGCGGGGTTCGCGCTCCAGCTGGGGCTGCTTGGTCTAATCGGCCGCGCGGGCGGCTTCGAAGGCGTGAGCGGCGAGCCTCAAGTTTTCGAATATTGGTCGCTCATCCGGGACCGCGGCGGGTTCGGCAAATGTGTGCGAGCGGACAAGAACATGGAGGAGGGCGAGTTCCTCGATCGTGCCTACCGCTCTTTTGCCGATGCGGCGGCGAAATGGCTGAGTGGGAACGAGCCGTTCACTGCCAAGCTCAACCCGGCCTACGCACCTTACGGCGATTACGATCAGCTGATGCGGCTGGAAGAATGGTACGGCCGCGGATGACGGGGCCTTCGCACAAGGTCCGTTCGTATCGAGCGAAGTCGAGACACGGCCCCTCGACTCCGCTCGGGGCGACCGGTCTCTCGTCAGCCGTTCTTCGGCTTCTTCTTGACCTTCGAGGCGTAAAGCAGCGCGGCCACGATCGCGGCCGAGCCGATTCCGACGGCAAATCCGGCCTTTCTCAGTTTCGCCCGTCGCTCCTCGGTCGCGCGGTCATCGTCCTTGTCGCTCATAAGGCGCTTTCTATGGCGTCTCCGGCAGCATTGGAAGCCGCATGATCGCCCGGTTCAGTCCGCTGCCGCATCTGAAAGGCGATCAGGCGCTCGCCGCCGACCCGCGTGCACATGCGGCGCTTTCGGCCTCCGCCGGTACTGGCAAGACCCAGGTGCTGACAGCACGCGTGCTCCGGCTGCTGCTGAGCGGAGCGCGACCGGAATCGATCCTGTGCCTGACCTTCACCAAGGCAGCGGCGGCGGAAATGGCCAACCGGATCGGGAGCCGCCTGGCGAAGTGGGTGCGGCTCAAGGATGCGGAGCTAGCGACGGACCTTATTCACCTCGGCGAACGGAACGATCCTCGGATGCGGCAGCGCGCCCGGCAATTGTTCGCGAACGTGCTGGATTGTCCGGGCGGCCTGAAGATCCAGACGATCCACAGCTTCGCGCAGTCACTGCTCGCTGCCTTCCCGGCCGAGGCGGGGATCGCGCCGGGATTCCAGCCGATCGAGGGGCGCGCGGAGCAGGAGCTGGTTCGGCGCACTCTCGCCGATCTGCTTGCGGACGCGGAAACTGGCAGGGACGAGCAGCTGATTCGCGACGCGCAGACGCTGAGCCGGCGCCTGGGCGAGCAGGGGGCGATCGAGTATTTGCGAGCTTGCGCCGGCAAGGCTGAGGCACTGAAGGCGCTTGGCCCGCGCGGTGAGATCGAGCCGCAAGTCCGCGCCATGATGAACCTGCCGGAAGGCTCCATCGACGAGGTAATCGTCGACGCCTGCTCAGACGGCTCTTTCGACCAGCTGATGTTCGAAAGACTGCTTGCGGCAAACCGTGCGTGGGGAGACGGCAGCAAAGCTCGGACGATTGTGCAGCATTTGTCTGATTGGCTTTCTTCGTCTCCTGCTGAGCGTGCGGCGCAGCTCGATGATCTTGGCGAATGCATCGTCACCAAGGCTGGGGAAATCTGCAAGGTCTCATCAAGACAACTCGCCGCTGAGCCCGAGTACATCAAGATGGCATCGGCTTTTGCAGATTGGCTCCTCAGCCTGCGAGCATTGAGGGCCATGGCGATGCTCGCCGCCGATATCGCTGCCGGATTGAGGGCAGGGCAGGCGTTCGCGGTCGCCTACACCCGCGCCAAGCGCGCCGCAGGAGTCGCCGATTTCAACGACCTGATCGAATGGACGCGCCGGCTTCTCGCCGAGCCCGGAATGGGCGACTGGGTGCGCTACAAGCTCGACCGGCAAGTCGATCATGTGCTGATCGACGAAGCGCAAGACACCAACGCCGCTCAATGGGAGATCGTGCGGCACCTGGTCGAGGAGTTCCTCACCGGATCGAGCGAGGCCGACGAGCGGTGGCGAACGCTCTTCATGGTCGGCGACTTCAAGCAGGCGATCTACGGTTTCCAGGGAACCGACCCGGAAGAATTCGACCGGGCGCGGCGGGAATTCCGGTCCAGGGCCGAAGAGTTGCTCGCCGGCGAAGACACTACCGACGAGGCGAAGCGCCGCGCTCGGGAGTTCCGCGACCTTTCGATCGCCGCCAGCTTCCGCTCGGCCCAGCCGGTGCTCGATGTCGTCGATGCGGTGATTGGGGAGCTGGGACATGCGGCGCTGCGGCTTCCGGATGCTCCGGATCGGCATCGGGCCCACCACACCGATCGCGCCGGGCAGGTGGAGCTCTGGCCCCCCTTCGCTGTCGAGCTGGCGGACGATGAGGCCGAGGAGGGCGAGGAGCGCTGGGTCGATCTCCGCGACCGTCTCTATGCCGATCGATTGGCGGAGCGGATCCAGCAGCTGGTCGAGGAAGCGCCGGTGCTGGCCTCTACCGGTCGGCCGCTGACGCCCGGGGATGTCCTGGTGCTGGTCCGAAGCCGTGGAGAATTGGCATCGCTCATCGTCGCGCGGTTGTTCGGGCGCGGTGTGCCCGTGGCCGGGGTTGACCGGCTGCATCTGCACAAACCTTTGGCGGTTCAGGACCTGCTTTCCGCAATCAGATTCGCGGTTCAGCCGAACGACGACCTCAGCCTTGCCTGCCTGCTGGTGTCGCCGCTGATCGGTTGGACGCAGGATCAGCTGCGAGAGCTTGCGTACGGTAGGACGGGCTCACTTTGGCGAGCGCTCCGGGACCGGTCAGACGAATTCTCTGAAGCGCACGAGGCGCTGTCAGAGCTGCTGAGGATCGCCGATTACGTCACCCCCTCACGCTTCCTCGAAAGGATCCTCTCAGGGCCGATGCAGGGGCGGCGCAAGCTCTATTCGCGGCTGGGAATGGCATCGCGCGACGCCATCGACGAGCTGATGAACAGCGCTCTGGATTTCGAACGCAACGAGATCGCCTCGCTCGATCGGTTCCTGTCGTGGTTCTCGCGCGGAGACGTCGATGTTCAGCGCGATCCCGGTCAGCCGGCCAACGAAGTGCGGGTGATGACCGTGCACGGCGCCAAAGGCCTGGAAGCGCCGGTTGTGATTCTTGCCGATGCCACGGCCGACCCGGCAAGAGTGGGCAGAACCCCGATCACGCTGGATTTTCCGATCCGCGGCGTCGGGGTGGCTCCTCTGCTTCGGCCGAGGAAGGAGGAACGTCTCTCACCGTTCGCCGAATTGATCGCTTACCAGGAGGAGCGCGACCTTCAGGAGCATTGGCGGCTGCTCTATGTCGCGCTTACCCGTGCCGCGGACCGGCTGATCGTCGCCGGCGTCGCTCCGAAAAAGGATCGTCCGGAGAATTGCTGGCATCGTAAAGTGGAGGCTGCGCTCGTCGCGTTGGGCGCGGAGTCGGCCGAGAGTGGCGGGTTGACCTTCAGCGGCGGGACGGCGGCAGTGGCGAAGCCGCGCAAATCGAAGATTGAACTCCAGCCGATTGCCGTGCCCGAATGGGCAAAAATGTCTGCGCCGACGGAAGCGCGGCCGCCGCGCCCGCTCGCCCCGTCGGCTTTGGCCGAAGACCGCGAAGCCGCGCCGCCGCCGACGCCGGCGCTGCGTGCGGCTGCAGAGCGTGGGACTCTGATCCATGCGCTGCTGGAGTGCTTGCCCGCAGTCGGTTCCGGAGAGCGGCGTGATTCGGCGCTGCGATGGCTGGAGCGATCGGCTGGAGTGACCGACGCGTCGCTTCGGGAAGAGATCACCGATTGCGTCTGCGGCATTCTTTCGGACGGCCGTTTCGCCGCACTGTTTGGCCCCAATTCGCTGGCGGAGGCGCCGATCGCCGCGACCTTGCCGGATGGGCGGGTGATCGCCGGAACCGTCGACCGGTTGCTGGTCGAGCGGGATCGCGTGCTTGTGATCGATTACAAGACCGGCCGGGCGCCGGAGAGGGAGGAGGAGATCCCGACCTCGCACCGGCTCCAGATGCGGGCCTATTCGGAGGCGCTGTCGGTGATCTTCCCCGGGCGGAGGGTCGAAGCCGCTTTGTTATACACAGCCACGGCGCGGCTCTTCGAACTTGCCGCTTGAGAGCGGCTGTTGGCGCTACCATATGGCGATCAG
>Ga0207695_10005986_pt1 | contig 15905 bp, 10 predicted proteins | sample KBSC54metaG_FD_184354 | JGI IMG/M metagenome (GOLD analysis project Ga0207695, IMG submission 184354) | Corn rhizosphere microbial communities from Kellogg Biological Station, Michigan, USA - KBS C5-4 metaG (SPAdes) (version 2) | ecosystem: Host-associated > Plants > Roots > Rhizosphere > Soil... | reverse complement strand
ACCAGCGTGCGGAAGATCTCGGCGTGGTGGGCGCGGCGCAACGTGTCCAGCAGCGCGCCCTCGTCGGCCTCGCCCGAGCGCTTCCAGGCCTCGTGGCGGTCTTCCAGTTCGGCGGTGAGCGCCGCGCGGTCGAAGCGCTCGATCATCGTGCGCTCGTCGGCGAGCTCGTCGATGACGCCGGGGTGCAGCATGAGATAGCGCACCGGCCAGCGGGCCAGGCCCAGCAGGCGCAGCAGGCGGCGCTGCACGTTGGGGCGCTCGACCAGCAGCGCGAGGTAGCTCTCGCGCCGCAGCAGCGGCTCGATCCAGTCGACGAAGCGCGTGGCCGCGACGATCGTGCAGTTGCCCGAACGGATCTCCTCGACGGCGCGCTGCACCAGCTTGGCGATGCGCAGCCGGCTTTCCTCGCGCAGGTTCTGCACCCGCGGGTTGTCGGCGAACTGGCGCACGCGCTCGCCGAGTTCCTCGGGCAGGCGGTCGAGCCAGCTCTCGTTGTCCAGCTGCGCCTGCGGGGCCCCGCAGCTGCCGTTGCGGCAGCCGCCGTTGCGCGGCGGCGGCGCGCGGCCGTCGTGCAGCAGCGTGTCGAACTCGGTGGAGACGAACTCGCGCGTCTCGCCCAGGCGGTCGAGCAGCTCGCAGGCGTTCTTGCCGCACGACAGCCCGAGGCTGGCGGCGATCCAGCGCAAGTCGTCGTCGTCGGTCGGCAGCAGGTGCGTCTGCTGGTCGTCCAGGAACTGGATGCGGTGTTCGACGCGGCGCAGGAACACGTAGGCGTCGCGCAGCCGCGCGGCCGTCTCCGCCTTCATCAGGCCCGTGGCGCGCAGCTTGTCGAGCGCCTTCAGCGTCGAGCGCGTGCGGATCTCGGGGAACTGGCCGCCGCGCACCACCAGCAGCAGCTGCACGATGAACTCGATCTCGCGGATGCCGCCGCGCGACAGCTTGACGTCGTTGGCGCGCTCCGGCCGGCCGGCGGCACGGCGCTGCGCCTCCTCGCGGATCTTGTGGTGCAGCTGGCGCAGGCCCTCGAACACGCCGTAGTCGAGGTATCGGCGATAGACGAACGGCGTGACCAGCGAGCGCAACGCCAGCGCGCGACCGCTGGTGACCGCGGAGCGCGGCGCCACGATGCGGCTCTTGAGCCACGCGAAGCGTTCCCATTCGCGGCCCTGCACGAGGAAATACTCCTCCAGCATCGCCAGGCTCACCACCGGCGGGCCCGAGTTGCCGTTGGGCCGCAGCGCGAGGTCGACGCGGAACACGAAGCCCTCGTCGGTGACGTCGCCGATCAGCGCATACATGCGGCGCGCCACCTGGCCGAAGTATTCCTGCGCGCTCACCGGCTTGGCGCCGTCGGTGGTCACTTCCTCTTCGTAGACGTAGATCAGGTCGATGTCGGACGACACGTTGAGCTCGCGCGCGCCGAGCTTGCCCATGCCGATGATCCAGAACTCGACGCGCTCGCCGGCGGCATTGCGCGGCACGCCCCAGCGCGGATCGATGTCGGCCAGCGCCTGCGCGTGCGCGCGATCGAGCGTGGCCTCGGCCAGGTGCGTCATCGCGGCGGTGATCTCGGCCTGGTCGGCGTGCTGTTCCACGTCGAGCACCGCCAGCCGCTCCAGCACCAGTTGGCGCGCGATGCGCAGGGCGCTCATCACGGGGAAGCCGTCGGCCTCGAGCGCGGCGATCAGCGCGGTGATGCCGGCGAAGTCGGGCAGGCCCGGCGGCAGGCGGCCCAGCATGTCGGCGTGGCGGCGGCGCACGCGCTGCACGAACCGGCTGTGCGCGGCCAGGGCCTTGCCGCGTGATAGCGGTAGCGACGTCTCGGGTGCGTTCACGGCCGGTACGGCGCCGGGAAGGCGCGTGTTACCAGAAGTTCAGGGCAGGCCAGGGCGACAAAGACTCCCTGCCGCGCCCTTTGGCGCCCATCTTGCCCACCTACACTGTGGTCTGGGGCGCTGCCACCCCGTGCCGAACATTTCATGAGATTGCAACCGAGCGCATTTTTCGATCCAGTCGTCAGGCGGCTGCGCTTCATGCCGTGGCGGCGCGGGCTCCAACTGGCCTGGAAAGCCGTCGTCTATTCGGGCCTGTCCTTGCTTTGCCTGGTCGTGCTCGCGTGGCTGACTCTGCAGTGGGGGATTCTGCCGCACATCGAGGATTGGCGCCCCGAGATCGAACGCCATGCCAGTCGCGCGGTAGGGGTTCCCGTGCGCATCGGCCACATCAGCGTGCGTTCGTCTTCGTGGATACCCGCACTCGACCTGCGCGACGTCGTGCTGCGCGACGCCTCCGGCACCGAGGCGCTGCGGCTGCCGCGCGTGTCGGCGGCGCTGTCGCCGCGCTCGCTGCTGGTGCTGTCGCCGCGGCTCGCGCAGCTCTACATCGAGGACGCCCGGCTGCTCGTGCGGCGCGACGCCGCCGGCCATCTCCACGTGGGCGGGCTCGACCTCGCCGCCCGCGCCACCGTCTCCAGCGCCGACGAGGCGGCCACGCTCGACTGGTTCTTCAGCCAGGAAGAGATCGTGCTGCGCCGCGGCGCCGTGCGCTGGATCGACGAGCAGCGTGCGGCGCCCGCCCTCGAGCTGACCGACGTCGACATCGTGCTGCGCAACGGCCTGCGCTCGCACGACATGCGCATCGACGCCACGCCGCCCGCCGAATGGGGCGACCGCTTCTCGCTGCGCGCGCGGACCCGCCAGCCGCTGTTCTCGTATGCGGGCGACTGGCGCCGCTGGACGGGCACCTTCTACGCCGACCTGCCGCGCGGCGACGTCGCCCAGCTCAAGCGCCACGTCGACCTGCCGTTCCAGCTGGACGGCGGCCAGGGCTCGCTGCGCCTGTGGCTCGATTTCCAGAACAACCACTGGCGCTCGGCCACCGCCGACGTGCAGTTGAATGGCGTGGTCGTGCGCCTGACGCCGCAGGTCGAACCGCTGGCCATCGCGCATGCCGGCGGCCGCCTGAGCGCCAACCGCGACCCGGCCGGTGTCGCGCTGTCGGCCGAGCACTTCGGGTTCGAGACCGCCGACGGCGTGGCCTGGCCCGCGGGCGACGTCCGCGTGTCGTGGCAGCAGCTGCAGCGCAGCGTCGTCATGAAGCTGGGCCGGCGTGCATTCGTCAGCCGCCATCGCGACGACGCCATCGCGCAGGCCGCCGGGCAGCCGCGGCCGGCTTCGTCGCCGGCCGCGTCCAGCGGCAGCGTGCCGTGGGACGACCTCGCGCCGGTCACCGGCGGCGCGCTGTCGGCCGACCACCTCGACCTCACGCTGATGCGGCGCCTGGCGGCCTCGCTGCCGCTGCCGCCGGTCGCGCGCCAGTGGCTGGCCGACTACCAGCCCGAAGGCGTCGTGCACAAGCTCGATGCGCATTGGTCGGGCCCGCTCGCGGCGCCCGACGTCTACCGCGTCACCGCCGCCGTCGATGCGTTCTCGATGGCCGCCGGCGCGATCCCCGAGGGCGCGCGCAGCGGCCGCCCGGGCTGGCGCAATGCCAAGGTCACGCTCGACGCGAACGAGCGCGGCGGCCGTGCGCACCTCGCGCTGGACGGCGGCAGCGTCGAGCTGCCCGGCGTGTTCGAGGAGCCGGTGATCGCGTTCGACCGCTTCGGCGCCGACGCCAGCTGGAAGATCGACCCGGTACGCGGCGCCGCGCAACTGCCGGCGATCTCCGTGGCGCTGGACGGCGTGCGCTTCGCCAATGCCGACGCCGAGGGCGCGCTGCAGCTGCAGTGGCAGACCGGCCCGGGGCCTGCGCCCGCGGCGACGCCGCCGGCCTCGGGCGCGTCCGCCCCGTCGCCGTTCGGCCGCGGCCAGCGCTTTCCCGGGTCGATCGCTCTCAAGGGCGCGCTGACGCACGCGCGGGCCGATCGCCTCGCGCGCTATCTGCCCAAGCCGGGCCTCGAGGGCACGCGAAGCTACCTCGCCGCGGCGTTCGCGGGCGGCGAGATGGACAACGTGCGCTTCAACGTGCGCGGCGACCTGGCCGGCTTCCCGTACCAGCGCCTGCACGACGGCGAGTTCCGCATCGACGGCCAGGTGCGCGGCGTCACGCTCACCTACGTGCCGGGCGCGCAGCAGGCCGACGGCGCGCGCGCGCCGTCGCAATGGCCCGCGTTCACGCAGGTGGCCGGCGAGGTGGTGCTCGATCGCGGCGCGCTCGAGATCCACGGCGCCAGCGGCCGCATGGGCGAGCTGCAGCTGCATGACGTCAGCGGCGGCGTGAAGAACCTGTACGAGCAGGCGGCGCTGGGGCTGCACGGCCAGGTGTCCGGGCCGATGACCGACTTCCTGCGCTATGTCGCCCAATCGCCGGTCGGCGGCTGGCTGCACCACGGCCTGGCCGCCACCACCGCCACCGGCAGCGCCGAGCTCGAGCTCGGCCTGAACATCCCGCTGCAGCACGGCGAGCAGACCAGCGTCAACGGCGCGCTGACGCTGCCCGGCAACGACGTCCGGCTCGTCGCCGGCGCGCCCGTGCTCGCGGACGCGCGCGCGCGCGTGGCCTTCACCGAGAAGGGCGTGACCGTCAGCGGCGGCCATGCGCGCGCGCTCGGCGGCGACGTCGCCTTCGACGGCGGCACGCAGGCCGACGGCGCGCTGCGCTTCACGGCGCAGGGCAGCGTCAACGCGGAGGGCCTGCGCAAGGTGGCCGAGGAGCCGGTGCTCGCGCGCCTGGCCTCGCATGTCGACGGCCAGGCCGCCTACAAGCTCTCGATCGGCATCGCGAGGGGCCAGACCGAGTTCGCGCTGACGAGCCCGCTCACCGGCCTGGGCCTCGCGCTGCCCGCGCCGCTGAACAAGCCCGCCGACGCCACATGGCCGCTGACCGTGTCCACCACCGCGTCGCTGGAGGAAGGCCACCCGCGCGACACGCTGCGTGTGGCGCTGTCGCAGCCGCAGGGGACGGTGCTGCAGGCCGAGGTGCTGCGCGATCGCGCCGGCGACGTGCCGCGCCCGATCCGCGCGGCGTACGCGGTCGGCGCGCCGCTGCCGCCGCCGCAGCCCGGCGGCGTGCTGACGCTGCGCGGGCCGTCGTTCAACGGTGACGCGTGGCTCGCGCTGTGGCGCGGCCTGTCCGCCGGCCCCCCCACGGCGCCTCCGCCGGCCGCCGGGCCGGGCGCCGGCGCCGACGACCTGGGTACCAGCTACGTGCCGTCCGCGGCCGCCCTGAAGACGCCCGACCTCGTCATCGGCGGCCACCATCTCACCAACGTCGACGTGATGCTCGCGCAGGTGGTGGCGGCCGGCGACGACGTCTGGCGTTCCAGCATCTCGTCCGACCAGACCAGGGGCGTCGTCGAATACCGGCCCGAGACGTCCACGCGCGGCGCGCAGCTGTTTGCGCGGCTCGACCGCCTGGCGCTCGACTCGCACGACGCCGAGTCCGAGCCGTCCGGCCCGGCGGCGTCCGGTCCCGCGGCGGAGTCTCCGCAGACGAACTCGGTGCCCGCGCTGGACATCGTCGTCGACAACTTCGTGCTCAACACGAACAAGCTCGGCAAGCTGGAAGTGGCGGCCACGACGCAGACGGGCGGGCGCGACTGGCGCCTGACCAAGCTGGCGCTCACGACCCCGGAGGCGCGGCTCGCAGGCACCGGCCGCTGGAGCGGCGCGCCCTCGCGCCACGTGTCGCTGGATTTCGACCTCGAGCTCGCCGACTCCGGCGCGTTCCTCGGCCGCCTCGGCATGGGCCAGGTGCTCAGGAAGGGCAAGGGCAAGCTGGCCGGGTCGGTGACGTGGACGGGCTCGCCGCTGGCGCTCGACTACCCGAGCCTGCAGGGCAAGCTGCGCGTCGAGATCGACGAGGGCCAGTTCCTCAAGGCCGACGCCGGCGCCGGCCGGCTGCTGGGCGTGCTGAGCCTGCAGTCGCTGCCGCGCCGCTTCATGCTCGACTTCCGCGACCTGTTCTCGGAAGGCTTCGCCTTCGACAACGTCACCGGCGACGTCGTGATCGACCACGGCGTGGCCAGCACGAGGGACCTGCGCATGCGCAGCGCGACGGCCGCGGTGCTGATGGCCGGGCGGGCCGACCTGAAGGCCGAGACGCAGGACATCGACGTCATCATCGTGCCCGAGATCAACGCCGGCGCGGCCTCGCTCGCGTACGCCGCGATCAACCCGGTGATCGGCATCGGCACCTTTCTCGCGCAACTGTTCCTGCGCAACCCGCTCACGGAGGCCGGCACGCGCGAGGTGCACGTGACGGGCACGTGGTCGGCGCCCAAGGTGGACGAAGTCGAGCACAAGGCCGCCGTCGCCGCCGCCGCGGCCGCGGCGTCCGCCGCGCGCGCCAACGAGGCCGCCGCCGCGGCGTCGGCGGCGCTGGCCCGGCCGCGCGCCGAGACGCCCTGAACCCGCGCCTGGCGCTGGAACGCGGCCGTCCGCGCCGGTCGGAAATTCCGGGCAGGCGGATACTCGGGGCAACGCAAGGAAGCCCCATGACCAAGTTCGCCGCCCTCCAGACCGTGTCCACGCCCGACCTGGCCCGCAACCTCGAGGCCGCCGGCCGCCTGATCGCCCAGGCCGCCGAGGCCGGTGCGCAGTGGGTGTCGCTGCCCGAGTACTTCTGCCTGATGGGCCTGCGCGACGATGCCAAGCTGGGCATCGCCGAAGCCGACGGCGACGGGCCGATCCAGCGCTTCCTGTCCGACGCGGCGCGCCGGCACCAGGTCACGCTGGTGGGCGGCACGCTGCCCATCCTCGCCAGGAAGCCGGGCCACGTGCGCAACGCGTGCTGCGTCTACGGCCCCGACGGCGGGCGCCTTGCGCGCTACGACAAGATCCACCTGTTCGCGTTCGACAACGGCAAGGAGACCTACGACGAGGCCCGCGTGCTCGAGGCCGGCGAGACGCCGGTGGCCTTCGAGCACGGCGGCTGGCGTGCCGGCCTGTCCATCTGCTACGACCTGCGCTTTCCCGAGCTGTACCGCGACCTGATGCGCCCGCCGTGCGACGTGCTGTTCGTGCCCGCCGCCTTCACGCACACCACGGGACTCGCGCACTGGCTGCTGCTGCTGCGCGCCCGTGCCGTCGAGAACCAGTGCTACGTCGTCGCGCCCGCGCAGGGCGGCCTGCACGAGAACGGCCGCCGCACCTTCGGCCACAGCGTCGTCATCGATCCCTGGGGCGAGGTCCTGTCGCTGGCGCTGGACGGCGCCGAAGGCGAGGGCTTCGCGATCGCCGAGCTCTCGCGCGAGCGCATCGAGCAGGTGCGCATGCAGCTGCCGGCGTTGAAGCACCGCAAGCTGTGACGGGCGCGCCGTCGACGACCGGCGCGGGACGCGCGCCGGAGCGCAGCCTGGGCGCCGACGCCTTTGTCGCGCGCTGCATCGAGCGCATCGCGAACGGCGGCGGCGCCCGGGAGATTGCGCAACTCGTGCGGCACGCGCTCGCGTCGCAACGCGACGAGCCCGACACGTGGGGACGGCAGGAACTCCTGCATGCCGCGGACGACCTGCTGATCGTCGACCTCGTGCTGCCGCCGTTCGCCACCAGCGCCATCCACGAGCATGGCACCTGGGCCGTCGTCGGGATCTCGCAGGGCTGCGAGGTGGACGAGCTGTTCGTCGAACGGGCCGGCACGCTCGAGCGCAGCGCGCGCCACGAACTGCGATCGGGCGACACGTTGGTGCTCGAGCCCGACGGCATCCATTTCATCGGCAACCCGTCGGCGCAACCGGCGCGCGGGATCCACGTCTACGGCCGCCACCTCGGCAAGGTCGAACGCCGCATGTGGGATCCGCGCACGGCCGAACCGCGCGCAATGGATTTCGCGCAGTTCGAGCAATGGGAAAAGGAGCTGACCCGGGTGAGTGCGCAAGCGGGGGCCATCGTGCCTCCCGCGAGCCATCGCGCGTGACGCCCAGGCCAGCCGTGTGCTTCGGCCCCGCCCGCGTCCTGCGGGGTCGCGTTCGGCCTGCCCTGCCTCGCGCGAGTCCGCCGGCTCACGCTCGCGTCATCACCGGCGACAAGGTATGCGCATCGCGCGCCAGTCGCCAGCGCCCGCCGGGTTCGCGGCGGTAGACCGTCAGCCGATCACCGGCCATCTCGAGCGGCGCGCCGCCCTCGCGCGGCATCAGCGACAGCGAGTCCCGGCTGCGCACGTAGGCGAGATCGCCGCTAATGGCGACCTCCTGCGGGTCGCTGACGCAGCGCACGTGGAACTGCCGCTGCGCGCGGCCGAAGCCGGCAGGAAACTCTGCCGGCCCGATGGCCTCGCGGCCCGGGTTCATGAACACGGCGTCGTCCGTCATCAGGCCCTGCAGCTCGGCCAGGTCGCCGGCGTTGACGGCGGCGATCCAGGTGTCGTGCACGTCGCGGATGGCTTGTTCGTCGGGGTGCATGCGAAGCCCTCGAGGATGTCGACGACGCGATTGTGCGCGCGGCCCCCCCGAGCCAGATCCTGGCGCGGATGAAGGAGAGGCCTGACCCCGGCTTCGCAGGACGGCAAGTCGCTCGGCCCGCGCCGGTTCACGCCTCCTCGAGCAGCTCCCCGCGATCGCGTCCCGAGGCCGCGCGCAGCAGCGCCATCGCCTCGTGCGACGACACGGCCGTCACCTCGATGCCGAACGGCGCGACGTCCGCGGCGACGGCCTCGCAGAAGCCGGCGATCGAGAACAGCGTGGGCCCGCGGCGGAGCTCGGGTGGCGGCACGAGGTGGTGGATGCGGCCGGCACCCTGCTCGCGCATGGCCTCCAGCACGCCGCGCGTGATGTTGAACAACGCGCGCACCGAGGCGCTGAAGTCGTGGGCGGGCGTCGGCGCATCGACGGGGCTGCGCGGGCTGCAGGCGGCCGCGCCGTGCACCAGGACGTCGATGCCGCCGAAGCGGTCGACGACGGCCTGCACGACGAGGCCGACCTCGTGCGCGTCGATCTCGTCCAGCGGCAGCAGGAGCAGCCGTTCGCCCGCGACGGCGGCGAGCCGCTGCAGCGCGCCCAGCGGCTCGGGGTCGACCGCGACGACGCGATGGCCGGCGGCGAGCGCGTTGCGGACGATGTCGGCGCCCAGGAGCGACGCCGCGCCGGTCACGAACCAAGTCTGTCGATTCATCATCTTCTCCTCGAGGGGGTGGTCATGCCGACGGCCCGCGCTGGAGGGGCGCGCGCCGAAGGCGTCGGGGTTCGAAACGGGGTCCTGGCGTGACGCGTCGGTGTCGTCACGGCCCGTGGAGGACGGGCGCCCGCGCTGCATGCCGTGACCCGGGCTCGTCGCGGGCGGGGAGCGGCGCGTCGTCTCGCTGCGCGGGCCTCGCACGGGTCCGCAGGCAGGGCGGCCGGGGAGGCCGCTCGCGCCGGTCCCTGTCGAGGCCGGGTGAATGCAGTTTAGGAAATGGCGGGCCTCGCGAGAAGTCCTGAAACTCCAGACTTGTTGCCTAAAACTCTGAGTGAAGTCGAAATATGACGATTTCGTTTCCGGATCCTGGCCCGTTCCTATAGAGTGCGGTCATCGACCGATGACTCCCGGAGGATGCGCCATGGCGCACGACGACGCCGCCCTGCGTGCGGAAATGACGGCCCTGGTGGCCGAGCTGGCGCCCACCGAGGGCATGACGCACTCGCTGCTGGAAGGCGTGGCGTTCGGGCGTTCCAACAAGTCGCTGCCGCGCACGCCGGTGCTGCACGACGCCTGCGTCGTCATCGTCTGCTCGGGCCGCAAGCGCGGCTACTTCGGCGACCAGGTGATCGAGTACGGCGCGCACCAGTTCATGGTGGCGTCGGTGCCGATGCCCTTCGAGGGCGAGACCTTCGCCTCGCCGGAGGATCCGCTGCTGGTCATCAAGGTCAAGCTCGACCTGGCCGTCATCGCCGACCTCGCGCTCGCCATCGATCCCGCGTTCGAGCCCCTGCCAGGTGCCGAAAGCGTCGCCACCGCGCCCGTCGACGGCCCGCTGGCCGACTCGGTGATCCGCCTGCTGCGCGCCCTGCGCTCGCCGATCGAGACCAAGCTGTTCGGCGCGAGCCTGATGCGCGAGGTCTGCTACCGCGTGCTGACCGGCCCGAAGGGCCCGGCGCTGCGCGCGGCGCTCGCCCAGCGCGGCCATTTCGGCCAGATCGCCAAGGCGTTGCACCGCATCCACATGGACTACCACCAGCGGCTCGACGTCGAGACGCTGGCGCAGGAGGTCAATCTCAGCGCGGCGTCGTTCCACGCGCACTTCAAGACGGTGACGGCGACCTCGCCGATCCAGTACCTGAAGGCGACGCGGCTGCACAAGGCGCGGCTGCTGATGATCCAGGACGGCGTGAGCGCCAGCCGCGCCTCCAGCCGCGTCGGCTACGAGAGCGCGTCCCAGTTCAGCCGCGAATTCAAGCGCCTGTTCGGCCGCACGCCGGTGGAGGAGCAGCGGCTGGTGCACGCGGCGTACGCGCCGGCGCACGAGGGACGCGACCGGCCCTGACGGCGTCGGGTCCTTCACGAATCCGCGTCGGCATCGGGTTGCCGGTGATGCGGGCCGCCCTTGCTCCGGGAGACAATCGCGCCACGAAAACAGAGGAGCGCCCGTCGAACGGGCGAGGGAGAGTCATGGAAACCAACACGCAGGCGTCGTGGACGCCGGAGGCCGGTCCGGACGCGACGGCGGCGCGCGAGCGCCCGCTGGAGATCCGCTTCACCGGTTCGGGCAGCGAATATTTCCGCATCTGGGTCGTCAACCTGCTGCTGTCCATCGTGACGCTGAGCCTGTACCGGCCCTGGGCCAAGCTGCGCCGGCTGCGCTACTTCTACGCCAACACGATGATCGACGGCCACGCGCTCGATTTCCACGGCAATCCCTGGAAGATGCTGCGCGGCTACCTGCTCGTGGGCGCGATGCTGGTCTGCTATTCCGTCGCCGGGCGCTTCTCGCCCACCGCGGCGCTGGTGGCGCTGCTGATCCTGGCGGTGCTGTGGCCCGCGCTGCTGCGGGCCTCGATGCAGTTCCGGCTGGCCAACACGAGCTGGCGCGGCCTGCGCTTGCGCTTCTCCGGCAACCTCGGCGGCGCGTATGCCGCACTGCTGCCGATGTTCGTCCCGGCCCTGGCGCTGGCCGTGATGGGCCTGGGCGTGACCGACCGCCAGCACCCGCCGTCGTGGTACCTGAAGGACTTCGGCCTGGTCATGCTGGCCACGGTGCTGGTGATGCCGCTGGTGTGGTGGAACTTCAAGCGCTACCAGCACGACCACTTCGGGTTGGGCCAGTGGCACACGAAGCTCACGACCGGCGCCGGCTCGGTGTACCTGATGTGCCTGAAGGTGATCGGCGTGACTCTGCTGTCCTTCCTCGTCGTCTTCATCGCGCTGTCGGTCGGCGGCGGCGTCCTGTGGGTGACGGCCTGGGGTGGCCAGACCCCCGAGTGGGCGCACAACAGGGCGCTGGTGTCCGCCCTGACGCTGTTCCTGGGCCTGGTGTTCTATTTCTTCGCGCTGATGGTGCCCATGCCCTATGCGATCTCGCGCGCGCAGAACCTCATCTGGGGCCACACGCTCGGCGACGCGGTCTCGTTCCGCAGCAACCTCGCCTTCGGAGCCCTGCTCAAGCTGACGCTCAAGAACTGGCTGCTGATGGTGGTGACGCTGGGCTTGTACTACCCGTTCGCGACGGCGGCGTCCTATCGCCTGCGCGTCGAGTCGATCACGCCGCAGCTGTCCGGCGACCTCGACCAGCTGCAGGCGCAGGCGGCCGGCGGCGTCTCCGACGCCAGCGGCGACGCGGCCGGCGACCTGTTCGGCATCGACATCGGCCTGTGACCGGCGCGCCCGTCCCCGCGCCGGACGGCCCGGCGCCACTGGCGGAGGTCGGTGCCGACTACTTCGATGGCCGCACCGCGCGCGCGCATCCGGTGCGCGTGCACGTGGCGGGCGACGCGCTGGTGATCGTCGACGGCGATGGCGTGCGCCAGCGCGTGCCGCTGGCGGCGCTTCGATGGCCCGAGCGGACGCGCCATGGCGCGCGCCTGATGACGCTGCCCGACGGCGGGTCGCTGCACTGCGACGACAGCCTCGCCTGGGATACCTGGTCCGCCACCGCCGCGGGCCGGCGCGACACGATCGTCGTGCGCGTCCAGCAGCGCTGGAAGTGGGTGATGGCCTGCACGGTGGCGCTGGTGCTGCTGCTGGCCATGGGCTATCGACACGTGCTGCCGTGGGGCGCGCGCAGCGTCGTCGCCTTGATGCCGCAATCCGTGGACGAGACCGTCGGCGAGACGGCGCTCGCCCAGATCGACGGCAGCGGCCTGATGGAGCCCAGCACCCTGACGCCGCGCGAGCAGCAGGCGATGCGGGCGGCCTTCGAGCAGGCGGTCGCTCGCCTGCCCGTCGCGGACGTGCCGCCCCACCACCTCGAGTTCCGCAAGTCGAGCATCGGGCCGAACGCGTTCGTCCTGCCGGGCGGCGCGATCGTGCTCACCGACGAGCTCTATCGACGCCTGGACGGCGACCGCGACATGCTCGTGGGCGTGCTCGGCCACGAGCTGGGCCACCTGCGCCATCGCCACGGCATGCGCATGCTCGTGCAGGCCGCCACGCTGGGCGCGGCCACCGGTGCGCTGTACGGCGACTTCAGCACCCTGTACTCGCAGATCCCGGCCCTGCTCGGACAGGCCAGCTATTCGCGCGACGCGGAGCACCAGGCCGACGTCGACGCCGTGCGGCTGCTGCGCGCCAGCGGCATCTCGCCGCGCGTGATGGCGCAGTTCTTCGTGAAGGTGCGCCAGCCGCGCGCCGGCGAGCGCGCCGCCTCCGGCGTCCATCTGCCGATCGCATTCGCCTCGCACCCGGCCGACGAGGAACGGATCCGCTACTTCGAGCAGGCGGCCGCCGCGCGCTGAGCGCGCCGCGCTGCGTTCAGCGGATGCCCATCTCCGCGCGCCGCGGCAGGTCCGCGCCGCGCCGCGAGCAGGTGATCGCCGCCGCCTGCGCCGCGAAGCGCATGGCGTCGAGCAGCGTCTCGGCGCCCATGCCGCGCACGCGTTCGGGCGTCAGGACGCCGAGTTCGTCCAGCCGGGTGATGAGCGCGGACTGGAAGGTGTCGCCGGCGCCGACCGTGTCGATCACGTCGACGTGCACCGGCGGCACCTCGACGACGCCGCTGGCGTGCCACGCGAACGCGCCCTTGCCGCCGCGGGTGAGTGCCACCAGGCCCGCGCCCTTGCCGAGGCAGTCGGCCGCGAAGGCGGCGGGATCGATGCCGGGGTACAGCAGCCCGAGATCCTCGTCGCTGAGCTTGAGGACGTCGGTACGCGGCAGCATCCATTCCAGCGTGTCGCGCCACACCTGCAGGCTGGGCTCGACGTTCAGGCGCAGGTTCGGGTCGTAGCTGACCACCATCCTGCCGTGCACGCGCTCGACCAGCGCGCGCTGCGTGGCGGCCGTCTCGCCCACCACCATGGTGTACGAGCCCACGTGCAGAAGTCGCGCGTCGGCGGGCATGCGTTCGAGCGCGGCCAGCGGCAGCGTGCGGTCCGCGGCGCCGGTGCCGTAGAACGCGTACTCGGGCACGCCCTTGGCGTCCACGCCGATCAGGCTGAGCGTGGTGGGCGCGGCGCTGTGGTGCACGGCGTCCAGCGCGACGCCCTCGGCGCGCAGCGCATCCAGCAGCCGGCCGCCGAGTTCGCCGGTGGAGATGCCGCCCAGGAAGGCGACGGGCCGGCCCATGCGCGCGAAGCCGAACGCGACGTTCAGCGGCGAACCGCCGATGCGCGCGTCGAGCGCGATGCCGGTGGGCGTCGTCGCGCCGGTGAATACGTCCATCAGGGCTTCGCCCGCGACCACGAACATGGCTGTCTCTCTCTTTGATAACTGGATCGTTCAGCGCCAGCCGAACATCATCTGCCGCGCGAAAGCGCGCTTGGCCGGCGGGAAAGCCTGCAGCGCAGCGAGCCCGAGGCCGCGCGCGGCGGCCAGCCCCGGCGCGTGCCAGGTGAAGCTGCGGGCGAGGAAATCGGTGGCGCCGATGACGCTCCAGCGGTCGGGCGCGCGCGCGAACGCGAGGCCGCGCAGCGCGCGGGCGACGCCCGCATCGGTGGCCCGCGCGCCCGAGGCGAGCCGGTCGACCAGCAGGAACGCGTCGCGCAGCCCGAGGTTCAGGCCCTGGCCGGCGACGGGGTGCAGCGTCTGCGCCGCGTTGCCGATGCGCACCACGCGGCCGTCGACCAGGCTGGCCTCGGCGTTGAGACCGAGGGCGAACGGCTTCAGCGGCGAGATCGCCACCGGCGTGCCCACCGCCTCGGGCAGGCGCGTGGCGAGCACCGCGAGGCGCTGCGCGTCCGCCAGCGGCGCGACGGGGTCGTCGGCCGAATCGACGCACCACACCAGCGCGGCGCGCGAGGTCTTGGGGTCGCCACCCGGCGGTGACGGCAACGGCAGCAGCGCCAGCGGGCCGTCGCGCGTGAAGCGCTCCATCGCCAGGCCCGGCGTCGCGCCCTGCAGCGTGACGCTGCCGACCCAGGCGGTCTGGCGGTAGTCGTGCGTGACGGCCTTGCGCGACTGCTCCGCGAACACGCCGCCCTCGGCGATCACCGCGAGGTCGAAGCGCTCGCCCACGCCGGCCACCGGCGTGACGACGACGGCGTCGCCCTCGGTCGCCACGTCGGCGACCGCGGTGCCGAAGCGCGCGTGCAGGCCGGCCTCGCGCGAAGCGAGTGCGCCGGCGGGCGTGGCGCAGGCGTCGAGGAAGGCCTTGTGCAGCGGCGCCAGCAGCGCGCCGTAGCTCAGCACCGCGCCCAGCAGCGGCACGCCCAGCTCGTCCGCGCGGATGTGCACCACCGGCTCGCCCAAGGGCGTCGCCAGCGTCGGCGGCGCCTGCGACACGTGCACCTGGCGGATCGGCGCCGCCTGGCTGGCGGGCCACGCGCGCAGGCGCTCGAGGACCTGCACGCTGCCGAGGGACAGCGCGAGGGTGCGCGGGTCGCCGGAGATGTCCTTGGCGGCCTCGCGGGTGTCGAACACGCTGACGGACCAGGCCGGGCAGCGCTGGCGCATGAGCAGGGCCAGCGACAAACCCACCGGCCCGCCGCCGATCACCGCCAGGCGCGGCGGGGTCGTGGGTCGGCTGTCGTGCGTTGTCACCATGGGAGCGAGGGTCGGGCAGGGAATGCTATTGTGGCCCGATGCCCGCGATCGCGTTGATACGCAGGCGCCGTCATGGAGATACGCCAATGCAATACCGTCGACTGGGCCGCGCCGGCCTGCAGGTGAGCGAGCTGTCGCTCGGATCGTGGGTCACCTACGCCAACCAGGTCGACGTCGACGCCGCCGTCGAGATGATGGCCGCCGCCTACGACGCGGGCGTCAACTTCTTCGACAACGCCGAGGCCTACGCGGGCGGCAAGAGCGAGGAGGTGATGGGCGCGGCGCTGAAGAAGCTCGGCTGGGCGCGCCTGAACTACACGGTGTCGACCAAGTTCTTCTGGGGCCTGCCGGACGCCGTCACCGTCAACCGCAAGAACACGCTGAACCGCAAGTACCTGATGCAGGCCATCGACGGCTCGCTGCAGCGCTTCGGGCTGGAGCACCTCGACCTCGTCTACTGCCACCGCTCGGACCCGAACACGCCCATCGAGGAGACCGTGCACGCGATGAGCGACATGATCACCCAGGGCAAGGCGCTGTACTGGGGCACCAGCGAGTGGTCGGCGGCCGACATCCGCGCCGCCTGGGACATCGCCGAGCGCCACCACCTGCACAAGCCGGTGGTCGAGCAGCCGCAGTACCACCTGTTCCACCGCGCCAAGGTCGAACAGGAGTTCGCGCGCCTGTACGACGACATCGGCCTGGGCCTGACCACGTGGAGCCCGCTGGCCTCCGGCCTGCTCACCGGCAAGTACAAGGCCGGCATCCCCGGCGGCAGCCGCGGCGCGATGCAGAACATGAGCTTCCTGCACGACCAGCTCACCGACCAGGCGAAGAACGACGCCGTCGCGAAGCTGG
>Ga0207695_10005985_pt1 | contig 15906 bp, 10 predicted proteins | sample KBSC54metaG_FD_184354 | JGI IMG/M metagenome (GOLD analysis project Ga0207695, IMG submission 184354) | Corn rhizosphere microbial communities from Kellogg Biological Station, Michigan, USA - KBS C5-4 metaG (SPAdes) (version 2) | ecosystem: Host-associated > Plants > Roots > Rhizosphere > Soil... | reverse complement strand
TGTTTCAAAGACATCTTTTGGCCGCGTTGCCGGCCGGGGCGCGCTCTTGCTGGTTTCCCTCACCTCATTGGTTTCCTATGCGCTGGCCGCTGAATTGCGGCTGAAGGAAGCGTCGTTTGATGTCGCAAAGGGACACACCAAATTCGAAGTGACTTTGAGTGAGCCGGTGGCGTTTAGCGCCATGGTGGCAGCCAGCCAGAAGCAGGTTATTGTTGATGTCGGAAAGCTGGCCGTTGATACGCCGCAAGCCGAAGGCAAGGGTGCCGGCATCGTCTCGGCCTACCGCACAAAGACCGGCAAAGATGGCAAGGTCCAACTCATCCTCGACATCAAATCGCCCGCCGTCATTTCGTGGTCCACAGTGAAGCCGGCAGAGCCGGGCAAGGCCCCGCGCCTGATGCTCGATCTGGTCGCCGCCGATCAGGCCAGCACCGATGCCGCCGCCAAGGCTGCCGATGATTTTCAAACCGCGTCGACCACGCCGGCCAATCCGCCGGCGTCAGGCCCCAAGCATGTGATCGTGCTCGATCCCGGCCATGGCGGCATCGATGGTGGTGCCGTGAGTGCCGATGGCGTTAAGGAAAAGGATATCGTTCTCGCTTATGCCAAATCGCTGCAGCAGGCCTTGAACGACACTGGTCGCTTCGACGTGATCCTCACGCGCGATGGCGACAGCCTCATCAAGCTGGAAGACCGGGTGAAATTCGCCCGCGACCACAAGGCCGATCTCTTTGTCGCCATCCATGCCGACATGCTGAATGACAATTCCGTGCGCGGGACAACAGTTTATACCGTCTCCGACAAAGCCTCGGACGCCGTCGCTGAAGCGCTCGCACAAAAGGAAAACCAGAGCGACGTCCTCGCCGGTGTCGATGTCGGCAACCAGAAGCAGGAAGTGACCAACACGCTGATCAATCTGTTGCAGCGGGAAAGCAAGGCGCAGGCCCTGCATTTCGCCAAGCTCACTGTGAATGCGATCCGCCCGGTTACCGAATTCACGTCGCAGCCGATGCGCGCCGCCAATTTCGCGGTTTTGAAAGCGCCGGACGTGCCTTCGGTGCTGATCGAACTCGGTTATCTCTCCAACAGTGCCGACAAGGGCATGCTGACCTCCACCAAGTGGCGCAGTGAAATGGCACAATCAATGACCAAAGCGGTCATCGGCTATTTTAAAGACGACGGCACGGCCTCCGCTTCTCCCTAATCTTCGCCACAATTGGCGCACAATCACCGCCGCCAATTAAGTTTGGCGGGCGATTGAATCGTGCTAGTTCCCGCCGCAGTGCAGGCGGACTATAAGGGAATATGATACTCCGGTTCTTCGGTTGGCTATTTGCGGCGTCTTTTGTCATTGCAATCGCATTGGCAGGAGCGGCGCTTTACATCATCTGGGACGTCTCCAAAGACCTGCCGGACTACAAGCAGCTCGCGTCGTGGGAACCGCCGGTGATGACGCGCATGCACGCCGCCGATGGTTCGCTGCTGGCTGAGTATGCGCAGGAGCGCCGCCTCTTCGTGCCCATCAACCTCATCCCCAAGCGGGTGATCCAGGCTTACGTTTCTGCCGAAGACAAGAACTTCTACACCCATGCCGGTCTTGACTGGCGCGGCATCGCCAAAGCTGGCTTGCGCTTCGTGCAGGTGAAGCTGACCGGCCACGGCCAGATGCTGGGTGCGTCCACCATCACGCAACAGGTGGCCAAGAACTTCCTGCTGTCCAACGAGCGCACCATGTCGCGCAAGCTGAAGGAAGCGCTGATCGTGCAGCGCATCGAAGCCTCGTTCAGCAAGGACCAGATTCTCGAGCTTTACCTCAACGACATTTTTCTCGGCTTCAACTCTTACGGTGTTGCCGCCGCTTCGCTGAATTATTTCGGCAAGCCGCTGGATGAACTCTCGCTTGAGGAAATGGCCTACCTCGCGGCACTCCCAAAGGGCCCGCGCAACTACAACCCCTTCACCAACTATGACCGCGCCGTGGAGCGCCGCAATTACGTTCTCAACCAGATGTTCGAGAACGGCTACATCTCGCAGGACGAGCTGAATACCGCCTTGGCCAAGCCGCTGAAAGTCAATCCGCGTCCCTTCGGCGCGCAGCTCTTCTCGGCTGAAAGCTTTGCCGAAGAAGCACGCCGCGAACTGATCGCCAAATTCGGCAAGGATGAACTGGAGCGCGGCGGCTATTCGGTGCGCACCACGCTTGATCCCAAGCTGCAGATTTTCGCCCGCCAGGCTGTGGCCCGTGGCCTCATCGGTTTTGACCGCCGCCGTGGCTGGCGTGGACCCATCACCCATGTGGCCGACGTGACCGGTGATTGGGAACACTGGCTTGAGAAATATCATGTGCCGCCGGACCAGCAGCCATGGCGCGTGGGCGTCGTGCTGCAGGTCGATGACCAGGGCGCAACCGTCGGCCTCCAGCCGCCGTTGCAGGCCGATGGCAAATGGGGACCGCAGCGTGATCAGGCCCATGTGCCGCTGAACCTGCTGCAATGGGCCCGCAAATATGTCGACGGTGTCAAGCTTGGTCCGGAGATCAAGAAGGCCACCGATGTGCTGCAGCCGGGTGACGTGATCTATGTCGCGCCCTCGGGCAACGGCAATGAATATCACCTCGTGCAGCTGCCGGACGTGCAGGGCGCCATGGTGGTGATGGACCCGCATTCCGGCCGCGTGCAGGCGATGGTCGGCGGCTTCTCCTACGGCCAGAGCCAGTTCAACCGCGCCGTCCAGGCGATGCGCCAGCCCGGATCTTCCTTTAAGCCGATCGTTTATGCGGCAGCGCTCGACAACGGCTACTCGCCGGCTTCGGTGGTGCTCGACGCGCCGCTCGAAATCAAGATGCCCAATGGCGAAATCTGGAAGCCGAAGAACTACGAAAAGGACTTCTTCGGCCCCGCCACATTGCGCCGCGCCATTGAGCAATCCCGCAACACCATGACGGTGCGCCTGGCTGATGCCATGGGCATCACCAAGGTGGCCGACTTGGCCGAACGTCTCGGCATCTACGATCACATGCCGCATGAACTGGCGATGGCGCTGGGGGCAGGGGAAACCACGCTGCTCAAGATGACCACCGCCTATGCCGTCATCGCCAATGGCGGCAAGCGCGTCGACGCCACCTTGATCGACCGCATCCAAGACCGCTTCGGCAAGACCATCTACCGCCATGACACGCGTGACTGCACCGGGTGCAATGCCGATCAATATGTGCAGGGCATGGCTGAACCCGACCTGCCGGATGACCGCGAAACGGTGATCAATCCCTATACCGCCTACCAGATCACGTCGATGATGGAAGGTGTCGTTGAACGCGGCACCGGCAAGAAGCTGCAGATCGTCGGCAAGCCGGTGGCCGGCAAGACCGGCACGTCGAATGATGAAAAGGATGCCTGGTTCATCGGCTTCACACCGGATCTTGTCGTCGGTGTTTACATCGGCTTCGATACGCCCAAGCCCATGGGCACGGGTCGCACCGGCGGCGAGCTCGCAGCGCCTGTGGTGGCCGATTTCATGACGCTGGCTCTGCATGGCAAGGCCGCCATTCCCTTCCGCGTGCCGCGCGGCATCGAGCTGATCCCGATCAGCGTGAACACTGGCAAGCGCGGCATTTTCGGCGACAAGGGTGTGATCCTCGAAGCCTTCAAACCGGGTGATGAACCGCCAAACAATGGCGCCGTGATCGGCTCCGGTACGACAACCGCGCAAGGTGGCGGGCAGGCTCCCGGTGTGGTGCTGGTGCCAGCCAATGCCGACCAAGGGATCACCGCACCTCCGGCTCTGCCTGCACAGAACGGTGATGCCGGCCAGCCACAGGTGCAACAGCCGCAAGTCCCGCAGCAGCAGGGTGGCGGCGGCCAGTTGACGAATGGCAGCGGCGGCCTTTATTGAGCGGCGACCAATTCCTGTTTATGTAATTTGAAAGACAACTATGCGCGCTGAAACACAGAAAGCCATTTCCGAGATCGAGCAGTCCCTGGGCCTGCTCAGGAGGCATCTTTGACTGGGATAACTCAGTCCGCGAGCTAGCCGAACTCAACGCCAAGGCCGAAGATTCTTCGATCTGGAACGATCCGCAAAAGGCGCAGGAAGTCATGCGCAAGCGCCAGGATCTCGATAACCGCATCAGCGGCATCCGCAAGGTCGAGCAGGCGCTGAAAGACAATGCTGAGCTCATTGAGATGGGCGAGGCGGAAGGCGATCAATCGATCGTCACCGAGGCCGAGAAGGCCATCATGGCCTTGATGAAGGATGTGAACCAGGTTGAGCAGGACGCGCTGCTCTCCGGTGAGGCGGATGCCAACGACAGCTATCTGCAGATCAATGCCGGCGCGGGCGGCACGGAGAGCCAGGATTGGGCTTCCATGCTGATGCGCATGTATGTGCGCTGGGCCAACCAGAACAAGATGAAAGTCGAAGTACTCGACCAGCATGACGGCGAAGAAGCCGGCATCAAGAGCTGCACCCTGCAGATCAAGGGCCACAATGCCTATGGCAAGCTGAAGACGGAATCGGGCGTGCATCGTCTTGTGCGCATCTCGCCTTACGATTCGAATGCCCGCCGCCACACGTCATTCTGCTCGGCTTGGGCCTATCCGGTGATCGACGACAATATCGACATTGAAATTGTCGAAAGTGATTTGAAGATCGACACCTACCGCGCCTCGGGTGCCGGCGGCCAGCACGTCAACACCACCGACTCGGCAGTGCGCATCACCCACGTGCCCACCGGCATCATCGTCGCCTGCCAGGCGGAACGTTCACAGCACAAGAACCGCGCCACAGCGCTCAAGATGCTGAAGGCGCGCCTCTATGAAATGGAACTGCAGAAGAAGCAGGAAAAGATCGACGCCGCCAATGCCAAGAAGACCGACATTGGCTGGGGCCACCAGATCCGCTCCTATGTGCTGCAACCCTATCAGCTCGTGAAGGATCTGCGCACCGGCTTCACGTCGACGAATCCCGATGCTGTTCTTGATGGCGGCCTCGATGATTTCATCCAGGCGTCACTGGCCTCGAAGATTCATGGACCCTCTGGCGACGTTGCGGATATTGAATAACGGTCCTCGTCATTCCCGCGAAAGCGGGAATCTCCGTCTGAGCCGAAACACAGATGCCCGCCTGCGCGGGCATGACGAGCCTGAATTCAAAACGCCGAGGACTAATTAGAGGAATTCGAGTCGGTGCCGGGTGGCTTCGGCGGCGGCATCAGCGTGAAGGGTGGCGGCGCCATTGATGCCGGAGCCGGGCCGGGCGACAGCATGGCATTCTGGCTGATATTGCCCATCACAAATGAACCGTGCTCGACGCTCAAGCCGTCATGCACCACATCGCCTTCGACATGGGCACCCTTCTGGATGGTTACGCGGGATGCGGTGATCGGTCCGTAGACCTTGCCGCGCACCAAAACATATTGTGCCGAAACCGTACCCATCACCTGGCCATGTGCTTCCACCAGGCAGGTATGAGCCCGCACCGAACCGCGCAATTCGCCGTCGATATGGATTTCACCTTCGGTGCTGATATTGCCTTCAATCACCATATCGGCCGAGATATAAGACGGCTCGTCATTGCGCCGGTGCGCCTGCGCGCTGGGCTGCTTGGGTAATTCAGGCGCCACAGAGGGCTGTTTCCGCTTGAAAATCATTTTCCCTCGATCGGGTTTGTGCATTGCAGTTCTAGAGGCTTTTGACAGTCCTGTCATCTGCCCATTGGGTTGCGATCGCGCAATTCAATCGCCATGGTAATGCCGCAGTTTATTGCGCATAACTCGTTGATGACACCCCGGAAGACTCTGGGTTAGTTAGAATGTGGAATGAGCGGAGTCCATTCGGAGTGAGGCAGGTACTTTGGACGGTCGAGTGACTTGAAACGGCGGGTTCTCAAATATGTTGGGATCGCTGTTGCCGTGCTGGTTTGCGCGGTGCTGCTGCTGTGGGGCGGGCTCTATTGGCGCCTGCAGCAAGGCCCGATGGCCGTGCCCTTCGTCGATACCCAGATCAGGCAGGCGCTTTCCTCCAAACTTCCCGGTTACACCGTCACTATGGGTGACGCGTTTCTCGCTATCGATCCCACCACGGGCCGACCGCGCATTGCGGTCAGTAATATCGTGGTGGCGGATCAGGGCGGGAATCAAATTGCCGCCGCACCGCAAGCCGCTGTCAGTCTTTCGGGCTGGGCCTTGATGTTCGGCCAAGCCAAGGCCAAGGGCGTGGAACTGATCGGCCCTTCAATCTCGGTTCGCCGCAATACCGACGGCACGATTGTGTTGGGCTTCAACAAACCAGCGGGCGGCGACCAGCCACCACCGGTTCCGGATGCCAATGCGCAACCGGTTGATGGTGCGAAGCCGGTGAAAACTTCCGCGGAAATGATCGTCAATGTTCTGAATGGCGAAGACCCGTCCAGTCCACTTTCGACCCTGGAAGAAATCAAGATCAGCGATGCCAAGTTCCGCTTCTATGACGACAGCAATGCCGCCACCTGGGAGGCACCGCGCATCGCTTTCGATTACAAGAAGACGGCGGAAGGCTTCGTGGTTCTCACCGACGGCGACATCGCCAGCAATGACAAGCCATGGCACACCGAAATCTCCGCTACCTATACCAGTGCCACCAAGCAATTCGCCGTCAGCTCAACCATCGATAACGTGATCCCGGCCTCTGCAGCGCGGAAAGTCTTCGCGCTGACGCAATTCGCCGCCGTCACCACGCCGCTCTCCGGCCATGTCGACATGGTGGTGGATGAAAGCGGCAAGATCCTTTCCGGCTCCGGTGAACTTCAGGCCGCCAAGGGTCAGGTGAACTTGCCGGACTATTTTGCCGAACCCATCCAGATCGACGAGGGCGCTTTCAATATCGCTTTCGATCCAGCCACCGAGTCGCTCAATCTCAAAACCTCCGCCGTCAATATCGGTGGCCGGCGTTTTGAACTCTCCGGCGGCGTGGGCGCCATCCGCGATGAGGCCGGCAAGCTCGCTTCACTCAATATCAATCTCGTCAGCCAGACCGGCCCACAAGTGGGCGGTCAGGATCAACCTGCGCCGGGCTCGGTGATCGACCGCGTGGAATTCCAGGGCAAGGCCGCGATCAACAAGGCGTGGCTGGAGATCGATGACCTTGTGGTCCTCTCCGGCAACAGTGGCCTGCGCCTGCGCGGCAACATCGCCGGCGGGGACAAATCGCCGGCGCTGCATATGGCGGGCCGCCTGCGCGATGTGGACCTCGACATCCTGCACAGCCTGTGGCCGCCCATCGTCGCGCCCAAGTCGCGCCTCTGGGTCTTTGAAAATGTGAAGGCCGGCAAAATCAGCGAGGGCACCTTCCAGGTGAATTTCGATGAGAACCAGTTGGCGCAGGCGCGCATCGACCACCGCAACCCGCCGGGTTCTATCGATTTTCAGTTCACCATGGACAAGATCGACACGCATTATTTCAAGTCGCTGCCCAATCTGCAGAACGGCTCGGGCAAGGCGCATCTGACGGACAACAGCTTCTCCCTGAACATTGACGGCGGTGACACCACCATCGGCACCGATGTCGTGCAGCTGGTTTCGGGAAGCTTCGATGCCGCCGACATCCAGGCACCGGAAGTGGTCGGCAAATTCAATTTCGAGATGGATGCGCCGGTGAGCGCCATGTTGGCCATCGCCACCAATCCCGACCTCAAGATGGTGAACCAGGACAATCCGCTGGCCATGCCGAAGGCCACTGGCTCCGGGCATATCAAGCTCAGCCTGCAATTGCCAATGATCAAGGATCCGCCGCCGGACCAGGTGCTGGTATCCACGCAGGTTGCCACCACCGATGTAACCGTCGATGGTCTGGCCCCGGGTGTCGCGGTGACCGACGGTGCCTTCAACATTAACCTCACGCAGGACAAGGTGGACATTGCCGGGCCCGCCAAGATTAATGGCCTGCCGGCGAAGATTTCATGGTCACGCGGCCGCCAGGGCGGCACGCCTGTCACCAAGGTCTCGCTGACCATGGATGAGAAATCGCGCAGCAAGCTGGGCATGAAGCTCGATGATTATCTGCAAGGCCCGGTCGATGCCGATGTGACCATCACCAAGGATGCCAAGGGCGCCACGCTCTATGACATCAAGGCCGATCTCTCCAAGGCGACGCTGAAACTGGCCACACTCAGTTATGTCCGTCCGCCCACCGATGGCACCACCGTCAGTTTCAAGATGTCGAGCGACGACCAGGGCCGCAATATCGATGACTTCAAGCTCGACGGCGATGGACTGCATCTCAAAGGCGCCATTGATCTCTACAAGGACGGCAAGCTGAAGGCGGTGACCATGCCGGAAATCCGCCTGTCCGATGACAGCGTGTTCAGCGTGCGCGCCATTCCAAATGACGGCGTGACCGATCTTGTCGTCAGCGGCAACAATTTGGATGCGCGTCCCTATATCAAGCTCATGCTGTCGCCGCCACAGCAGAAGCAGGGCGACCCCACCGATCCGAATAATGGCGCGCAGGATTTCACTCTTAGAGCGCATTTCGATCAGGTCATCGCAAATCGCGGCGAGAACCTTACCAATGTCACGGCCCAATTGCGCGCCCGCGGTGGCAAGATTGCCGAGGCCAATATCACCGGCACATTTGTCAGCGGCCAGCAACTGACTGCCACAATCGTGCCGCTGCCCGATGGCCGCCAGATGCAGGTGAAGAGCGGCGACGCCGGCGCCACGATGCGCGCCGCCAATCTTTATTCCAAGGTGGCCGGCGGCACGCTGACATTCTCGGCGCTGCTCGGCAATGAGCAAGGCTCGCCGATGAAGAATGGCAACCTCACCATCCGCAATTTCGAAGTTCGCAATGAAGCCACGCTGGCCGAGGTCGACAAGCGCGGCAAGCCGGCCAAGACCGGCCCGCGCAGCGACTCGGTGGCGTTTGATACGCTGTCGCTGCCCCTGACGGCGGATGACAAGTTCGTGCGCATCAAGGATTCCACGGTGCGCGGCCCGTCGATGTGCGCCACTGCCGATGGTGTGATCCGCAAGGCCGATAATGCCATCGACATTTCGGGCACTATCGTTCCGGCTTGCGGACTCAGCCGCGCCTTCAACAATGTGCCGGTGATCGGCGACATCTTGAGTGGCGGCAATTACAATGAAGGTATCTTCGGACTGACCTATGCGATGGGCGGCACCTTCGCCACGCCGAAATTCCAGATTAACCCGATCTCGTTCCTGGCTCCCGGCATTTTCCGCCGCCTGTTCGACTACCAGAAGCCGAACTGATTACTTCTGCTTCAGCAGAACGTGCTTCTTCTTGCCCATCGACAGCTTGATCACGCCGTTGTTCAGCGCGGTGGCATCGAGCACCAGCTTGTCATTGCTGACCGCCACGTCGTTCACCTTGATGGCGCCACCCTGGATGTTGCGCTTGGCATCGCCATTGGAAGAGGCGAGGCCGGCATTGACGAGAGCCTGCAGAATCCCGAGGCCCGCTGCGAGATCGACTTCAACCGTCGGCAGGCCTTCGGCCGAGCCGCCTTCCTCGAAGGTCTTGCGCGCCGTTTCGGCCGCAAGCTCAGCCGCAGCAGCGCCATGGATCAGCGTGGTCGCCGCATTGGCCAAGGCCTTCTTGGCTTCATTGATTTCGGCGCCGCCCAGTGCCGCGAGCTTGTTGATCTCGCTCATCGGCAGCACGGTGAACAGCTTCAGGAAGCGCGCCACATCGGCATCTTCGGTGTTGCGCCAGAACTGCCAGTATTCGTAAGGGCTGCGCATGTCGGCATTGAGCCACACAGCGCCTGAAGCCGTCTTGCCCATCTTGGCGCCTGAGGCCAGCGTGATCAGCGGTGAGGTCACGGCATAAAGCTGGTGCGTGCCCATGCGGCGGCCCAGATCGATACCGTTGACGATATTGCCCCACTGGTCCGAGCCGCCCATCTGCAGATTGCAGCCATGGCGGCGCGCCAGTTCAACGAAATCATAAGCCTGCAGCACCATGTAGTTGAATTCGATGAAGGAAAGTTCGTGCTCGCGGTCAAGCCGCAGCTTCACTGAATCCATCGTCAGCATCCGGTTGACGCTGAAGTGCCGGCCCACGTCGCGCAGCATGTCGATATAGTTGAGCTTAGCCAGCCACTCGGCATTATCGAGCATGACGGCCTTATTGCCGCCGGTGCCGAACTCAACGAACTTGTCAAAGACCCGCTTGATGCCGTTCTTGTTGCTCTCGATGTCTTCGAGTGTCAGAATCTTGCGGCTCTCGTCGCGGCCCGACGGATCACCGACGCGCGTGGTGCCGCCGCCCATCAGCACGATCGGTGTATTGCCGGTCTGCTGCAACCAGTGCAGCAGCATGATCTGCACGAGCGAGCCCACATGCAGCGACGAGGCTGTACAGTCAAAGCCGATATAACCCACCAGTTTCCCGGCAAGCGCCAGCGCGTCGATGCCATCGGCATCTGATGTCTGGTGGATGAAGCCGCGTTGGGTCAGAACGTTAAGGAAATCTGATTTGAATTGGGTCATGATGCGGGGCTCATAACACAGGTTATTCCCTTGTCAAAAATCCTCAAAGTCATTGGCCTGATGTCCGGCACCTCGCTGGATGGGATCGACGTGGCTTTGATCGAGACGGACGGCGAGGGCTATGTGAAGCGCGGGCCGTCGATGACCATTCCCTATGATGCCGCACAACAGGATCTCCTGCGCCGTGCCTTGGCGGATGCACCGGCGGTCATGGGGCAGGAACATCGCCCCGGCGTGCTGGGCGAGGCCGAGGTGGCGCTCACCCAGTGGCATATTGAGGCGGTGCAGGACTTCCTGAAAAGGAATGGACTTACGAGAGCTGATATCGACCTGATCGGCTTTCACGGCCAGACTGTTTACCACCGGCCGGATGCCGGACTCACGGTGCAGCTGGGTCTCGGCCAGACCATAGCCACTGCACTTGCAGTTCCGGTGGCATACGATCTGCGCGCCGCTGATGTCGCGGCGGGCGGGCAGGGCGCGCCGCTGGTTCCGGTCTATCATCAGGCGTTGGCCCCGGTGCGGCCCTGCGTCTTTGTTAATATTGGCGGTGTGGCCAACGTCACTTACGTCGGCAGCGACGGCGTACTGCTGGCCTTCGACACTGGCCCCGGCAATGCCTTGATCAATGACTGGATGAAGCAGCATCGCGGGCTGGATTTCGACGAGGGCGGCCAAGTCTCCGCCGCAGGTCGCATTTCGCAGGGCCATCTCTTCGCGGCTATGGCACATCCCTATTTCACGCAGAAGCCGCCGAAATCGCTGGACCGAAATACCTTTGCGGGTCTTGATCTCGGCGGATTGGAATTCGAAGATGGTGCCGCCACGCTCGCGGCCTTCACCGCCTATGCCGTCGCCAATGCCGCACAGTGGTTTCCAGAGACGCCCAAACTCTGGATCATTTGCGGCGGTGGCCGGCACAATGCGGCATTGATGGATCACATGAAGGCGCTGCTCGGCAATGTCGTTCCCGCCGAAACCATCGGCCTCAATGGCGACTCGATGGAAGCCGAAGCTTGGGCCTATCTCGCCGCGCGCTCGTTCAAAACGCTGCCGCTCACCTTCCCCGGCACCACCGGTGTGACCAAGCCCACCACCGGCGGGGTGATCGTCAAGCCGGCCTAGCAACGAAGCGCTGCACCAGCCGCCCGTCGATGATAATCAGCGCCAGGCCGATGATCAGCGCGCCGACCACTTCATTCAAGCTCAGCGCCTCATGCAGGAACACCACGCCGAGAATGATGGCCGAGATCGGCACCAGCATGGTCACCAGAATGGTGAAGCTGGGGCCTGCGGTATTCAGGATGCGGAAGAAGATCAGATAAGCTAGCGACGTTGACATCGCGGCGAGGCCGAAAAGCGCCAGCCAGGCATGGGGGTTCACATTGAAATATTGCGACGGCGTTGAAAGCGTGAAGGCCACCACCGCCATGATCACCGACGAGCAGCACAACTGGCATGTTGCAGTCGTCAGCGGCGGAATGCCGACCAGCCGCTTCTTCGACCATGGTGCCGACAAGCCGTAGCAGAATGAGCCGAAGGTACAGGCGAGGATGGCGAGCAACGCCGCGTCGCCGGAAAGGCTGCCGAGGCTCAGCACCACCACGCCAATCAGGCCCAGCACCAGCGCTGTCACTTTGCGCGTCGTCAAAGCCTCCACCTGGAACAGCGCCATGAACAGAGCCGCAAACATCGGCGATGTGGCATTGACCACCGCGGCCAGGCCGCTGCTGATCGCCGTCTCGCCATAGGAAATCGCGGTAAAGGGCAGGGCATTGTTCAGGATCGCCATGCCGCAGCAGGAAATCCAGGTGCGGGCATCGCGCGGCAGCTTGCCTTGTACCATCAAGTGAACGGGAAGCAGGATGGCGGCCGCAATCGTCACACGCGCGAACACGACGAGAATTGCGGGAAGTTCTTTCACCGCCACAGCAATGAAGAAGAACGAACCGCCCCAGATCAGCGACAGCAGCCCAAGCAGAACCCAGCTTGAGGTGTCAATTTTCTGATCCGTCATGATTCACTCCCTCATGTTTTAGGGGAGATTGGCCTGCTGCCTAAAAAAGCGCCACCCGGTTTACGACAGGGCGCCCCGCCAAAAACGCAGACGGCTATTCGAGCGTGAGGCGCTTATCGAGATAGTCGGCGCAAATCTTTGTGAGCTCTTCGATCCGGTCCTGGAAGAAGTGGTTCGCATCCGGCATCACCTTGTGCTCGATGGCGATGCCCTTCTGCGTCTTTAGCTTCGACACCAGCGTGTGGACAGCCTCAGGCGGGGTCACCGTATCCTTGGCGCCATTGACGAACAGGCCGGAGGCCGGGCAGGGCGCGAGGAACGAGAAGTCGTAATGCTTGGCCAAGGGCGCAATCGAAATGAAGCCGGAAATCTCCGGGCGGCGCATCAGCAGTTGCATCGAAATCCAGGCGCCGAAAGAAATGCCGGCGATCCAGCAGATTTTCGATTCGCGGTTCAGGCTCTGCAACCAATCGAGGGCCGAAGCTGCATCGGCCAATTCGCCAGCGCCATTGTCGAACAGGCCCTGGCTGCGGCCCACGCCGCGGAAGTTGAAGCGGAGCACCGAGAAGCCGCGCGACTGGAAAAGCTGGTACAGCGAGTGTACGATCGGGTTGTTCATCGTGCCGCCGAAGCTCGGATGCGGATGAAGCAGAATGGCAATCGGCGCTCCGGCCACTTTGGCCTGGTGATAGCGGCCTTCGATGCGCCCGGCGGGTCCGTTGAAAATGACTTCTGGCATGTCTCTTAAATTTTGAACTCAAAACCTTCGATAGAGGGATTCAAATAGTTGACTACCGAAGTCGGATATTCTAGATAGTTTAGAACAGTTCCAAGGAACGTCTCCCCAGATGTGGCGCTTTAGCACGGGCCGGGGGGCAAAAAGCAAGCTTTTCATAAGGCTTGGGAGTCCGAAACGATGAAAATGAGCACCAAAGGCCGTTATGCAGTGATGGCGCTGATTGATATTGGCGTGAACAGCAGCGGCAAGCCGGTTTCCCTGGCTGATATTGCCGAGCGCCAGGACATCTCGCAGGAATATCTGGAGCAACTGTTCGGCAAGCTCCGCCGCGCCGGCCTCGTGGCCTCGGCCCGCGGCCCGGGCGGGGGTTATGTTTTGGCCCGCGAGTCGGCCGACATCCGGCTCTCCGACGTGATTCTGGCCGTAGATGAACCGTTGCGCGTCACTCGCTGTGATGGGGATGCGGTGGATGGCTGCGTGAAGGGCGAGAAATGCTGCGCCCATGATCTCTGGGCCTCGCTCGGCCGCCAGATGATGTATTTCCTCGAAAGCGTGTCCCTGGAAGACGTGGTGGAGAAGCGCAACCTCGCGCTCGCCGCTTCGATCAAGCAGGCCAAGGACCGCCATGTTCGCCCGTTGATGTGAGCCCGCCAGCCCGAAGCCATGCGCGCCTATCTTGACCATAATGCCACCAGCCCGCTTCGCCCTTCGGTGAAGGCGGCGATGCTGGCTGCCATGGACAAGGGCGGCAATGCCTCTTCAGTCCATGCCGAGGGCAGGGCAGCGCGCAAATTGATGGATGATGCGCGCGAGCAAATCGCCTTCAAGCTGGGCTGCCTGCCGCAAATGATCGCCTTCACTGGCGCTGGTACAGAAGCCAACAACATGGCTTTGCGTGGCGTGGCGGTCGAGCGCCTGCTGGTTTCAGCGATTGAGCATCCGAGCGTGCTGGAAGCCGCCAAGGCCAGCGGCAAGAAGGTCGAACTCATCCCGGTCGATAGTCAGGGCCGCATCGAGATCGATGCAATGGAACGCATGCTCGAAGGCCCCAAGGCCCTCGTCTCAATCATGCTGGCCAATAATGAAACCGGCGTGATCCAGGACTTGACCGAAGTCGGCACGCGCGTGTCCAAGGCAGGGCACCTGCTGCATGTCGATGCCGTTCAGGCCTTCGGCAAGATGCCGGTGAATTTCGGCCTGCTGGGCTGCGATCTGCTGACTATCGGTGCCCACAAGGTTGGCGGCCCGACTGGCGTGGGCGCGCTGGTCATCCGCGACGCCCTCGTGGTTGAGCCGCTGCTCTTTGGCGGTGGCCAGGAACTACGCCGCCGCGCCGGCACTGAAAACATCGTCGCAATAGCCGGCTTCGGCGCACTGGCGCAGGAACCGCTGCTCAATCTCGTCGAGCTGCGCACTGCGCTTGAAGCCCAGCTGGCTGACGCTCACATCTTCAGCGCGGATACGCCGCGCCTTTCGAATACCACCTGCTTTGCCATCCCCGGCCTGAAGGCCGAAAGCCTGCTGATGAATTACGACCTAGACGGCGTGGCCGTCTCGTCCGGCTCGGCCTGTTCCTCCGGCAAGGTGCGCCGCAGCCACGTACTGAATGCGATGGGCGTGCCCCCCAATTTGGCACAGGGTGCCATTCGCATTTCTCTCGGCTGGAATTCCACTGAAGCGGATATCCAGCACTTCATTTCCGTAACCCGTAAGATCAAGAAAAAGACTGAAGCGAAAGCAGCATAATGGCAGACCAAGAGACCATAGATCTCGTCAAGACGATTGAGGTCGATAAATACAAATACGGCTTCGAAACCGATATCGAGAGCGAATATGCTCCGAAGGGTTTGAATGAGGACGTGATCCGCTTCATTTCGGCCAAGAAGAATGAGCCGCAATGGATGCTGGACGGTCGCCTTGAGGCCTACCGCGTCTGGCAGCAGATGGTTGAGCCCACCTGGGCCCGCGTCAACTATCCGAAGATCAACTATCAGGACCTTTATTATTACGCCGCGCCGAAATCCTCGGCAGCGCCGAAGTCGCTCGATGAGATCGATCCGAAGCTGCTCGAGACCTATGCCAAGCTCGGCATCCCGCTGAAGGAACAGGAAATCCTGGCTGGCGTGAGGAAGCAGGGTGAGAAGAGCAATCTCGACGAAGAGGGCAATCAGATTCCCGAAGCCCGCGTGGCCGTCGATGCGGTTTTCGACTCGGTCTCGGTGGTCACCACTTTCAAGGATGAACTGGCCAAGGCCGGCGTGATCTTCTGCTCGATCTCGGAAGCGGTGCGTGAACATCCGGAACTGGTGAAGCAGTATCTCTTCAGCGTGGTGCCGCAGGGCGACAACTATTTCGCCGCCCTCAACAGCGCGGTGTTCTCCGATGGCTCGTTCGTCTATGTGCCGCCGGGCGTGCGCTGCCCGATGGAGCTTTCGACCTACTTCCGCATGAATGCCCGCAATACCGGACAGTTCGAGCGCACGCTGATCATCGCCGACAAGGGCGCCTATGTCAGCTATCTCGAAGGCTGCACGGCGCCGACCCGCGATGAAAGCCAGCTCCACGCGGCCGTTGTCGAGCTGATCGCTTTGGAAAATGCCGAGATCAAATATTCCACCGTGCAAAACTGGTATCCGGGCGATGCTGAAGGCAAGGGCGGCG
>Ga0207695_10005978_pt1 | contig 15916 bp, 14 predicted proteins | sample KBSC54metaG_FD_184354 | JGI IMG/M metagenome (GOLD analysis project Ga0207695, IMG submission 184354) | Corn rhizosphere microbial communities from Kellogg Biological Station, Michigan, USA - KBS C5-4 metaG (SPAdes) (version 2) | ecosystem: Host-associated > Plants > Roots > Rhizosphere > Soil... | reverse complement strand
AAGCACGCGCGACAGCCAACTCGCTCGCCAGCTACCACGCCGCGACTGACGCGCCGCAGACCGGAAGCACGCGCGACAGCCAACTCGCCCACCAACTGCCACGCCGCGACTAACAGCCCTGCAACAGCTCACTCACCAACTGCTGTGCAGCGGCTTCCCCTCGGCGAACCCGGCGGCACTCTGCACACCGACCACGGCCCGCTCGTGGAACTGCTCCAGATCCTTCGCTCCGGCGTAGGTGCACGAGCTGCGCACGCCGGCGATGATGGCGTCGACCAGGTCCTCCACTCCCGGGCGCTCGCGGTCCAGGTACATGCGGGAGGTGGAGATGCCTTCCTCGAACAGTGCCTTGCGGGCTCGGTCGAAGGCGGAGTCCTCGGCGGTGCGGAGACGGACCGCGCGGGCCGAGGCCATGCCGAAGTTCTCCTTGTAGAGGCGTCCGTCGCCGTCGCGGACGGCGTCGCCCGGGGATTCGTAGGTGCCGGCGAACCAGGAGCCGACCATCACGTTCGAGGCTCCGGCGGCCAGGGCCAGCGCGACGTCGCGCGGGTGGCGGACGCCGCCGTCGGCCCACACGTGCTTGCCGAGGCGGCGGGCTTCGGCGGCGCATTCGTAGACGGCTGAGAACTGCGGGCGGCCTACGCCGGTCATCATGCGCGTCGTGCACATGGCGCCGGGGCCGACGCCGACCTTGACGATGTCCGCGCCGGCCTCGATGAGGTCGCGGGTGCCCTCCGGGGAGACGACGTTGCCGGCGACCAGGGGGACGCCCGGGTTGAGGGCCCGGACCGCGGACAGGGCCTCGAACATCTTGTCCTGATGGCCGTGGGCGGTGTCGATGACCAGGACGTCGGCCCCGGCGGCGATCAGCTCCTTGGCCCGGGCCGCGACGTCGCCGTTGATGCCGATCGCGGCGCCGATGCGGAGCCGGCCCTGGTCGTCGACCGCCGGCTTGTACAGCGCCGAGCGCAGGGCGCCCTTGCGGGTCCACAGGCCGGTGAGGCGGCCCTGCGGGTCGACCACCGGGGCCAGGCGGTGCTTGCCGTCCAGGGCGTCGAAGGCGGCTTCGGGCGAGGTGCCGTCGGGGATGGTCAGCAGGTCGCGGGACATGATGTCGCCGACGTTGGTGAACCGGTCCACGCCGGAGCAGTCGGCCTCGGTGACGATGCCGGCCGGGCGGCCCTCGCCGTCCACCACGACCAGCGCGCCGTGGGCCCGCTTGGGCAGCAGCGCCAGCGCCTCGCCGACGGTGCTGGTGGCGGCGAGGGTGACCGGGGTGTCGTAGACCGGGCTGCGGTCCTTGACCCAGCCGATCACCTCGGCGACCACGTCCAGCGGGATGTCCTGGGGGATGACCGCGATGCCGCCGCGGCGCGCGATGGTCTCGGCCATCCGGCGGCCGGCGACGGCGGTCATGTTGGCCACGACCAGCGGGATCGTGGTCCCGGTGCCGTCGGCGGAGCTCAGGTCCACGGCCAGGCGGGAGCCCACCTGGGATCGGGCGGGGACCATGAAGACGTCGTCGTACGTGAGGTCGTACGGCGGGGAGTACTGGTTGAGGAAACGCACGTAGTAAGACTGTATCAAAACGGTCACGGGCGCCTCCCCATACGGTGACCGGAGTCACGAGGCCGGGGAGGCGCCCGAGGGGGCGTTCGAAAAGGCGAGCTCAGTACACGACCACTGAGTCCCCGACCCTGGTGTCCGCGAACAGCCGCTCCACAGCCGCGCGGTCGCGCACGTTCACGCAGCCGTGCGAGTGGTGCGCATAGCCGTAGGTCGCGAAGTCGATGGAGAAGTGCACCGCCTCGCCGCCGCTGAAGAACATCGCGTCGGGCATCGACGTGTGGTAGATCGTCGAGATGCACTTCTCCATCTTCATGTAGATGTCGAACTTGCCCTTGCGCGTCGGGTTGTTCTCGTCGCCGAAGCGCACGTCCATCCCGTACTGCGGCTTGCCGTCGACGACCCACAGCAGCGTGCGGGTGCTCATGTCGATGCAGATCACGCGCCCGGTCATGCAGCGCGGGTCCAGCGCGCCGGGCTTGTTGCTGCCGATCGGCACCCCGGCCAGCCAGCCCGAGCCGCCGGTGGTCTTCGGCGGCGTGCTGGGCTTGGTGGTCGGCTTCGACGTCGGCGTGGTCGGGTGCGTGCTCGGCGCCGTCGTCGGCTTCGTGCTCGGGAGCGAGCTGGAGCTCGACGAGCCCGAGGTGCTCGACGGCGCGGCCGCGGAGCTGCTCGTCGGCAGCGACGTCGGGGTCGGCGCCGGCGCGCTCGACGACGGAGCCGTCGAAGTGGTGGTCACCCCCGCCGCGGCCTGCTGCACCGCGTCCGTCGTGGTCGTCTTGGCCTCGCCCGAGTTCGACGAGCACCCGGTCACGCCCAGCGCCATCGCGCCGGCGACGGCGATCAAAGCGCCGCCCTTCCCCGCCCCAGAAGTCCTCATGCCCCTATCGACGCCCGAGGGTGGCCTCCCGTTGCTCGGAAATCGCGGCGAATACCCACTCGTTATACAAGCCGCTCGATCGCCGTCGCCTTCTACTGGATTGCCTGTCAAATAGGGGCTACTGTACGCGCCATGGGAGCAGCGGTGGACTACGACGTGCTGGTCATCGGCTCGGGCTTCGGCGGTTCGGTGACCGCCCTGCGGCTCACCGAGAAGGGCTACAAGGTCGGCGTGCTGGAAGCCGGGCGGAGGTTCGCCGACGGCGACTTCCCCAAGACGTCCTGGCGGCTGCGCTCCTTCCTGTGGGCGCCGAATCTCGGGTGCAAAGGCATCCAGCGCATCCACCGCCTCAAGGACGTCGTCGTCCTCGCCGGAGCCGGAGTCGGCGGCGGCTCGCTGGTGTACGCGAACACGCTCTACGAGCCGCTGGACCCGTTCTACGACGACCCGCACTGGCGCGACGTCGCCGACTGGCGCACGGAACTCGCGCCCTTCTACGACCAGGCCAAACGGATGCTCGGCGTGGTGCAGAACCCGTCCATGACGCCCGCGGACGTGCAGATGAAGGCCGTGGCCGAGGACATGGGCGTCGGGGACACCTTCCACCTGACGCCGGTCGGGGTCTTCTTCGGCGATCCGGACGCCAAGCCGGGCACGACTGTCCCCGACCCCTTCTTCGGCGGCGCGGGACCGGACCGCAATCCATGCCTGCAATGCGGCGCCTGCATGACCGGCTGCCGCCACAACGCGAAGAACACCCTCGTCAAGAACTACCTCTACCTCGCCGAGAAGCTCGGCGCCGAGGTGCACCCGCTGACGACGGTCGAGACCGTGAAGCCGCTGCCCGACGGCGGCGGCTACCAGGTGACGGTCGTCTCGACCGGCAAGTGGTTCGCCAAGGGCCGCCGCACGCTGACCGCCGAGCACGTCGTCTTCAGCGCCGGAGCCCTGGGAACCCAGCGCCTGCTGCACAAACTCGCCGGCGACGGATCGCTGCCGGCCCTGTCCCCGCGCCTGGGCGAACTGACCCGCACCAACTCCGAATCGCTCCTCGGCGCGATGGCGAAGAAGCCGCGGCAGTACGACTTCACGGAAGGAGTTGCCATCACCTCCTCCTTCCACCCCGACGAGCACACGCACATCGAGCCGGTCCGCTACGGCCGGGGCAGCGGTGCGATGGGGCTGCTGAAGACGGGACTGACCGACGGCGAGGGCCGCGTCCCGCGCTGGATCAAGCTCCTCGGCATCGGCGTGAAGCACCCGTCCTGGGTCCCGCGCATGCTGCCGAGCCGCAAGTTCGCGGAGCGGTCGATCATCCTGCTGGTCATGCAGGCCCTGGACAACTCCCTCACCGTCTCCCGCAAGCGGGGCCTGTTCCGCAAGAACAAGCTCACCACCCGCCAGGGCCACGGCCTGCCGAACCCCACCTGGATCCCGGCCGGCAACGAGGCGGTGACCCGCACCGCGGCGCGCATCGACGGCATCCCCGGCGGCACCGTCGGCGACCTGTTCAACATCCCCATGACCGCGCACATCATCGGCGGCTGCGTCATCGGCCGCGACCGCGACCACGGCGTGGTGGACCCGTACCACCGCGTGTTCGGCCACCCCGGCCTGTTCATCGCGGACGGCTCGACGGTCTCGGCGAACCTGGGGGTGAACCCCTCGCTGACCATCACGGCGATGGCCGAGCGTGCGGCTGCGTTCTGGCCGAACAAGGGCGAGGCGGACACGCGGCCCGCGCTGGGGGAACCGTACAAGCGGATCCCGTATGTGCGTCCGGCGAAGCCCGCGGTGCCGGAAGCCGCGCCCGGGGCGCTGCGGCTGCCGATCGTGGAGATCCGCTAGGGAGGATCCCGTAAGGTCTCCTGCGTGGCGCGCCTCCTTGACCGACAAGACCTCTCCGAGCGCAGCCGCACCGTGCTGCTCGGCGTCTTCGCCGCCCTGAGCCTGGCCGCCTACCTGACCATCAGGACGCTCGCGCATCCGACGATGATCGACATGGTCGTCTACCGGGCCGAGGGCCAGGCGGTTCTGCACGGCCACGACCTGTACAGCACCGTCGCCATCCCCACGGCAGCAGGCAACCAGTTGCCCGCGACCTATCCGCCCTTCGCGGCGATGCTCTTCGCGGCGATCAGCTGGATGCCGGTCGGCGTGCTGAAGGTGGTGGTGACCGCCGCCAACATCGCGTTGCTGGCCACGGTCGTACACCTCGCGGCGAGGTTGGTCGGCGGCTGGATGGACCGGCCGCCCTTCGCCGAACGGTGGGCGCTGATCGCGGCGATCACCGGCCTCGGCCTGTGGTTCGAACCGGTGTGGACCACGCTGCGCTACGGCCAGATCAACCTCGCGCTCGTCGCGCTGATCCTCTTCGATCTCACCAGGCCGGCGACCAGCAAGTGGCCGCGCGGCCTCGGCATCGGGCTGGCGACCGGTATCAAGCTGACCCCCGGTGTCTTCATCCTGTGGTTCCTGCTGGCGGGGCGGCGGCGTGACGCGGTCGTCTCGGCGCTCAGCGCGGCCGGGACCATGGCGGTCGGCTTCGCCGTGCTCCCCCGCGCATCCGTGAAGTTCTGGCTGCACGAGGTCTGGGACACCAGCAAGGTCGGCAAGACCTACATCACCGACAACCAGTCGATGTCGGGAATGATCGCGCGGATCACGCATATCGACGATCCCAAGGCGCTGTGGGCGATCGCGGCGGTCGTCGTGCTCGCGGCCGGCCTGTGGATCGCGGCCCGGCACTCCCAGCACGGTGACGACGCGGTCGGCGCGCTCACCTGCGCCGTCACCGGCCTGCTGATCTCACCGATCAGCTGGTCCCATCACTGGGTGTGGGCCGTTCCCGTGGCGATGCTGCTGGCCGTGCGGGCGCCGAGGGCCGCGGTGGCGTGGTGTGCCGTGTTCCTGTCGTTCCTGATCTGGGCCGTGCCGCACAAGGTGATCGGCCCCTCCCCCGCCCTGAACCCGCCGCAGATGCTGCTCAGTTCGCTCTATCCGTTGGCGGGAGTGGCTTTCCTCGTCTGGGCCTGGAGGGAGTCGACGCGGGCCCAGCCCGTCGAGGCCTCATACCGGCGCAGCATCCTGGCCGGGACCCCGCCGACCACGCAGTGATCCGGGAACTCGCCGCGCACCACGCTCCCCGCCGCGACGACCACGTTGCGGCCCAGCACCGTGCCCGGCAGGATCACCGCGTTCGTGCCGATCCAGCAGCCCGGCCCGATGCGCACCGGGGCCTCGCTGGGCCACTGCTTGCCGATCGGGACGTCCGGATCGTCGTAGCCGTGGTTCTGGTCGGTGATGTAGACGTTGGGGCCGGTGTACACGTCGTCGCCGATGTCGATCGAGCGGTGGCCGACCACGTGGCTGCCCCGGCCGAGCACCACGCCGCTGCCGATCCGGATCAGGGTGTCCGGGCCCAAGTCCAGGCCCGGGACGAAACCGGCGGAGATGGTGACGTTCGCGCCTATGAGCACGTGCGCGCCGACCGAGATATAGCGTTCACCGAACACCGTGCCCGGCGGGAAGGCCATCGTGGATCCCTCGCCGAACGCGGCGAAACGGCGGGCGGCCGGCGAGCCCGCGTGCACCTTCCCGGCCTTGGCCAGCCAGCCCCATACGCCGGCGGCCAGCCGGTTGCCCAGCGCTGACACCATGGGCGATACGGTACCCCCTGCGCGTGATCTTCCAGAGTGGTATCGGCGTTGGATAACTGTTCGATCACGGCAGTGAGGTGTTCAGGCTTCCAGTACCGGCCCCCACCCCTGTGCCTCTATCGTTCCGTTGGATTCGCAGGGCACATCAGGGGAGGACGAAAGACATGCACTCAGTGGGGGCCGTCCTGTTGGCGGCCGTTCCCTCGGCTGACAACATCCACGTCCCGACCCACTGGGACGCCGTCGGCCGCATCGCCCTGGCGTGGGCGCTGACCTTCGCGCTGGGCTTCGAGCGCCAGATCCGCGGCGCCATGGCGGGCGACCGCACCTTCTCGCTGCTCGGCGCGGCCACCGCGCTGATCGGCGTGCTGGCCGGCAACGGCGCGAGCACGATCCTGGCCGGCGCGGTCACCGGCATCGGCTTCATCGGCGGCGGGCTGTGCTTCCGGCAGACCGTCCAGGAGCACGAGGTGCTGCACGGCATCACGACCGCGGCGAGCATCTTCGCGTGCTCGGCGATCGGCGCGGCGTGCGGCCTGGGCCTGGTGAAGGAGTCGATCGCGGCGACCGCGGCGACGATGCTCACCCTGGAGCTGCGCCACATCCCGCTGGTCCGCACGCTCGACGCGCGCCGCTGGAACGGCCTGGTGCACCACGACGAGCACGTGCACTCCTACTTCTTCAAGCACGGCGCGAAGATCCCCGCGCAGGCGGTCGAGGCCCGGGTGGCGACCGCGGACACCGCGGACAGCGACGCGGTGGTGCTGGTCAACCCGATCATCGCCGCGCAGCAGGCGGCCGCGGCCACGGCGGCGACGGTCGCGCCGGTCGACGCGCCGGTGGACGCGCCGGTGGTGAGCGAGGCCGTGCCGGCCGACGCGGGCGCGGCGGCGCCGGCCGGGAAACAGTGAGCAGAGGAAACGGCAAGCAGATCAGAGCTCTGATAACCACGGCGGGACCCGGCGACGCGCAGTCGCCGGGTCCCGCCGTGCGCATATCCGATACGGGCAAAGCGTCAGTCACACAGGACCGGCAGACCGAGCAGCCACAAGCAGTAGTCCGGCGGGGGAACCGGGAGGTTCCTCGGGTGCTCGGAGATCGGCCCGCTCATCGGCGCCGGCGCGGAGTGCGTGACGGCGTGTGCCGAGGTCGTGCCGGCGGAAGCCGACGTGGCCGCCAGCGCGCCGGCACCGACGAGCAGCCCGGTGGCGCCCGCGGTCGCGATCAGTCTCGAGAAACCGCTCTTCATGGTCTACCTCCTTGTATGGGCCGCGAGGAGCGGTCCCTCAAGCAGGTTTCCGAAAGTCGTCACGGCGCGCGAAACGGCGTGCGCTGTTCGGTTGATCACGTCCCCGCCCCGACCGTCCGCACGGCCCGCACCGCGTGCTCCGCATATGCCGATGACCAGGGGCTTTGGACAATATACTGATCGTCCGTGCTACCCTCGTGGTCGCCGGTGCGTAGAAGATGTCCCCGGGCCTCAACTAACGCCGTCGCGGAATACCGTTCGGCTGGAGCCGCGGCGAGCTTTCCGCCGCGAGGCGACACGCGCACCGGCGCTAAACCTTTTCACTTCTGGAATGATGGTCACGTCCACCGCCCTGTCCCCTTCCATTCCAGGAGCAGATCGAAGTGCATGACCGCAAGCCAGTCGAATGCTGGATGACCGACATGGACGGCGTCCTGATCCGCGAGGGGCACATGATCCCCGGCGCGGACGAGTTCATCCGCCGGCTGCGGGCCAAGGACCGGCCGTTCCTGGTGCTGACCAACAACTCGATCTACACCCCGCACGACCTGTCGGCACGGCTGACGAACCTGGGCATCCCGCTGCCCGAGGAGCACATCTGGACCTCGGCGCTGGCCACCGCGCAGTTCCTGGACAACCAGCGGCCCAACGGGACCGCCTACGTCATAGGGGAGGCGGGCCTGACCACGGCGCTGTACAACGTCGGCTACACCATCTCCGAGGCGAACCCGGACTACGTGGTCCTGGGCGAGACCCGGGCCTACAGCATCGACGCCATCACCCGGGCCATCCGCCTGGTGACCAACGGCGCGCGCTTCATCGCCACCAACCCGGACGCCACCGGCCCCACGCCGGAGGGCCCGCAGCCGGCCTGCGGCGCCGTTGCGGCGCTCATCACGAAGGCCACCGGTGTGGAGCCCTACTTCGTGGGTAAGCCGAATCCACTGATGATGCGCGAGGGTCTGAACAAGATCCAGGCGCACTCGGAAGTGACCGCGATGATCGGTGACCGGATGGACACCGATGTACTGTGCGGCATCGAGGCGGGTCTGGAAACCTTCCTGGTGCTGTCGGGCGTGACCCAGGCGAGCGAGATCGAGCGCTTCCCCTTCCGGCCCTCCCGGATCGTGAAGTCGATCGCCGACCTGGTGGACGAGGTCTGAATCAAGAGCAGGGTCGGACGGTGAACACCTTCGTTCCCGCCGCGCGTCGGCCGGAAGACAGTGGTTTGACAATGTATGAGAACAGCAGGGGCGGCGCCGGCAGGGCGTCCGCCGGATCCATGAGCGGCACCCCGGTCTTCGACGCGCTGGTCGCGCAGTTCCGGGCCAACTTCCGCACGGTCCCCGGGGAGCCGTGGTCGCCGGCGCCGGCGCCGCGGTTCGCCGAGCTCTCCGTGCGCTCGGACCGGTTCGGGCTGCCGGCGGGGCCGAGCGGGCTTTAGGGGGCCGGCAACCGGCCGCCGCGACCACGCAGGTCCGGCGGCGGGTTCAGCACGCGCCTCCCCGGCAGGCGAACCACCCCGCGAGCGGCACGCCTCAGCCCTCTGCGTTGCGCCTGCTCGCGTACTCGACGAACCACTCGATCAACGCCGGATCGTCCACCGTCCCCAGGTTGACGGCCTTCGAGGGGTCGGCGCCGGTCAGCAGCCGCTTCACCGGGATCTCCAGCCGCTTGCCGGTGCGCGTGTGCGGGACGCCGGGGATCTCGACGAGTTCGTCGGGGACGTGGCGGGGCGTGAGTTCGGCGCGGATCGCGGCCGCCACGCGCTTCTTGAGGGCGTCGTCCAGGGCAGCGCCGTCGGCGAGGTGGACGAACAGCGGCATCCAGTAGCCGCCGTCGGGGAGTTCCACACCGATCACCAGGGATTCGCGGATCTCCGGCAGCTTCTCCACGACCTCGTAGATGTCCGCCGAGCCCATGCGGACGCCCTGCTTGTTCAGCGTGGAGTCGGAGCGGCCGTGGATGATGACGCCGCCGCGCTCGGTGATGGTGCACCAGTCGCCGTGGCGCCAGACGCCGGGGAACGCGTCGAAGTAGGCGTCGTGGTACTTGTGGCCGTCCGGGTCGTTCCAGAACTTCACCGGCATCGACGGCGTCGGCGCGGTCAGCACCAGCTCGCCGACCGCGCCGACGTGCGGGTGGCCCTCCGGGTCCCAGGACTCCACACGGCAGCCGAGGGCGCGACACTGGATCTCGCCGGAGTACACCGGCAGCAGCGGGTTGCCGGCGACGAACGCGGTGCAGACGTCGGTCCCGCCGGACAGCGAGTTCAGCCAGATGTCCGAGCCCACCGCCTCGTAGACCCAGCGGAAGCCGGTCGGGGGCAGCGGGGAGCCGGTGGAGCCGATCGCGCGCAGCGCCGACAGGTCCAGGTCGCGGCCCGGGCGCAGGTCCGCCTTCTGCGAGGCCATCAGGTAGCCGGCGCTGGTGCCGAGCATCGTCGCGCCGGTCTTCTCAGCGAGCTGCCACAGCCCGCTCACGTCCGGGAACGCCGGGCTGCCGTCGTAGAGCACGGCGGTCGCGCCGAGCAGAAGCGAGCCCAGGACGATGTTCCACATCATCCAGCTCGTGGAGGAGTACCAGAAGAACCGGTCGCCCTCCTCGACGCCCATGTGGAAGGCGATGGCCTTGTAGTGCTCCAGCAGGATCCCGCCGTGGCCGTGGACGATGCCCTTCGGCAGGCCGGTGGTGCCCGAGGAGTAGAGGATCCACAGCGGGTGGTCGAAGGGGACCGCTTCGAAGAGCAGCGCCGGCTCCGCGCCGTCCTGGCCGCCCGCGGCTCCCGGTCCGGCGACAGCCTCGGCCCAGCGGATGCTCTCCGCGCACGCCGGCCCCTCCGGGAACTGGTAGTCGACCCAGACCGTGTGCTCGACCGACGGCAGCGCGTCGCGCGTCTGCATGCACTCGGTGCGGCGGTCGATGCGCTTGCCGCCGTAGCGGTAGCCGTCGACGCCGATGAACACCTTCGGCTCGATCTGCGCGAAGCGGTCCAGGACGCCCTGAGTGCCGAAGTCCGGGCCGCACGCCGACCACACCGCGCCGACCGAAGCGGTGGCCAGCTGCGCGACGATCGCATGCGGCGTGTTGGGCAGGAAGGCCGCCACGGTGTCGCCGACTCCGACACCCCACGCGCGCAGCGTGGCGGCCAGTCCGGCGACCTGGCGGCGCAGCTCGGCCCAGGAGACCTCGGCCGGCTCGGCGCCCTCCTCCACGAACAGCAGGGCCGGGCGGTCGTCGGAGGCGGCGCGGAAGACGTGCTCGGCGAAGTTCAGGGTGGCGCCGGGGAACCACCGCGCGCCGGGCATGGCGGCGTCGGAGAGGACGGCGCTGTAGGGGCTGGCGGCCTGCACGCCGAAGTACCGCCACAGGCTCTCCCAGAACTCAGCGGGATGCTCGACGGACCACTGCCAGGCGTCGGCGTAGGCCGGGAACGGGCCGACGCCCTCCTGCTTGGGGAGCCAGTCCAGATACCGCTGGAGGGGCGAGCCAAGGCGCTGCGCGTCGCTCGGCGTCCAGAGGAGCTCCCCGAACGCGGCGGGCTGATCGGCTGCGGACTCGGCTGCGGACATCGTCGTCCCCCAACTTCGCGGTGGCTGCGTGCCGCTGGCTTCTGGCCGTGATCACGCCTGACAAGCGTCAGATTAGCGCCCCTCGCCGGGCTCCAAAAACGACTCCTGGCAGCCCACGCCCTCCGGCAGCGGCGGGAGCTCGATCCACTTCTCGGCCCACTCGGCGAGCTGCTGGAACGCGGGTTCCAACTCGGCACCCTTCTGGGTGAGGTGGTACTCCACCCGCACCGGGGTCTCCGGGATCACGACGCGCTCGACGATGCCGACCTGTTCGAACTCCTTCAGGCGCTCGGACAGCAGGCGGTCGGAGAGCTTGGGCACGGAGCAGGCGATGTCGGTGTAGCGGGTGGAGCCGGCGAGCATCGCCCGGAGGATCGCTCCGGACCAGCGGCGCCCGATGATCTCCACCGCGGTGTGGAAGCGCGGGCAGAAGGAGCTCAGGTGCTCCTCCTGCGGCGTCGCGGTGTTCTCGGCCATGACTCAAGCTTACCTTCCGTAGGCGACTTGACAACCGTAAGCACGCCGCCTACCTTCATCCTTACGAAAGGTAACCGGCTCACACGGCGTTACCGACTACGCCCGAAGCAGACCCGTCCCGGTCGGCATCGGCGCACGTCAGACCCGCAAGACCACGCTCGACCACCCCAGAACCCACACCCCGGGAGCTCAGAAGTGACCACCAAGATCCTCGCCTTCTCCGGCGCCCTGCGTAAGGCCTCCACCAACACCGCCCTCGTCCGCGCCGCCAAGCAGCTGGCCCCCGAGGGCGTCGAGATCGAGATCTACGACGGCATCGCCACCCTGCCCTTCTTCGACCAGGATCTGGAGTCCGACGTCCCGGCCGAGGTCGCCGACTTCCGCGCCAAGATCGCCGCCGCCGACGGCGTCCTGATCGCCAGCCCGGAGTACAACTACTCGATCCCCGGCGTCCTGAAGAACGCCCTGGACTGGGCCTCCCGCCCCTACGGCGAGTCGGTCCTGACCGGCAAGCCGGTCGCCATCATGGGCGCCTCCGGCAGTGGCTTCGGCACCGTCCGCGCCCAGAACCACCTCCGCGACGTCTTCCACTGGCTGGACGCGAAGGTCGTCACCAAGCCCGAGGTGCACGTCGGCAACAACTGGGAGCGCTTCGACAGCGAGGGCAACCTGGTCGACGAGACCAGCCGCAACCTGGTCGCCGGCCTCATCGCCGCCCTGGTGGTCCTGATCGAGGAGACCGAGAAGGTCAAGGCGAACGCCTGACGCTGAGGTTTTGAGGTGGGCCCCGCCGCGGATGCGGTGGGGCTTGCTTTTTGCGTCCGCGGCGCAGTGGTCACGGCCGCATCTGGATCAAGGCGTGCTCGCCGCTGGTCCGCCACGCGGTGCCGGTCGCGTCGAGCTTCGCGACCGTCTCCGGCGTGAGCCCGACGGCCACGTCGGACTTGAGCGTGCGCAGCGTCGCGACAGGCGCCGGAAAGTACGCAGTGAGGTCCGCGAACGGCGTCGTGGGCGCCCAGGCCCGATCGCCGACGAGGCGGCGGTAGTTCAAGTCGCCCTTCAAAATGGCCAGCGTCGCCTGCGACAGCTCGTCCTCCAGTTCCGCAGGCAGGTCGTGGAACGACAAAGGCGCGCACCAGAAAGCATGCGTGCGCAAAGTGATCGTGCCGTCGGCCAGGGCCGCCCAGAGCCGCTGGCCGGTCCCGGCCGAAGCGCCCGGTTCAGTCCTGATGCGCCGCACGACCTCAACGACGTCGGCACCGCCCGCATCCGACACGTAGTACGGCTGCGGCTTCACATGCATCACCACACGCGCCGCGGCGCCCGTAACCACCAGGTGGTCGACGAGGATCAGGTCGGAGAGCAGTTCGCGGCCGGCGTTGTCGGTGACGAGGTGGACGGTCGGCTCGGACGCCGCGCCCAGAAGCTCCCAGATCCGTGCACTGTCGTCGGCCAGCAGGTCCGTCGCGGGGCCCTCAGCGGCCGCGGTGATGCGGAACCCGAGATCAGCCCGGTTGCCCCACAACGCGGCCTCCAGCAGCGCGCGCCGCTGCTCGGCCAGCGACAGCTGCGCGACACCGTCCAGCGCCGTCAGCTCCGACGCCACCGCGGGCGTCGCCAGCTCGGCCTGCTTAGCCGGCCCGAACAGATCGACCCCGCGCCAAGGCCCCGGCCGGAAGTACCCGACGGCCTCCAGCAGCCTGCGATAGAAGAACGACTCGGCCCACAGGAACGGCGCGCTCAGCCACGGCTGGCCGTACCAACCCCGATCCCATTCCTGCCAGAGCCCATAGTCATGGGCATCAGGCGACAGCTGCCGGATGTCGCCGGAGATCGTCTCCACCAGGAGCGCGTCCAAGGCCCGATGGGCCTCCGCCGGGTAGGGGAACGCGTCCTGGATCTGCTTGATCAGAACCGGATGCCGCTTGTTCCACACGCTCCAGGCGAACGACTCAGGCTGGTCCGAAACGATCGCGTCAGCAACATTCGTCACCTGATAACCCTACGCGGGAGGCGTGGGCGCGCCGCGCAAAGACGCGCAGCGGACGGCGCACGGCTGAGGTCCCACGGACGACGCACGGCTGAGGTCCCCCAACGACGGTCGCCCGACGGCCGCCCGGCGCTCCCCAGCGCCAGACGGCCACTCCCCGTCGCCCATGAACCCTCAGGCCCCCGGCAACCCCATGTCCCGAGCGATCAGCATCCGCTGCACCTCGCTCGTCCCCTCGCCGATCTCCAGGATCTTCGAGTCCCGCCACATCCGAGCGACCGGGAACTCGTTCATGAACCCGTACCCGCCGTGGATCTGCGTGGCCTCGCGCGCGTTCGTCACCGCGGCCTCGGAGCTGTACAGCTTCGCCATCGCGGCCTCGGCCTTGAAGGGCTCGCCGGCCAGCATGCGGCTGGCGGCGTCGTAGTAGGCCAGGCGGGAGGTATGGGCTCGCAGGCGCATGTCCGCCAGCTTGAACTGGATGGCCTGGTTGGCGCCGATCGGGCGGCCGAAGGCCTCGCGCTCGTGGGCGTACTTCACCGACTCGTCGACGCAGCCCTGGGACAGGCCGGTGGACAGGGCGGCGATGGCGATGCGGCCCTCGTCGAGGGTGCGCAGGAAGTTCGCGTAGCCGCGGCCGACCTCGCCGAGCAGGTTGGCCTCCGGGACGCGGACGTTCACGAACGACAGCTCGCGGGTGTCCGAGGCGTTCCAGCCGACCTTGCTGTACTTCGGCGCCACGGTCAGGCCGGGGGTGCCGGCCGGGACGATGATGCTGCTGATCTCCTTGGCGCCGTCGGCCCTCGTGCCGGTGACCGCGGTGACGGTGATCAGCCCCGTGATGTCGGTGCCGGAGTTGGTGATGAAGCACTTCGTGCCGTTGATCACCCACTGGCCGTCCTGGAGCACCGCGGTGGTGCGGGTGGCGCCGGCGTCCGAGCCGCCGCCGGGCTCGGTCAGGCCGAAGGCGCCGAGCATCTCGCCGGAGCAGAGCTTGGGCAGCCACTGCTGCTTCTGCTCCTCGGTCCCGAAGCGGTAGACCGGCATCGCGCCCAGCGACACCCCGGCCTCCAGCGTGATGGCCACCGAGGAGTCGACGCGCGCCAGCTCCTCCAGGGCCAGGCACAGGGCGAAGTAGTCGCCGCCCATGCCGCCGTACTCCTCCGGGAACGGCAGGCCGAACAGACCCATGCGGCCCATCTGGGCCACGATCTCGTACGGGAACTCCTCGCGCTCGTAGAACGCCCCGATCTTGGGCGCCACGACGTCGTGGGCGAACTCCTCCACGGTGACGCGCAGCGCTTCGTACTCTTCACTCAACCGGTGATCCATGGGAGGTCCTCCGCTCAGACCGGGGTGACGCCGTGCCGGCGCCGGGAGAAGAAGCGGTCCTTGCCCTCAGCCGCGCGGTAGCGGGCGATCAGGGCGGACCGCAGGTCGGACGGCTCCACGATGTCGTCGATGACGAGCTCGCTGGCCAGGCGCACGAAGTCGATGTCGGTCTCGTACTCGGCGCGCTTGTCGGCGACGAAGGCCTCGCGCTCGGCGGGGTCCTCGATGGCCGCGATCTTGTTCGCGTACACGGCGTTCACCGCGGCCTCGGCACCCATGACCGCGATCTTCGCGGTGGGCAGCGCGATCGTGGCGTCCGGCTCGAATCCGGGGCCCGCCATGGCGTACAGCCCGGCGCCGTAGGCCTTGCGGACCACCACGCAGATCTTCGGCACCGTGGCCTCGGAGACCGCGGTGATCATCTTGGCGCCGTGCCGGATGATGCCCTGCTTCTCCACCGCCGTGCCGACCATGAAGCCCGGCACGTCGGACAGGAACAGCAACGGCACGTTGAACGCGTCGCAGAGCTGGATGAACCGTGTGGCCTTGTCGGCGGAGTCGACGAAGAGCACCCCGCCCTTGAACATCGGGTTGTTCGCCACGATCCCGACCGGCTTGCCGTTCAGGCGCGCGAAGCCGACGGTCAGCTCCCGGGCCCACAGCGCGTGGATCTCGAAGAAGGAGTCTTCGTCCACCAGGCCCTTGACGAACCGGCGCATGTCGAACGCCTGGCGCTCGCTGGCCGGGACCAGGGCGGCGAGGTCGATCTTCGCCGGGGAGTCGGCCGGCTCGGCCGCCGGCGCGTCCTGCTGCCAGTTCGACGGCAGGTAGGACAGGTACTGCTTGACCGTCTCCAGCGCGTCCTGCTCGGTCTTCACCAGGAAGTGCCCGACACCGGACTCCGCGCAGTGCACCCGCGCGCCGCCCATGTCCTCCAGCGTGGTCTTCTCGCCGGTGACCATCTCGACCATCCGGTCGCTGCCCAGGTACATCGAGGCGTTGCCCTCGACCATGATCACGACGTCGCAGAACGCCGGGATGTACGCCCCGCCGGCCGCCGAGGGTCCGAACAGCGCGCAGACCTGCGGGATCGAGCCGGAGGCCCGGACCTGGGTGTGGAAGATCTTGCCCGCGCCGCGCCGACCGGGGAACAGGTCCACCTGGTCGGTGATACGAGCGCCGGCGGAGTCC
>Ga0207695_10005975_pt1 | contig 15923 bp, 11 predicted proteins | sample KBSC54metaG_FD_184354 | JGI IMG/M metagenome (GOLD analysis project Ga0207695, IMG submission 184354) | Corn rhizosphere microbial communities from Kellogg Biological Station, Michigan, USA - KBS C5-4 metaG (SPAdes) (version 2) | ecosystem: Host-associated > Plants > Roots > Rhizosphere > Soil... | reverse complement strand
GACGATCGCGTCTCGGCCACCACGATCCAAACGGTCGGCAGCAAGGGATACGACGGATTTACGCTCGCACTCGTGAACCGCCCTTAACCATCTGCGTTTTCTTCGGTTCTTCGGGAATTTCCGGGAAGCGTGGCATGGATCGAGGCGGGACAGACAGGCAGAGTACTACGCTCATGAAGACGCGGACAACGCGGGACACAACGGACAAAGCACCGATAAAAAAAGGTTCCTCCGGAATTTCCGGGAAACGCAGCGTGGAAAGGCCAACGAAAGCAGACCAACGATTGTGAGGCAGGCCGGACTGGCAGAGTGCTACGCTCATGAAGACGCGGACAAAACAGGACACAGCGGGCCCAGCCCGGATAACAGGCGAAGACTTTGTTTTGTCTGTCCTGTCCGCGCCGTGTCCGCGTCTTCATGAGCGTATCACTCTCGTCGGCCGAGCCCAGCCTCACGATCCAAGGATCGTAACCTTCGTTGCACCTTACCCAATGTTTCCCGGAAATTCCTGAAGAACCTTTTTTATCGGTGCATTGTCCGTTGTGTCCTGCTTTGTCCGCGTCTTCATGAGCGAAGATACAAGACATGAGGGAACGGCATCCCAGCCACTCGCTCAGGAGCATCGCCGCGCTTCCCGGAAATTCCCGAAGAACCTAAAAAAACGGTCCTCGCGGAATTTCGGGGAAAGCAGGGCGGTACACGTCGGCGCACTATGTCCGCTGGAAGAGCGACGTGAGGGCTAACTGGAGGCCTGTGTCAAGGGCTTCTTCGCTCCGGTGTGAGGGATAACTACAAGGATACAAGAGATGGGGTCGGTGCATATGCAACCTCAACGACGCGTCGTTAGGCGTGGAGGTGCGCCGACCCCATCTCTCGCATCCTTGTCGTTATCCTTTTGAGCTTTTGTCGTAGATCCCTCCATGTGGCGTTTGGGTGGAGCGTCGCCACGCGGTCACTGCCCTCGCGCCTCATGGCTCAGTACGCCTTCCCACACCTCGAGATCACCCGCACGAAATCCCGAAGACCCTCTTTTTCATCTTTGTCCCGGTCTTTCCGTCCTTGTCCGCGCTCAGTCCGCCTGTATGTCCGCCTCTGTCCGCCTGTATGTCAGGCGCGGTGTCCGTCTGTCACCAGATGTTCGGCACCACATTCCGCGGCCTGACCATCGGATCGCCCGGCTTGCAGCCGAACGCCTTCGCGAACGCCTCCATGTCCGACAGCGGGCCATCCACACGCCAGTTCTCCGGCGAGTGCGGGTCCACCTTCACGCGCGTGATCAGGCTCTGCGGCCGCGAATGCACGCGGAAGCTCTGCGCGTAGCCGATGAAGAACCGCTGCTCGGGCGTGAAGCCGTCGATGAGGCCCGGCCGGCCATCGCGCTGGAGCGCCTTCTCGAGCGCATCGTAGGCCGTGAGCGCGCCGCCGTAGTCGGCGATGTTCTCGCCTAACGTAAGGTGGCCGTTCACGTGGAACGTGTCGACCTGGATGTAGCCGTCGTACTGCTTGGCATCGAGCTCGGCCTGCGCGTTGAACCGCTTGGAGTCCGCCGGCGTCCACCAGTCCGTCAGGTTGCCCTGCGCATCGAAGTGCCGGCCCTCGTCGTCGAAGCCGTGCGTCATCTCGTGGCCCGCCCAGCTCGCGCCTAACGAACCGTAATTGGCGCCGTCGTCCGCCTTCGGGTCGAAGGTCTGCGGCACCAGCGCGCCCGCCGGGAACACCATCTCGTTCTTGCTCGGATTGTAGTACGCGTTCACCGTCGGCACCGTGATGCCCCACTCCGTTTTGTCCACCGGCTGGCCCGGCCGCTGCGCCACGCGCTCCCATTCGAAGCGCGACGCGTTCTGGTTATCGAGCACGAACGCTCCCGTCGATACCCGGAGCTTCGAGTAGTCGCGCCACGTGTCGGGATAGCCGACCTTCTCGCCCATCTTCGCCAGCTTGTCCAGCGCGTGTGCCCGCGTGGAATCGGACATCCAGGTGAGCCGCAGCAGCCGATCGTGGAACGCGGCGCGGATGTCGTCGATCACCGCCTTCGCCTTGGCTTTCGCGTCGGGCGGGAATGTCCGGGCCACGTAGGCCTGGCCTAACGCTTCGCCCAACTGCGCATCGGTCACGCGCAGACAGCGCTTCCAGCGCGGCAACAGCTCCTTGGCGCCGCTGAACCGCGAGGCGAACGCAAAATTCTCGTTCACGAACGCCGACGAGAGCCACGGCGCGGCGCTCGACAGGACGTGGTAGCGCAGATACGCGCGCCAATCTTCGATCGGGCGCTTCGCCACGAGCGCGTTGAGCTCCTTGTAGTACGCCGGCTCACCCACGTTCACGAGCGACACGGGCGACGACAGACCCACGTCGTGCAGATACGCCGTCCAATCGACGTCCGGCGCCAGCTCGTGCAGTTTCGCAAACGCCATCTGATGGTCGGTGGCCTTGGGATCGCGGCGCGCGACGCGCGGCAGCTGCGCCCTGGCCATCTCCGTCTCGAGCGCCATCACGCGCTCGGCGTCCTTCGACGCCGCCGCGCTATCCTCGCCGCCCAACACCAGCAGCTTCGCGATGTGCGCGCGATACGCCTGGCGCATCGAGTCGGCCGACGGCGCGGCGCTCAGGTAGTAGTCGCGGTCGGGCATGCCTAACCCGCCGCGGTCGAAGTCGGCGATGTAGTGCTCCGCATCGTGCGCGTTCACCGACGGTCCGTAGCGGAACAGGACGTTCGTGCCGGCCATCTGGAGCGCGGCCACTTCGGGGATCAGTCCCGCCGTCGACGTGATCGAATCGATCGCCGCCAACTGCGGTCTGATCGGCGACACGCCGGCCGCCTCGGCCGCCGACGAATCCATGCAACTGCCGTAGAACGTGCCTAACTTGTATTGCGTGCTCGTATCCGGCAGTGATTTGGCTTTTGCCATCGCGTCGTCGAGCACGGATCGCACGACCAGCTCGTTGCGGTCGGCCATGTCCTTGAACACGCCCGACTCCGAGTACGCCGGCGGAATCGTATCGCGCTTGAGCCAGCCGCCGTTGGCGTAGAGGTTGAAATCCGTGCACGCCTTGACCGTCGTATCCATGTACGATGGATCGACCACTTTGAGCGGCGGGAGCTCGGCCGTCTGCGTCGTGGAGGCGGGCGTGGCCGGCGCCGGCTTCTGCGAGCACGCCGCGACGCCGGCCGCGAACGCGGCCACGGTGACTTTGCCTAACGCCGCGCGCGCGCGCAGCGTTAGGCGTGCTGCATGCGATGAATGAACCGACATCATGGTTTGGCGGTGGCAACCTGTTGTGCGGGGAGGTCCTTGCTCATCCGCTCGACCACATCGCGCGGCTCGGTGACCGGCGGATTGTTGAGGTATTTACCGAAGAACACCAGATACCGCTGATAGCGGTCCTCGATGTGCCGCGGTTCGACGAAGCCGTGGTTCTCGCGCGGATACGTGACGAATTCCACCGGCACGTGCCGCTCCGTCAACGCCCGATAGAACTCTTCGGCCTGCGGAATCGGCACGCGCGTGTCCGCCTGGCCGTGCAGGATCATCGTCGGCGTCTTCACGTTGTTCACGTACTTCATCGGCGAGTGGTCCCAGTATTCCTGGAAGTTGTCCCACGGCGCCTTCATGTTGAAGAAGAGCCGCAGATACCGATGGATGTCGGTCTGCGAATACATCGAGTAGAGATCGGGCAGCCCGGCGCCCGGCGAGATCGCCTTGAAGCGGTCGGTCTGCGTGTCGATCCAGAACGTCATGAAGCCGCCGTACGACCAGCCGAACGCGCCTAACCGATTCGGGTCGGCCCATCCGCGCGCGATCACCGCATCCACGCCGCTCATGTCGTCCTTGTAGTCGCCGCCGCCCCAGTCGTTCTGGTTGGCCGACGCGAACGCCTCGCCGCGCCCCGACGAGCCCCGGAAGTTGGGCTCGAGCACCAGATAGCCGTTGGCCGCCATGATCTGCTCGCCGGGATTGAAGCCGAGGAGCGAGGCGCCGGTTGGGCCGCCATGGGGATTGAGCAGCGTCGGGTACTTGTGCGATGCCACGAAGTCCACCGGCTTGGTGACGATGCCGTCGATCTCCATGCCATCCTTGCTGCTCTTCCAGGTGATCACCTCCGTGCTGCCTAACGCGTAATCGGCCAGCCACGCGTTCTGGTTGGTGATCGGCTCGATCGTGGCGAACGACAGGTCGGAGCGGTACACGTCCGCCGGGTGCGTCGGATCCGCGCGCGTCCCCACCACCGTGTGTCCATCGGTGCTCACGCCGCTGATATCGATGACGCCCGGCATCGTCGTCACCTGCTTCACCGTGCCGTCGGCGACGTTCGCCGCGAAGATCTCGTTCGACTCGCGCGTCTCCGACGAGAAGTAGACGGACCTCCCATCGGGCGACCAGAACGGTTCGCTGGCGTTGAGCGCGAACTTGGTCGTCAGACTTCTTCCCTGCCCGCCCGACGCCGGCACGACGTACAGATTTTGCTGGCCCAGCGATGCCTCGCGCGTATCGAGATACGCGATCGAGGACCCGTCGGGCGAGTAGCGCGGCATGCTCGTGTAGTCAGGCGTGTCGGCCACCTTGCGCACGCTGCCGCTCGCGACGTCCATCACCCACGCCGTTTGCAGACCGTTGTCGTCGAGGAGCGGCGTCGGCGTCGTCGTGAACGCGATGTGCGTCCCGTCGGGCGAGTAGTGCGCATCGGTGACGTTGTTGTCGCCGTGCGTGATCTGCCGCTCGGCGCCCGTCGCGACATCCCACGTCCAGAGCTGCGCCAACTCGAGGTCGTGATCGACGACGACCGCGTCGTCGTGCAGCTTCTGGCGCTTCTCCTGGTCGGCATCGGGCGCCGGCGACGCGATGAAGAGCAGCGTCTTCCCGTTAGGCGAGAACTCGAAGCCGCGCACGCCATCCTTGTGCTTCGTCACCTGCCACGGCTCGCCGCCGTCGGCGTACTCGAACCAGACCTGCGGATGCGCGTCTTTCTCTTCGCCGGCCACCATCGTGAAGGCGATGATCTTTCCATCGGGCGACCACCGCGTCCCGGCCACGCTCTTCTCGCCACGCGTGTACTCGCGCGCCGCCGACGCCGGACCGGTCGCCGGCACCACCCACAGATGCGTCACCGTCTTCCCCGGCTTGTCCTTGTCCATGTCGAGCGACGAGACGAGGTACGCCACGCGCGACCCGTCGGGCGACAACCGCGGCGCCGAGACGCGCGCCACGCGCAGCGCTTCCGCGCTGCCGAAGAGCCGCTTGCCATCCTTACTGCGAGCGGCCGAGCTGTCTGCGGGTGCGCTCTGCGCCGGCATGGCGAGCGCGACGGTGCCCGCGGCCAGGCACACGGCGAGGGCCGACAGCACCCAATGACGGCGAGGTGCGAACGACATCGGGACACTCCTTCTATAGTGCGACGTGAGGGGGGAGACGACCACGCAGTATGCCCGCCGGTACATGAGCCCGCAAGGTCCGCGTGGACCCCTATTCCCCTCGTCCCGACGCATGCCGTCGCGGCCTCCGGCAGCCTAACGGTGAAGGCGGACCAAGACGGACCAAGACGGACAAGACGGACCAACCGTTATGGTCTGGTTGCTCCGGCAGTGTCCGGCCCTGTCCCGTCGTGTCCGCCTTCCGGTGTCGTGCAGCCTAACGCTGAAGGCGGACCAAGCCGGACCAAGACCGACCAAGCCGGACCAACGTCATGCTCTCGTTGCTCCGGCCCTGTCCGGCGCTGCCCTGTCCTGTCCGCCTTTATTTGTCTATCGGCAAGCCGCTCGGCACCGCCTTTGGCGTTAGGCGGGAGAGATTGCGTGCCGCCGGGTCGGTGAGCGCCGACATGTAGTTCATCAACTTGTCCTCGACCTCCGGCGTCAGCACGACTCCCAGGATGACCGTGTCGCGCTCGGCGATCACGGACGCCTTGTTGTCCAACACGGTCCGTTGAAGCGGCGCGATCAACTGCGCCGGATTGTAGTCCATCAGCTTCTCGTCCGAGTTGCTGTAGTGGTCGATGAAATCGCGCAGCGAGATGATCGAGCCGTCGTGGCCATAGGGTCCGGTCAGCTCTACGTTGCGCAGCGGCGAAGTGCGGAAACGGTACTGGTCTGCCGGGTCGCCCGTCACGTTCATTCGGCCGAAATCATCGAGGCCGGAGACGCCGTTGCCCTTGCCCGGCCCGATCTGCGGCACTGCGACGTTGTGAAACTGGTCGTCGCTGAACGTCGCGCCGTTGTGGCAGATCGAGCACTTGAGCGTGAGGAACTCCGCGGCGCCGTCCAATTGCGCCTGCGTCAGCGCGCGGTCGTCGCCATCCATGAACCGGTCCCACGGCGTGTTGCGGAACGTCAGGTCGCTCACGATGAATCCGGCGATGGCGTTCGAAGCGTACGCGAAGTTCATGTCATCGAAGCGCGTGCCCGGATAGGCGCGCTCGAACATGCGCCGGTACTTGGGGATTTTGCCTAACCGGCGCATCAGGGCCGCCCAGATCAGCGTTGCGTCGTTGTCGGTGAAGCCCGACAGCTCGCTCCCCGACGAGCCGCGCATCTCGGCCGCGCTGGTGGGCGGGAACATCGGCTGCGCCGAGAGCGCGCCGAACTCGAACACGCGCGTCATCGACGTGGTGAGCTGCGTGCCCGCCGGCGTGGTGAAGTGGCCGTGCCCATCGACCTCGACGCGGCCATCCCAGAACAGGTGGCGCATCGCATAGAGGTTGAACAGCGGCGGCGCGTTGCGCGGTATGTTCACGCCATCCGGGTGCGTGCGGTTAGGCCCGAGACCCGTGCCGCCCGATCCGATCGAGAGACTGCGCCCATCGCCGGTCTCGTAGCGCGGGAGGTGGCACGTCATGCACGAGACGTCGTGGTTGCCGCTCAAAATCTTGTCGAACGCCAGCTCCCGGCCCAGCCGTACCAGCGCCGGTCGCACGACCGGGGGACGGGGCAGCGGGGTGATGCCGCGGCCTTTCGCCAGTTGTCTAACGAGACGCGGGGTGATCGTGTCCCCGCTCGCGCTCCGATTGCCCGTCGGCACCGCCGACATCTCCGTCGGCCTTTCGGAGCAGCCCGCGACGATCCCACCGAGGATCGCCGCGAGGCCGAACGCCAACCAAGAACTCCTGCGCATAGTCACAGCCTCCGGTGATCGTGCTGGCCGCGCGCCATCGCCCCCGGAAAGCCGGCTCGGCGCGCGCGTGTACGACGTGTTTCCCAGTAATCGAAAACCGGTGCCGCGGCCCGACATGGCCGCCCTCGGTAGCGAGCCCAACCGCCCAAACCCGTAGCGTTGACCGCACACCGCCCGTACACTAAGACACAGACATCGCATCGGAGCCCGAACCCCATGCCGTCGTTCACCATCCTCGTCAATGGGCGGTCGCAGACCGTAACTGTCGCCGCCGATACCCCGCTCCTCTGGGTCCTCCGCGACTCGATCGGTCTAACGGGCACCAAGTTCGGCTGCGGCATGGGACAGTGCGGCGCCTGCACCGTGCATCTGGACGGCAGGGCGGTCCGCTCGTGCCAGACGCCGATCTCCGCCGCCACCGGCCGTACGGTGACCACCATCGAAGGGCTGGCCGACGAGCATGGCCGCCGCTTGCAGGAGGCTTGGGTGGAGGAGGACGTCCCGCAGTGCGGCTACTGTCAGTCGGGACAGATCATGTCGGCCGCGGCGCTCCTCGCCGCCCACCCGAAGCCGACCGACGAGGACATCGATCGCGCGATGTCCGGCAACATCTGCCGCTGCGGCACGTACAATCGCATCCGCAGCGCGATCCACCGCGCGTCGCAGGAGGTGTGACATGGCCAGCACCGTCAACCGCCGCGACTTTCTGCGCGCCGGCGCCGGCGCGGGCGCCGGACTGCTGATCGCGCTCTACCTGCCCTCGGCCGACCGCCTTACCAAGTTAGGCGACAGGCCTCGCGGTGATGCCGGGCTGTCGCCCAACGCGTGGCTCGTCATCGGCGCCGACGACACCATCACCGTCTACTTCGACAAGTCCGAGATGGGACAGGGCGTGATGACGGCGCTCCCCATGATTTTGGCCGAGGAGCTCGATGCCGATTGGAAGCAGGTGCGCGTCGAGCAGGCGCCGGTGACCGCGGCATTCATCGCGCTGCGGCACGGCCGCTTGAGCACGGGCGGCAGCACATCGGTACGCACCTCGTGGGATCCGATGCGTGCGGCCGGAGCGGCCGCGCGCGAGATGCTGGTGACGGCCGCCGCTGCGCAGTGGGGTGTCGATGTGGCGTCGTGTCGCACCGAGAGCGGACAGGTCGTGCACGCCGCGTCCAAGCGATCGGTGTCGTACGGACAGGTGGCTTCCGCCGCGTCGAAGCTGGCTGTGCCGGCCCAACCGAAGCTCAAGCAACCCTCGGAGTATCGCATCGTCGGTACGCGTACCAAGCGCGTCGACACACCGGCCAAGACCCGCGGTGCCGCGGGTTTCGGCATCGACACGCACCGGCAGGGCATGCTGGTCGCGTTGGTCAAGCGCTGCCCGGTGTTCGGCGGAAAGGTGGCGCACGTCGACGACGCCAAGGCGAAGGCGGTGCCGGGCGTTAGGCAGGTGGTGCAGATCTCGAGCGGCGTCGCCGTGCTCGCCGATGGCTACTGGCCCGCGTACACGGGGCGCGACGCACTCGCCGTCGACTGGGACCTCGGGCCTAACGAAACGCTCGACTCGGCCGGGATCTGGAAGATTTTCGAGGACCGGCTTGCGCAGCCGTTGGCTGTCGTGCGCGACAGCGGCAGTGTCGCCAGCGCCGACCCCGCCAAGACCGTGGAGGCCGAGTATCGCCTGCCGTATCTGGCGCACGCGACGATGGAGCCGATGAACTGCTCGGCCCACGTGCGGGCGGATGGGTGCGACGTCTGGGTGCCCACGCAGAATCAGACTGGTGCGTTGGACACGGCCGCGCAGATCACGGGCTTGACGAAGGACCAGATTGCGATCCACACCACATTTTTAGGCGGCGGCTTCGGCCGGCGTTCGAAAACCGACTTCGTGACCGATGCGGTAGAAGCATCGAAAGCTGCCGGCGCGCCGGTGAAGGTGATTTACGACCGGCCCGACGACATTCAGCATGATGGTTATCGGCCGGCCGCGCTGCACCGGTTGAGTGCGAAGCTCGATGCGAATGGATGGCCGGTCGCGTGGGAGCACAAGTTCGTGGCGCCGTCGATTCTCGCGCAATACGGCAAGCAGGCGGTGGAAAAGGGCATCGATGGCGACGCCGTGTCGGGGACGGGGGACGATTTCCCGTACGCGATCCCGAACATGCACGTCGAGTATGGCATTCCCGAGACGCCCGTGCCGGTGTGGTGGTGGCGTTCCGTTGGGCATTCGAGCACGGACTTCGTGGTGGAGAGTTTCATGGACGAGCTGGCGGCCGCCGGCGGCAAGGATCCCGTGGAGTTCCGGCGTCGCTTGCTCGCCGGCTCCCCGCGGCGGCTTGCGGTGCTGAATCTTGCGGCGGAGAAATCCGGCTGGGACAAACCGCTGCCTAACGGGCACGCCCGCGGCATCGCGCTGCTCGATGGGTTTGGCAACACGATCGTGGTGCAGGTGGCCGAGGTGAGCGTCGAGGCGCAGAAGGTGCGCGTGCATCGGGTGACGTGCGCGGTGGACTGCGGGATCGTGGTGAATCCCGCCATCGTCGAGTCGCAGATGGAGAGCGCGATCATCTACGGGCTCTCGGCGGCGCTCATGGGCGAGATCACGATCAAGGATGGTCGCGTGCAGCAGAGCAGCTTTGCGGATTATCCCGTGATGCGAATGAGAGAGGCGCCGAAGATCGACGTGCACATCGTGGAGAGCAGCGAGCACCCGGGCGGGATCGGCGAGCCGGGGACGCCGCCGATCGCGCCGGCGGTGGCGAACGCGGTGTTTGCGTTGACGAAGAAGCGCGTAAGGGAGCTGCCGATCAGGCTAACGTAGTTAGCAGCAGCGAACCACCCTGCGATGCTTAAGCTAAGAGCGACTCACCCGGGAGCAGTCGCGAATATCGGGACCGCCGAGACGCCGGCCGCGAACGGCGGTTTCTGAAGTAAGCCCGCTGTCCCGGGCCGACCAATGCGTGGCCAGCCCAGACGCTGTATCCGCATGAATTGTCAATTGCCATCGGCAAGCGTCAATATGTCCGGCGTCGTGTTCGAGAAAGCGTGCATCGAGCGGCCTCGCTTCCGGTCGCAGATGCTTCGTCATCGTCGACGCGGGCGTCCGTTAGTCGTGTGGCGCGACACGCTACGACCCTCTGGGCTCGGTCGCAATCGTCGAATGCAACTATCCATACGGCGTTTGCAAACACGGCGCGGACTAACCGACGTGCAGGCGGAAGTCGAATATGAACTGGAGGTCTACTTGCGCACCGGCCTCAAAAGTGCTGTCGACCTGGCCTAACGTCGCATGCAGGCGCGACTTGTCTGCGCCGGCGCCGAACCGTTGTTCAAAGAGATTCGCGAGGTAGTCGAGGCCCCCGGCCTCGCGAAGCTCTGGAAGCGTCTTACCCGTTGCGCCTCTCACGGACTCGCAGAGGGTGCCGGCAGACGAAAAGCCGAGCTCGTCTGCAACGGCGGCAGGTGTGGCGCGGATGGCGCGCGTGCTCGCGCCCCTCGGCGAGGATCACGACGTGCGCGGCGGTCCCGCGGACTTCGACCGGGCGCCCGAGCGCCGCGAAGTGCACGGAGTAGCGCCGGCCTTCAAACCACACCAAGCACTCACGCGACACGCGCCGCGCCACCACACAATCGAAGGGCTCGTGCATCGCAGGGATAGCCCGTAAGACGCGCTGCTCCGCCGCGTGCGCCTCGGCGATCGTCGTGCCGGTCGCGGGGCAGCGGCGCCGCGCATGCAGCTCGGCCGCGCGCGCATCGAGCGCCGCTTGTAAGGCAGCGAGTGAGAGCCACTCCGCTAGGAAGAGATCCGCAAACGCGCCGCGATCGGTGCGCACCGTGCGCTCCACTTTGCCTTTGTCCGAGCCGGTGGGCGCGCGACACGACGCCACCGCCAAATAAGAGTACCGGAAACGCGGTTTGATTCTCTCCAAGGCCATGAATTGCCTCTGCCCGTTGCCGAGCTCGCTGCGGGAAGTGGTCCACGACTATCCTATCAGTAGTCTCACGATCTTCGCAAACAACCACCCACCGTTGTGGCGATGTTCTCAGGCGAGAAAATCTGCACCCTGCTCGAGCAGCTCGGCGTCACCCACGTCGTCACTGTGCCGGACAGTACCATCGGCCGGTGGCAAGCCGCCATCGAAGAGCTCGGCACACCTAGCCTCGTTCGCGTCTGCCGCGAAGGAGAAGCATGGCAGGTCGCCGCCGGCCTCCAGTTAGGCGGCGCCGCCCCACTCGTGCTCATCCAGTGCACCGGCCTGCTCGAAGCTGGCGACGCAATACGCAACGCGCTCCATGATTTCGGATTGCCGCTGTTCGCCATCATCGGCTACCGCAGCTATCTCAATCAGGACACGCTGCCCGGCGACACGTGCCTCGTGTTCACCGAACCGACCCTCGATGCGTGGCAGATCGACTACCGGTTAGTCACCAAGCCGTCGCAATTCGACGACATCGGCGCACACTTCATCGCCTGCCGCGACGCCGGCAAACCCGGCGCCATCCTCCTCGCCGAAGGCAAAGCATGACGGCTCAGGCCATGATCCCCACGCCGCCGCGCACACGCATGCCGGCCAAGGACGCGCTCGCCGCCGTGCATGCGGCACGCGATGCGCGCGACATCGTCATCACGACGATGACGCCCGCCCGGGACTGGATGCTGCTGCCGCAGCAGCCGCTGGACCTGGTGCTCGTGCCGTCCGCCATGGGCAGCGCGCCTCCGTTGGGCTTGGGCCTCGCCCTCGCCCAACCGAACCGCCGCGTCATCGTCTGCAATGGCGATGGCTCGATGCTGATGAACCTCGGCGCCCTCGTGTCGATCGCAAACGCGCGTCCGGCGAATCTCGTCGTCATCGTGTTCGTGAACGGCACGTACGAGGTGACCGGCTCACAGCCGGTTCCCGGCGCCGACATCGTCGACTATCCGGCGCTCGCACGCGCGGCCGGGTTCGAGTCGGTCCACGCGCATGGATCGCTCCACGAATGGCAGAGCGCCGTTAGCCGGATCATCGCAATGCCCGGGCCCACGTTCGTGGCGCTCGACGTCGAGCCGGTGCACGGCCAGCCCGGACCGAAATCGCCCGGCCCCGCGCGCGAGCGCGCGCGCCAATTCATGCAAGCGCTTCGGGGCTGAATCGCTCCGCCTCACCACCACCCCGTTTCGCCCTATGCAGCTCCGACCGTTCCGCCTCGAGCGCTACTACGACACGCGCGAATTCGCCGCGCCCTACATGATGTCCGCGTCCGATTGCGAAACGTGGACAGTCGCCGAGCTCACGGACCTCGACCCGACCGCAGCCGACCGCCTCCTCGCTCTTTCGCTCGGCTACACGCCTACCACCGGCCACCCGGACCTTCGCGCCCAAATTGCCTCGCTCTACAAACAGGTGCGGCCCGAAGAGATCATCGTCCACGCCGGGGCCGAAGAAGCCGTGTTCACGTTCATGAACGCGGTGCTCGAGCCCGCGGACCACGTCATTGTCCACCACCCCGCTTACCAATCGCTCGCCGAGCTTCCCCGCTCGTTAGGCTGTGACGTCACACCGTGGGTGACCTCGGCGGCGCAGGGCTGGGCACTCGACCCCGATGACCTCCGTCGCGCGATTCGTCCGCGCACCCGCGCCATCGTCATCAACGTTCCGCATAGCCCGACGGGCTGGCTGCCGCTGGCACCGACGCTCCATGCAATCGTCTCCATCGCACGCGAGCACGGGATCGTCCTGTTCTCCGACGAGGTGTACCGCGGCCTCGAGTACAACGATGGCGACCGGCTGCCGTCCGTCGTCGATACGTACGAGCACGGCGTGTCGTTAGGCGTCATGTCCAAGGCGTACGGTCTGGCCGGCCTCCGCATCGGCTGGTTGGCCACCCACTCGCGCGAGCTCGCGCGACGCGTCTGTCAGGTCAAGGACTACACGACAATCTGCAGTAGCGCGCCAAGCGAATACCTCGCCACCATCGCGCTCGAGCATCGCGCCGAGGTGCTGAGACGCAACGTCGAAATCATCCGCGGCAATCTGGAGCTGCTCCGCTCCTTCCTGAATGCACGCCTCACGCAGTTTTCATGGGTGCCGCCGCGCGCCGGTCCGGTCGCCTTCGTGGAGCCGGCGCGCGTCGCCGATGTGGAAGGTTACTGCGACATGGTGCTCGAACGCGCCGGCGTGCTCCTGCTGCCCGGCACCGTGTTCGACCAGGCGAGTCGCGCCGTCCGCGTCGGCTTCGGACGACGCTCGTTCCCGGAGGCGCTCGACCGCTTCGCTGCCGTCGTCGATTCCGTCTGACCGTTAGGCGAAGCGAGCTCGGCCGCCGGCGCCTATCGGCCGTAGAGCGCGACCAACTCCGCCTTGGCCAGCGTGTGCGCGTGCAGGTTGAACCCCACGTATGCCGCCGTCGCGCTCGACGGAACGTTGAGCTTGTCCGTATCGAGCGCGTACACCGTGAAGTGATAGTGGTGCGGTTTGTCGCCGGCCGGCGGACACGGGCCACCGTACCCGGCAGTGCCGAAGTCCGTCTTGCCCTGCACCGCGCCGGCAGGCAGCAGGTGCTTCGACTCATCGCCCGCGCCTGCCGGAAGCTTCGTGACATTGGCGGGAATGTTGTACACCACCCAGTGCCACCATCCACTTCCCGTCGGCGCATCCGGATCGTACACCGTGACCGCAAACCCCTTCGTCTTCGCCGGCGCCCCATGCCATTCGATCGCCGGAGAAACATTGCCGCCGGTACAGCCCATGCCCGCGAACACGTGCGTCGCCGCGATCTTCTGCCCCGCGTGCACATCGGGACTGCTAACGGAAAAACGTTGTGCGCTCGCGGACGCGGCAAGTGCCATTGCCCCAATTCCGGTGGCGAGAACGGCGGTGGTCAGACGGCGCGGCATCGACATGGCGACCTCTCCCGGGTGATCAAAGGTTCGACGTCAATTTAGCCGGTGTGGCAAGTCACGAACCGCCGATGCGCACGAGGCGTTCCCGCGGATTCGCGGCGCCCCACCTCCTGACGCTTGACACGGCGCGTGTTGACATAGATAGTCTATGTCATGTCAGCCGACGCCCGCGAAGAGATCCTCCCCGGCACGCTCGACATGCTCATCCTCAAGACGCTCGCCGCCCGGCGCGAGCTCCACGGGTTCGGGATCGCCGAAGCGATCGAGACCGGATCCGGCGATGTGCTCCGCGTCGAAGAAGGGTCGCTCTACCCAGCACTCCAACGCCTGCTCATCAAGGGCTGGCTGCGCGGCGAGTGGGGCAAGACGGCCGAAAATCGCCGCGCCCGCTACTACCGCCTAACTGCAGCCGGCCGCAAACAGCTCGAGGCCGAGGTCGCATCGTATCGGCGGGTATCGTTGGCCATCGAGCGCATTCTGAGTCCCGCCTAACAATGTATTGGCCCAACCTGCTCGAGATGGTGCGTCGCGTGCGGTACCTCGTGTTTCGCGGGCGCTACGCTGCGGATCTCGAGGAAGAGATGCGCCTCCACATCGCTCTCCGCGAAGCAAAGCTCGTCGAGCGCGGCGCAGCACCGGTCGACGCGCACAACTCGGCACTCCGCCGCTTCGGCAACCGCACCAGCCTCCGGGCGCGCAGTCGAGACATCTGGGGACTCAACTGGCTCGACGATGCACTCGCCGACATTCGCTTCGCGGTCCGCCGCCTTCGCGCCCGCCCAGGCTTCGCGCTCGCAACCATTCTGGTCGCCGCGCTCGGCATCGGCGCGACCACGGCTGTGTTCAGCGCCATCGATGCAGCGCTGATCCGGCCGCTGCCGTTCGCGCGCCCGCACGCGTTGGTCACGCTCAGGCTCATCGATATTCCGCTCGAAACGGCCGGCGCACCGTCGCTATCCACAGAGACGCAGCATTATCTCTACCTGACCGACGTCGCGAAAATGCACGATCTATTCAGCGGTGTCGGCGAATACGCCTCCGGCGGACTGAACATGGAGAATGGGCGTCGCCCGCTCCGCGTCAACGTCGGCGTCGTCACGGCGCATCTCTTTGCACTGCTCGGCGTGTCGCCCGAGCGCGGCCGCGAATTCACCGATGACGAAGGAACGCCGCACGGCCCGCGCGCGGTGATCCTGTCCGATGCCTTCTGGCGCGGCCCGTTAGGCGGCGGCGACGTCCTCGGCACATCGATTCGGCTGAACGGAAACGCGTATACGGTCGTCGGCATCATGCCGCCGTCGTTCAGTTTCCCGAACGAGAGCCAATTGTGGATTCCCCTTCCCGTGCCGATGACCATCGCCACGTTCGCGCCGTTCCGAGGCTATGTGCCGTCCGTCGCGTTCGCCCGACTGGCCCCCGGCGTGTCGATCGACGAAGCAAACGCACAGATGCTGAGTCGGTGGCGCCAGATCTTGCACCGAAACACGGGGCCGACCGCGAAGTACGACGAGCGAACGCTCCGCGAGCTCGCGGCCGGACGCGCCGTTAGACCGTTGCAGCGCTCGCTTGTCGGCGATGCGCGCCGCGCCTTCGTCATCCTGTCCGGTGCGGCTTTCCTGTTGCTGCTCATCTCGTGCGCCAACGTCGCGAGCATGCTGCTCTCCGACGCTGCCGCGCGCCGCCCCGAGATCGCCCTCCGCGCCGCACTCGGCGCATCGCAGAGCCGCATGGTTAGGCAGGTCCTCGCCGAAAGCGTGATGCTGGCCTCGGCCGGCGCCGCCCTCGGACTCGCGCTCGCGCCGGCCGTGCTCGGCGTCCTGCGCGCGATGATGCCGGAGCACCTCGCCGGCATTGCGCCCGCCCAACTGGACCTTCGGGCGCTCGCCTTCGCCGCCGCGCTCGCGCTCGGCACTGGTCTCGCGTTTGGCTCCTGGCCGGCC
>Ga0207695_10005973_pt1 | contig 15924 bp, 14 predicted proteins | sample KBSC54metaG_FD_184354 | JGI IMG/M metagenome (GOLD analysis project Ga0207695, IMG submission 184354) | Corn rhizosphere microbial communities from Kellogg Biological Station, Michigan, USA - KBS C5-4 metaG (SPAdes) (version 2) | ecosystem: Host-associated > Plants > Roots > Rhizosphere > Soil... | reverse complement strand
TGTCTGGCGCGGACAATTCGACAACCTGCCCGGGGTCGATCTCGTCATAACCGATGAAGGCAGCGGACTGCACGGAGCGATTCTCTTCTACTTGCACAGGCGCGCCGATACAAACGCGCTGTACACCTCCACTCCCGGGCTGCCGGAACCGATGCTCAACATCCGCATCGACGGCAAGGCATTGCTGTTCCAGGTTAGCCATCGACTTGCACATCCTCCCCGCACGCTGCACGATCCTCCCGTAAATTTCCACCTGAAGCTGACTGCACCCGATCAAGCGCAACTCGTTAATGACAGCGAACGCGCTCCTATGCTCACCATGAAGCGCACCGACTACTGAGAGTCATAGCGGTTGTGACCGCGTTAACCGTTACTGCCAACACCGAACTGGTATCCTGTCGGTATGACGACTGTGGATGTCGTTTTCCGCTATGCCACCCCGCCCACCGAGGCGGTCACCTTCGCCCTGGCCAACACGCGCGAGGTGTACGGAATCCGGCGGCTCTCTTTCGATCGCGAAGCGCATACCTTGCGCGTGGAGTATGACGCCACACGTCTCAACGCCGCTGTCGTCGCACAGCTCGTACGTCGGGCCGGCCTGCAGCTCGTTGAAGAGGTTCCTCTTGCGCTCCCACCAGCGCCGGCGGAGCCCGCCCCCGCAGCCTGACACTCCGATTGCACCGCTCCAAAAACCCTGTTAATCTGAATGAGGTTTCGTCCTGAAACCTCGCAAGTGTGCGCCCGTAGCTCAGCTGGATAGAGCGACTGACTACGAATCAGTAGGCCGGGAGTTCGAATCTCTCCGGGCGCACCATAAAATCCAACTAGAAATCTCAGCCAGTTCCTGCCACACTCACAGCGTGCCGCGTCAACCCCTGTTTGTGCGTCAGCGCCACCCCAGCAGGGTTGGGTCCAATTCTGCTGGCGAGAACCTGGCCAACTTCAGCGGCGGTTGAGGAAGAACGAACTTGACTGTCCAAAAAGACACCTCCGGGGCGGCGATCCTATCCCGAAATACTCGACGCGCCCAGTGGTTGGCAGACCTGCTGAAGGATTTGCGCGCTTGTATGCGCCGGCTGCGCAGGACGCCCGCATTCGTTCTGACTGCAATTGCAGTGCTCGCGCTGGGGGTTGGCGCAGCGACAGTGATTTATGCCTTTGTCGACGCGACGCTGGTGAAGCCACTGCCCTATCGCGAACCGGCGCGACTGGTGGCACTCTTCGAGCACAACCCGGTGGGCGACCGTTTTCATCTCTCGGACTTCGACTACCGCGCCTGGAAGCAACGCAATCACGCCTTCACGTCGCTCGATGTGTACCGGCCCGAGCGCGACACGCTCAATAAACCGGAAGGTCCCGAGGAAGTTTCGGCAGCTTTAGTCAGCGACGGTTTCTTTCGCACACTCGGAGTTACACCCGCGTTGGGCCGCGACTTCTTTGCTGGAGAAGATCGGCCAAACGCGCCGCCAACGACGATCCTGAGCTACGCGGCATGGAAGAGCCGATTCGGCGCAGATGCCAAGGTCTTGGGCGGGACTGTGAAGCTGGACGGCGAGTCGTATACGATCGTCGGCGTATTGCCGCGTGATTTCCATTTTGCTCCGGTAGGCCGCGCTGAGTTCTGGACAACGCTGCACGGTCGTTGCGAACAGTTACGCGACTGCTTTCCGTTTTACGGGGTGGCACGGTTGCGCGATGGAGTTTCGACCGTGGCGGCGTATCAAGACGTGAGCGCGATCGCACGCCAGATTGCAGTCGAGTATCCGCAATTTAGCCGCGATCGGACCGCGACTCTGCTCCCACTTACTGACGCGATCCTCGGAAATGTGCGGCCGACGCTCATCGCACTGATGAGCGGAGCAGGCCTCCTCTGCCTCATTGGAGTCGCGAACGTTTTGAGCTTGCTGCTGGTGCGAGCTGAAAGAGGCAAACACGAAACTGCAATTCGCGTGGCGCTGGGCGCTTCACGGATTCGTCTTTTGCGGCAGTTTGCGCTTGATGGATTTTTTCTGGCAGGAGTGGGATGCCTGATCGGGCTCGCACTTGCGATGCTCTCAATGGGGATCCTGGCTAAACAGATTCCGCCCAATCTCATCGAGAATATGCCGTATCTCGAAAACATCCATTTGAGTGTGCGAGCGATTCTTTGTGCCATGGCAATATCGGCAATCGGCGGCGTTCTGTTTTCCGCAGGCCCGATGCTGCACTTTCTCTTCTCCGATTTGCGCGATGGGTTGGTGGATGGCGGTCGTGGCGCGGCCAGCATGGGATGGCGAAGGTTGGGCTCAAGTCTCGTCGCCGCCGAAATTGCCATCACGGTCGTTCTCCTGGTTGGCGCTGGATTGCTGACCAAGAGCTTTTATCGTCTCCTCCACGTCGATGTTGGCATCCACGCGGCTGATCGCCTTGCCGTGATCCACGTTGAACAACAAGGAAATTGGAAATGGAAAGACCCAATCAACATTCAACTCGAGCGGCGCGTGGTTGCGAAGATGTCAACCCTGCCTGGTGTAATTGCTGTGGGCGTATCAGGGGAACCGGTACTAGCCAGCGGTGAAGATTTCAAGATGATAATGGCGCATTATCGTGCCGTCGGCAGACCAACCAACGGACTTGGGCCAGAGCCGATGGACGAGACCGTGAGTGTCGGCTATTTTGAGACGCTTGGCGCACACATCATCGCTGGGCGCGCATTCACCGAAGCGGACGATTTCACAAGACCACTGCGCGCAATTATCAATCGAACCCTGGCACAGGAGCTGTTTCCCGGTGAAGACGCGGTGGGAAAACAGATTCAGCGCGAGCACGATGCGGAGCACCCGATTGAGGTAATTGGCGTCATCGACGACATCAAGGACGGTGCGTTGGATTTGCAACCAATCCCGGCCGTCTACAGCCCTTTCAATCAAATTTCCATAGCAGATTTTTATGTTACGGTTCGAACGTCTCAATCGGCAGAGTCTCTTCTTACGCCAATGGTGCAGGCTGTTCATCAAATCGACTCCACGCTGATAGCGAATGAAGAAGAGACAATAGCCGCGCGGATCGATAACTCCGAGGCGGCATACCTTCATCGTTCTGCTGCGCGAGTAATTGTGGGGTTCGCAATGCTCGCGCTGCTTCTTGGGACCGTCGGACTGTACAGTGTCCTGTCCTATTCGGTCGGCCAGCGCACCCGGGAAATCGGCATTCGCATTGCATTGGGAGCGCAAAAACCTGCTGTATACAAGCTCATCTTCTGGCAGTCCGCAAGGCCCGTGCTCATCGGACTAGCGGCAGGATTGCTCTGCTCTCTGTGGCTGGCGTTTCTCTTGCGCGGAATGTTATTCGGCGTGAGCCCCTTGGACAAAGAGACCATGTGCGCGGTGGTCTGCGTGCTGTTCGGAGCTTCTCTTATCGCGAGCTATATCCCGGCTCGCCGCGCAGCATCGATTGAAGCAACAGGGGCATTGCGCGCCGAGTAATGATCCGGGCTTCAGCGGCAGCATTTATCAGTAAGCTGGAACGCCGACCTTATGCAGGAATCGTTCCACGGTCTTCCGGTCCACGGCCTCACTCGGCTGCAGTCCGTAGTTGAGAACATTCTCGTAGTCCTTCAGAATGAAGTTGAAGCCTGAGCCGTTTTCGCCCCAGCGCACCACTTCTGAAAGCACACAGATCGAGTTCTCGTTCGACACCTTACCGCTTTGCGGCTGCAGAGTCATCTGGATCAGCGTCCCGGGAGCCCACCGCTCCTTCGTGAGGAGGAATACCCCGGTGGCGCTTATGTCGCCCACCTGGTACGAGAACGGAGCCCCGCCGGTCCAGTAATACGCCACCAGATTGGGCGTGGGGTACCGTTTCGAACGCCGCTGGTTGACCTCAGGAAACATCCACCGCAAGACACGAAGAAACAGCGGCACCTTGGGCGACTCTTCCAGATCTTCCACCCGCTCCGGGGAAACCAGTTCCGGAGCAGCCACTCTCTTTTGAACAACCGAGAGAGGTTTTTCCGCCGGCATAGTCGTCACGTTCGGGCGCAGCCACTTGGCGTCCCACTCTGCACTATCATCGATGCTCGTCATCTTCACCTTCAAAGCCCTGTCAATCGGATAAGGCACGACAGAAACGGGATAATTCTTCCGATCCATACCCACCCCTCTTCAGCGCCAACTTGACCGCCGAACACACCGTCATCGCTGTCCTGATTGATCTACTAAGTAGGGGATACCACGTGCATTTTTTGCGTTCAATCGAAAACAGTCCCCCGGACGTAACGGACGGCATGGGTGAAATCCCGGCAATCCAGCACTTTGGTACTTTGGCTCATCCGACTAGCCTGCTTATGGCAACTGATCTGCTGGCGCCAAAACGATCTCAGAGGCAACACTAGCTCCAAAATCAGCATCTTTCTTCGCACTACGTGCAGGTGCGCACCGCTATCGGTGTGCGTGCCGGCAACACGTGGCTACAGGAGATAAATTATGTCAAGTCATCAGGTTGAAGTTCTTCTACCGGTGCATAACGAAGGCGAAAGCATCGAATCGACCATTCGCGGCATGGACACCGAACTCTCTCGCGTCACCGACATCGGCTTCATCGTTTGCGAGGACGGCAGCAGAGACAATTCCAAGGAAGTCCTTAGATCTCTAGCCTCTCAGCTTCCCATTCGCCTCAACCTGAGTGATGCACGCAAAGGCTACTCCAAGGCGATGCGCGAAGGCATGGAGATGTGCGAGTCCGAGTACCTCCTCTGCCTCGACTCCGACGGTCAGTGCGATCCCCGCGACTTCCAGAAATTCTGGGATGCTCGCAACTCCGCCGACGTGATCATCGGCTGGCGTGTCCACCGCGCCGATCCTCTCGTGCGCCGAATCTTCTCCCGCTTCTTCTACGTGCTCTATCAAGCCGTCTTCCGCGCGCCCGTGCACGATCCCAGTTGTCCCTACGTCCTCATGCGCGACTCTGTCGCGAAGGTCATGGCACGCGAGCTCGGCGAAATGAAAGAGGGCTTCTGGTGGGAATTCGTAGCGCGCACCCATCGCCACGGCTTCACCCTGCACGAAATTCCCATCCACCACCAGCAGCGCACGGCCGGCGTCACCCAGGTCTACAAATGGAGCAAGATGCCCGGCATCTTCTTCCGCCACGTCGCCGCCATCTTCAAAATCTGGAGCCAGACCAGACGCACAAAGCCCGTGCGGACGACTGCTCCGTCCAGACCCGTTTCCACCCACCACGCCTAACCCACATCAAAACTGGGCGACCCACGTCTCGATTCTGAGACGTGGGATACATCCATGGTCCGCCACTTCTCGGCTCCCGAGCGCTTGCCGAAACAAAAGCTGTAATCCCTGCGAACTGGCCTCCAAACGCTTTCTTGCTTAGGTCTCGGAAGACGGATTCGTGCTCGTTGGGGTAGAGCCCGCGGATGGTTAGCCGAGGGTTCTGCGGATGTACAGCGAGCTCTTGAGATGCCACGCCTTCAGAACCGAAAAGTTCTGAGCTGTCGTGAAAGGACATGACTTCAGTCGTGCGGACAGTCGCTCAGAATGAGCCCCGCTTTGGCCTTGCGGGAACCTTCCAGGATTTGATCGTGACCGGCCAAGCTTTCAAGGGATAAACTTTCCGGTCTTGTCGGGTTCGACAACGATCGTGAACTCATCTTTCTTCTCCACGCTCAGCGTCTCCGCATCCGGGTCCTTCACCTTCCACATCACCGCATGCAGATTGCCCTTGGCGTAATCCAGCGTCAGATAGTGATAAACCGGAAACTCCGTATCCCGATAAAGGTCCGCTGATCCCCGAAATAACAGGGGATACGGCTCCGCGCCACCGCCGCCCGAGATTAGATACTCCACCCCGTTGCGCTCGAACCGCTCATAGTTGTGGATGTGCCCGGTCAGCACAATCACTTTGGCATGCATTTTGTGCAGGTGAATCTCCATCAGGTGCCGAAGCGTGAGCGCCTCTTTTGAAGGCAGGTTCGTAAACAGCTGCGACTGTTGATCCACCACCCACGGCGTGTGATACAGGATAAAAAGAAATTCCACCTGCTTGGGAAGATGATCCAACTGTGCCGCAAACCAGGTCGCCTGTGGACTGGTGCCACCCGTCGGCGACGTCATATCCAGCGAGATCACTTCAACGCTGCCCATCAATACTGAGTAGTAGCGATGCCCCTTGAGGCCCGGGTAGTTCGCGAGATAATTTTCGATTCCCTTCTGCACTCCACCGCGAACCTCGTGGTTGCCGATCGTCGGCAGAACCAGCACCTTTCTGGGATCCCACGAGGCGGTCTCCTTCCGATACACCTGCCAATCCTCTTCTCTCGCGCCTGCATACGGCATGTCCCCGGTTACCATCAGCACTTCGGGATTCTCTTCACCAACGCGCTCCGCCAGCCACTTCCTCACCCGGGGATTCGTACCAATCTTCACCGACGGATCGGTGAACCGCATATCGCCGTAGCCCACCATGTGAATGGGAGTTCCCGCCGCATATTTCGAAATCGTAAACGTCGGGTTGACGTCGATTTTTTCAGGAGGTTCGGCTATTGCCCGAAGAAAATGAGCACAAATGAATGCGAGGAATGCAAGGCTCCTCAGCAGCGGTCGAAAGCTTTTTCGAAGCGACGGATGCACAAGCCCAGACTACCAGAGCACTCGATACTCAATGGATGCTTCGGAAACGGCCTTCTAGCTGCTCATCGCTCTCCGTTCAGGCCCTCGCACCGTGCAGGAACGCACGAAATTTTTCACTGAAAGTTGGAATCACCGGACAGTCGTAGTACACCTGCCGGTTCAAGCTCATGAGCAGACGAATCGCCGCCACTTGAGGATCGGACCCCGACAGCCTCTTCGTCGCGTGCACGTACTCGTCGATCAGGTATTCGATAGCATGCCCCAGAATCTCCAGCGCACGCCCTGCTTCCGGACTGATCCGCCGTGTCCTCTCCCCATTCGACTGGCTCTGAGACCTGCCGTCCGTTATTGCGTCAACACTGACATGTATCGTTGCAGCCATGATCTGTGTGCTTGCCGGATCTAAAAAGAATCCTCTCTCGTCTACATCGGCTTCTCATCCCGAAAGATTCAAGCCGTTCAGCGTCTGTCCTTTTTCGGAACAGTCAGTATGGAATTCCGTCCTCGGCATTCCTGTGATCCTTCTCACTGATCCCAGGGGGGACCACAACGTATATACAACCCAGTGAGAAGTGATATCCCTCACACGTCGCAAGCGTGCGCAGCTCGGCACGCGTGCGATTTCGAACCATCTGTCATGCTGATTCCCGGCTCTAAATGTGAGATTGAGCGGGGCTTCCGCGTCTTGACGGGATGACTTCGGGAACCTAAGCTCAAACCAGCGGCCTGTCGCAGTGGGGTCTGTTTGGCACTCTGCGGACGTCGCCGCATTTTGCGGAGATTGCACCCAGGATCACGATGATTCCTTACCACTGGCAATATCTATCTCTGATGCTGCAAGTTCTGTTTGCAGTGGCACTTGCAGCAATTATGGTGCTCGCCTCGTGGTTCATCGGCCGCCATCGCAATCTGCCCGTGAAACTCGCCGCCTATGAATGCGGCATCGAGTCCGTCGGCGACGCCCGAGCTCGCTTTAGTGTCCGCTTCTATATGGTCGCCATGCTCTTCATCCTCTTCGATGTGGAAGCGGTCTTCATGATGCCCTGGGCAGTCATTTACCGGCAGCTCCCCCACATCACCGGCCAGCGCCTCTTCGGCTTCTGGGAAATGATCGTCTATCTCGGCTTCATCGCCGTCGGCCTCTACTACATCGTTCGAAAAGGCATCCTGAACTGGAGCACGGACAAGGCGGACCTCTAAATGGCAGAAGCCCCCAACGAAACCCTCGCCGGAAAACAAGCTGTGCTCGAGAAGATGGCGAATCATCCCGCTGTTGCGGCGCTGCTCGCATGGAGTGCCGACAACCTCACCGGCGCTCTTTACGATCGAGGCGAACTCACCCTGACCGTGCCATCGGAAAGCATCGTAGGAGCCCTCACCGCCATCAGAGATGCTGGCTATAACGCCTTCGAAGACGTCACTGCCGTCGACTGGCTCCCCTCCGAACCGCGCTTCCAGCTCAGCTACCACATCGTCTCGCATCAATATAAGGAGCGCATTCGCATCAAAACCTGGGTCTCCAGCAACGACCTAGCCATTCAATCCATCACCCCCGTGTGGCCCGGTGCCAACTACTACGAACGCGAAGTCTTCGATCTCTTCGGCATCCGCTTCGAAGGTCACCCCAATCTCCGCCGCATCCTGATGCCGGAAGAATGGATCGGCCATCCCCTGCGCAAGGATTACCCGGTGGAGGGCTACCGCTGATGCTCGACGTAGGCACCCCGATCGTCCAGGCCCCTTCCGCCGAGGGCTCCAAGGACCAGCACATGGTCCTTAATATGGGACCGCAGCACCCGTCCACCCACGGCGTGCTCCGCCTGGTGCTCGAAATCGATGGCGAAATTGTCGTCCGCCTCTATCCCGAGATCGGATATCTCCACACCGGCATCGAGAAGACCTGCGAGTCCAAGTTCTACCAGCAGGTCGTTCCTCTTACCGATCGCGTCGACTACCTCGGTCCGCTCGCCAACAATCTCTGCTACTGCCTGGCCGTCGAAAAACTCCTCGGCCTCGAAATACCCGAACGTGCCGTGTGGATCCGCGTCCTCCTCACCGAACTCACGCGCCTGAACTCACACCTCATCTGGCTTGGCACGCACGCCATGGACATCGGCGCGCTCACCGTGTTCCTCTACACCTTCCGCGAGCGCGAAGACATCCTGCGCATTTTCGAAGCGGTCTCTGGTCAACGCATGATGACCAGCTACTTCCGCATCGGCGGCCTGGCGATGGAGCCGCCCCTCGACCTCTTCGATCGCATTCAGGCCTTCATCAAGACTTTCCCTGAAAAAATCGATGAGTATTCGAACCTTCTGACCGGCAATCCCATCTTTCGCAATCGCCTCATGGGTGTGGGCTACCTCTCCGCTGAAGATGCTATTGCGCTCGCCGTGACAGGCCCCAACATGCGCGCCTCGGGAATCGATTGGGATCTGCGGCGCGATATGCCCTATTCGAGCTACGAGAAATTTCAGTTCGACATTCCCGTTTCAACCCGCGGAGATTGCTGGGGACGGTACGAAGTGCGCCTCAGGGAAATGCGCGAAAGCATCAAGATCATCCAGCAGGCTCTCGATGGAATGCCCGGCGGACCCGTCAAGGCCGACGCGCCAAAGATCATCCTTCCCGATCGCGAAAAAATGAAGACGGAGATGGAAGCGTTGATCCATCACTTCAAAATTGTCACCGAAGGCTTCAACGTTCCGGCGGGCGAAGTCTACCAGGGCATCGAATCCGGCCACGGCCAGATGGGCTACTACGTAGTCTCCGACGGCACAGCCAAACCGTATCGCGTGCACATGCGCTATCCGAGTTTCGCAACGCTACAGGCACTTGAAACCATGTGCAAGGGCCGCATGCTCGCCGACGTAGTCGCTGTCATCGGCTCCATCGACATCGTGTTAGGAGAAATTGATCGCTGAATTCGTCTCGAAGAGTACGGGCTTCAGCCCGTACGAAAGGCTGAGCCTTGAAGGGTACGGGCTTCAGTTCGTACGAAAGCTTCAAATTGGATACACGGGGCTTAGCCCCTGAGGGAAACAGATTCTTGAGCCAGACAAAGCTAGCAGAACAATCTGGCGACCAACTCTACGTTGAACTTTGGGTCTCACTCGCCTCCCTGCTTCGCAGCTACACCGCGGCGCACGGGCTCAATGGGGACAGGCAGGCAACAGTCGAACTAGGGAAAGATCAAATCACGGTCCGCCACGGAAATGCGTGGCTCGACCTCAAACGCAACGGCGCGCACGTAACCTGGTCGCGCGACGACGGGCAAAACGGAATGCTTGAGCTTACGGAAGCCGGACAACTCCGCAGCAACACCGGCGAGGAAGAAATGGATATGGCAGCAGAATCCTGGGCAAGGGAGATGATGCGATGACAGCCGAAACCATGAGCATCTTCTCGCCCAAACTCGCAGCCCGCTTCGACGCGCTCGTCGAGAAATACCCACTTCGCCGCTCGGCCCTCGTCCCCATGCTCCTCTACGCGCAGGACGAAATCGGCTACCTCTCCGACGCCGTGATCGCCGAAGTCGCCCAGCGCATCGGCATCACCGAACTCGATGTCCGCAACGTCGCCACCTACTACTCCATGCTCCGCTTCAAGCCCGCCGGCAAATACAACGTGCAGGTCTGCACCAACATCAGTTGCATGCTCCGCGGTGCTTACGACGTCTTCGAGAAATTCCAGGACGAACTCGGCATCAGCCACAAGGGCGTAACCTCCGACGGAGTTTTCTCGCTTGAAGAAGTTGAGTGCATCGGTGCCTGCTGCTGGGCCCCCGCCATCCAGGTCAACTACGACTTCCACGACGACCTGACCCCCGAAAGCGTGCCGCAGATTCTGGCGGAATATCGCACGAAAGCAGAGGGCCAGAAGAATGCCTAGGCTCGTCTCCCATCCCGACGAAGTAAGGCTCGTCTCCAAACGCTTCGGCCAGGGTGCAGCCGACATCGACAAGTACATCGAGCTCGGCGGCTACGAAGCAATTAAGAAATGCCTCGCCCAAGGCCCCGACTGGGTGATCGAGCAAATGAAGGCCTCAAGTCTCCGCGGACGTGGCGGTGCTGGCTTCCCCACTGGCATGAAGTGGTCCTTCGTCCCCAAGCAATCCGCCAAGCCCAAATACGTCCTAATCAATGGTGACGAGAGCGAGCCCGGCACCTGCAAAGATCACCTCATCTTCCTGCACGACCCGCACTCCGTCATCGAAGGCACCATCATCGCTGGCCTCGCCATCGGCTCCAAGATGGGCTTCATTTATCTCCGGGGCGAGTACCGCTATCTCCTCGACATCATGGAGAAGGCCGTAGCCGATGCCTACGCAAAGGGCTTCCTCGGCAAAAACATCTTCGGCACCGACACCGAATTCCAGATCATCACCCAGAGCGGCGCCGGCGCCTACGAAGTCGGCGAAGAGTCCGCCCTCATGGAATCCCTCGAAGGTAAACGCGGCGTTCCGCGCATCAAGCCTCCGTTCCCCGCTGTGGTCGGCCTCTACGGCGGGCCCACCGTCATCAACAACGCCGAGACCATCGCCACGGTACCCCACGTCATCGATATGGGTGGCGCCGCATTCGCCGCAATCGGTTCACCACGAAATGGCGGCACGCGCCTCTTCGGCCTCAGCGGCCACGTCGAGCGGCCCGGAGTCTACGAACTCCCCATGGGCTACAACCTCAAGAAGATGATCTACGAGGTCGGCGGCGGCATCCGCAACGGACGTACTCTCAAGGCCGTAGTCCCCGGCGGATCATCTACGCCCGTTCTGCTCCCGGAAGAGATCGAAAACCTCGGCATGGACTTCGACCAGGTCGGCAAAGCCGGCTCCATGCTCGGCTCCGGCGGCGTCGTCGTCATCGACGATCAGACCTGCATGGTCGAATTCGCGCTCCGCACCATCAGCTTCTATCAGCACGAGAGCTGCGGTTGGTGCATCCCCTGCCGCGAAGGCACCGACTGGCTCAAGAAATCCCTCACGCGCTTCCACGCTGGTTTTGGAACCGCCAAAGACATCGACAACATCCGCTACCTCGCCGAAAACATGATGGGCCGCACCTTCTGCCCGCTCGGCGACGCCGCGGCGATGCCCACACTGGGCTTCGTCAAAAAGTTCCGCAAAGAATTCGAAGATCACCTCGACGGGAAGCCCTGCCCGTTCGCAAAACACGGCGCCCCGGAGCTAACCATCGTGTAACCGTACGGCATATAGGGCCATAGGCAGAACAAGAACTATCAGGGCACGACTTGAATCGTGCGAGCAGAGCAAGAAGCGTCAGGGCACGACTTCAGTCGTGCCGAAGAACAACAAAGAGAACCCGGGGCTTTAGCCCCTGCGGCACCAAAGGACGGCAGGACACAACCACCAATGGCAGACGTTACATTCACAGTCGATGGCAAAAAGCTGACCGCTCCCGCAGGGACTCTGCTCATTGAGGCATGCCGCAAAGCCGGCATCGAAATCCCCGCCTTCTGCTACTACCCCGGCCTCAGCCTTCAGGCCGCCTGCCGCATGTGCGTCGTCCGCCAGGAGAAGGTCCCCAAGCTCCAGACCGCCTGCACCACCACCGTCGCAGAAGGCCAGGTATTTACCACCGAATCTCCCGAGATCGCCCAGGCGCGCAAAGCCACGATCGAACTCCTCCTCGGCAATCACCCGCTCGACTGCCCCGTCTGCGACGCCGGCGGCGAGTGCGAATTGCAGGACATGACATTCAAGTACGGTGCCGGCGAGAGCCTTATGGTCGACGCCAAGCGACACCGCGACGAGCAGCAGTGGTCCCCCGCCGTCTTCTACGACCGTCCACGCTGCATCCTTTGCTACCGCTGCACACGCGTCTGCGGTGAAGGCATGGACGTCTGGGCTCTCGGAATTCAGAACCGCAATGTCACGTCCGTCATCGCGCCCAATGGCGGCGACCAACTCGACTGTGAACAATGCGGCATGTGCATCGACATCTGCCCCGTCGGCGCACTCACCAGCGGCAGCTATCGCTACAAGACCCGCCCGTGGGAAATGAACCACGTCTCCACCATCTGCACCCATTGCGGAGACGGTTGCAAGGTCACCCTCGGCATTCGCGCCTCCAGCGACGGCGCCGAAATCATCCGTGCCGATAACCGCGACAAGAGCGGCATCAACGGCGACTTTCTCTGCGCCAAAGGCCGCTTTGCTTTTGACTTCGTTGAAAACGCCGAACGCCTCACTACTCCCCTCGTCCGCAACGCTCAAGGCAAACTCGAGCCGGTGAGCTGGGAGCAAGCCTTCCGCGTAGCCGGCGCCAGGCTCAAAGAAATCCGCGACAGCAAAGGCGGCAGCGCCATTGGCGTGATCGGCTCCAACCACACAACCAACGAAGAGAACTACCTCCTGCAGAAGTTCGCGCGCACGGTGCTCCGGACCAGCAACATCGACCACGAACGCACAACCGATTACGTTTCATTCGCACGAGCACTCGCCGGACACAAAGACAAATCCGCAAGCCTGCGCGATATCGCGAGTGCACCAGCAATCCTGCTGATCGGTGGCGATCCGACCAACGAACATCCGCTCCTCGCCTGGACCATCCGCACCAACGTCCGCCTCAATCGCGCACGGCTCTATGTTGCCAATCACCGGCAGATCAAGTTGGAACGGCAGGCCAAGGCTGCGTTGCGGCTTTCCGCGAGCAACTACGGCTCGCTAGCAAAATATCTCGGCGGCAGCGACGCCAAGATCAAAGATTCTGCTTTTCGTGAAGCGATCCACGGAGAAGAGAACCTCCTCATCATCTTTGGGGAAGAGTATCGCGGATCGGCTGTCGATGAACTTGTCTCCTGGGGGCTGGTCCGCGGCAATGTTCGTTTCGCGTACCTCGGCGATTATTCGAATTCCCGAGGCGCAGCCGATATGGGCCTCTTGCCCGATCGCCTCCCCGGATATGTTCCAGTGAGCGTGGTCGATGCGTTCGCGGAAGAATACCCTGGAATGCCGGCCACAATCGGCTTGACACAGCCGCAGATGTTATCGGCTGCTACTGGTAGCTCGTTGGAAGCACTCCTGATTGTTGGCGCAAATCCACTCGAGATCGGCACATTTGATACAGCCTCGCTGAAGAACACGTTTGTAGTGGTTCAGGATATGTTTCTGACGAAAACTGCTGCGGCAGCCGACGTGGTCTTCCCCGCTGCAAGTCTCTATGAAAAGACCGGGACCGTTACGAATACCTACGGCGATTTGCAACTGGTGCGTAAAGCCGCGGACAAGCCGGGCGTGAAGCCGGACTTCGAAATCCTCGTTCGGCTCGCGAGCAGCATGGGGGCGGACGTAAAAAAACTGGTGCCCTTCGGCAAAAGCGGTTTGAAAGCAGACCTGGGGCAGTCTCGTGGCGCTCAGTCCGGCGAAGCAGACCGGCATGCCGTATGGCTTGTTGCGAACGGCCTTGAACCTAAACTGAGCCCATTCGATCCGTTAGCTGTCCTCGACGAAATCGAACGTCTCGTGCCCGCATACAAACTGGACAGGCTAAATCTGTTTGGCGGAAACGAAGTGCACACGGAGCCCGGGTTTGTTCCGGTATCTGCACTCACGCGCAGCGGACCCGACCTGGTAACGCCCGCGCACAACGGGCTATTCACCTCCGGAACGCTGGGGCGCTACAGCAAAGGCCTCACAGATTTGGAACACCATCAGGCCGAAGTAAAACAGGAAGCAGTAGCAGGCTGAAGTACTTTTTGGAGAAAGGCTGAAGGAACGTGACGATTTTCGAGTTCTTCCTGTGGAGCTTGCTCAAGGTCATCGTAGTGACGGTGATTCTCCTCATCTCCGTCGCTTACACTGTGCTCCTTGAGCGCAAGCTCGTCGGTCGCATTCAAAATCGCTGGGGACCCAGCCGGGTTGGCCCCTTCGGCCTCCTTCAGCCCCTCGTCGATGGTGCAAAATCCTTCCTAAAGGAAGACATCATCCCCACCGGCGTATACCGCCCGCTCTACCTGCTGGCCCCCATCATCGCCCTCAGTTGCGCACTCATCTCTATCGGTGTCGTCCCCTTCGGCGATCCCGGCGTAGTCGGCCCCGGTAACTTCCACGTATTCCAGATCGCCGACGTCAACATCGGCCTCCTCGTCATCCTCGGCATCACCTCCATCGGCGTGTATGGGATCGCCCTCGCGGGATGGTCCTCCAATAACAAGTACTCGCTCCTTGGCTCCCTCCGCGCCTCCGCACAACTCGTCAGCTACGAACTAGCGCTCGGCCTCTCTCTCGTCGGTGTCGTCCTCCGCGCCGGATCACTCAACCTCGACGTCATCGTCAATAGCCAATCGAAGCACGGCCTCATCACATGGAACCTCTTCGGCGGTCTCCAATTCGTCGCGTTCTTCATTTACCTGATGTCGGCATACGCAGAAACCAATCGCTCTCCCTTCGATCTCCCCGAAGCCGAAAGCGAACTCACCGCCGGCTACCACACCGAATACAGCTCGATGAAGTTCGCCATGTTCTTCATGGCCGAGTACGCCAACATGATCACCGTCGGCTGCGTCGCAACTCTGCTCTTTCTCGGCGGCTGGACCAGCCCCTTCGGCAACCTGCTGCCCATGCCGACCAACATCGTCCTGCGCTCGCTTCTCCCGATCTTCTGGTTCGTGCTCAAAGTCTTCAGCTTCCTGTTTCTCTACGTCTGGGTGCGTGGCACGCTGCCCCGCTTCCGCTACGACCAGCTCATGAACTACGGATGGCGTTGGCTCATGCCCCTCGCCATCCTCAACATCGTCGGAACGAGCCTCTGGCTCGCCTACCGCTGAGCATCGCCAACTCGCTCTCGTGTTTATCGATCACCGAGTTCATCGCAACCGCTCAGTTAGAATCGGAAGGGATTTTGAACCACCTTCCCTCAACCTGATCCTCTGTAAGTGACTTCAACGATGCACCTGATTCTGTTCATCATCTTCGCTGCACTCTGCCTCACAGGAGCCGTAAATCTCCTGTTCCAGAAGCAGCCCATCAACAGCGCGCTTTCGCTCATCGTCGTGATGACCTCGCTGGCCGTGCTCTATCTTCTGCTCGGAGCGGAGTTCCTTGCCGCCGCCCAGGTCATCGTCTACGCCGGCGCCATCATGGTGCTCTTTACTTTCGTAGTCATGCTCCTCAACGCGGGCCGTGAAGAACGCACCCTCGGCAGTCGCGCCGCGCGCCTCGTTGGATTCCCCGCCGTCGTAGCTATCCTCGCCGTCATCGCCACCAGCTTCATCAAGCTCCAGGGATTCGGTGACGCGCGCATGGACGACCACATCACCAGCACCGCCGACCTCAGTGCCG
>Ga0207695_10005972_pt1 | contig 15924 bp, 16 predicted proteins | sample KBSC54metaG_FD_184354 | JGI IMG/M metagenome (GOLD analysis project Ga0207695, IMG submission 184354) | Corn rhizosphere microbial communities from Kellogg Biological Station, Michigan, USA - KBS C5-4 metaG (SPAdes) (version 2) | ecosystem: Host-associated > Plants > Roots > Rhizosphere > Soil... | reverse complement strand
GAGATTACCGGTCTTTCGCCGGGGAACGTGGCGATGAAGATTCATCGCATCAAGAACATCCTGAAGCAGCGGTTTCATGAAGGAGGCGGCGATGCGGAGTGATTCCTCCGGAAACGACACGAGAAAGCTTTGGCAGGAACAGCGAACGGAGATACCTGAGATGACGCTGGAAAAGATCCAACAGAAGACACAGGAACTGCGCGCGAAAACGCGCCGGGAGCTGACGAAGAGCATCGCCGGGCCCGTGATTGTCGCGGCGATTTGCGCATTTGGCCTGCGGTTTCCAAATATTGCGGTGCGAGCGGCATTGATGGTCGCGATTGCCTGGAGCATTGCCGGACAATATTTCTTTCGCAGAGGGATGTGGTCCGCCATGCCGCCTGGCGACGCGGCTCAAAGCACGAGTTTGCAGTCCTATCGGAAAGAAATCGAGCGGCGGCGTTCGCTTTTTGGCCGCGTAATACTGTGGTTGTTCGGGCCGGCGGTGTTGGCTGTCGGGGTGCTAATTGCGATTCTGGTGAAGCTGGGGACGGGGCCGCGGGGCTTGCCCCTCGAAGGAGCGCTGCGCAATGCGCCGTTCCTGATCCTGATTGTTGTTTGGGTGGTGAGTTTCTTCGCGATCAGGATGCGACAGCAACGGGAGTTGCAGCGGGAGATCGAGGAGTTGGACGCAAGCGAGAGAACGCAGCGGGGCTAGTAGGGCTCGGGCTAGATTAGGTCATGTCCGACAAAAAAGCGGCCCTGACAGGAACGACGGTCGCAGCGGTGCGGATCAGCGGAGAAATCTGGAGCGGTTTTCCATGTTGATTCAGCAACTCAAACCGCTCGATCGTCAGATAATCCTTTCTTATCTCGAGGATTTGGATCATGGCAGACCGCGGAAAGGCCGCCGCAGTTCGATCCGCTCCTCCAGCGTTACATCCAGTTGTGAATAGGTCTGGCCACGAACTCGCGACGCGGGCCGCCACCACCTAACCACAGTGATGCCCAAAACTATTGCACAACGCTCACGCCCTGCCCCGTGGAGCCACCGAGCGAGCTCTTCACGTTGATATTCCCCGGTTGCGTAGCTACCTGAGTCTGCAGCGTGAACGTGCCATTGCCCTGGCTCGCCATGGTCCCTAAAATCTGCCCGTTAGACGCCAGTGTCACGGTCAGGACCGCAGTCGAATTCGTGCTCGTGGCCGTCACATTGAGTTGATGAGTCGATGTGGACCAAGTGGCGCTGGTCACGTGAACCGTGTCCTGAGAGACTACAGAAATCTGCGCGCTTGCGGAGGACGGCTGAACCGCCAGCGCGCCGGAATACGTAGCAGTCAGGGTAACCGCTGAGGTTCCGCTACCCGAAAACGTAAACGAACCCGAGGTCGCGCCCGCCGGAATGGTGAGTGTGTTCGGCGGATTCACTGACTTCGTATTGCTTGACGCGATAGCGATCGGGATACCGCCCTTCGGGGCAACTTCGTTGATGGTCACCGTCGCAGTGGCCGATGATCCATTGCCGATCATAGTCGAGCTTAGCGTAAAACCGGTGATCTGCAACGACGGGTTCACCGTGAACTGCGGAGCCACGACATCCGTCTTAGCAACGGAGACGCTCTGCGAGGTGGGAGCATAGAAATTTAATGGGGAGACCAGGGGTAAGCGTGTATGTGCCCGCCGGCAACCCCGCCAGCGAATAATGGCCGTCCGCTCCGGTCCGTGCTGTAGCGCTTCCGTTCACGCCCGTTGCCGAGATGGTGACGCCCGCCACCCCCGCACCTGCCTGCGTCAGCACAATACCCGTCACATGAAACACAGGAGTAGCGGTGAAGGTTGGAAACGTCTGGTCGATACTGCCCAGTGAAATGGTTTCCGAGGGCGGTGAGAATTGATATGCCGCGTTGCTTGGGGTAACGGTATAGGTTCCAGGCACAAATCGGGCCGCGAAGATGCCGTTAGTCCCAGTCACTTGTGACACGCTCGCACCCTGTCCCGCGACCGTTATGATTATTCCCGACAGCGGAACTCCACCGGCATCCGCCACGACGCCCGAAACTGTATACGTGGCGGGATCCTGGTGGAACACATTGATGGTTGCTGCCGCCACCCCGAATACCGGCACGTTGGGCGTGCAGCAGAATCCAAACAGGGTGCTGTCGCTGGCCAGGTACACGTTGTTCGCCACTTCATCTACCGCCAGCGCAGTGACCACTAGTGTCCCACCGAAGAAGCTGCTTTGTTCCGGCGCCAGGCCATCGATAGCCGCCGCTCCGGCATAGGTTGTCGCCGCGTACACCATGTTCGTTACGGTATTCACCGCGAACGGGCCCGTTCGATTTGCGATGGAAGCCGTGTGGCTGAACGTCGCGCCATCGAATACTTCCACACTGGGACCGGTCGCCGTCAAACTTTTGGGCGTCAGCACCGTCGCTTCCAGGTAAATCCTGTTCGTATTCGGATTCACCGCCAGCCTGCCGACGCTAACTGCAATCGCATCGACGTTCACGCTCGTCAGCAGCGCTCCCGACACTCCGTCGAACACCGCCAGCGTGTTTCCGCCCACCGCGCATTGGCCCGCTACGAAAACCTGATTCGTCACACGATTCGCAGCGACGCCGTTCATCTGGCAACTGTCGCCAGCAACCGCTGTCAGCTGCGAAACCATATAGAGCCGGTTTCCGCTCGTGAGATCCACCGCGTACCACTGGGCTCCATCCGCAAAGAAGCCGGTATTCGTTACCGGGTTCACCGAGATGGCCGAAGTCGCCGCCGCCTGCAGCGGAATCGTTACCGCGTTCTTCGCTCCATCGAACAGGTACGCGCCATTCACCTGGGTAGGATCTCCAGCCGCCGCGGAAGGCCCCGCCAACACAAATTGATGTGCGCCATTTGGGACGATCAGCGACCCTCCTGGCGCCAGCGCCTTGGAAGCAACCGTAAAAGTGTTCGTATCGACAACCGTCAGAACTTTGGCCGTCGCGTCCGTCACATAGGCGCGATGAAGCGCCGGGTCCACCACCAACCCAGCCGGCTGCGCGCCCAACGGAATCGTGGTCAGTTGGACCGTATTCGGGTTTACTTGAAATGCGAGGTTATCGTACGGGCTCCATAGCACGGCCGGATTGTTCGGCGTGACATTCGCGCCGAAACTATAATCTTTGCTGATACCCACCGGGATGGCGTAGCCGGTAATCTGCCCCGCCGCCGTGGTTTGGAGCTGCCCCAGAAACTGGCTGTAATCCACATTCCCCAAGTCCGTGAAACGTGCCTTGGACACGACGATGCTGGAGAACGAACTGAGGGTAGAATCGCACCGCCAGTAGATCCACCCGCCGCTCGGATCTATTGTGATCGGTTCGAATGCCTGCACGCCCTTGCCGCAGGTGTATGCAGTACCCGTGGTGGCCAACAGAGAGCCATCCACGGTGATCCGCCTCATCGGGCTGGGGTCGGCCACTGTCGGCGTTACATTGTTCGGATCGAGCACCACCAGCATCGTCTCGATGGCCGAAATTACCGGACTCAAAGATGTCGGATTCGGCACTGTCGGCAGATTCGTAGCCATCATATACAGATAGCCCGTTGCGGGGTCGAATCCCAGCATTTCGGTCTCTTGTCCATAGATCAGTATCGGTCTTGTGACCGCATTGCTCGCTAAATCCACCCGATAGAACAGGGTGAATGGAGGCCCTGAAAATCCGCTTGCTCCATCCTCACCGCCCGCGGCTCCAGGGTTGGCTCCACTCACGGCCGCCCAAATGCTGTTATCGGCGGGATTGAGTACCGCGCCGTTTACTCCCGGCGCGAATGCCAGTCCGTTGCATGTCGTGCTGCAGTCAGCCTGTGCCACCACGCTGTCCGTGGTCGCGTCCACTATCTGTCCGCCTGAGATTTGATACAGGATGAACACGCGATTCGCCGCGCCGCTGAAAACGAAGCTCTCCGGGTTTTCAGAAATTTGCGTTGTCCCATTCGGCACAGATGAAGCAACCAGCGCCACTGGCGAGGGAATCACGGCGAGGGTCGCGAACGTGTCCGGATCCAGAACCCGTGTCTCGCCCGTCCCGGTGGCGCCGATCTCGCCGACATAGATCTTGTTCGTCGCCGGGCTTAAGGCTACCGGAGAGTATGCGAAGTTGCTGTTCGGAGCCAGCAAGAACGTCTGAATCACAGTATCTGTCCCGCCGTCGATCACCACGAATTGATTGCCGCGGAATGCATAGATCTTGTTGCTGGCCCGGTTGATCAACAGCGTCGTACGCGAGGGGGAGACCGGGGGAAAAGGCAAAGCGATCTGATGCGTCGGCGCGTGAGCGCTCGAAAGATCGAGCACGCTCACCTGGTTCCCCGTGAGAAGATAACTTTTATTGTTATTCGGATTGATGACAACCGCTCTCGGTAAATCGCCAGGAGGCGGCGGACCCAGTGTAACCGTAGCAACTGGAGTCTGGCCGTAAGCAATGGCGGTAAGAATAAGGCTGGCGAGAAGGAAACGGTTCATCGAACACAATGGTACGTACCGTACCTATTAATAGTTGTCCGCAGGCTGTAAACATCTTGTAAAGCCGCGCGTCTTTCTTTATATGAGAGCGAACGGGTAACTGGCCGAGCCTTCACGACGGTAAGTCTGGCGGGATTAAACGATCTTTAGGATTGCCGGAATTGCCGCACTTAAAGAGATTCGACGTGCTCTTCGGCAATTGGACATCCCGGTACTCTGAGTTTCGGCCCGAGTTAGGTCGTCGGTCAGTAAGTGGCGCGGCCGCCGCTTGCGTCGTAACACTGTGCGGTCACGAATGAGCAATCCGGGCTGGCGAGAAAATGAACTACGGCTGCGATCTCATCCGGTTCGCCTGTTCGGCGCATCGGGATCTTGTCCGTCATGTACTGGACCTGTTGTGGCGTGAGCTGATCGAGGATCGCGGTTCGCACTACCGCGGGGGACACGGCATTCACGCAAATGCCGTCCGTAGCGAGTTCCTTCCCCAGCGACTTGGTCATCCCAATCACCGCGGCTTTGCTGCCCGAATACGCGATCATATTCGGATTACCCTCTTTACCGGCAATGGACGCGATATTCACAATGCGTCCATACTTATGCTCGCGCATGTGCGGCGCCACGGCCCGGCATACATAGAAAACACCGTTGACATTAACGGCCATCACCCGGCTGAATTCGTCATCCGGCTGCTCCTGAATGGGAGCGGCCTTGCCCGCGATACCGGCGTTGTTCACCACGATGTGGATCCGTCCGGTTCGTTTGAGAACCTGCCCCACCGCGGCGTTTACTGAAGCGGAGTTCGATACATCCATTTCGATACCGAAAGAATCGTTGCGCAGGGTAGCGGCTACAGCTTCAGCCCCCGCCAGATTCAAATCGGCAACTGCCACGGTCGCGCCGGCGCCGGCGAGGCGCTTTGAAATCGCCTCGCCGATACCGGTCGCGCCACCCGTTACGATCGCTGTCTGACCGCTGAGATCGAACGGCATTTTACGTTATGCCTCGCGAGTCACGTTGACGGTGATCTCGGTTGAAACTTCACGATGCAGTTTCACCGTCACCTTGTGCTCACCCAGCGTGCGGATGGGTTCATCCAGCTGGATTTTGCGACGGTCCACATTGAAGTTCTGAGCCGCGAGCAGGTCATGCACATCGTTGGCGGTAACAGACCCGAACAACTGATCCGTTTCGCCGGCTTTGCGCGCGACTGTGAGATGGAGCGCGCCCAGCATCTTCGCCAGATCCTGCGCTTCGCCCGCTGCTTTGGCTTCTTTGCGGAGATGAGACTGCTTCTCCTGCTCCACGATTTTCTTGTTCGAATCGGTCGCCGCCACGGCGAGACGCTTCGGCAACAGGAAATTCCGCGCGTAGCCCGCCGCGACTTTGACTACTTCGCCGCGAGCGCCCAACTTGTCGATGTCTTCCCGAAGAATCACTTCCATGGTTATTCTCCTTACACCGAGGCCGCGAACGGAAGCAGCGCAATGTTGCGCGCCTTCAGAATCGCGTCCGTGAGGCGGCGCTGGTGCGGTGCGCAAACGCCTGAAATGCGGCGCGGAACAATTTTGCCGCGCTCGGCAATGAACGCCTGGAGCATCTTGACGTCCTTGTAATTAATGTCATCGATCTTCTCGACGCAGAAACGGCAAACTTTCTTGCGCCGGAAGTACTGCTTCTTTCCTACTGCAGCCGCTTTGTCGCCACCAGTGGGGCGCTGCGAAGCCGCGATCGGTCTTCCACCTTTACGTTCTTCCATTGTGAGGCTCCTGATTAGCTAACTGTTTCCGTAGGGGCGCCGGGCGCCGGATGAGCCGGTTCCGCCGGGACTGCGGGCGCCGGTGCTCCGGGCGCGGCATGTTGACCTTCCCCGCCACCGCCCAACATCTGCTGGGCCAGCGAAGGCTGCGGAGCCGGGGGCTGCGGGCGCCGGTGAGCGCGCTTTTCACGTTCCTTCTTCCGTTTATCGATCCGCTTCAGCAGTTCGTCGATACGGACAGTCAGGAACTTAATCACGGAATCCTGCACGCGCATACGGCGCTCGAATTCCTTCACGGTGTCCGGACTTGCAGTGAACTGCATCAGGACATAGCTACCTTCGCGGAACTTCTCCACTCGGTAGGCGAGCCGGCGTTTACCCCATTTATCGACCTTGTCCACTGTGCCACCGGCGTTGGTGACGTTCTTGGACAAAAGCTCGATGAGGGCGTCGATCTCTTCTTCTGTCGCATCGGGCTTTACGATGAACAGATTTTCGTAGATTCTCGTCATTCCTCTGCTTTACCTTTGGTATTACTCCGGGCGCGACCCATTAAAGCGGGTCATGGACTTTTCGACGCCCTCGGCGATTATGGACTCCGTCGCATCGGCCGCGCGGTCGATGAACTCATCCAGGGTTTCGTTCTGCTGACGCGTAAACCGCGACAACAAATAATCCACTCCAGACTGAAGCGGATGGCCGGGGTGTACACCCAGCCGAATTCTCGGGAACTCCTGCGTGCCGAGCTTCGCGATCAGATCCTTCGCGCCATTATGCCCGGCCGCCGAACCTTTCGGACGAATCCGAAGCGTTCCCCACGGCAAATCCAACTCGTCGTAAATCGTGATCAGATCGGACGCCGCGAGTTCATATTTTTCCAGAAGCGGCTTCACTGCCATGCCGCTCAGATTCATGAACGTCTGCGGTTTCGCCAGCAAAACTGGCTTGCCACCGATAGACCCCTGCCCGACGAGAGCCTGGCATTCCTTCCTGGTGACGCGGATGGCGTGCCTTGCGGCGAGCCGGTCAACCACGAGAAAACCCATATTATGGGGAGTCGCGGCATACTGCTCGCCGGGGTTACCAAGACCGGCCACCAGGAACATGCCCGGTTATTTCTTTTTGCCCTTGTCCGCGGCGGGCGCGGCGGCAGGCGCAGCCTCTTCCTTTTTGCCGCCCTTCTTCGCGGCAACTTCCGGCTCAGGCTTCACTTCCGCGGCTGCTTCTTCCTTGATTCCCACCACGTGTGCGATCACGGCATCGCCGGAGGTAAGTACGCGAACGCCTTCCTTCAGCGAAAGCTCGGAAACGCGAATGGAATTACCGATCATCAGTTCGGTGACATCAACGTCGAACTGGTTCGGGATATCGTCTGGGACGCACTCAATTTCAACCGAACGCGTCACCACGTCGAGAATACCGCCCTGCTGTTTCACGCCCTTCGCTTCGCCGGTCACGTGGACCGGAACCGCGACCTTCAGCTTGCGGGTAAGGTCGATCCGTCGCAAATCGATGTGGAGAAGGTGGCTGCGAATCGGATCGTAGGCTTCATCCGCCACAATCACCGGGGTGGTCTCACCGCCTTCAATGGCGAGATCGAAGATCGAATTGTGCCCGGTCTTGCTGTGAATGATTTTGGTGATGTCTTTGGGGTTCAGGCTGATGGCGACGGGCTCTTTGAAAGCTCCGTACACCACGGCCGGAATGCGACCGGAGACCCGCAGGCGGCGGGCTTCGTTCTTGCCGCGCTCGGGGCGGGGGAGTGCCGAAACAACTGTATCTAATCTCAAATTTCTCTCTCTTTCTTTCGCAAGTCCGTTTCAAAGGTCGCCGGCGCGGCCGGTTCACTTTGAGGCGTGGGTTGCGGGTTACCTAATGACTTCACGGATCGGCCCTGGGAGACGACTTCGGAACAGCGAAAACCGATTTTGCTTCGAGGAACCGCTAAACGAGGCTATACCGACAGATCGACAACCGAATCACCAGCTTAACATGTTGTAGATTCCTGACGGTATGGCCCGGAATGACAAGAGGCTGACGTTAACCTGTAATCAGTTCATGATCAAAGCTATAATTCTGGATCTTGGTAGGGTCATCGTCCCGTTCGATTTTAATCGGGCGTGGCTTCAGATCGAGGCCCGATACGGCATTTCCCCCCAGGAAATTCGGCGCAGACTGGCGGGGACGGGTTTATATGACCTCTTCGAGTCGGGTCTGATCGACCCCCCGGAATTTTTGCGCCGGATCAATGAACTGCTGGATATCCAGGTTCCCGCGGATGAATTCTGGCCAATATGGACGTCGATCTTTCTGCCTGAAACGCTTTTATCCGATGAGTTTCTGGAGTTGCTCAGCAGCCGGCGCCGTCTGGTATTGCTGTCGAACACAAACATCATTCATTTCGAGATGATTCGGTCCACGTATCCGCTGCTGCGGCATTTTCACCAGTTTGTTTTGTCGTACGAGCTCGGAGTGATGAAGCCACGGCCGGAGATTTACCTCGAAGCAGCGCGAGCGGGCGACTGCAAACCGGAGGAGTGCTTCTTTGCGGACGATATTAAAGAGAATGTGGACGGTGCGCTGCGGGTGGGAATCGACGCTGTCCAGTTTGTTTCGGCCAGCCAGCTGGAGAGCGAACTCAGACAACGCGGCTTAATTTAGAGATCCATATTTAGAGACCCATCCCGAAGGTGATCGTGTGCGGGTGGGTTGGCGCCGGCTCCCGACCAGACTTAACTTAATAGTCCGCCATGCCCCAGGCAGGCAAGCTCCCATTTCGATACACGATACCGGGCCATTACAGGCGGCAACAGCAGGTCAATTACGTTCGGCTTGAGCGAGCGGTAACAGCCTGGCGCGGAGAGAACCGGTATATCGTCTTTGTAACCCATCAGGAGCAGGTTGCCCGGCTCCACCGGAACCAGAAACCGTTCGATCTCGCATCCGATCTTTTCCATAGCCACGCCGACAGCGTCTTCAGGCCCGGCCGGCGCGGTGGTGGAGGCCACCAGAATGGCCGCCGGTTTATGGCGAAGCAACTGCTGCAGCCCGCGCGAGACGTGTTCCTCATTTTCCAGCACGGCCAGGCTGTGCTGCGCGCGCAGGCCAAAGCGCTCAAGCTTTTGACGGACGACGGACTCGAACAATGTTTTCGCCCTGTCGCCATTTACCGGGTCAGAAAAGAGCACGGAAATAGTCGCGCCAGCGGCGGGGCGAGCCTGCATAATGGGTCCGCGATCTTTGAGCATGTTCAAAGATCCCTCAAAATCGGACTTTGACATCGCAAATGGCGCGCTTTTTACGGTGGCTATTCGCTGACCCGCGGTGGCGTAACTGAAGTTCAGCGTGGTGGCGATAACCAGTCCCGATGTGCAGTTGACCTGACGCAGAAGCTCCTCATCAACAAGCACGCAGCAGTTTTCCGTTGCAATCAGGTTGGCTCTGCCGCCGGGCGCGAGTTGGATTTCGTAGCAACCGCACGCCATTTCTCCTGCAATAGCGCAAACTGCCTGCTCTTCGGGGACTTCATTTTCTTCGAGTTCCGCTACCCAAATCTGGCTCATGCCTTCCGAGCGGAGAACGCGAATGTCCTCTTCACGCAAAATGTGCCCCTTCGCGAGAAGCTTCTTGCCGCCCGGCCGAAAAATCGCCGAGGACAGAATTCGTCCGGTGCTTTGCTGAACTTCGATAGTCTGCGCTCTCATGATTACTCCTGAACCCAACGAGTTAATCGTTCAGATTTTTCCAACGGAATCTGCCTAATTACAAAACTTATAGTACTCCCGGCAAGCTTTATTCTCAGAAGTATTTTTAAGGAAAAATACGGATCAAATGCCGGCTGAGTGCCATATATTGCGGAGGCATCCGGTTTTCGCGCGGGAAAAGAAAATGCGAACAGGCAAAAAAGAAGGCCGGACTCCAGGAGAATCCGGCCTCAAAGCATCTGAAATTGAAGAACTTACAGGACCAGAACCGCTAGACGGCCACCGCTTCCTTTTCCTGCTCGGCGGGCAGCATCTCCCGCCTGTATTTGCACCCGGCAGCGGGGCATTCAAGGAAAGCGCCCGCTTTCAAATACTTCTCCGTCAGGTATGGGCTGCCGCATTCCGGGCAAGTTTCAGCCACGGGACGAGCCCATGCCACGAAATCACATTCCGGATAACGGTTGCACCCAAAGAAAGTCTTGCCCCGTTTGGAGCGCCGTTCCACCACTTCTCCCTCGCTGCAATTGGGGCACTTTACCCCGATAGTGTTCTGTTTTACGAACTTGCAGGTCGGGTAATTACTGCAGGCCGTGAACTCGCCGAACCGCCCGTATTTCTGCACCATGGGGCTCGCGCACTGCGGGCATTTCTCATCGAGAATGACATCCGCTTTCTTTTGCGTCCCGCCGATTTGCTTGGTTGTTTTGCAGTCCGGATAGCCGGTGCAGGCATAAAACGTGCCGAATCTGCCTTTTTTCAGAACCATGGGTCGCCCGCAGTTCTGACAGTATTCCTCTTCGCCCTGTTCGGACAAATTGGCGCCCTCGATATCGGGAAGATCCACCGTCAATTCCCGCGTATAGGTACACAAGCTGGAATTTTTCACCGGGGCGAAGACGATGCCCTCACTCGAACCTTTCAATTCCAGGCCATCGTAAAATTGCTCAATTTGCGGATACCGGGCCTTCAATTTTTCCAGGCGCAGGGCTACGGCCTCGCGGTCCGCCTGCTTGCGCTCCGTCATGCGCTTCAACAGACTTTCGAGATCCTTCTGATAGCGAAGATTGACCTTCCGCTTGCGGTCCGACCCACCCCCCTGCGCTGCCAGCCTGGCGAGATCCGCCTCGTAGCGGGCTCGTGATTTGGCTAAACGTTCCTCTGAATCCTTACGCTCACGCTCGTGCCGTTTGGCGATATCCTTCTGTAAACCCTCAATATCCGCGTCCGCATTTCTGGGCGAAAAGTCGGGATAACCGGTGCAGGCTAGAAAACTGCCGTGCTTGCCCCACTTCATGACCAGCGGCTTACCGCATTTATCGCATATCAGGTCGGTGGGCTTTTCCATCCGCTTGATGTCGGTCATATGCGTTTCCGCATTGGTCAGATCGGACGTGAACCGTTCATAGAACTCGCCGAGGGCGTCACGCCAGTCGCGCTTTCCCTCCTCGATTTCGTCAAGCTCCTCTTCCATGCGGGCTGTGTACCGCACGTCGAAGATGTCGCTGAAGCTCTCGAGCAGCAGATCCGTCACCACCATCCCGAGTTCGGTGGGTTGGAATTTTCCACCTTCCTTGGTCACGTACTCGCGTTCCTGAATGGTGGACAGAATCGAGGCATAGGTCGACGGACGGCCCACTCCGTCCGCTTCCAGTTTCTTCACCAGTGTCGCTTCCGTATACCGGGGCGGCGGTTCGGTAAAGTGCTGCTCCGGCTTTAGCGCACGCAGCTTGAGCTCTTCGCCTTGCGCGACGGCGGGCAGTTTATGCCTGAGTTCCTCGTCTTCCTCGTCTTTGGTATCCTTGCCTTCTTCGTACACGGCCAGAAACCCGTCGAATTTCTGCACGGAACCGGTGGCGCGGAACGTGTACTCCACGCCGCTTTTGCCGGACGCTACCGTATCGATCGTGGTCTGATCGAAAATAGCCGGGTTCATCTGAGAGGCGACAAAGCGCATCCAGATCAACTTATAAAGTTTTAGCTGGTCTTCGGCCAGGAACGGCGCCACATCCTCGGGAGTCCGCAGAGCCGAACTGGGCCGAATTGCTTCGTGGGCGTCTTGCGCATCTTTCTTGCTCTTATATATGTTGGGCGAAGCCGGCAGGTATTGCGGGCCGTACTTGGTCGTTACGAAATCGCGGGCTTCGATAATAGCGTCTTCACCGACTCGGGTCGAATCGGTACGCATATAAGTGATAAGACCGATGGATCCCTCAGACCCGATCTCCACGCCTTCATATAATTGCTGCGCCAGCATCATGGTGCGTTTCACGCTGAAGCGAAGCTTGCGCGAAGAATCCTGCTGCAGCGTCGAAGTGATAAACGGCGCCACCGGATTGCGCTTCTTTTCCTTTGTGCCGACCGACCGGACCACGAATTTGGCTCCGTCCAGATCGGCGACAATCGCATCGGCGGCTGCCTGATCCGCAATTTCCGGCGATTCTTCCCCCTTGCGGCTCAGGCGGGCATCGAAATAGGGCGTTTTCTTCGCGGCCAGGTTTACGTCAAGGGTCCAGTATTCCTGCTTGACGAAAGCCCGGATTTCCCGCTCGCGGTCCACTATAACGCGAACCGCAACCGTCTGGACTCGGCCGGCCGACAGCCCGCGCCGAACCTTATCCCAAAGCAGGGGGGAAATTTTGTAGCCCACCAGCCGATCGAGCACCCGGCGCGCTTGCTGGGCGTCCACCAGATGCATGTTCACCAGCAGCGGTTTTTCAAAGGCCTTATCGATCGATTTCTTGGTGATTTCGTTGAACATCAGCCGGAAGATTTGCGGAGCACCCTCCTCCAGCGTCTTTTTCGACTTCAGTTCTTCCTGCAAATGCCAGCAGATCGCTTCGCCTTCGCGATCAGGGTCAGCCGCAAGGTAAATGGTGTCTACCTTTTTCGCGGCATCTTTTAGTTCCTGAATGAGCTTCTTCTTGCCTTCGATGACTTCGTACTTCGGCTGGAAGCCGTGGTCGACATCTACCGACAGGTCTCGCTTCGGCAAATCCTTGATGTGACCGAGCGAAGCCTTCACGATGAAGTTCTTCCCCAGGTACTTGTTGATTGTCTTTGCCTTCGTCGGCGATTCGACGATTACCAGTGCTTTTGCCATATCTTATTAACTGCTTTCCAGATTAGACCACCCGCTTGACCAGCGGCACAGACGAACACAGAACTTATCCGGGGATAAGCCGTAAGCAAGTCTGCGCCAGTGGTCAAACCGTGCTGTCCATACGTCACCGGGGGACCGGCGTGCTGGCTACCACACTTTAACAAAGTTCCTTCCGGGCTGTTGACGAACCAGCCCAAGTATCTCCAGTTCGAACAACGCGGCGATAATCTCCGACGGCGACATATCTTCGATGGATTCCACCAGGGTATCGAGATGGGTGGTGGCGTCGATTTTGAGCCTGGCCAGCACTTTCCGGGCGGCTTGTGGAGTGTTCTGTTCGGCTGTTACTGATGCGGTCTGGCGCTGGGAAGATTCAGCACCATTCTGATTCGTCCCCCCGACCGCCTCGCCAAGTCCTTGATTCAAAATACGTTGTCTGCCTTCATCAATCAGCCGGCGCTGGGCTGCGGCCGGCAACTCTACCACGACGTCGTTCCAGTCCTGCACCAGTTTCGCCCCTTGCTTGATGAGCAGGTTCGGACCCCAACTCATCCTGGACGTGATATTGCCCGGCACGGCAAAGACCTCACGGCCCTGGTCGATGGCAAGCCTGGCGGTAATGGCGGAACCGCTGTACTGGGCGCCTTCGATGACGAGCAGGCCGCAACTCAGCCCGCTGATGACCCTGTTGCGGATTGGAAAATTCTGCGGGAAGGCCGTGGAACCCATGGGAAATTCCGAAAGGATCAGACCGGTGGATACGATTTCCGCAGCCAGTTTACGATTTTCCGAGGGATAGACAACATCGGCGCCACACCCGAGGACGGCAATCGTAGCGCCACCCGCTGCGAGGCAAGCCCGGTGGGCCGCTGTGTCGATGCCCCTGGCCATGCCGGAGGTAATCGTCAAACCGGCCCGCGCGAGATCGCCCGATAGTTTCTCGGCGACAGCGGTGCCGTAGGGCGTCGGATGGCGCGTGCCAACCACACCGATACATATGGTGGAAAGCAGACTTACGTCGCCGCGGGCGAACAGGACGGGGGGCGGATCGTAAATCCCGCGCAGGGAAGCCGGATACCGGTCGTCTGAGAGCGGAACCAGTTGGGCTCCCGCGTTTTTGAGAAGTTGCTGCTGACCGGCGGCATCTTCGAAACTGCAGCCGCTCGAGACGGTTCGCGCAAGCGCTCCGCTCAGGCCCGCGTTCTCCAGTTCGGCGGGCGTGGCATTGAAAATCGACCGGGGTGTCTGAAAGCGATCGAGTAGCAGGTTGCTTCGCCTGGTGCCGAGACCGGGGACGAGACGGAGCGCCAGCCAGAACAATTCTTCTTCCGCGGAAAGGGGTGGGGAGGGGATGGATGCTGTCATAAAATTCGGGTTCGATAACATGGTTGCCTGCGCGGCGCGTATTCTCATGAAAAAAGACAGCCAGTACTTTGAAGGGCACAATCCGCAGCTTATCTACGTCGCCAAGCGGCTGAAGGACGCCCTGCGGCTGGAAGAGATCCTTACCGAAGCGGGCGTTGATTTCGGGGTAGAGGCCGACGAATATTACGGTGGGGTGATTTTCCGGCGGGTCCGGACTGGCGCATTTTTCTATGTTTTACCCGAGTTCCGCGAGCAGGCGGAAGCGGTAATGAGGGCGCACAAGTATAAACCCGCGCCGCCGGAAGCGCCGTCTGAAGCATCCGCTCCGTCCTGACCGTCATGTTCGTCCTGTAATTCCGCGCTTTCGCGAGCGGGCCACCAAGTTCGGCCCGGATCGGCGCCGATCGCGGACAAGTCAGGTATTTTCAACTCCAATCCCGGACGCCGGTTCGCCTGGCTTACAATGGTGCTGGAGGTTTCTGTTTCTTAAATGGGTCCCCTGGGTACTGGAGAAATCGTCGCCATCTTCATCCTCGCCCTGCTGCTTTTCGGTCCGAAAGAGTTACCGAAGATCGGCAAGACGATTGGTAAGGCGATGACTGAATTCCGTCGCGCGCAGAGCGAGCTCAAAGCTACGTTCGATCGCGAAATGGTAAACCTGGAGCGGGAATCCGGAATTAAGGAGTTGATCGAAACCAGTTATCAGCCTGACAGCTATAACTACGACTACTCATCACACGATTCGTCTTATTATGACGGCTCGTACGATTCCACCGTAACCAACACGACGACAACCGGTGCATCCGCAACTCTGGGCGCTGGGTCATCGGCACCGCTTCAACTGGAAGCGGCAGCCGGCTCGATCGCCAGCGGGCATATGGAATCCGGGCACACTGAACACGCCCTGGTTTCTGAAACTCCTGCCGCGAACGGGCATTTTGAACCCGGTCATGACGCCGTTCCTCACGGGGCCGCGCCGGTGGCCACCGAGAAGCCGGTCAACAGCTAAAGCAGCCAAATGGCATTTCCAGACGATCCGCAGGGAGGCAAGACTCCCTCAGGCGAAACTGCGCCGCATCTGCACGACGATCTTCCTCCTGTTTACGGGGAGCCTCTTCCCGCGGAAACCGTTCACGAAAACGTTTCGGGTGAGGTGCTTACGCCGGATGGCCATTCAGGCGACTGGTCGTCGGGACCACGTGAACCCGCTCGGGAACCCGCTGTTTCGGTTGCGCCCGCAGTGCCACCGCCTTCGCGACCCTGGCAACCGCCGCCTCCCCCACCGCCCCAGCCATCGCCTCTCAGCATGCTGGGCGGCTTGCTGGGCGGAAAGGGCGGTCCACCGAAGCCTCCTGGCCCACCGGACGAAGACGACGAAGAAGAAGAGGGAATGGCGCGGATGAGTTTCCTCGAACACCTCGAGGAACTCCGGAAACGGTTGATTCTTTCCTTCGCCGGAATCGGTGTCGCGTTTGTCCTGTGTCTTCTTTTTAGCGATCAGTTGTGGGCTGTCGTG
>Ga0207695_10005967_pt1 | contig 15931 bp, 11 predicted proteins | sample KBSC54metaG_FD_184354 | JGI IMG/M metagenome (GOLD analysis project Ga0207695, IMG submission 184354) | Corn rhizosphere microbial communities from Kellogg Biological Station, Michigan, USA - KBS C5-4 metaG (SPAdes) (version 2) | ecosystem: Host-associated > Plants > Roots > Rhizosphere > Soil... | reverse complement strand
ACTAATGGCCATGAGGGGGAAGCTGTCGTCCGGCCTCACCGTTTTCGGCTTGTTCACCGCCGTCGGCCTGCTGCTGACCGGGTATAAGTACCTGGACTTCGCGGCCCGCGCGATCCCGATTGTCTTTGCCGTTCCTCTGCTGGAAGAACTGACGGGCGTCTGGACGGCCGCGCTGCTCTTCCCTGCCATGGTCCGCTTCGCGCGCCGGTTTCCCATCGGGCGCATTCGTAATTTCCCGGTCCACCTCGCCTGCATGACGGCTTTTTCGGTGATCCACACTTCGCTGATGTGGGGCTCGCGGACCATGGTGTTTCCATTGGTTGGACTCGGGTCTTACGACTATGGCATCATGCGGGTCCGCTTCCCCATGGAGTTCTTCAACGACGTCATCGTGTACTGGGTGATCGTCACGCTGGTTTATTTGTGGGATCGTCAGGTGCGTTCGGCGCAGCTCGAGACCAAACTGGCCGAGGCGCGGCTGCAGAACCTCCGGCTGCAATTGCAGCCGCATTTCCTATTCAATGCGTTGAATACGATTTCGTCGGTGATGTATGAAGATCCGCGCAAGGCCGACGGCATGATTTCGCGCCTCAGCGACCTGTTGCGCAGCACGTTGCAGGAATCCGACGCGCAGGAGATTCCGCTCGAACGGGAGATCCAGACGCTGGAGTTGTACCTCGACATCATGCGGCGTCGGTTCGAAGAGAAACTGGACGTGACGGTGACTGTCTCGCCGGACGTCCAGCAGGCGCTGGTTCCGCAATTACTGCTCCAGCCGCTGGTCGAAAACTCGATCCGCCACGGCATCGATCCGGCTACCAACGGGATCTCGGTCACGGTGACCGCCGAACGGCACGGCGACGATATCCGGCTGCAGGTACGCGATTCGGGGCGCGGGATCGGCACCGGAAAAGTCAAGCGAGGCACGGGCCTGTCGAACACGGCCGAGCGTCTGCGCCAACTCTACGGATCGCGCCACAAACTGGAATTGGAGAATTGCGAGGGCGGCGGGCTCCTGGTGACGGTCGCGGTCCCGTTCCACACATGATCCGCGTGCTGATCGTGGACGACGAACCGCCCGCGCGCCGCAAGGTGCGCCGCTTTCTGGAGCGCGACGGGGACATCGGAGACATCGCGGAGGCGGGATCGGGCAAGGAAGCGCTGGACGCGATCCGCACCGGACATCCTGACCTGGTGCTGCTCGATGTTCAGATGCCCGACATGGACGGGTTCGCCGTGTTGGAGCACGTGCCATCGCCGCGCGGTTTTCACGTGGTCTTCCTGACTGCGCACGATGAGCATGCGCTGCGCGCGTTTGAGGCGGAGGCGCTGGATTACCTGCTGAAGCCGGTGGATCCCGATCGCTTCGAGCGCGTGCTGGATCGCGCCAAGCAGCAGTTGAGGCAGGCTCCACCGGCGAAATTTGCGCGCCGGCTGCTGCTCGAAAAGAACGGCAAGGAATTCTTCGTGCCTGTCGAGAAGCTGGATTGGGTGGAAGCCGATCGCAATTATCTCTGCCTCTACGCGGGCCAGGAGACGTACCTGCTCCGCAGCACGCTGGAGAATCTCGCGCGCCAGCTCGATCCCGACCAGTTTGCCCGCATCAGCCGCTCCGAGTTGGTGAATCTCGATCAGATTCGGGAAATGCAGCCCTGGTTCCACGGCGAACGCCGGATTGTTCTCAAGAATGGAAAAGAGCTGACATGGACTAGAAGATATAGAGTGGGATAGGCTCGGGTTTGGTTTCCCATCCGTGTTGATCTGTGTTCATCTGTGGCCAATCCCTCTTGCCCTCCGGCCGAATCCGCTGTACCAAACGAACCCAAGCCCGCGGCGCCGCCCACTACCGCGCCGCTTCAGGACGCGCGAAGTACAGACTCACAGCCCGATCGATATTGGCCCGATTCAATCGGACCGATCTACCTTCGTACTCGCTGATCGCCTTCACCAGCTTATAGATGTCGTTCGGATAGCACGCGCGCAAGTACTTAGCCCCCGCCGCCATGCAGCGTTCCCGCAGGTATTCCGAGCTCCCCGGCTCGCAGGGCACCTGATGGACCGCCGATACCCGGCGGAAAATCTCGTCGAAGACTTCTTCACTCACGTCTTCCACCAGCACCTTGGTCTGAATGCGCCGCAGAAAAGCCTCATCGGCCAGATCCGTGGGGTTCAAATTGGTCGAGAAGACCACCAGTAGTTCGAACGGCGCCTGAAACTTCATGCCCGATGCCAGAGTCAGGTAGTCCACCCGCCGGTCCAGCGGCACGATCCAGCGATTCAACAGGTCGCGCGGCGAAAGCATCTGCCGTCCGAAGTCGTCGATGATCAGCACACCGTTGTTCGCTTTCAACTGGCAGGGCGAAATGAACACGTGGGTCGACTCGTCCAGCCGCAGTTCCAGCATCGCCGCCGAGAGTTCCCCGCCCACCGTGATACACGGCCGTTCGCACACCACCCAGCGAGGGTCCAGCGTCTCTTCGCTGGAGAATACCGGCCGGTGAACTACCGGGTCGAACAGGCTGATGATGTGCCCGTCGACTTCCACCGCGTACGGCACCAGCACCGTATCGTGGTAAATCCGCAGGATGCGTTCCGCGATACTGGTCTTGCCGTTGCCCGTCCCGCCGTACAGGAATAGCGACTGGTGGCCGATCAGCGACGGGCCCAATTGGTCCAGCAGTCCGTCGGGCAGCACCAGGTCATCGAACGCCTTCCGCAGGCTCTCGCGGCTCAATTTCACTTTGGCCGCCTGCGCCTTCACGATCTCGTGATACTGCTGGATCGAAACCGGCGCCGGTCCGGCGTACTGGCAGACTTCGTTGCGCGCCGTCGCCAGCGTCCGTCCGCTGGCCGTCAGGCTGAAGCTGTAGTCGTTACCCAACATGCCCTTCACTTCCAGCAGTTGCTGCTGCCGGAACTGGTGGAACACCGTTTCCAGAATGGGGAACGAGAGCTTCAGGCTTTCGTTCAGCGCCGTGAGCGTGCCCGTGCCGTGCAGCCACAGATAGCGCAGAATCAGGTCGCTTACCAGCGCGCGAGGGATTCCAAGATCCTCGATGCGATCTGGAATCGCCGGCCGAACATCTAGTGGAGCGGTTGCCCCTTCAGAATCTTTGGTTGCGAGCATACGACGCTTGGACTATACAACAGGCCGAAAGCCCCATACCAGTAGTCCGAAGGTTAGTAGGAACCGGTTAATCGTGTCGGAAATCCGCCGCCAAAAAAACGACCGGCTACTCGAATTCCCCGAGTTGCGAGTGTGCGGAAAAAGCCCTATAGTTGTCTGTACTTAGCGTTACGGAATCCCCTCTCATGAATGCAAAAGTCTACCGCTTGGTCCTGTTACTGCTGCTGACCGTTGTGTCGGCCCTTGCACAAATCGCCGGAACCAACGTCAACATGGTTTCAGGGACCCAGTGGCCGAACGGGGACCCCTTCCTGCAGCGCCAGAACGAGCCCTCCATCGCCGTTTCCTCCCGCAATCCTCTTCACCTTCTGGGCGGCTCCAACGATTACCGCACGGTGGATTTGCCGGGCCTACCCGCCGGCGAGACGGGCGATGCCTGGCTCGGCGTCTTCAAGTCCTATGACGGCGGCAGCACCTGGAGCAGCACGCTCCATCCCGGCTGCCCGCAGAACGTTCCACAGTGCGCCGGCGCGCCCGTCCTGAAGGGCTTTGCGGCCGGAGCCGATCCCGTGGTCCGTACCGGCGCGAACGGCATGTTCTACTACGCCGGCATCGCATTCACCAGGACCTCGCCGCAGAAAAGCCAGGTCTTCCTCTCCCGCTTCATCGACAACAATAACGAAGAGAACGGCGATCCCATCAAATACATCGGCACGTCGGTGGTCACCACGGGAGACGTCAACAGCTTCGTGGATAAACCCTGGCTGGCGGTGGACATTCCGCGGACCGGCGCCGGCAAGTGCACCATCGCCTCGCCCCTGCCCTCGGGAGGAACGGCTACCCAGACCTTCCCCTCCGGCAATATCTACGTCAGCTTCACCACCTTCGCTGGTGACTCCAAGCCGCCTTCGCAAATCCAGTTCGTCCGGTCCGCCGATTGCGGCGCCACCTGGAGTAAGCCCCTCACCCTCTCCGATGCCAACGTGAACCAGGGCTCTACCATCGCCATCGACCCCGCCAGCGGCGCCGTCTATGTCGCGTGGCGGCGTTTCCAGACCAAGGACCTATTCGACGCCATCCTGGTCGCGAAATCGACCGACAGCGGCCAAACCTTCAGCGCCCCCGCCGTAATCGGCGCCATCAATCCCTTCGATCAGGGCACCACCGATTTCAGCTTCCGCACCAACGCCTATCCCACCATGGCCGTCGATGGGACCGGCCGTGTCTATGTCGCCTGGAGCGAACGCGCCACTGGCGGCCCGCAGAGCGGCGGCGATGCCCGCATCGTGCTCAGCACTTCGAAGGATGGCCAGCGCTGGTCGCAGCGGCTGCCCGTCAACGATTACGCCGGCCGTGGCCACCAGTTCATGCCGGCTATGACTTTCGGCGGCGGCAAGTTGATGGTGGTCTTTTACGATCTCCGCAACGACGCTACCACCGGATTGTTCACCCCGCTCGGCCAGGGGCAGTATTCCGAAACCAGAGCGCCCGCCGGAGACCTGGCCACCAACCCGCCCCGTCCGGAGAAGGTCTTCACGCCCTTCGTCCTCGATGCCGCACCCGCCGATCTGAACGAAGGGGGCCTCTTGCGGCGGCATACCCTCGATATTTGGGGCGCCCAGGCAGAGCCGGCCGACGCGCCGTATTTCAATGCCACACGCGTCTCCCAATACGTGTTCGGCAGCCTGCCCGGCTCTTCGCAAATTGAACAACTGCAGGTGAATCCGCCCAACTTCCCGCTCTTCTCGCAAGGCACCGTGCCATTTGCCGGCGATTATCTGGATGTTGCCGCTTCGCCCGCCATCGTGCCGGGTCCCGTCGCGGGCACGTGGAAGTTCAACACCGACTCTTCACCGTCCATCGTCTTTCACGCCGTTTGGGCCGATAATCGCGACGTCAACCCGCCCGCCGACGGAGACTGGACCCATTACACGCCCCCGGTGTCCTCTTCCACTGGAGGTCTCAGCATTTTCGACCCGACCCAGGGCCAGCCGTCCTGTATCACCGGACAAGCGGGCATGCGCAACGAGAACATCTATACATCGCGCATCAGCCAGGGCCTCGTGATTGCGACACCCTCCAATTCCAAGGTGCTGGGCACCATCCAGCGGTCGTTCCCGCTGGCCGTCTACAATCAGACGAACGTCACCAAGACCTATCGTCTCTCCATCCAGAATCAGCCGCCCGGGGGCAAGGCCTCCTTCCTGCAATTCCCGGCCGAGGGCTTCAACGATCCCCTGACGGACCTCGACGTCCAGGTCGCGCCCATCTCCAGCATCTCCCGCATGGTCTACGTCACCTCGACCGATCCCGCCGCGCCAGTCCACGTCTCGGTCAGCGAGATCTCCGGGCCCGGCGCGCAAAGCCTGCTCCCTGGCGGACTGCAAGGCTCCACGGTGCTCAATCCCGATCCGCTCAATCCCGCCAACCCCGCCATCGCCAATACCGAGCTCTTCAACCCGGCCATCGCCAATCCGGCGATTGCGAATCCAGCCATTGCGAACCCGGCCATCGCCAATCCGGCCATTGCGAATCCCGCGATCGCCAACCCGGCCATCGCCAATCCGGCCATTGCCAACCTCTCGACTTCGAATGCCGCGATCGCCAACCCCGCCATCGCGAATCCCGCCATCGCGAACCCCGCCATTGCCAATCCGGCTATTGCCAACACAGCAATCACCGACGCCAATTGGGCCATCACCAATAAGGGCAACGCGACCGGCAGCTATTCCATTCACATCATTTCCAACGTGGCCCTGCCGCGCCGCATCATTCCGCAGCTCATTCTGAACAAGACGTACAACACGCCGGTCGTGGTCGGTTGCAACCTGCAGGAGCAGCCCCAGACCGTGGTCGTCACCAACATCTCCAATCCCAAGATCACGCCCAAGCAACAGCTCACGCAGACCACTCTCGGCAAGATTCTGGCCGCGGCCCTGCGCGGAGGGCCGAAGGCTATTGCCAAGCCCCACGATACGACGCCCCCCGGCGGCAGCGCCGCCAATACCGACATCACCGACAGTTCGCTGGACGATGCCACCGTCACCGTGGGCCCTGGCGAAACGCTTTATGTGACCCTGCGATTCTTCAACACCGATTCCACCCAGCCGCTGGGCTTCGACCCGGGGACCGATATCACCATCGTCATCATTTCCCAGGCTGTGGACACCGGCGATTCCGGTTCCTCCATCGCTGCCTCGCACCTGTTCGCGGCCACCAGTTCCCTGCCGGCCACCGCCGTCGGCGCCAGCTACGACACGCAATTGCTGTCGGCCGGCGGCAATTCGCCCTTCACCTGGACGCTGCTCTCCGGCAGTCTTCCGCCCGGCCTGACACTCACGTCCAGCGGCGAAATTAAGGGCCAGGTCGGCGGCCCCGGAGGCACCTACCGCTTTACCGTCCAGGTCAGCGACAGTTCCAATCCGGCGCAGCCCCCTTCCCAGGAAACTCTCCAGATTCAGGTCAGCAGCGTCGCCCTGGCCATCGCGAAACTGGCGGCCGTTGGACCCAATGGCGTCACTTCGGTGAAGTCCGGCGACACTATCACCGTTACCGCCTTAGTCGCAGATTCGGGAAGCGCGGCCAGCGCCGTCATGCCTTCAATCTCCGTTGCCGCCACCGGTTCGGCCACCGCCAGTTGCGGCGCGCCGAATCCGCTCTCGTCGAACATTTCTCAGGGTGGAGGTCAGATCTTTACGTTCACCTGCGGATCGGTTTCCGGAACCGGCACCCTTACCTTCGCCGTCTCCCTCACCGCCACCGATAGCGTACTCGGTGCGACGCTCACGGTCAGTCCGGCAACCTCCAACACCATCACCCTGCTCGGCGCGCCGCCGGCCTTGGTCGCCAGCGCTACCAGCGGCGGCAGCTCTTACACCGCCGGTACTTGGACGAACCAGCCGGTGATCGTCTCCTTCACCTGCACTACCGCTAGCGGCGCACCGAGCACGAAGCAGGTCACCGTAACCAGTCCGGGAGCGAACCAGACTGTCACCACGAATTGCACCGATAGCGCGGGCAACACAACCAACGCATCCTTCAGCGGCATCGATATCGATCTCACGCCGCCCACCATTACCTATGCCGCCACTCTGAACGGGCAGCCGTACTTTGGGACGCCCACCAACCAGTCCGTCGTGATCACCTTCTCCTGTACCGATTCGGGCGGCTCCGGCGTTGCCTCTTTCTCGCAGCCCGTCACCGTTGCACCGCCCGCCGCCAATCAGACCGTGACCGGCACCTGCAGCGATCTCGCGGGCAACATATCGACTGTGGTATCGGGTCCCGTGAACAGTAATGCCACGCCACCCACCCTTACCGCCGGCTATGGCGGCTACGTCCCGGGCACATGGACCAGCCAGGCTGTCACCGTGGTCTTCAACTGTGCGCCGGCTACCGGTATCTCGTTCTTGTCGGTGACTCCGGCGACCACCGTCACCGTACAGGGCGCCAATCAGTTTGTCGCCGGAAGGTGTACCGATTCCGCCGGCAATGTGAGCCAGTTGAATGCCGGCCCCATCAACATCGAGACCGCCCAGCCGACCATTTCTCTGGTTTCCATACCGACTCCGGTCGGAGGTTGGTATCGCACGCCTGTCACGATTTCCTGGCTCTGTACCGACCCCATCGCGGGTCAGAGCACCATCAACCGGACGGTCTCGACCGACGGCGCCAACCAGACCGTCACCGCAACCTGCACGAATCTCGCGGGTGCTTCCGTGTCAGCCTCGCGGACGGTGAGCGTCGATACCACGCCGCCGGTGATCGCTGGATCCGCCAGTCCGGCCGCCGGAAATAACGGCTGGAACACCAGTCCCGTGGTGACCAGCTTCTCCTGTCAGGACGCTCTCTCAGGCGTCGCCACCGGTTATCCCCAGGGTGGCGCGACCATCACCGGCGACACCAACGGCACTACTGTGAACGGCACCTGCCGTGACGTTGCCGGTAATACTTCCACCGCGACCCTTGGTCCCATCCGGATCGATCGCACGCCGCCTATCCTGCAGGTGCAAAGCATCTCGCCCATTAACGGCGCCGGGTGGAGCAATGGCCCCGTGACCGTGACGTGGGCCTGCGAGGACTCCGGCTCGGGTCCGGCCACGCCCACCGTGACCGCAACGGTATCTGGCGACGGAACCAATCGCTCAGCCGCGGCGAGCTGCCAGGATGTGGCAGGCAACTCGGTGTCGGCTACGCAATCGAATATCAAGATCGATACTGTCGCGCCGTTCATCAACTTCACCTCGCCTGCGAATAACGGAAGCTATACGCTCAATCAACAGGTCGTGGTGAACTTCACTTGCTTCGACACCGGCTCCGGCATGTCCAGTTGCTCCGGTTCCGGCGGCAGCAATACGCAGGTGATCAGGATGAGCACGCCAGGTTCGGGGAGCTTCACGGTAACCGGCGTGGATCTCGCAGGCAATACGACCACCGTGACCCACACCTACAACGTGCACCAGTAACGCCGGCGGGCTTTGCCGCCGGTTCTTTGCGCGAAAAGGTACACCGTCCCTGTATTTGGCTTGCCACAACCATGGCACGCCAGTTGCTCCTTCTCACCCGGAGGGGCAATTCAATGAGCACAACAGCGTTAATCATTCTTATCGGAGTGATCGTGATTGTGGCCATCGCCGCCTGGACTTTTCTGGAGAAGCGCCGAACCACCACGCTTCGCAGCCGATTTGGTCCCGAGTACGACCACACGGTGCGCGAATACGGCAATCGTACAAAGGCCGAAAAAGCGTTGGAGAAGCGTACCGAAAGAGCGGAGCGATACCACATTCGTCCATTAAATGAATCGGAACAACACCGGTTTATGGAAGAGTGGCGCCACACGCAGGCGCGTTTCGTGGATAACCCGGCGCTCGCAATTCAAGAGGCCGACCATCTCGTCGGCGAGGTCATGACCCTGCGGGGCTACCCGATGGCAGATTTCGACCGCCGCGCCGAGGATCTGTCGGTAGACCATCCCAACGTAATCCGCAATTACCGCGCGGCTCACACGCTCGCCAACAGCGAACGCGAAGGGCACGCGTCAACGGAAGATCTGCGGCGCGCGATGGTTCACTACCGCGAACTTTTTGATGAACTGCTGGAAGCTCAACCTTCCGGCACAAGGGATAGGAGGCAAAAATGGCCACTGATCAACAATTGACGACCGCCGACCTGGCGAACACCGCCAACGGCAATGACTTCGAACAACGCGGCTCCGCCGGTGCCGCGCGCGCCATGGACGACCAACACAGCGAGCCCTTGCTCCCGCACGACTTCTCGGAGGAGATGCGCAACCGCTGGGAAGGCATCCAGACCGAGTTCGTGGACGATCCCCGCGTCTCCGTGCAGCGAGCCGATGAGCTCGTCGCTTCGGCCATTCAGAAGCTGGCCCAGAGCTTCGCCGACGAACGCGCCAAGCTTGAACAGCAATGGTCCAAGGGCAGCGATGTGAACACGGAAGACCTTCGCCAGGCCCTCCGCCGCTACCGCGCCTTCTTCCACCGCCTTCTGGCGATTTAGCGCTCCGACCGACAGCCGCTCCCTTACGCCCGCAGCCCGATACTTCGAACGGAGCCGCGACCGTAAGGGAGCGCCGGTGCTGTCCGCAGACAGGCCCTGAGCTTTGTGCGTCCACACGCAGCCGCGACCGTGTGGGTACTGCATTTTGAAGTCACACTCTGTTCAATCCGGCACCGCCGGGGGCGCTCGCTGACTTCTGTCTCCTTCTTTCAGAACCGCGTCACTTCCGTGAAGTTGAAATTCCCCACCTTCATCGAAGGTGCAACGAGGTCGAACGACTCCTCGCCGGATGCACGTACCGGTGATGAGAGGGCCTCGACATTCTGCAGCATCTCGATCAGGCTCTGATTGAATCGGAAGTTGCGAACTCCCGCCGTGACGCGCCCGCCTTCCACCAGGAAGGTGCCGTCGCGCGTCATGCCCGTAAAGATCTTCTCGTAAGGATCCACCTCGCGGATATACCAGAGGCGCGTCACCAGGATGGCGCGTTCCGCTTCCGCGATCATCTCCTCAAGTGAAGTCGTTCCCCCCGCAATCACGACGTTCGCCGGCGCTTCTCCATATTCGTTGGGCAGCGGATACCCGTGGCCGGTAGCCGCGACACCGGACCGCGCAGCCGCCTGCCGGCTATACGCGATCTCCCGCACCACGCCGTTCTCCACCAGCACGAGGTCCTTGCGCGCCACGCCTTCGCCATCGAACGGCGCGCCTGCCTGCAGCGGATGCGCTACGTCGTCCCAGATCGTGATGTTGTCGCCGAAGATCTTCTTGCCCACGCGATCGTTTAGGAAGCTGCGGCCGTCGTGAATCGCCGTGCCGCTGAAATCACCGAACATCTGGCCCACCAGGTCGAGGACCGCCGCGGGCTCGAGAATCACCGTGTACCTGCCCGGCTCCAGTTCCCGCGGGCCCGCCGATTCAGCGGCCTTCCGCGCTGCCGAGTGCGCCAGCGCCACCGGGTCGAGGTCGCCATGATAACAGGCGCTGCCTTTGGCCCAGCCCGAACTGTCGGCCGCCATTGCCGTGATCGAGAATCGCGCCAGGCTCTCCGTATACCAGGCCGACACGCCATGCGAATTGAGCAGCGCGAATTTGGATTCGCCGGTCGAGTAAATGCCCGCCGCCGTCTGTTTGGCGTCCTCCACTGCGGCGATGGCTTCGGCCACCGCCAGCACGCGCTCTTCGGGCGTCACTCGCGCCGTCGCTTCGAAGCGCCGGTAGACCTCTGTATAGTCCTCCGGCTCGGCCAGCGGTAGCAGTTCCGGATCGGCCTCGCTCAGGCGGGTCAACGCGACCGCCTCTTCCACCACGCTGCGGATCGACGCGGCATCCAGCCGGTTGGTGGACGCGCGCGCTGTCCGTCCGTCGATGACTGGGCGGATCGAGAGGTACGAAGTCCGCTCGGCGACGTTCTGCGAGATGGCGTTGTTGGCGAACCGAGTGAGAGCCTGGTCGCCGGAGGCGATGATAGCCTCGACCTCCGTTACACCCAGCGAACGCGCCGCCGCCCGGACCTGTCCGAAGATCTCTTCCGCGGCGCCTTTATCCCGCATACGCGCTCCCCACTTTGATGTTGCGGAAGCGCGAGGGGCTGGCACCGTGGCCCGTACCCATCACCTGTTCGGGTTGGCCCTTGCCGCAGCCCCACAGAGTCCAACGCTCGCGGTTCACCTGGCCGAAGATCTCCTTCACGGCAGCTTTATCCCGCATACGCGCTCCCCACTTTGATGTTGCGGAAGCGCGAGGGGCTGGCGCCGTGGCCCGTACCCATCACCTGTTCGGGTTGGCCCTTGCCGCAGTTCGGCACGCCCCACAGCGTCCAATGCTCGCGCCCGGCGATCGCAACGCAGGAGTTCCAGAACTCCGTCGAGATCCCGCTGTAGCTGGGATTCTTCAGCATGCGAACGCGCTTGCCGCGCCGGATCTCCCAGCCGATCTCGCAGCCGAATTGGAAGTTGAAGCGCTTGTCGTCGATCGACCAGCTTTTGTTGGTCTCCATGTAGATGCCGTCTTCCACATCGAAGACCTCGTCCAGCGTTTGCTCGCCGGGCAGCAGGCTGACGTTCGTCATCCGGATCAGCGGCAGCCGCGCCCAGCCGTCCGCGCGCATGCAGCCGTTCGACCGCGCCGCCCCGACCGCCGCCGCCGTCTCCCGCGAAGTCATGTAACCCACGAACTGGCCGCGGCGGATGATGTCGTTGCGCTGCGCCGGCACGCCTTCATCATCGAACGCGAAGGTGCCCAGCCCCGGACCATGCTCCTCGCGTGCATCGCAGACCACGTTGACGATGTCCGAGCCGTAGCGCAAATGATTCAGCTGGTCGAGCGTGAGGAAGCTCATGCCTGCATAATTCGCTTCGCTGCCCAACACGCGATCCAGTTCGATGGGATGGCCGATCGACTCGTGAATCTGCAGCGCCAGTTGCGAACTGTCCAGGATCAGGTCGAACCGGCCCTCGGGACACCGATCCGCCGCGTGCAACGCGACCGCCTCCTGCGCGAGCCGCGGCGCCTGCGCCAGCAGATCCAGCTCCTCGACCAGCTCATAGCCTTTGAGCTGATACTGGCCGCCGAATGAGTTGGGATACGACCGCTTCTGGATCTCCCCGTCCTTGTAGCAGAGCGCGGTTGCTCCGGCGCCCGACATGTAGCGCGTCTGGTCGATCAGGCTGCCGACAGTCGACGCGAACACCTGCCGCTTTCGCTCGAAGTGCATTGCAGCCTCGGCCAGCGTAATCGCGGCATTCCGGCGGATCTCCGCATCCACCGCCAGCAGCGCGGCCAGATTGCGGTCGGCAGGAATGGAGAACGGGTCGATGCGGACCGGCGACACCCACGTAGCTTCGTACGCCTCCTCCGGCGCGAGCACGATGTCCTGCTTCTTAGCCGCGCTGCCCGAGCGGGCGATCTCCAACGCCACTGTCGCGGCGCTCTCGATGCCTTCCCTGGTCAGGTCGTCGGTCGCGGCGAAGCCCCAGCATCCCGCAGCCAGCACACGAATGCCCAGCCCCATCGATTCCGAGCTGGACATGTGCGCGGCCTTGCCGTTCTTGGTGCTCACCTCACGGTCGCGGGTTTCGATGACGCGGACATCCGCGTAAGTCACGCCGCGGCGCGCCACCAGGTCCAGAGCACGAAGAGCCAGGTCCTTCATCGCGGGGTGATCAATCCTCCAAGTTTATCCTGCTCGCCGGAACCGCTGCGTGGGAATCGGACGGAATAGGCTTCAGGGTACTTCAAGCCACTGCCCGTGTTGTACAGCACGACCTTGTCGCTGGCCTTCAGGAAGCCCGATGCCAGCAGCTTCTGCAGCGCCGACACGCAGGCCGCACCTTCGGGAGCGGCGTAAATCCCTTCGTCGGCCGCCAATTGCACACCGGCGTCCAGCATCTCGTCATCGCTCACCGCGACGGCCGTGCCGCCGCTTTCGCGAACCGCCTGCAATACCAGGAAGTCGCCCAGAGCCTTGGGTACGCGCAATCCCGCGGCCACCGTGTGGGCGTTCTCGAAGAACGTGCTGCGCGGGGCGTTCTCTTCGAAGGCCTTGACGATGGGCGCGCAGCCTTCGGCCTGTACAGCGATCATCTTCGGCCGCTTGCCGCCGATCCAGCCCAGCTTCTCCATTTCGGCGAAGGCCTTCCACATCCCGATCATGCCGACGCCGCCGCCGGTCGGGTAGAAGATAGCATCGGGCAATTCCCAGCTCATCTGCTCGGCCACTTCGTAGCCCATGGTCTTCTTGCCTTCAATGCGGTAGGGCTCCTTCAGCGTGCTGACGTCGAACCAGCCCTCCACGGGACCTCGCGTCGCGACGATCTTGCCGCAGTCGCTGATCAGCCCGTCCACCAACGTGACATTCGCGCCGTAAGCCTTGCACTCCAGGTAATTGGCCTGCGGCACATCTTTCGGCATGAAGATGTACGACTCGATGCCCGCCGCTGCCGCGTAGGCAGCCAGCGCGCTCGCCGCGTTGCCGGCGGACGGAATCGCCACCTTCTTCACGCCCAGCTCGACGCACATGGAAATGGCGCACGAGAGTCCGCGAGCCTTGAAAGACGCTGTCGGATTCATCCCTTCGTCTTTGACCCAGAGCGCATGGGACCCGAGCCGCTTGCCCAGGCGCTTGGTCTCCACCAGTGGGGTCCAGCCTTCGCCCAACGAAGTGATCGCGTCGTTCGAGGCGGGCAGCACCGGCGCGTACCGCCACATGCTGGCAGGACCATTCGGAACATCGCGCCTCAACCAGCGATGACGAATCTTATCCAGGTCGTACCGGACCAGCAAGGGTCCGCCGCAAGTGCAAAGGTTGGCAACCTGCCCAGCCTCGAACCGTGTGCCGCAGAGGCTGCACTCCAAATGCGTTGCTTTGCTCATGAAATAGAAAGTCTAGCATCCGGTACGGGGTCCTATTACCCGCCCGTTACTAAACGTCATTTTCAGAACTGTGCAGACGGGGCGAGACGTGATGCAATCGGAACATGTTCGGTGCGGACGCGATTGTGCTGGCTCTGGTCGCCTTGGGCGACCTGGCCCTGCTCATCCACATGCGCCGCCGGCGATCCCGCCGCGTCCGCGTGGAACGCATGTGGCGTAGTCTGTCCCTGGCGATCTGGCGCGAAAACCAGGCTACTCCGGTTGGTGCGTTTCGCACCGAGAGGCGCTCGCCCACGCACGCGCTGTGATGGCCGCTGACTCACTCGCCCACGCGCCGCGGCTCCGATCGGCCGTTAAGCCGGTTGCTCCTGGCTAATGGAGCGGTGTTCGCCGTCAGGCAAAAGCGACTCGCTTGCTGAGGCGCGCGGCTCTGTTCGGCGCAGCACCCGCGCCGCGACTCGCTGCTGACATATCGGAGCCGGGACCGTGAGGGAGCGAGTGTTCGATTTCAGCGAACGCGACTCACTCGCCCACGCGCCCGGCGGCCGCCTACCCGAGTTGTTCCAGTTCGCCTTCCAGCAAAGCGACGTGTTCTTCCTCTTCGGCTGCCAGTTCGGAGCAAAGATCGCGCTCCAGTCCCGGTGGCAGGTCGGTAGTCAGCTTCCGGAAGTGATCGCGCGTGCGCCGCTCCATCTCGAGCGCCGCCTGGTACAGATCCACGACGCCCGAATCCGCATTCATGTGGATCCCGCGGAACAGCCAGTTGGAGAGCAATGCGTCCTCGTCGCTGCTCAGTTCGACGACGCTGCGATCCAGATGCGCGTGGTACTTTTCTTCGAGCTCGTGCAGGTGATCCAACTCGGCTTCGAAGAGCCGCTCCAGCACCGCGCGCTGATCGGCATTGGCGGCCTTATCGCGCGCCAGCTTATAAAAGTGGAACGAATTGAGCTCGAACTGGACGGCATCGCGAATCGCCTGGAAGCGCATCGAGTCGCCCAGGTTGCGGCCCGGAATCACCTCCAGGTCTCCGCCGCAGAGGAAGCACTTCCCGTACGGGATCGCGATCCCGCTGGTCAGTTTGAAGCAACTCCGGCACCGCCAGGAATAGCGGATCTGCGAACAACAGATCTCGTCTTCTTCGACGACCCTGTGACACTTCGGACAAGAGGACGGCATAACTACAGGCTCCCTGCGGACGCCAGCTCTTTGGGTGCGTCCGGCGTGCTAAGTCCCATGAATTCCAACATTCCTTTGGCGGCCCGTTTGCCTGCGCCCATGGCCAGGATGACGGTGGCGGCCCCGGTCACGATATCGCCCCCGGCGAACAAGCCCGGAATCGAGGTCATTCCGCTGTTCTCGTCGATGACGATATAGCCCCACTTATTGTTCTGCAGCCCCGGCGTGGTCTGGGCGATGATGGGGTTCGCCGTGGTGCCCAGCGCGTAGATCACAGTATCGACGTCGAGCAGGAAATCCGACCCGGCCATCGGCACAGGACGCCGGCGTCCCGAAGCATCCGGTTCGCCGAGTTCCATCTTCTGACATCGCATTCCGGTGACCCAGCCCGAGGAATCGCCCACGATCTCGACGGGCGCGGTCAGCCACAGGAACTCGATGCCCTCTTCGATCGCGTGCTCCAACTCCTCCGCGCGCGCCGGCGATTCGCGCCGCGACCGGCGGTACACGCACGTCACCGATTCCGCGCCCATGCGCAGCGCCACGCGGCATGCGTCCATCGCCGTATTGCCGGCGCCGACCACCGCCACGCGCTTACCCATGCCGACCGGCGTGTCGTAGATGGGCTGGCGATAGCCGCGCATCAGGTTCACGCGAGTCAGGAATTCGTTCGCCGAGAAGACGCCATTGAAGGCCTCGCCCGGGATCTCCGCGAATTTGGGCGACCCGGCGCCGGTG